>Ga0137369_10000736_pt1 | contig 30582 bp, 30 predicted proteins | sample SagtaG_12_FD_104918 | JGI IMG/M metagenome (GOLD analysis project Ga0137369, IMG submission 104918) | Vadose zone soil microbial communities from Sagehorn Ranch, Mendocino, California, USA - Sage1_L_113_16 metaG | ecosystem: Environmental > Terrestrial > Soil > Vadose zone | place: USA... | reverse complement strand
TTTGGTTTCCTTCAGCAGTTCCAGAACGACCTGAGCTTTGAAGGTAGCGGTGTAAGACTTTTTCATACGGCTATTCTACCGAACTCTGGCGTACTGATTGTGCAGATTCTTGGGTCCACTATATAATCTCATTCGATTTTTCGGCAACTTTCACTTGACCGAGTACCATCCGATTGGTCGCAGCCCAGGCACTTACCATATGAATGGCAGATTGATTGAGTTCGGTGTCATATGAATGACGCAGCGTTTTTCCATCAATAGGAACAACTTCTCCACTGGTCAGATGGCAAATCTGTTGCATCCAGCGGAGAAAGCAGGATTGAAAGTGTTTTGGGTCAATACGAGCAAGCACACGACCAATCGTATCATGGGAAGGTATGCCGTTGGGAAGTGCGAGAAATGTTTTCAGCCACTCGTATTTTTCCTGACCGTACTGTTCAACGTCAACCGGGCCATCAGCACCACAGATCACGGCACAGATAGTGAGCGTGACAATATCGATTAAGAGGTGAAGTTTTGTTCGCTCAATTCGCGGATCTTCAAGTTGCTCAAAATACTCGATAATGGTGGAGGTAGGAATATCGAAGAGAGTATCCATATTACCTTTCTCGAAAAGCACGTATCATTCTATGATTTTACCTCACATAGCAGAATATGTAATCGGTGTGTTGTGCTTGTCTGCTTAACGCGATCACATTACGCAAGCTCCGTTCGACTGCTGTTGGGTCCCAAAGCGCGACATCCTCAGGAACGGTCTGTCGCCACGCTTCTGCCAAATGACGGATGTGCGAATCATCGATCGCCGCAAGCGTATCACGGAAGGCGACCGGCAGTTGATAGACCAAGATATGCTCATCGTGATTGAAAACGAGCGGCGACTCCTGCTCCACGTCTTCATCAGTCATGTTCGGGGTCTGTGTGATCAGCACCTGTAAGTCGGTCAACTCTTCAAACGACACACCGTTGAAGTTGGTGCTAGGAAAGATGTCGATTGGCTGTACATCCTCGTGGAGTTGCCGAAGATCGGTTGGCCTAGCGATGAAGAACTGCGTCAAGACGCCCATAGCTTACCTCACATCGGGATGCGACCGGTTCGTCCTCTGGCACGAACGATTGTAGCACGACCTTGCGATCGGGATGCGGGCTCGCGGGTTCCAATCGAGGTGAAAGCATCGCGCAGCGGTACCAGTGTATCGGCTGTGTCTCAAAGGCGTAGGGTGTGGTATGAGAATGATAGGCAGCGGGCTAACGTGTTGCGCGTTAGCTGCGTCGCATCGATAGATCGGAATGGCAATCCAGACGAAATCAGTTTTCAAAATACGCACGATCTCGGGGCCGCGAAGCGGCGTCAGCTACACGCGCGTGTTGGCTGGCACTAGTTATGGCGTATGGATGCGATTAATTTGAGTCTTGATCTGCCCCAGCCAGCAATTGGGCAACCGAAAGATCTTCATCAATCTCCGGCCAGTGCAACGACCGTCCACCTGCTCCAATCTCATATTGACTTCGCTGCTCCGGCGTTGCGGTGTGCAGTAGCGGAAACCAGATAATTGGTACACTGAGCATACGACCATCGGTCAGTGTGACGTGCATCAAGGCGTCATCAAAGCTAACCGCTTTCGCAAGGGCCGTCGTCGGCACATAAGCACGTGTGGCGCGGAGATTAGATTTAGCTGAAGTAGTCATGCCATGCCTCCAAGAGTTCGGTCTGATGATCGACGATAATATGTTCAACCTCGTTCAGTTCGCGCGCAGCAAAGCCATAATTGGTGGCTAGGAGAATTGGCTCGAGCCAAAACTTGGCTTGATCCCCTGCCGCTTTGACATGAATATGCGGCGGTTCCTGGCGTTCGTTGCTAAAGAAGTAGAATCGGAACCGGCCGACGCGTAAGACTGTTGGCACAACATGCTCCTCGTCACCATATTGCCAGCATCATACCGCATGTTCGTGCCGGTTGCCAATCAAGTGGAGTCGAACAGCGCAAATGTCGACATCGCGAAAGATCAAAAAGCAGGTATCGACCGAGAGGAGCATTGATGTGCCAGCCAACGTCCTGGCATTCAGCCGGGCGCTGCGAGGGAACAACATTAATAGATCGCCTCTGCTGTCAAAATGCGCCCGATCTCGATAAGCAAGCGAAGCGCAGCGCCTCGGCTGGAATGCCTTGTTGGACGGCACGCTCGGGACGCGTTTGTAGCCTAATACACAATCAACCGTCGTGGCGTACCGGTGCGCTCGACCACTTCGAGTTGCGTATAGCCCCACAACCAAAAGTAGGAGCACGGCCAGTGTCCCTCGACAAACCACTCCCATTCATGCTGAAGCGTCCAGTGCGAGGACTGTCGTTCCGGCACCGGAAACTGGCCGTATTTAGCGAACATACAGCCGACGAGAGCAGCCGTAAAGCTGGCCTGCCAGACCGCCGCATTGGGGCCATACCAGGCATCTTGTTCGTCGTGATAGGGAACGGCTGTCCGCGCACATTCAAAGACTGTGTCGTGAATGCGGTTCCACAACTGCGTTGAGGGATCATCTGGCGGCGGGGTGTCCGTCTGCTCAGCGGTGGTGACGACGGTCTGGAGGCGTTGCTGGCGTTCATCGGCGGTGTGCCAGCGCGGCCGATAGCGAAGGGGTGGCAGGTCGAGGGTCGCCAGCACGGCTGGCAGGGGATGGTTTGCGGCCAGGCAGCGACGAGCCGTACGAGCAGCTGCCCGAGCAGATCGATGACGCTGACGGTGGGTGCAGCCGGACTGGCCCTGGCAAAGGTATCCACGATCTGGGGTGTGCTGGCAGCTGGTTGGGGGTCAACTTGGTCGAGAAAGGTGACCAGATCGGCAAACAAGATCGTTGGTGTAGTGGTGGCCATCCAGGCATGCAAGCGATTGAGGGTGCGGTGGTCAGGGGTTGGGCCGACAAGCGGCAAGCCAACGAACCAGCGGACGATCAGATTGGAGGCCAGTAGCCACTCAAGTTCGGGGTCAGTGCAGGAGGCAGCCCAGGCACGGACGAGTTCGGCGCGCACCAATTGGTCGACCGAAAAGGTCGGTGGGGCGCCAGGACCGCTGCGATGTTGATAGGCTGCACAGGCCGTGACGACCGCTCTCAGGTCATAGTGTTGGGCGATCAGGAGCAGTGGATGGTCTGCGCAGCGGGTCAGGACTTGGCGATAGACCAGGGTGGTGAGCCAGGCGAGAATCGGCGTGAGGAAACAGCCGATCAGGTACTGGACGCAGGGTGGAACGTCGGGTAGGTCGCGCGTGCCAGCACGCAGGGTTGATCGTACAATCGACATACCAGCCACCTTTGTGTGCAATGATTGGATTCAGCACCCGAATCATGCCACAAATCGTGGCTGGACATGCTTCTTGGAATTCTGCAAAGCTCTCATTTAGTGATCGGAAACTGGTTTGTCCACTTTGGGTTTCGCGCTCCGTGCTGGGACGCGACAGCGACTGATCAAGACGGGCATTTTAGTTTCCGATCACTCACATAGTAGAAAGGTGGGGCACTATGACTGCGAATTCCAACATACGTCTGTTAGGCCTATTCGCGCATCCCGACGATGAAGTCTTTTGCATTGGTGGCACCTTAGCAAAATATGCAGCCTCTGGCGTCGAAACGATGGTTGTTTCCTTTACGCGCGGGGAAGCCGGCCAAATACGAGACGCCAGCATCGCTACCCGCCGCACGTTGGCTGCCACGCGCGAACAAGAATTACACCGCTCCTGCAACCAGCTAGGCGTGCAGCACGTACGTTGCCTGGACTATGGCGATGGCAGGCTCAAGGACATTCCACAGCAACAACTGGTTCGCCATGCCACACAGATTATTCGCGAGTTCCAGCCTGATGTCGTTTTCACCTTCGACGATACTGGGGCTTATGGACACCCGGATCATGTTGTCATCAGCCGAGTGACGACCAGCGCCTGTAGACAATCCGGTGATCCGGCGGCTTTCCCGGATCAGATCGCCTTAGGCCTGCTGCCGCACACCCCAGCGCGCCTCTACCATAGCTATTTCCCCCGCAACGACCGGCTCTTGCTCCATCTGTTAGTGAAGTGGCTGACCCGGCTTGATACCAAGTTCCGCGGTAGCGCCGATTTCATCCACGGACTGTTGCTCTTCGCCGATGAGTCCACGATGCTTGGTTACGCCGCAGATCACATCAGAGTGGCATGGTATCCTTCTGGCTTTTATATCATCGAACAAGGAGAGCCAGCCACCTCTCTCTACCTGATCTTGTCCGGCAACGCCGATATCGTTGTTGAGGATCGCACAGGCAGTCAGCACGTTGACACTCATGGTCCGGGCGTGTTTATTGGCGAGGAAGGGCTGGCGTTTGGAAAACCGCGCAACGCGCATGTGATCGCCGCTACGAATGTCACCTGCCTGGTGTTTTCACCCGCAGAGCCAACCCACTTTGCCGGCAGAGGCGAGCAAGCACAATATGCCACCGGGGAAAAACTGGACACTCTGATACCTGCTGGCCAAGCGAGCACCTGTATTGATGTGCGGGATTATGTGCCGAAGAAGATGGCTGCGATGGCAGAGCATCGATCACAAGATCCGGTCACCGCTGACATGTTCCCGATTGAGCTGGTGGAGGAAATGTTAGGGTACGAATACTTCGTGCAGATACAGCCAGCAATGCGAATGCAGACGGAACTCCTTTGAGACAGAGGCAGGCAGGACAGGAATAACACAGCATTGAGAAAGCATCAGCTGTGGCCCATCAACGATCTACCGCACCGCGCCGAATTCGTGCTACCATGGGCGCGTTTTCTTGGCGAGATTGTGTGGAGGCATACCGCGATGACGCAAGGATATCGAATCGAAAAGGACTCGCTCGGCGAGATGCGGGTGCCCGCCGACGCGCTGTATGGCGCCCAAACCCAGCGCGCCGTGCTGAATTTCCCGGTGAGCGGCCAGCGCCCTTACCCGGCGTTTGTGTGGTCGCAGGCTCTAGTGAAACGCGCCGCGGCCGAGGTGAATCGCGACCTCGGGCTGCTCGACGCCAGGCTGGCCGACGCGATCGTGCAGGCCGCGCAGGAGGTGCTCGACGGCAAACACCAAGCGCAGTTCGTGGTCGACCCGTTCCAGGCTGGCGCGGGCACCAGCCATAATATGAATGTGAACGAGGTGATCGCCAACCGCGCCAACCAGATCCTCGGCTTCGCGCTGAACGACCCGAAGAAGCCGGTCAGCCCGAACGACCATGTGAATATGGCCCAAAGCACCAACGACACCATCCCGACCGCCATCCGGCTGGGCTGCCTATGGCGCATCGGCGAGCTGCTGGGCGCGATCGATGGGCTGGCCGACGCGCTGGACGCCAAAGCCCAGGAGTTCGACGGCATCGTCAAATCGGGCCGTACGCACCTGCAGGATGCCGTGCCGGTGCGGCTCGGCCAGGAGTTCGGCGGCTACGCCCAGGCGGTGCGCAACGACCGCGAGCGCGTGGCCACGGCGGCCGACCGGCTGCGCCGGCTGGGGATCGGCGGCACCGCCACCGGCACCGGCCTGAACGCGCACCCCGAGTACCATGAGCGTATGGTCACGCGACTCAGCGAGCTGCTGGGCCAGCCGCTGCGCAGCTCGGGCAACCTGTTCGAGGCGATGCAGAGCCAAGCCGACGCAGCCGACTTCTCGGCATCGATGCGCACGCTGTGCGTCACGCTCACCCGGATCGCCAACGACTTCCGGCTGCTCTCCTCGGGCCCCTCGACCGGGCTGGACGAGATCCGGCTGCCGGCGGTGCAGCCCGGCTCGAGCATCATGCCTGGCAAGGTGAACCCGGTGCTGGCCGAAATGCTGAACATGGCCTCGTTCCATGTGCAGGGCTGCGACTACACCGTGGCGCTGGCCGCGCAGGCCGGCCAGCTCGAGCTGAATGTGATGATGCCGATCATCGCGCATAACCTGTTCGAGATGATGCATGTGTTGATTGGCGCTATTACCGCTTTCACCGAGAAATGTGTGGTCGGCCTGACCGCCAATAGCGAAAAGGCCACCGGCTGGCTCGCGCGCAACGCGATCGTCGCCACCGCGCTGAACCCGCTGATCGGCTACATGGCGGCGGCGGCGCTGGTGAAAGAGGCGATGAAGCGCAACGCGACGATCCGCGAGGTCGCCACCGAGCAGATCGAGCGCGGCGAGCTGAAGCACAAGGATACCGGCGCGCCCGTGACGATCGCCGAGGTCGACGCGCTGCTGGGCGATATGCACAAGCTGACCGAGGGTGGGCTGGGCGGGCCGGCCGGGGGTGGCTAGCGCCGCGGGAGTTATGAGTTATACGTTATGAGTTTTGAGTTAGATGCCGCAACTCAAAACTCATAACTCATAGCGTGACTACCGCTACCCGGTCGCCGCCTCGCACTTGGCGAAGGTGTCGCTTCCGTCTTCGCCGTCGCAGCTGTCTGTGTTGGCACCGCCCTCGAGGCTGTCGTTCGCCGGGCCGCCGAACAGCGCGTCGTCCCCCGGATCACCCTCGAGCTGGTCGTCGCCGCCGACGGTTCCGATAGTAGTGACGGCCCCGACTGCGTTTACGTTGTCGCCGAATAGCCTGTCGTTCCCTGGGCCACCCTCGATCTTGTCGTCGCCGGCCTCCGTGACGTTGTCTGCCGCGCTGTCGCCGATAAGCAACTCGTCGCTGCTCCCGCCGAGGATCTTGTCGTCACCCGCACCGGTCGCCATACTGCCCGTGGTGTTGGTGTTGTGATCTCCAATCGCCAAGGATCCGCCGTCAGCGCCCATGTCCAGTATGTCATCACCGCCACTTCCGCTTGCGTTGCCAGCGCCCGCGTTGCTGTCGCCGATGAGAAAGTCGCGGCCTCGGCCGCCAGACAGCTCGTCGTCGCCCGCACCTGCGGCGTCGCCGGTGAGCGCATTCGAGTCGCCGATCATGACGTCGTTGCCGTCCCCACCGAACATGCGGTCGTCACCGCCACCGGCAGCGGTCGCGCCGACGCTGTCGCCGACCATGATGTCGTCGCCGCCCCCGCCGTCAATATAGTCATCGTTACCGCCGACGGCAGCGCCGCTGGGGTTGAACACGTCGCCGCGAATGCGGTCATTGCCCTCTCCGCCGTCAATCTTGTCGTTGCCGAGCCCCCCGCTGAGGCCGTCGTTTCCGGCGAGCCCGCAGATCAGGTCGTTGCCGCCGCCGCCGTCGATGGTGTTGTTGGCGGAGTCGCCGACAATCACCTCATCACCGGGACCTCCGATGAACGGCGCCGTGCCGATGACCGTCACGGTCGCCCGCTCGCCGAAACACGTGGCGGCCGGTGCCGCCAGTCCTGGCGTGGCGAGCGGCGCCGTCGCCACAAGCGCGAACAGCCCACTCGCAGCGGCCCACACTGGCCAGCTCCTCCTGGTTCCGCTTTCAGTACTTACTTCGATCCCTCCTTGCTGCCTAGCCGCGGTAAGACGTTCAGTGTAGAGGAGCATCGTGAATTCATCGTGAAAGTCCAGAGCATCTGCGTGAAATCGCGAAATGTTTTGGAGGAATCAAAAAGACCTGCTCATCGCAGATCGCTTCGAACGACAACACGGGGCAACGGCGAGCGTTGCCGCTACATACTGGCTTCTCGTTTCTGCAGCGCGTACGCAATCGCTTGCTCCAACGTCATCGCGCGTCCCTCAGCCCACGCGTTCGCAAACGCGGCTTCATCGAGGTGCGCGCGTATAGCGGCGACGTAATGATCAAATTCCTTCTGGTCTGACGGATCCTTGCGTCCACGCATTCCGATGCCTTCGAGCAAAGCTTCCACTGCTCCAAACAACCGCGCGGCTTGTTCGGGCTTACCGATCATTCCCAGAACGGCTGCGAATCCCGAAAGACAATCCGTCATGGCATTCTTGTTGCCATCCTCCTTGTACAGGTTCAAACTCTCTTCGAACAATGCTTTGGCTTTGCGATGATCGCCTCTATGAAGAGACACCCACGCCAGGTTGAACGAAGGAGCTGCCAGAGCGCCGCGGCTGCGTAGTTCTCGAAGAATTTCAAGACTTTCCTCATAGCATTTGCCGGCTCGCTCATAGTCGCCTTGAAGCCGCGCGAGTTCTCCAAACCCGTTGAGTACTTGCCCCGCCATAAACTTGTCGCCGAGTTCTTGAAATTTGGCAAGGCTTTTCAGGCCTCGTTCCTCCGCCTGCGCATAATGACCTTGATAAAAAGCCTGGCCCCCCAACCGGAACATAGCCATAGCAATTCCCCATTGGTCTTGCAAGCCTTGATAAATCGTCAAACATTCTTCAGTATATCCCTGGGCGGTTTGATCATCGCGCTGACGATGAGCTGTCCTCCCTAACCACAAAAGTGCAAAGGCAATTTCCTTTTCGTCACCCGCCATTCTAGCGATGGGTAGGGCTTCTTCTAGCAGCGATCGAGCCGCTGCAAAATCTTGTTGAGAACAAGCTAACTGTCCTACCGCGCTCAACACATGCGCGCGCTTGGCGGTTTGCCCCCACGGCTTGGTTTGTGGAAGTAGTTTCGCCAACCACGCGCGACCTTCGCTCGCGTTCCCGCGCATAAGCCAGAAATCCAAGAGTGCCGAGGCTAACTTCAACGCTAACTCTGCGTCGCTTTCGATGGCGCACTCCCATGCGGCGCGCACGTTATCGTGCTCGACCTCCAAGCGATCTAACCATTCGAATTGCTTCGCGCTTTTTAGTTTGGGCTCTGCTTGTTCTGCGAACGCGATGAAAAAGTCACGATGACGCCGGCGCACTTGCTCCGCTTCGCTCGACCCGTCCAACTTTTCGCTGGCATACTCGCGAATCGTCTCTAGCATTCGATAACGCGCGTTATCTCCCTCTCGCTCTACCTTTACGAGTGAGCGGTCGACGAGCCGCGCCAATCGGTCGAGTAGAGCGCGCGGAGCGAGGGACTCCTCTGAACATACCCCTTCGGCCGCCTCCAGCGTGAAACCGCCCGCAAACACTGACAAACGCCGAAAGAGCATGCGCATATCTTCGGGAAGCAGGTCGTAACTCCAATCAATTGTCGCGCGCAAGGTCTGCTGGCGCGGCAGCGCGGTGCGGCTGCCTTGCGTGAGGAGATTGAAACGATCGTTCAAGCGTTCGGCGATCTGTTCAACCGTCAACACCTTGGTTCGCGCGGCAGCGAGCTCAAGCGCAAGGGGGAGTCCATCCAGCCGCTGGCAGATCTGCAGCACCGCCGCGGCGTTTTGCTCCGTCAGCGCAAAGTCCGATTTGACCGCGCAGGCGCGCTCGACAAACAGATGGATGCCCTCGTATTCGAGCAGCAAATCGGTGAGCGTCAGACGCTGTGGCGTAGGCAGCGCCATGGTAGGCACGTGATACACCATCTCGCCCACGATGCCCAACACCTCGCGGCTGGTCGCCAGCATTCGCACGCTGGCGCAGTGGGTCAGGAGATCGTCGGCGAGGTGCGCGCACGCGGCGATGAGATGCTCGCAGTTGTCGAGCACGAGCAGCAGCTGCTTGTGGTGTAAAAAGGTTATGAGCATTTCCCTCAGTGGTTGGTTCGGTACCTCGCGCACGCCCAACGCTTGCGCGACGGCGTGTGGCACCAGCGCCTCGTCGATCAGCGGCGCGAGGTCCACCCACCACACGCCGTCGTGAAACTGATCGATCAGGTCGGTCGCCACCTGAATCGCGAGGCGGGTCTTGCCGCTGCCGCCCGCGCCGGTCAAGGTCAGCAAACGGGTGGTGGTGATGCGTTCCTTGAGTTCGGTTCCTTCCTTCTGCCGCCCAATAAAGCTCGACAGCGGAATGGGCAGGTTGGTAATCTGCGCGGCGAGCGATCGGCGCTCTGATCGTGCTTGCTTCATCCATTGGTAGAGCGCTGTGGTTTCGCGCGAGGGTTCAACGGCTAATTCGGTTTGCAAGGCGCGCACACACGCGTCGTACTGTTGTAAGGCGGCGCTGCGATCACCCAGCGCCAGGTTACAAAACATCAGATGTTGATGCGTGCGTTCGTTGGCGGGATCGGCTGCGAGAAGCTTGTGCGCGTATTCAATCGCGCGTGCGTAGTCGCTCGCCGCGCGAGCGGCTTGCGTCAGCTGCAAGAGCGCGTTCAGGTATAGTTCGCGATAGCGCTCGCGCTCAGGCACGATCCAGTCGTCGTACAGGTCCGCGAGCAGCTCGCCGCGATAGAGCGCGATGGCAGACTGCGGCGCACTGCTCACTTGCGCTTCGAATTCGCGTGCATCGACCCACAGCGGAAAAGCAGGATTGATCTGGACGGTCTCGCGGTCGGCGAGCAACAGCTGCGTGTCGAGGTGCTGGCGCAGATTCTTGAGCGCGGTACGAAGTGAACCGCGCGCCTGCGCGTCGGGCGAATCGCCCCACAGCAGCGCGGCGAGTTTCTCGCGCGTGTGGCCGGAGGGTTGGGGATGCAGGGCGAGATAGGTGAGCAGCGACTGATCCTTGCGCGCAGGAACAGGAAGCGGGCCCCGTTCACTCTCGACACGAAAGAGTCCGAGCAGATACAGTTTGAGTGGAGTAGACGGAGCCGTGTGTGCCATGGTATGGAAGCTGCCTCTTGTATTGCCGATAGCTGCTTACCTACTACTATTAGAACGCACGCAGTTGGCGTTTTAGCCTTCGGCAGAGCGGTACTTTATTATCTAATTGTTTTTCGTTTTGGCGCTCTGCGAGCGCCAAAACGAAAAACAAAAAAAGGAAAGTACCATGCTGCCGCAGGCTTTGGCCATTTATACAGGCAAGTGCGTAACTCCTAACTATCTCAAGCGAGCGGCGCAGGAATAGGCCGCGGATGCCGAAGATTAGGCAGATCAACGCGGATTAGTTTCTAAAACTCTCCGCGGGCATCCACTCGATCTGCGCTGATCCGCGGCCTATTCCGTAATGGTTCGTTGAAAATGCACTAGCGCAGCGCCGCCACGCCTTCGGGGCTGATCCGCAGCAGGCCGCTCTCCGTCGCGAGCCAGAGCGCGCCGTCGGCGGTGAAACGCATGTCGTTGACCGGACCAACCAGCCCGTCGAGCTTCAAGCTCGACCAGCCCGAGGCATTCCAGCGCGACAGTCTGCCAGCTTGACCACCTGAGCCACCCAACAACAAGTCGTCGGCGTGGGGAACGATCGCCAGCACATTGCCGGATGGCGCGCCATCGGCATCGACCCAGGCTTTCCAGGCGGCGCCATCCCACCTGTGTACGCCACCATTCCAGAGCGCCAACCAGACATGTCCCTGTGCATCGGCGGCCAACGCCGTCGCACCAGCCGACTGATCGGGCAGTGGGGCATCGCCCGGGTGCCAGAATTGCCAAGCCTGGCCATCGTAGCGCCCGAGCACCACCGGCTGGTCTCCATCTTCCTGCTGACTCCCGGCCCAGATCGCGCCATCGGGCGCGCGGAACAGCTTGGCGACGATCGCGCCATCGAATTCAGGCACGGCCTCGGCGAACTTTTCGGATTTCAAATCATAGCGCGCCAACCCTTTTTGTGTGCCAACCCACAAGCTGGTATCGGTCGCCAGTAGTTCGCGTACGCCATTGTCCGGCAGGCCGTCGGCGGTCGTGAAGCGCAGTGTCGCCCCGTCACGCCGGCGCACTAACCCATCGCTGGTACCCAGCCACACGGTATCCTTCGTAAACGCAGCGCTGGTGATCCGCGCGTCCATCCCAGTGAATGGCTCAGCCTTGATCGCGACCGGATCGACGATTGCGACACGTCCGCCATACGCCTCGATCGCCCAGAACTTACCGTCCGGGGCTTCGACCAGCTTGCCCACCTGGACGATCGGCAGCGTCGCCGTCGGCGGCGCCATACGCCACTGCCCATCCTGCAGAAAGCTCACGCCAGCACCAGCGTTCACCCAAACGCGCCCGGTCGCGTCCTGCGCCAACGTTCCTTCGCCGGCCCACCCTGCGTACTGCTCCGGCGACGTGATCGGCGTCCAATTGGTGCCGCCCTTCGGCAGTTCCGCGATATCGGCGTCGTTGGTAGCCAGCAGGCGGCCATCGGCGAGGCGAATGAGCGAGCGGACATCCTCGCCGTCGTGGCTCACCCGCGTCGCTTGCCAGCGATCCTGCGCGGCATCATAGCGCAGCAGCCCCGCGCCGCCGGCGGCGGCCCAGAGCGTGCCATCATCGCTTTGTGCCAGTTTATGCACCGGCGCATTACCAATACCCTGCGCCTCGCTAAACCGAGTCCAGCGCCCACCGTGCCAGCGCAGCAACCCCTCATCAAGCCCAAGCCACAGCGCGCCATCGCGATCGCGAAACAGCGTCTGCACAGATCCAGCATCTTTGAGCGCGGGGTCATCCTGCGGCAGATCGGGCACACGCCAGGTTGTGCCGTCGAAGCGCCGCAACCCATGGTCACTCCCAGCCCAGATCGAGCCGTCGCTATCGAACATAAGCGTGTAGATTTGGCCGAAATCCTCCAATGGATAGACCTGGGGCTTGCCCAACCCACCGGAGACCACGGGAAAATGAGCAACACCTTCGTAGTCGGCGGCCCAGAGCGTACCATCGGGCGCCGCCAGAACCGCGCGGGCACTATTAGCTGGTAAGCCATCGGCGACAGTAAAGACACGGCTAGCGCCATCGGCGCTGTAGCGCACCAGGCCGCCGGGAGTCGCGGCCCAGACCGCGTCGCCGATCGCCGCTATGTCGTAGATGCTCGATGTATCGGAAAGCACGCGCAAATCCGGTCGCGGGGCCATCGTCGGGCCGGCCGTGACAACCGCCGCGATCGGGGTGCTGCGGCCCGACAGCAGCCAGGCCGCCAGGCCGATCAATACGATGGCAAGCGCGGCGCCGCCGGCGAGCAGCCAGCTCCTGGCGCCGCCAGATCGGGCGAGTCTAGGCGCGGCGGGCTGGGCGGGCGACGCCTGATCGGCCGGCGGTTCGGCGGGCACCAGCAGCGCCGTGGCCGGTGTGGGATGTGGCATGGCCGCCGGCGACGGGCTTGCGGCAGTGTTCGCCGCGGCTTGTGGCGGTGGCAGCGATGGCGCCGTCGTGGCAGATGGCGTGTTGATCTCGGCCAGTACACTCTTCAGCGCTTGGGACATCTCATTGGCGTCGGCAAACCGATCGGCCGGGTTCTTCGCCATCGCGCGCAGAATAATTCGTTCGAGCGACTCGGGGATGGCCGGGTTGATCTCGCGCGGCGGGCGCAGGGGGTTATGAATATGCATCAGCGCCACGGCCAGCGGCGTCTCGGCCACAAACGGACACTCGCCGGTAAGCGCCTGATAGAGCACTACTCCTAGTGCGTAAATGTCAGCTCGCGGATCGACCGCTTTGCCTTGGAGTTGCTCGGGCGCCATATATGCCGGCGTGCCAACGATGCCGCCTTCGCCGGTGAGCTGGAGCGTCTCTTCATAGATCTTGGCGATGCCGAAATCCGCCAACAGCGCGTCGCCCTCCCGGCTGATCAGGACATTGGCCGGTTTCACATCACGGTGAATCACGCCCTGACGATGCGCATAGGCCAGCGCCTCGGCCACCTGGCTGATCAGCTCGACGGCGCGTTTGATGCCGAGCTGCCCGCTGACGATCAAGCTACTCAGATCGCCGCCATCGGTATAGCGCATCACCAGATATGGGACACCGTCGTCTTCGGCGACATCGTACACCGGCAGGATATAACGGTGCTCAAGGCGAGCGATTGTGCGAGCCTCGCGCTCGAAGCGGGCGAGAAAGCTGGCGTCGCGGGCGAGGTGGCGCGGAAGCACCTTGATCGCGACATAGCGATCCATTGCCGCGTGGTAGCCCTTATACACGGTTGCCATCCCACCCATACCGACCTGTTCGAGCAGCCGATATGGGCCAAGCGTATGACCGACCAGATCGCCCATAGCGTACCTCCGCGTCCTTTGACACTAAGCAGATTGTGTAACGCTATCATAGCATGCATGGTTGCGCAATCAATGATAATGTGGTGTCCAATAGTCGTCCTTCAGTCGATAGCGATCGTAGTGCGTAAGGCCTGCCACTACACACTATGCCTGGCTCGCTTTTTCTTCAAGAATCCCTTACACTAGCGATAACAGTATTCGCACTGCAACCGAATAAAACCAATGCCAACAATCACCGTCTTCACCGGCAGCGCCGGCCCCGGCATCGCCACCGCTGCCGCGGCGAGTGCGCTGCATGCTGCCGCGCAGGGTCGGCGCACGCTGCTGCTGAGCCTGGGGCCGGCGCCAAGCCTGGGGGCACTGCTTGGCGCCGCCGTTGGTGGCACCCCGAACGAAGTTGCGCCCGGCTGCGATGCGCTAGCAATCGATGGGCTACGCGAGCTGGCCGAGGCCTGGGAGCGCAGTCGCCAGCAGCTGCCAGCCGGGGCGGCACCAATCGCCGGCGACGAACTGCCGCTGCTGCCAGGACTAGAGATGGCCTTCGCGCTGGTGCGGCTGCGCGATCTGGCGCCGCGGTACGACACAGTGATGCTCGACGCCGGTCCATACGACATGCTGCTGCGCTCGCTGGCGGCGCCCGACGGCCTGCGCTGGGCGGTGCGGTTGCTGTTTGGTCTCGATCGCGGGCCTGGCCGCAGCTCGGCCTCGCTCGCCCGCGCGCTGCTACCGACCACTTTCATTCCGATCGATATGCTCGACCACGTGCAGGATGCCCGCGTGCGCGCCGAGCAGCTGCGCGACATGCTAATTGCCCCCCGCGCGGCGGCGGCCTGCTACGTGCTGCGGCCCGATCATCCGGCGCTGGAAGAGGCGCGCATCGCCATCTCTGCGCTTCAATTGCATGGCCTGGCCGTCCCAACCATCGCGGTTGGCCCGCTGCTGCCAAACGATCTGGATGGCACGTCACTGGCTGCCTACGCCACCACGCAGACACAGATGCTGGCAGACGTCCAGACGATCTGGCCTGCGCGCCAGCTACAGCGCTTCAACCTGACCGATGGCCGCGATGGACGCGACGCGCTAGAACGAATTGGCGCGCAGCTCGCGCCCGCCGAAAGCGCGCGCTTCGAGGCGCCAATCGCAACCGAGTGGGCAGGCGTACCCGCCGTAGCAATCGAGCTACCGGGGCTGCCGAGACATGCGCTGCAGCTAACGCTGAGCGGCGACGAACTGATCGTGCGGGTCGGCGACTATCGCCGCCACATCCTGCTGCCCGAGAGCTTGCGCGGCATCAGTAACATCAAGGCCACCCGCGAGGGCGAGTATCTGATCGTGCGCACGCGCACATAATAAAGCGGTAGAGTAATCGTTTCCTAGGAGGTCAGTATGTCTAATCAGAAAAAGGAGTACTTTCCGCCTAGATGCGAAGAAATGAGGAGCTCACTTTGCCTCCACTTTGCTATACAATGCGCGCCTTCGGCGGCTGAACTCCACCGTTGGGCAGGGTATGGCCAGAACCGTGGTTTGCATAGATTATGGGGGTTTTCAAATGGACAACTATCTGCAATCCAATCAGCAGCTGTGGAATGAATGGACGACTTTGCACGAGCAGTCGCCGCTCTACAATCTGGCGGGGTTCAAGGCCGGCGCCAGCACCCTCCGGCCCGTTGAGCGCGAAGAACTTACCAATGTGGCGGGCAAGACCCTGCTCCATCTGCAATGTCACTTCGGCTTGGATACACTCTCGTGGGCACGCGAGGGCGCGATCGTCACTGGTGTGGATTTGTCGGACCGGTCAATTGCCCTCGCACGCTCCCTCAGCACCGAGGTAGCTATTCCGGCAACCTTCGTCTGTTCTGACCTGCTCGACCTGCCCAACGCGCTCTCAGGCCAGTTCGATATTGTCTTCACCTCGTATGGTGTTCTGAATTGGCTACACGACTTAAATGGCTGGGCAGCCGTCGTCGCGCACTTTCTCAAGCCGGGCGGTATCTTTTATATCGTGGAATTCCATCCGTTCTCACGCGTGTTTGCCTCCGACTCGGCGGAACTCAAAGTAGCCAACCCGTACTTCTGCTCGGAAGAACCCTTTCGCTTCGAGATACAAGGCTCATACGCTGCCGAAGCTACTACGCTATTGCAAGGCTACAATTGGAACCATAGTCTCAGCGAAGTCTTCAACGCGCTGATTGGGGTTGGTCTCAGGATTGAATTCTTTAACGAGTTCCCGTTCACCTTGCGCGAAAGGATCGCCGGCATGGTGCAGGGCGAAGATGGTTTGTGGCGGTTGCCTCGGCAGCATGGGATGGTTCCGCTGCTGTTTTCGCTTCAAGCTCGCAAGCCGAGTTAAGGGCGTATCGTAGAATAGTCTCATGTAGATCAGATTGCGATGTTCGCCGAGCACCCGGAAGTCACGACCACTTGGGCACATCGCCGTTGGCAGCCTCCTACACCCTACACCTTACTCCAAGCGGTCGGGAACATAAGGTCGTCCGCCACGCGAATAACATCGGCGAACAATGAGACGGGCTCACAAGACAAGAGACCGAATGACGCAGAGTGCAGGTAGCCTAACGAGGAGAAGCAAATGGCATCCCCCACTTTCGTACCGCTCCCGGCTTACCAGGAATACCCCGTCGAAGAGATGAAGCGCCGCGCGGCTCACTTCTACGCCGACATCCGACGGCGGCGCACGGTGCGAGAGTTCTCCGACCGGCCTGTTCCGCCCGAAGTGATCAAGGACTGCCTGCGGTCGGCAGGCACTGCCCCCAATGGGGCGAACCTGCAACCGTGGCACTTCGTCGTCGTCTCCGACCCGGCAATCAAGCGAAAGATCCGCGCACAGGCCGAGAAGGAGGAGCGCGAGTTCTATCACCATAAGGCCCCACAGGAATGGCTAGATGCGCTCGCCCCATTGGGCACCGACGAGAACAAGCCCTACCTGGAAACTGCGCCGTATCTGATCGTGATCTTCGCCCAGAGCCACGGCGTAAGCCCCAACGGTCGCAACGTCAAGCACTATTACGCGCAGGAGTCGGTCGGAATTGCAACGGGTTTCTTGATTACGGCCATTCACCACGCCGGGTTGGTCTCGCTCACCCACACCCCTAACCCGATGCGTTTCTTGAACGACATCCTGGACCGCCCCGCCCACGAACGGCCATTCCTGATTCTGGTGGTAGGCTACCCGGCGGAGGGCGCTAGGGTGCCGGCAATCACCAAGAAGCCGCTGGAAGAGATTGCGACGTTCCTCTAACGCCGGCGACTAAGAATAAACCTGGCCGCTGAGCACCGCGCAGAGCTTTTCGACGTCGATATTGCCGCCTGATACGATGCAGACGATTTTGCCACTCCCGGCCCTGCCGGCCAGCGCACAGGCGACCGGGCAGGCGCCCGCGCCCTCGGCGATGATGCGATTGCGCTCGGCCATGAGCTTGAGCGCCGCGGCTACTTCCGCCAGGCTAGCGATGAGCACACCGTCGATGAGCGCCCGAGCCCGATCGAGCATCTGCGGAAAGACCGTCTTGCTGCCGATCCCGTCGACAAACGAAGGTGTGTAGTCGACGACACGCGGCTCGCCGGCCGCCAGTGCGGCCGCCAATGGGGCGCCGGTGGCGACTTCAGCCGCATACAAGCGGCATTCCGGTTTGTCGGCGCGCATCACGGCCGCAATCCCGCACGCGAGCCCGCCGCCGCCCCATGGTATCACCACCGCGTCTACATCCGGCAGATCTTCTAGAATCTCAAGTGCGATCGTCCCGTTGCCGGCGATCACATACGGGTCGTCGAAGGCGTGAATGAACGTCGCGTCGACATCGGGATATGCGCGCTCTTGAAATGTCTGCCACCAGCGCTCGAACGGTACTGTGATCACCCGCCCGCCAAGCCGCTCGATCGCCGCGAGCTTGGTGGCCGGAGCGGTATCGGGAGCGACCACGGTGCAGGGAATGCCGAGCCGGCGCGCGACCCACGCGACGCCCTGGGCCATGTTGCCGGCCGACGCGGTAAGCACGCCGCGCCGCAACTGTTCGGGCGCTAGATGCGTCATGGCATTGGCCGCGCCACGCAGCTTGAATGAGCCGATCGGCTGAAGGTTTTCGAGCTTCAGATAGATCTCGGCTGGCGCATCGTCGATATTCAAGCGGACAAGCGGCGTGCGGATGGCCGCGCCGGCAATTGCCTGGCGGGCGGCTTCGGCGTCGGTACGTACAGGAAGCATCGTTCACCTCATCAAAACTCGACCCAGGTTCCGGCCCCCTGCTCATGCGCCTTGCGATAGACATACTCGGCCGCCGCCAGATCCTCCACCGCCAGCCCGAGCGACTTGAACAGCGTGATTTCATCCGGCGATCTTCGGCCGGTTTTCGCGCCAAGCAGCAGTTCACCAACCTCGGCGCGAATGTGATCGGGGCCAATCGCGCCTTCGCGCATCGCAAACAAATAGTCGCCGGCCTCGTTCAGCGTCGAATCGCGCCGGTCGACGAACAGCCCAGCTGCGGCGATCGTTGCGGTGTCGAGCTCGCGCGTGGTCGGGATGCTCGACCCGACGGCGTTGATGTGCGCGCCGGGCGCGACCCAATCGCACTGAACGATCGGCTCGGCGGCGGTCGTGGCGGTCACGATGATGTCGGCCCCGCGCAGTGCCGCCTCGGCGCTCGCGGCCGGCTCGATTGGAAAACGGTACTGCGGCGCCTGTTCGTCGGCAAATGCGCGGGCGTGCGCGGGCGCGCGGCTAGCCACGCGAACCCGCCGGATGGGCCGGACGCAGGCCATCGCCGCGAGATGCGAGCGCGCCTGCACGCCCGTTCCAATGATTGCCAGGTCGCCGGCACCTTCGCGCGCCAGCAGCCGGGTGGCCACCGCCGAGACCGCGCCGGTGCGAATGGCGGTAATCGCCGATGCGTTCAGCAGGGCCAGCAACTCGCCCGTGGCCCCGCTAAACAGCATCACGCTGCCCTGGTGCGCGTCCTTCCCTTGCGCGGTGTTGCCGGGGAAAACACACACCGCCTTCAGGCCATACACGGCCCGCTCACCGGCGCGATAGGCCGGCATCAGCCCCATCAGCCCGGCGGCATCGGGTGGGCGCACCACCATACGCAGCGGCTGGTGCATGTGCCCGCTGCTGAGCGCAGTGAGTGCCTCGGCCATCACCTCCACGCACTCGCTCATCGGCAGGAGTCGCTCGACCTCGGTATGATTTAAGACTACTATCTGCATACTACCACCTTTGTTGAACCGCCAAGACGCCGGGTACCCTCTGGGTGACACCAAGAATGAATAAACAGGAGCGAATCTGCTCTTCGCCCGCGTTGGCATCAATGCCGCCAATGACACCCATCGTGGGCGATCGCGAGAATCGCCCCTATGATCCGATGCCTGACATTGATCGCATTGCAAACAATGATCTGCCGCCCTACGAAAATGATCGCCTCAAAAGATTTCCTACATCTTGGTGTTTTTGTACCTTGGCGGTAACTATCTCAGACCACCTCGAAGAATCCCGCGATCGTCGCGCGCTCCTCTTCGGTGAGGCCGATCTCCAGCGCGCTGTGGGCCGGCTCGAGCTGATCGGGGCGGCGCGGCCCGACGATCGGGGCAGTGACCAGCGAGTGCGCCATGACCCAGGCCAACGCCAGCGCGGCCATGTCGACTCCGCGCTCGGCGGCATACGCGCGCAGCCGATCCAAGCCCTGGAAGATCCGCTCGTTCAGCCATTGCTGGTACGGTTCGGGCCGCAGTGTCATGCGCGAGCCGGCCGGGAACGGCTGGCCGGCACGATACTTGCCCGTCAGCCAGCCGCCGGCCAGCGGGCTGAACGGGGTATAGCCTAAGCCTTGGTCCTGGCACAGCGGAAACAGCTCGCGCTCGTCGTGGCGATCGAGCAGACTATACGAATTCTGGACCCACTCGAATCGATGCAGCAGATACTTGTCGCTGATCCACAGCGCCTTGGTCATCAGCCATGCCGGCATATTCGAGGCGCCAATGTAGCGAACTTTCCCCTGGCGAACGACGTCGTCTAACGCCCGCAGCGTCTCATCCAGTGGCGTACTTGGATCGGGCTCGTGGATCAGATACATGTCCAGGTAGTCGACACCCAGGCGGCGCAGGCTAGCGTCGACCTGACGCATGATCTGGCGGCGCGACAGCCCGCGATCGTTTGGGCCGTCGCCGACCGGGTTAAAGACCTTCGAGCTGACGATCAGCTGATCGCGTACTGCCGAACCTTTGGCCTTCAGCCACGCGCCGATATAGCTCTCACTGCGGCCGCCGCCATACGCGTCGGCGCTGTCGAAGAAGTTGATGCCCAGATCCCAAGCCGCGTCCATGATCGCATAGGCTTCCTGCTTGGTCTCGCCTTTACCGAAAAAGGCCGGCGCGCTGCCGATCCCGCCAAAATTGCCGCACCCCAGGCCGATCGCCGAGACTTTGAGGCCAGTACGGCCAAGATTGGTGTAACGCATAGTGTACCTTGTTCGTAACGAGGTAGCGTGCGGGAAATTATACCGCAGAATGGAGAATAGAAGATGGAGGATCGACATGCGTCGCTGTCCTCCATCCTCTATCCTCTATCCTCAACTCTCCCGCATGCGCCCACATAGATTTCCTGCTACAATACGGGCCTGATCAAACCAGCCCAATCTGCAATCCTTCGACTGCGCGGTTCCTGAGTGTGTCGAAGGGCAGGACAGGTCTGCAATCTGCAATTGCACTAGGAGCCAGCAATGGAGCTTGGCGTCGGGCTACCGAATACCCTCGCAGGCGCGACAAGCGATCTCATGCTCAGCTGGGCGCGGCAGGCCGAGGCCGGGCCGTTCGCCAGCGTGGGCGTCTTCGACCGCCTGCTGTACCACAGCTTCGACCCGCTGATCGCGCTCGCTGCTGCCGCCGGCGCAACCACGCGCATCCAGCTTGCGACGATGATCGTCATCGGCCCGCTGCGTAACGACGCATTGCTGGCGAAACAAGCTGCTTCGCTCGACGCGCTTTCGGGCGGGCGGCTCACGCTGGGCCTCGCGATCGGCGCGCGCCGCGACGATTACGCCGCCGCCGGCGTGGAGTACGCCGCGCGCGGGCGCCGGCTCGACGAGCAACTGGCGGCGCTGCGAGCATATTGGGAAGACGAGCGCTTCGGCCCGCGACCCGCCCAGCCAGGCCGCCCGCCGATCCTGGTGGGCGGCCTGAACGACAGCGCCTTCGCGCGGGCGGCGCGCGCGGCCGACGGCTACGTCCATGGCGGGGGACCGCCGAAAGCCTTCGCCGGCGCGGCCGCGAAGGCCCGCGCCGCATGGGTCGATGCGGGACGGACGGGCCGGCCGAAGCTGTGGGGCCAGGGCTACTACGCGCTCGGCGACGAGGCCGACGCCGCGGCCGGCCGGGCCTACCTGCTGGATTATTATTCCTTCACCGGCCCGTTCGCCGAGCGGATCGCCGCCGGCCTGCTGACGACACCTCAGGCGATCGTCCAGTTCGCGCGCGGGTATGCCGAGGCTGGTTGCGACCACCTAATCCTGTTCCCCACGGTGGCTCGGTTCGATCAGCTGGAGCGGCTCGCGGAGGTCGTTGGATGACGAGTGTCAATATCCTCGGCGGCGGCCCAGGCGGCCTGTACGCCGCGCTGCTGCTGAAGAAAGCCCACCCGGCCTGGGAGATCGCCGTGCTCGAGCGCAACCCGGCCGGCGCCACCTACGGCTGGGGCGTGGTGTTCTCCGACCAGACGCTGGCGGCGTTTCGCGAGGCCGACTACCGGACCTTCACCGAGATTACCGAGAGCTTCGTCACCTGGGAGGCGATCGATATTTTCGTGCGCGACCAGCTGGCGCGCTGCGAGGGCCACCGCTTCGCCGGGCTGGCGCGGCGGCGGCTGTTGAACATCCTGCAGCGGCGCTGTGCCGACCTGGACGTCGCGCTGCGCTTCGAGACCGAGGTAGGCGATCTTGCGGCGCTGCGGCAGGCCGACCTCGTCATTGCCGCCGACGGAGGGAACAGCAAAACCCGCGCGGCCTACGCCGAACACTTCCAGCCACGCCTGGCCGAAGGCCGCACGCGCTTCATCTGGTTTGGCACCAACCGGCTCTTCGACTCGTTCACCTTCATCTTCCGCGAGAACCAGCACGGCCTGTTCACGGTCCACGCCTACCCGTTCGACGGCGGCACCGGCACCTTTATCGCCGAGTGCGCCGACGAGACCTGGCGGCGCGCCGGGCTGGACCAGGCCGACGAGGCGGCCAGCCTATCCTACTGCGAAAGCCTGTTTGCCGACCATCTGCGCGGGCGCAAACTGATGTCGAACTATTCGCGCTGGCTGCGCTTCACGACCGTCAGGAATGAGCGCTGGTCGCACGAGAACGTGGTACTGCTCGGCGATGCTGCTCACACCGCGCACTTCTCGATCGGCTCCGGCACCAAGCTGGCCATGGAGGACGCGATCGCGCTGGCACAGGCCTGCGAGCAGCATGATTTGATCGGCGCGGCGCTCAAGCAGTACGAGCTGGCGCGCAAGCCAAAGGTCGAGGCGCTCCAGCGCGCCGCGGCCGACAGCCAAGACTATTTCGAGCATGTCGCGCGCTACCGCGGCTTCGAGCCGATTCAGTTTGCGTTTCACCTGCTGACGCGCAGCGGGCGAATCTCATACGACAACTTGCGCCAGCGCGACCCTCATTTCGTGAGCACGGTCGATCGCTGGTTCGCCGAAGCAGGAACGTTTGAACGTTCAAACGTTGCAACGTTCGAACGCTTCCTGGCGCCGCCGGCAATGTGGACGCCCCTGGTGCTGCGAGGCGCGTTGCTGCCGAACCGAGTAGTGCTGGCGGCGCGCCCGCCGTACACCGCCGAGCATGGCGCGATCACGCACTCTTATGCCGATCAGCTGGTGCGCCGCGCGCACGGCGGAGCTGGGCTGGTGCTCACCGAGCCGGTCGCCGTGTCGGCCTCGGGCCGGATCACGCCAGGGTGCGCCGGCATCTATTGCCCTGAGCATATCGACGCCTGGGCGCACGTGGTGGCGGCAATCCACGCGCAAACGCCGGCAATCGTTGCGCTACAGCTCTCCCATGCCGGGCGGCGCGGGGCCACCCGCCCGCGCACATACGGCGTCGACATCCCGCTGCGTGAGGGCACCTGGGCGCTGATCGCGCCGTCGGGGGTTCCATATAGTTCGCGGAACCAGACGCCACGCGCGATGGAGTGCGCCGATATGGAGCACATTTGCGATCTGTTCGCCCAGGCAGCGCACATGGCCGACCAGGCTGGGTTCGACATGCTGATGCTGAATATGGCCCACGGCTACCTGCTCGGCAGCTTTCTCTCGCCATTGACGAACGTGCGCGAAGACGACTACGGCAGATCGCCGGAGCGGCGCATGCGCCTTCCGCTGGAGGTCTTCGACGCTGTGCGCGCCGCCTGGCCCACACAGAAATCGATCGTCGTGGCGATCAACGCCAGCGACTGGGCCCGCGCCGGCGCCGATATTTCCGACGCGATTGGTGTGGCACAGGCGCTGAAAGCGCATGGCTGCGACATGATCGCCGTCTACGCCGGGCAGACCACCACGCGCTCGCGGCCGATCTATGATCCGGGCGAGCTCGCGCAGTATAGCGACATGGTGCGCAACGAGGGCGGGCTGCCAACGCTGGCGACCGGCTACCTGACCACCAGCGACCAGGTGAATACACTGATCGCCGGTGGGCGGGCGGATCTATGCATAATACATCCATCAGATTTGTTTGAGCATTGAGCGACGGGAGAAACAGCATGACAACTTTAACTATCGAATTGCCTGACGCACTTCGACAGCGCGTGGAAAAAATTGTCGCCCAGCGCGGCGGAGCGATCGAGCACCTTATCCGAGAGCTTCTAGAAGAGTATCTGGATGAGGCTGAACATGTGCAAGCAACTTCGAATGGAGAGCCGAACACGTCCGTCGATGATCTGTCCAATGATCAGGGCAACTACCCCTCTCTTGAAGAGGTTGTCGCGAAGATCAGAGCGATGCCGTCCGATCCGTCTAATATTCATCCTGCTACTCAATCATTAGCGGAACTCTTAGCTGCTTCACCAGAAGATCCCTCATTTGATTTAGAAGAGTGGAATCGTGAATGGGCGGCGGCTGAAGCAGAAATGAAGGCCATTACTCGTGCTAATGACCGCGCCGAAGGGCGCCCGTGATCATGGCTGAATACTTGCTGGATACGAATCATATCTCACCGCTGGTTACGCTCAGCCATCCACTGCGCGGCAAGGTTATGCAAAGAATAGTAGCAGGAGATACTTTTGCAATCACAGTTCCTGCACTCACTGAATTCTTGTATGGGATCAGCCTTTTATCACGCGCCAAGCAAAATCTGGCCGAATGGGGACGGCTTGAATCCGCCTTCATATACTATAATCTTGATAGATTTGATGGAGAACAGGCAGCCGAGTCTCAAGTTATGCTGCGTCGCCAAGGGTGGCAGTTGGAAACGGTAGATGCGCTGATTGCCACAATCGCACTTCGTAACAACCTCGTTCTCCTCACCACAGATAGAGATTTCAGCGCCATCCCGCATCTTCAACAAGAAAACTGGCTGCAGCCATAGGCGGTGCGAGCCATCCTTAGACCCAAGTCCTGATAGTATTGGGTATGTGTCGATGAACCAAGCACATCCTCCCCTGCTCGATCGCCGCGCGCTTGTCACCGGCGCGAGCCGCGGGATTGGCCGCAGCATCGCGCTGGCGCTCGCCGCGGCCGGCGCCGACGTGGCGCTGAACGCGCGCGGCCAGGCCGAGCTCGATCAGCTCGCCGCGGAGGTTCGCGCGCTGGGCCGGCGGGCGGTCGCGATCCCCTGCGACGTGACCAGCGCCGATGAGGTCGCGCAGATGGCTGAGACCGCGCTGGCCAGCCTCGGCGGGGTCGACATCCTGGTGAATAACGCCGGCGCCGCAGCGAGCCACAAGTTCCTGGGCCACCCCGACGAGCTGTGGCACCGCATGCTGGCGGTCAACCTGACCAGCGCCTATTATGTGACCAAAGCACTCGCGCCGCAGATGGTCGCGCGCGGCACAGGCCGGATCATTATGATCGCTTCGGTCGCCGCCAAGACCGGGGCGCGCTATATCGCCGCCTACACCGCCGCCAAGCATGGCGTGCTGGGCCTCACTCGCGCGCTGGCGGCCGAACTGGTCGCATCCGGCATCACAGTCAACGCGATCTGCCCCGGCTACGTGGACACACCCATGACCGATGGAACGATCGCGAATATGGTCGCGCGCACGAGGATGAGCGAAACCCAGGCGCGCGAGGCGCTGGAGCAGATGAGCCCGCAGCGCCGCCTGATCGCGCCGGAAGAAGTGGCCGACTTGGCCGTGTACCTGGCCGGCGAAAGTGCGCGCGGCATCACCGGGCAGGCGATCAATCTGGATGGTGGGGGAGTCATGTATTAGCTGGCCGTTGTTCGTTGCCCGTCGTCAGTTGCAACGGGCAATGAACAACCGACAACGGACAACAAACTATGAGCTACGACTTTCGCTACGAGGTCGCCGAGGGCATCGCAACGATCACCTTCGACCGGCCCGATGTGTTGAACGCGCTGACGCTCGATATCTACGCCCAACTGCGCGACCTGTTCGAGGCGCTGCGCTATGACGAAGCGGTCAAGGTGGTGCTGCTCACCGGGGCGGGCCGCGGCTTCTGCTCCGGTGGCGATGTCCACAGCATTATCGGCGCGCTGCTCGAGCAAGACATCAAGGCGCACCTGGAGTTTACGCGCATGACCGGCGCGCTGGTGGCCAACATGCGTCTGCTCGACAAGCCGATCATCGCCGCGCTCAACGGCACCACCGCCGGCGCGGGCGCGGTGATCGCGCTGGCGTCGGACCTGCGGCTGGCGTCCGAGCAGGCTACAATCGCGTTTCTGTTCACGAAAGTTGGCCTGACCGGCGCCGATATGGGCGCGGCCTACCTGTTGCCGCGGGTCGTTGGGCAGGGACGCGCGCTGGAGCTGTTGCTGTTTGGCGATACGATCGACGCCGCCACGGCCGAGCGCTACGGCCTAGTCAACCGCGTCGTGCCACACGACCAGCTGCTGCCGGTGGCCAATCAGTGGGCCCGCCGGCTCGCACAAGGGCCGACGCTCGCGCTCGGCATGACCAAGCGCATGGTCAATAACGAGTGGAACATGGACCTGCTCTCGGCGATCGAGGCCGAGGCCCAGGCCCAGGCGCTGCTGATGATGGGGCAGGATCACCGGATCTTCTATGAGGCGTTTCTCGAGAAGGCCAAGCCGGCGTTCGTCGGAAGATAAGAACAAAGAACAAGGAACAAAGAACAAACCATGGTTGATTCGCACAGCGGTTTTGTTCTCTGTTCTCTGTTCTTTGTTCGCAGCCCGGAGGCGCTCATGGAGAAGATGATTATCAACCCGCCCGAACTCGCGCCGCCGCGCGGCTTCAATCACGGCATTCTGACCAGCGGCGGCAAGCTGCTGTTTCTGGCCGGCCAGGATGCCAGCGATGCTGCTGGACACATCGTCGCGCCGGGCGACCTGGTTGGGCAGTGCGCCCAGGTGCTGCACAATCTGCACGCCGTCGTCGGCGCGGCGGGCGGTGCGATGCAGGATATCGTCAAACTGAATATCTTCGTCGCCGACCGCGACGCATATCGCGCCAACCTTAAGCCGATCGGGCAGCTGTTCCGCGAGCACTTCGGCGGCTACTACCCGGCGATGGCGCTGTTCGAGATCGCACGTTTCTTTCAGGCCGAGGCGCTGATCGAGATCGAAGGGTTTGCGGTGATCCGCGAAGCATGATATGTATATCGTGCAAGCACTCGATTTAAAACTGTACTTATCAGCTTGGAATGGAGGGATGCATGTCAATCGTTGAAACACGTTATGAGCACATTGTCCTCGATGAAAACAATGTGCCAATGATCGCCGGAACAACCATGAAGGTAATCGAACTCGTTTTGGATAGAATCGCCTATGGCTGGAGTCCGGAAGAGCTGCACTTCCAGCATCCTTATCTAACCATGGGTCAAATCTACTCAGCTCTGGCCTACTACGCAGATCACCAGGAAGAGCTTGATGCGGATATCCAGCGACGACTTGAGTTCGTCGATCAGATGCAGCGTACATTAACACCTCCGCCACTGGTTGAGCGGCTGAGAACTAAGGGTCTCATCTGATGGCGATCGCACTTTACATGGATCAACACGTGCCACGCGCTATCATCACTGAGCTTCGGTCACGCGGGGTAGACGTAGTCACTGCCTATGAGGATGGGAACAGCGAGATGGAAGATCCGGCTCTACTCGATCGTGCGGGCGCATTGGAACGGGTCCTTTTCACACGAGACGAAGATCTCCTGGCGGAAGCAACGCGGCGGCAAAGGGTAGGATTATCTTTTAATGGCGTGATCTATGCCCATCAATTACGAGTCCCCATTGGGACTTGTATTCGCGACCTAGAGATCATCGCACAGGCTGGCGATTCAAACGATCTTCGTAACAGTGTCGTTTTTCTGCCGCTTTGAGCGAATAGCGCAATGTGGAGGCTACAGTGGACTTCAGCCTCACAGCTGATCAGCAGCATATCCAGGCCCGCGCCCGCACGTTCGCCGAGCAGGAGGTCGCGCCGCTGGCGCGCGCGGCCGACGAGCAGGGCGAGTTTCCGCTGCACCTGGTGACGCGCATGGGCCAGCTGGGCTTCCTGGCCGGGCCGATCGCGGCGGAGTATGGCGGCGCGGGGCTCGACTACCTCAGCTTCGCGCTGGTGTACGAGGAGCTTGGGCGGGCCGACTCGTCGGTGCGCGGGTTCCTGGCGGTGCATGCCGGGCTGGTATCGCTGTGCATCCGCGATTGGGGTGCCGAGGAGCAGAAGCGCCGCTACCTGCCGCGCCTGGCGGCGGGCGAGCTGATCGGCTGCTACTGCCTGACCGAGTCGGAGGCGGGTTCGGATGCCGCCAGCATCGCGACGACCGCGCGCGAAGAGGCCGACAGCTATGTGCTCAACGGCGAGAAGATCTGGATCACCAATGGCAACATCGCCGACGTGGCGATTGTGTTCGCCACGCGCGACCGTGCCGCGCGCCACAATGGGATCTGTGCCTTCGTCGTCGAGACCAACACGCCCGGGTTTCATCGCGAGCGCATGCAGGGCCAGGAGCTGGGCCACCGCGCCTCGGATCACGCGCGGATTGTGTTCGACGAGTGCCGCATACCAAAGAGTGCGCTGCTTGGCGAGCCGGGTCAGGGCTTCAAGGTGGCCATGTCGGCACTCGACCATGGGCGGCTTGGCGTGGCGGCCGGGGCGCTCGGCGTGGCGCAGGCCTGCCTGGACGCCTGCGTCGAGTTCGCGCGCGCGCGGCGCCAGTTCGGCAAACGGATCGGCGACTTCCAGATGATCCAGGCCAGCCTAGCCGACATGGCCGCCGACGTCGACGCCGCGCGCCTGCTGGTGTACCGCGCGGCCTGGCTGAAGCAGCAGGGCCTGCCGACGACCAGGGAGACGTCGATCGCCAAGCTATTCGCGACCGAGGCGGCGGTGAAGGCGGCCTCGGAGGCCGTGTTGATCCACGGCGGGCGCGGCTACTCAAACGCCTTCCCAGTCGAGCGCTACTATCGCGACATCAAGGGATTGCAGATCTATGAGGGTACCAGCCACATCCAGCGGATTGTGATCGCTAGGGAGCTAATCAGACGTGACAAAGAACAAAGACCAGAGAACGAGGAATCGACAGCCTAATCTGTACTTTATAGCTTTGGGCTGACTGTGAAACTGCGTGGCTTGTCTTGCCCATCCGCGTTTACCCGAGCCAAGGAGATACAGTGAGGATAGACATGCTCGGGGAAGCGTCCGATGTCAAGGGCGCGCATTGTTCGCGTTCGAACCGGGCAGGGTAGCCCAGAGCGCTCAACCCGCTTGGGCTCCAGCATTTAACTCTTTCCTCGAAACATACCCTGTCGAGGCCTTAAGCGCAGGCCAAAGCGCACAGGCTCCCAGAACCTGCTCAGGGCGTAGCTTGGAGAATAAATTACCAGAGATAGCTGCGCGCGCTAGTCGATGGTATAATGATCCATAATTTCTCTTTCCCTTCTATTTGTCGCTCGGTTCCAGACATGTGCGCCTATGCTTGACTCAAACGACATCGATAGTCAAAGAGAACTGCTAAATGTTCATCGCCGCACACTAGCCCATTTTCAGAAGCAAGCGGCGCAGTATGGCGGTGAAGTCCTCGCTCCGCCTCAGGTTGTGCATGGTCTCGGTGAGACTCGTGAAAAAATACGACAGATCAAGGCATTTCTGCGAGCAAACGGCGTGCAAGTCGCAGATCACCCTTTTGAAGAGCCACTGAGTTTACAGCCTAGTGCACAAGGGATAGAGACAGAAGCTAGCGGTACTTCCCAATCCTCGATAGATGGCATTGGAACGATAGATGAGGAGCATTCCCGTGCGCTTCACCTGGCGATTGACTATTCTCATGTTCCCAACCCGTTCGGCAAGGTAGGACGGATTGACGAGCCAAAAGATTTCTTTGGTCGTGATGCCCTATTGCGCCAACTGTTTGAAGAGCTGTCGAAGGGATGTAATCTTTCACTTGTTGGCGAGTCCCAAATTGGCAAATCTTCAATTCTCTCAATGGTCTGCAAGTTAGGACCGGAGCATCTCAACTTACCCAACGATGCATTTATATATCTTGATATGGAGTTAATACACGACGAACGAGATTTTTTCGAAGCGCTCTGTGACAGTCTTAATATCTCGGTATGTCGTGGTTTCAAGCTTGCGCGTGCATTACGTGGTAGACGCTACATTCTTTGTCTCGATGAGATTGAGAAGATGGCGAAAGATCGTTTCACAGGCGATGAGCGAGAAGAATTGCGGGGATTGGCGGACGGGGATCATGCACCTTTCAGATTGATCATTTCCAGCCGTGTACCATTAGATCAACTATTCCCTGACTCACCTGGAAAAACATCACCCTTGGCAAATATCTGTCCACAAGTTGATGTCTTACCCTTCACGCCCGATATCGCACAAGCCTTCATTTACGATCGCTTGAAGAGCACGGGCGTGATGTTCAAGCCAACTGAGATTGTCAATCTTGTAGCACGAAGTAATGGATATCCCGCGCGCTTACAGCAGGCGGCTGCGATCCTATTCAACCAATATCGGAGTAAGATCTGATAATTATCACCTTCAATTCTGTTGGATTGAGAGTGATACAGCGTCTATCTGATTAGAATGATGCATTGACGATTTTCATTCTCGTGTATTAATTCGCGTAATGTATCGTAAGAATGACTGCTATTCTTACCCCACAAGCTGCGACTTTGCCAGAGCTATTCAAAGACTTGGAGGCGTCGCTACCTCGAGTCGCTGAGCTACTGAAACAACTGTCGAACGAGCGCACACTCGAACGCCAGCGGATCTTCTTGCGCCAGCTCGGATCGCTCTGGTATCACCAGAATGGCGAGCCGGAGGTCTTGGCTCAGTTAGGCTTGGCACTGGCCGATCAATTTGCGATCGATTCGGGCGTGGCGCTCGCCGAGTTGCTGATGGCCTATGGCGCGGCGCGTGAAGAAAAGCGCACCAGCGAATGGGAAAACAATCTCGTGAAGCGCATGGCCGAACTCAGCGGCTTGCACCGGGTGATCTCGGCCGCCAATTCGACCCTCGATCTCGACACATCCATGCAAATGGTCGTCGAGACGGTCGCCGAGGTGATTGGCGTGGAGGTCTGCTCGGTCTATCTCTACGACAAGAACAGCGACGACCTGACACTCCGCGCC
>Ga0137369_10000728_pt1 | contig 30712 bp, 20 predicted proteins | sample SagtaG_12_FD_104918 | JGI IMG/M metagenome (GOLD analysis project Ga0137369, IMG submission 104918) | Vadose zone soil microbial communities from Sagehorn Ranch, Mendocino, California, USA - Sage1_L_113_16 metaG | ecosystem: Environmental > Terrestrial > Soil > Vadose zone | place: USA... | reverse complement strand
TTGAGCGTGCCGGTCATCGACTTCGGCAGGTTGCCGACGCAGGCGTTACCATTCTTCCAGACCGGCGTGTGCGACCACTCGGACAGGTTGACGCTGCCTTTCGCTTCGGCGTTGAACTTGTTCGCGCGGCCGAACGTGACACCGAGGTCGTTCAGCAGCATGAACGGGTGCGCGCACGCCGGCGTCCCATCATGTGGCGGCTCGTCCACGCAGATCAGACGCTGTTGCTCGGGCTTGGAGTCGGAGTGCTGAATGAAGACGGCGAGCAGCTTCAGCGCGTCGCGCTGCGCGCGCGTCGCACCGCCGACGCGCTCGTCGACCGCGTCGAGCTCCTTCCACGACCATCCTTCGTCGGTCTTACTGAACGGATCGCCGGGCATCTTGCGTTCGATGACCGCGGGATCGAATACGGTCTCGTTCTCGCTTCGAATCATGCCGTTCAGCGTCGCCGGGCATCCGCGGCACACGAAACGCACCGGGTACATGTGATCGGCGCCGAACCCGAGCGCCCATAGCAGGCGGGTCGCGGCGGCCTCGGCGTACACCTCACCGTTGTCGCCGCCGAACTTCACCTTCAGCTCGTCGTCTTCGCCCTGCTTGCAGGCAAACTTGGGGGTTCGTCCCCCCAACGTCTTGTGCATGTAGCTGCATTCAACCGTCGCACCGAGCGCGAAGGCGCCTTTTCCCTGCGGGCCCGCCTTGAGATTCATGGAGCCGATATCGGTGGCTTGCCAGACTTGCGCCCTCGCGATGACTTCCTTCCGATGTGCGGAATCCTTGTGGCCGTCAGGTTTTGATTCCGATGAGCTGGAGAAGAAGCTCATCGACGGGGCACAGCCGAGCGCGCCTGCGATCATGAATGCCGTGACAAAGCGGCTCATACGTGGAAACCCTGCAAAAGGTGGCCCACACGTCCGACGCTGTGGTGTCTTCAGGAGTAGAAGGACCGTACAACCGTTGACCAGGCGTCTCAACCCGCACACAATTCCCGGACGATGCCAGCAGCCAAAGAGATTATCGAGCGCGCCAATGCGGCGTTCGTTGCCGCCGGCGATTGGTGCCGGAGTCGTGAGCAGGAGATTCTGCGCCAGCGGAATGCGGCCCTCAATGGCTTTCCGGCGGCTCAGTCGGCCCTGGCCGCGCATGTGGTGGCGCGCGCGAAGGCCACGGACGATTTTGCGGCGGCAGAGACCAGCATCCAGGACGACCTCGCGGAGGCAGAGCAAACAGCGGAACAGGCGCAACGGGACGCCGATGACGACGCGCTCACGAAATTCCGCACATCAGACGACGATGCCGCTGCGGCGTTACAGAGTGCGTTGGCGGAGGCTCAGGACACGTTTACAGAAACTCTGCGGCTCCTTCAACAGACCATGTCGACGGTGAACGCGGACGCACAGGCGCGGATGATCCGCGAGCAGAGCGTCGCTTCCGCTCAGAAGGCGTTTCAAGTAGCCAAGGACAAGGACTTCCAGCTCTTCCGCAAGGAGTCCGCGGCGGCCCTGGATGCCCATACCAAAACTGTTGCGCGCGCCCGCCGCGATTCCGATACCGCGATGACCAAAGCGAAGGCGGGGCGCGAGGCCGCGCTTGCGGCTGCGGATGCCACACTCGTGGCCGCGCTCAACGCGGATCCGCTGGCCGCATCTATTGAGGAGGCTTTCGCGCTCCAGTTGAAGCAGAGTCAGGACGATTGCGAGGCGGCGAAATCCGCGATCCTCGCGCAGATGCGGACGGACCTCGACGCGATTGGCCCGTAGGTGTTGATCTCGAATTGACCCGCGCTCGGCCGTGAACCGCGGACCTGTCCAGACCTATTGACAGTCGATAGGAGTGAGTGCACACTTGCTCATATCGGACGTCGATAGCAGGAGCATCCAATGGCAGGTCGCCGCGCGACGTTGCTGCAAGGTACGCTTGATCTCCTCATTCTGAAGGCGCTTTCTGCCCGCGCGCTGCACGGGCTTGGCGTTTCGCGCCGCATCGAGCAGATCACCGGCGGCACGTTCGTCGTACAAGCCGGTTCACTCTTCCCAGCGCTGCATCGCCTCGAGGAAGCCGGCTGGCTCACAGCGGACTGGCAGCCCTCCGAGAACAACCGCCGCGCGAAGTACTACACGCTCACAAAGGCGGGACGCCGACAACTGGGCCAGGAAGCCGCAGACTGGAATCACATTGCGCTGGCAATCGCCCGTGCGCTGGACGCGTGAGGCGACGCATCATGGGCCGCCTTTTCAGTCTCTGGCGCAATCTCGTGCACCGGACCGGCGTGGATCGCGATCTCGACGAAGAGCTGCATTCCGCATTCGAGTTGCTGGTCGACGAGCACGTCCGTTCAGGCATGCTCTGGGACGATGCCCGCCGCGCGGCTCGACTGGATCTGGGGAGCCGGGAGTCCTTGAAAGACGGGGTCCGCGACGCGCGCGCGGGTGCCGGCGTCGATATCCTTTTCCAGGACATCCGTTACGCACTGCGCCAGTCCCGGCGAGCGCCCGGCTTTACGGCCGTCGCTGTCGTCACGCTGGCCCTCGGCATCGGCGCCAACGCCGCGATCTTCGGCGTGGTGAAATCGGTGCTGCTCGACGCGCTCCCTTATACCGAGGCGGACCGCCTGGTGCGCGTGTATGCCCGGTTCCAGGACGGCACACTCGACCGCGTGCCGCTGCGCGCCGCCATCGTCCACGCCATCGCGGCCAGGCAACGCTCGTTCGAAAGCCTCGTCGCCTTCGACTCCGTCCGCGATGCCGTGTACGGAAGCGACGATTTCGCGCGGGTCGTGAGGATCGCGTGGGTCGAGCCGCGCTTCTTCAAGACGCTCGGTGTCCCGGCTGCACTAGGGCGGACCTTCGACGACGACGATCGCGCGAAAGGGCACGTGCCTGCCAGCGGCGCGGAAATCGGTCCCGATACGGCCCGCGTCGTTGTGGTGAGCCACGCCGCCTGGCTGGGGCTGTTCGCAGGTGACCCGGCCATCCTTGGCAGGGACATCCGCATCAACGGGCTGTCACGCACAGTCATTGGTGTACTGCCACGCGACTTCGTGGCTCCCAACGGCAATGCCGACTTCTACTTTGCATTCGATCTCGTTCCGGCTCTCGCCAGCGGCGCAGGTTGGCTCGGGGTTGTCGGCCGCCTGAGGCCGGGCACAACGCAGGAGGCCGCGCAGCGCGAGATCGCCGCCATATCAGCCGACCTCGCGCGCGAGACCGAGAACGCGCGCGCCGGCCTGTGGGCGATGCCGCTGCGCGATGCGATGGTCGGCAGTGCCCGGACGCCGCTCCTCGTGCTGCTGGCGAGCGCCGCGCTGGTGCTCCTGATCGCGTGCGCGAACCTTGCCGGCGGGCTGCTGTCCCGAAGTCTCTCGCGGCGCAAGGAGTTCGCCGTTCGCGTAGCGCTCGGCGCCGGGCGCCGGCGCCTCGTCCGGCAGCTGCTCACCGAAAGCACCGTGCTCGCGCTTGCGGGCGGCGCCACGGGATTGCTGCTTGCCCAGTCGATGCTGTCGCTCCTCCGCGGCCTCGCGAGACCCGTGCTGCCGGTCTACGCGGAGTTGTCGCTCGATCCGGGGGCGGTGGTCGTGACGGCGGTTGTTGCCGTGTGCACCGGCTTGGTGTTCGGCGTGGTGCCAGCGCTTTCGATCGGCCGCTCCGACGCACGGGGCGCGCTTCGCGACGAGGCGCGCGGCGCGAGCGAGGGGCGGCGCCCGCAGCGCCTGCGCGGCGTGCTTGTGGCGGCGCAAATGGCGCTCTGCGCCAGCCTGCTCGCAGGCGCCGGTCTGCTGGCGCGCAGCTTATGGGAGATGGCGACGGCGCCGCTCGGCTTCGATCCGGCAGGCGTCCTGACCGCGCGGGTCCGGCTTCCCACACGCGAGTACTCGACGCTCGAGAGACGCGCCCGCTTCCACGAGCAGCTCACGGAACGCCTGCGGCACATCGGCGGCGTGGACGCCGTCGCGATCGCGAACAAAGCTCCCACGATCGACCCGCGGCGGGATCCTTTCAGCTTCGAGGGTGCGCTCAAGGATGCCGCGCCCGTCGTGTACGCGAGCGTATCGGACGACTATTTCCGCACGCTTCGGATACCGGTCCGCGAGGGCCGCACGTTCGACGCGTCAGACCGCGGCGGCGTGCCGCCACCCGCCGTGATCAGCGAGAGCATGGCACGCCGCTACTGGCCCACAGGCCGGGCGCTCGGGTCCCGCATTCGCCTCGCCGGCGACCTGGTGACAATCATCGGCATCGTCGGCGACGTGCGCAACGATCTCGCACGGTCCGACGCCGAACCGATGGCGTACAGGACCAACCGCCAGGAATCGACGCAAAGAGTGGCAATTCTGCTGCGCACTCGCGGCGATCCACTCGCTCTCGTGAAACCTCTCCAGCGTGAGCTTGCCGCGCTCGACCGCTCCTTGCCGCTGCAGGATGCCATGACCCTCGATGCGGCGGTCGGCGAAGGGCTGGCGTCCCGCCGGCTCCCGGTCATGCTGATGACCGCGTTCGGCGCCGTGGCATTGCTCCTTGCGTCGGTCGGCGTCTACGGTATGTTCGCCGGCATGGCCGCAGCGCGGGAGCGGGAGTTCGGCGTTCGCATGGCACTCGGCTCGCGCCCGAGCGCGATTGCCGGGCTGATGCTGCGGCAGGGCGCGGGTTGGATGGCCGCTGGCTTGTCGGGCGGCGCGCTCGGGATGATCCTGGTCGTCCGGCTTCTGCGCGGCTGGCTTTATGGAGTGCCGCCGTTCGACCTGATCGCCCTCGGCGGTGCCGTCGCAATCCTCGTGGGTTGCGGGACGGTCGCGCTGCTCATCCCGGTCCGACGCGCAACGCGGGTGGATCCCCTGGTGGCGCTGCGCGCCGAATGAGAACGCCATCATCATCCGACCACGCTGGTCAATCGCCTCGAAGCCGACGACTTGGTGAGTCGATCGTCCGACGTCGTGATCGCCGGCCCCGGCTCGCGGTGCTCCCTGGCGCGCGCCGGAGTGCCTGCGCGCACGGCGCGGAAATCCAGCAGGCGGCGGAGCGCGACCTGTTTGGCGCTTGACGCGAGCGAATCGGCGCAGCTTCAGACCGCTGTCGTCTGTTAGCGAACCGTAGCCGCAGCTACGGCGGTTTCTGCCATCCGGCCACGCACCTGCCCGCGATTGCACTATATATCACTGTAAAGTCATCAGAAGGTCTTAATAGGACATTTAAGTCGTTGACAGGACATCTACGAGTGCCTTACAGTCTCTTTAACGATTATTGAGTCATAAGTGAAGCGGTTGAGACCCCTGATTTTCACGAGGAGATGGATGATGCGACGCCATGTTGTTTCGTTACTCGCGCTATGTATCGCGAGTGCCACCCCTGCGCTGGCCGCGGCGCCCGTGCCGACCAGCCTGTCGATTGCCGTGAATCCCACTTCCATCACTCAGATCGGCAGCGCGGTTGTCACCGCGACAGTCACGCCGAATACAGGGACGATCGACTGTGGGAAGGGACAGATTCAATACAACATCCTGCATATCGATACCACCTCGACCGGGTGGCTTCAGCTCGCCAACAACCTGAGCGTTGTAGCGAACCAGTTTTCCGCCATCTTCGACGGCACGCTGATTTTTGTCACGCCCGGCGATAGGGTGTCTTTCCGCGCCGGGTACGAATCGACGGCTGGCGGTTGCAATTTTCAAAACGACGCAATCGGCCAGTCACCGACCGCCGACCTGCTGATCGATGCTTCGGCGGCTGCGGCGTGCCCGAATGGACAGATCACGGGCGTACACATCATCATCGAAGGGCCCAATGGAGTTGGTGCGCCGCCTCCGGGGTACGCGGGCACATGGAGCTTCGACGTCAAAGTTCAGGCGTGCGAGGACGTGTTCGATGTGACGGCGCAGGGCGGCGCGAACGGCTGGGCACCGGTCAAGTTCTTTACACCGGCAAGCGCGGCGGTTCAGCAATTCGTCAAGAACAAGAACACCGTCTATCTGTGGACGATCGGAAACCTCACTCAGGGTCAGACGGCGACGCTCACCGTCAATGTGGGTGCAACGATCAAGAACAGCCCCAATGAATGCGGGAAGGTCAAGCTGCTGAACGGCGACTGGTCGGCGATGTATGCGACCGTGGCGGGTGGCGCGAGAACCAAATCCGACTACACGAACTACACCTCAACGATCACCGTTTCGTGCCCGTAGGTTAACTCGCAGGTTTCACCGCAAGTCGTTCAAGTGTGTGCGGTCGCAGCGTCGGTCCGCCTGGCTCGCGAGCCAGGTCGACCGGCGATTTGCGTTTTCGGGGACATGCTCACGCCAGGGAGGCGAGACATCGCTGAACGCTTGGTTTTCGCGGTTTTTTGGAGCCGGCGACCCGACTTGAACGGGTGACCTGCTGATTACGAATCAGCTGCTCTACCAACTGAGCTACGCCGGCCAGGCGGAAGCGTCAATTCTAACACGCCGGCACGACGCATCAGGTCCGCCTGAAGACGGACGCTACTTCAATTCCGTCCAGACCTCGCGGCGGACCAGATCGCGCAGACCCGCGGAGCGCTCGCTGTTCGCTTTCCGCGTCGCTTCATCCGGTACGACGCGCACCGTCGCCGCATCGAGGCCGGCTCCCAACGCGTCGGCCGCGGCCGCGTCTTTGAGCCGGAAGATTCGCAGGTGCGTCCAATCGGTCGTCGTGCCTGGCGCGGGCATCACCGTGCGCACTTCGTCGAACACGCCGGCGCGTCGCGCGGCCTCGTCGATCGGTTCAGCGACGGTCTTGATGTACTGGTTGTACGCCTCCAACTGTCCGGGCTTCGCCCGCCAGTAATACGCCACGAAAACGGCACCGCTCGGTGCCGCGGGCTGCTGAGCCACGGCGATATCGCCGCGAACGGCGGCGGCCAGGAGCGCGAACAGAATGATGCGAGCCATGGGGTATAATTACATATCTGAACTAGATGGTCACTACCGAACGCTCCGATCTCTTCGCTGTGCTGCACGCGTCCAGCGTGCTCGAGAGCCGTGTCGAAGCGAAGTTGGCGGCGGTCGGTCTGTCACTCGCCAAGCTGGCGGCGCTGCGGCGGCTCAGAGAGGCCGGCGACTCGCTGCCGCTCGGCCAACTCGCCGAGCGCCTGGCGTGCGTGAAGTCGAACGTGACCCAGTTAGTCGATCGCCTCGAAGCTGACGGCCTCGTGAGTCGATCGGCTGACGTCGCCGATCGCCGTTCCCGGCTCGCGGTGCTCACCGACGCGGGCCGGAAAGCCTGCGCGCGCGGCGCAGAAATCCAGCAGGCGGCGGAGCGCGAGCTATTCGGCACGTTGACGCAGGACGAATCGGTGCAGCTCCACGCCATCCTCGCGAAGATCACGCAGCCGCGCTGATAAGTAGAACGCGCGACCGCAGGGCGCCACCCAGCCTTCGATTTCAGCTCGACAGAACGCCTGCGGTCGGTTGCTTCCTGCGCCACGGCTGCGCTACGATGGTTGATTAGACATTCGACAGGAAAGCTGACCGTGGAGACCACCGGCGTCGAAGCCGCCTATCTCGTTGTACGCGGCGCGCGCACGCACAACCTCAAGAACATCGACGTCACGCTTCCGATCGGCAAGCTGATCATCATCACCGGGGTCAGCGGGTCGGGCAAGTCGTCGCTCGCCTTCGACACGATCTACGCCGAAGGGCAGCGGCGCTATGTCGAATCGCTGTCCGCCTATGCACGGCAGTTTCTCGAGCGAATGGAGAAGCCGGACGTCGATCGCATCGACGGCATCTCGCCGGCGATCGCAATCCGCCAGAAGAACAGCATCCGCAACCCGCGGTCGACCGTGGGAACCACCACCGAAATCCACGACTACATGCGGCTGTTGTACGCGCGCGTCGGCCGGACGTTCTGCCGCAACTGCGGACGCGAGGTTGTGCGCGAAACGGCGGAAGTGGTGGCGCGTCAGCTCGGTGCGTTGCCGCCAGGCACGCGCTTGCTCATCGGGTTCGATCTGCCGATTCTCGATGCGGCTGCCCGCAGCGGGGTGGATGTCCCGGAGGTGGATGAGCTCGCGGAAATGCCCGACACAAACGGGGAGCCTGGGCCTCGACTCTTCGAGAGCCTCAGGGTCGTCGCGAGCGACGTCGAGGGACGACAGGCTCAGTCCGATCGAGAGACCGTGAATGCGTTCGGCGTGAGCTCGTCGAAAGGGGAGCACGCGCGCGCCATCACCGCGACGATCGCGAGCCTCCGCAAGAAGGGATTCGCGCGGCTGTTGATCGACGGCCGCGCCGTGGCGTTCGACGATGTGGATTCGGCAACACTGAAGGAGCGTCCGGTCCTGCAGGTGGTTGTCGACCGCGTGCAGCTGGGCGGCGATGCATCAACAGGCTCAGAGCCACCCCGGGCATCGTCGACCGGCGACGACCTCCGGCAGCGCCTCACTGATTCCATTGAAACGGCGTACCTGGAAGGCGGCGGCGCGGCATGGGCGGTACAGCTGTCGTCAGTCGTCAGTCGTCAGTCGTCAATCGGAAGTCATCAATCATCAGTCGAGAGTCCACAGTCGGCAATCGGTGCTGATTCTCCAATAACCCACCTGTTCTCGGAGCGCTTCGATTGCCGCCCGTGCGGCATCACGTACGAAGATCCGCAGCCGCGTCTGTTCTCGTTCAACAACCCCTTTGGCGCATGCCCGACCTGTCATGGCTTCGGCAACGTGATCGAGCTGGACATGGACTTGGTGGTGCCGGACCAGGCCAAAACGATCCAGGAAGGCGCCATCGAGCCGTGGAGCCGGCCGCATTACCGCGCGCAGCTCGCGGAGCTGAAGCGCGCCGCGCGCAAGACGAAGGTCCGCCTCGACGTGGCGTGGTCAGATCTGACCGACGAGGAAAGGCGTTTCGTTGTCGACGGCGGTAGCGACGACACCGGGTACGAAGGGATCCGCGGATTCTTCCGTTGGCTCGAGCGCAAGAAATACAAAGTGCACGTGCGCGTCTTCCTGAGCCGCTACCGCGGGTACCTCACGTGTCCCGATTGCGGCGGCGCGCGGCTGCGGCGCGAAGCGCGCGACGTGCAGGTCTGCGGCCGGACGATCGACCGCGTGTCGTCGCTCACGGTGCGAGAGGCGCAGGCGTTTTTTTCGAACCTGCAGCTCTCGGAGAAGGAAGAAACGATTGCGGAGAAAGTGCTCAAGGAAATTCGGCGGCGTCTGTCGTTCCTGAGCGACGTCGGTCTCGACTACCTGACGCTCGATCGACTGTCGTCGACGTTGTCCGGAGGAGAGGCGCAGCGCATCAACCTGGCGACCTCGCTCGGCTCCGCGCTCGTCGGCACGCTGTACGTGCTGGACGAGCCGTCGATCGGCCTGCATTCGCGCGACAACCTGCGGCTGATCGCCATCCTGCGTCAGCTCCGCGACCAGGGCAATACCGTGCTGGTGGTCGAGCACGACGCCGACATGATCAAGGTCGCCGATCACATCGTCGATCTCGGCCTTGGCGCCGGCGAGCAGGGCGGCCGCGTCGTCTATTCGGGCACGTTCGACAATCTCATGCTCGAGCCGCGGTCGCTCACCTCGAAGTATCTGCGTCAGGAGCTCGCGATTCCGGTGCCGACTGCGAGGCGTCGCGGCACAGGACAGAAGATCAGGCTGACGGGCGCGAGCGAGCACAACCTGAAAGACATCGACGTTACGATCCCGCTGAACACGCTGACGTGCGTCACCGGCGTCAGCGGCTCGGGGAAGTCGACGCTGGTTCACGACGTCTTGTACGCAGCGCTCAAGCGCGCGAAAGGCGAGTGGGACAAGCGTGTTGGCTCGTTCCGGAAACTGGAAGGCACCGAGTACGTCACCGACGCGGTACTGGTCGATCAGACGCCGATCGGCCGCACGCCGCGCTCCAACCCGGTGACCTATCTCAAGGCCTTCGACCCGATCCGGGAGTTGTTTGCCGCAACCAAGGATGCCCGGTCCCGCGGACTGACCGCCAGCCACTTTTCCTTCAACGTTCCGGGCGGCCGCTGCGAAGCGTGTCAGGGCGAGGGCGAGGTGCGCGTCGAGATGCAGTTCCTCGCCGACGTGTTCGTTCCGTGCGACCAGTGCGACGGCAAGCGCTTCAAGCCACAGGTGCTGGACGTGCGGTACCGAGGCCGCAGCATCCATCAGGTGCTCGACCTGACGGTCCGCGAAGCGCTCACCTTCTTCAGCAGCTCGCCCAAGGTGCTGCGTCGATTGCAAGTGCTGGACGAAATCGGCCTCGGGTACCTGCGCCTCGGCCAGCCGGCGACGACGTTGTCGGGCGGAGAAGCGCAGCGGATCAAGATCGCCGCCCACCTGTCGTCGCACAGCGGGGAGCGGCTGCTGTACATCCTCGACGAGCCGACGACCGGCCTGCATTTCGACGACATCGCGAAGCTGTTGACCGCGTTCCGGAAGCTGCTCGAGGCCGGCCATACACTGCTCGTCATCGAGCACAATCTCGACGTGATCAAAACCGCCGACTACATCATCGATCTCGGACCGGAAGGCGGCGAGGACGGCGGCGCCATTGTTGCCACCGGTACCCCCGAACAGGTGACGCAGATCGCAGCCTCACACACCGGGCGGTATCTGCAGCCCGTGCTTGCCGAAGGGCGTTCGCATGCCTACGCTGCGGGGCGCTGAGGTCACGTAGGTCAAGTAGGTCCGGTGAGTCGCGTGGGGTTTATGAGAAAAGAATCGCGTCACGCTGCGATTGCGCTCGTCTTGCTTTTACCCGCCTTACCTGGCTCACCCGCCGTGTCGGCGCAGGTCGCCTTCGATCAGGCGATGCGCGATCTTGGGAGTTCCGACGCGAGCACACGACTGCGCACCGTGCAGATGCTCAAGGACGCGGCGTTCGCAGAAGCGGCCGTGCCTCTTGCGGCGCTCGTCACCGATCCGGACGATCGCGTGCAACTTGAAGCGATTGCGGCCGAACTCAACATTTTTCTGGCTGAGAAGATCGTGACGCGCAAACGCGTCGGCCTCGTGATCGAGAAACGTAACGCAATCGTGGCCGAATCCGCGTTCTCGTCCGGACGGCTGGCAATCGGATCGCGGGCGGTGCCGGTCGAGGTCGTGACGGCGCTTCGGACGGCGGCGCGCGACGAGAACCCGCGCGTGGCGGCAGAGTCGCTGTACGCACTCGGAGCGCTGGCAACCGAGGTGGACGGCCGCTCGCGGGGCGATCTCCTCCATGCCGTTGGTCCCGAGCTCGCGGCGTACACAGGCGCGGCGGATCCGACGGTGCGGTACGCCGCGATTCGTGTCATCGGACGAGTGTTCGCCAGGCGGCCGCACGACGACGCGATCGATGAGTCCCTCGGCGACGCTGTGATTACGGCGCTCAACGACAGCGATCGTGGGATGAAGACCGCCGCCATGCAGACGCTGGGCGCGATTGGCTACGGGCGCGGCGTGCAGGCGCTGACTGAGTTGTTTCAGTACTACGCCAGGCATGATCTCGGCGCGGCCGCGCTCGACGCGCTGGCGCGCATCGCCTACCAGAGCAGCGAGCCGCTGTTCGTCGAACAATTGGCAGGCAGAAATGCGCCGATGCGCGGCATCGCCATCGAGGGTCTTGCGCGGCTCGGCAATCGCGCGCGTGCGGCGGAAATCGACACGGTCGCCCGCGGCGACCGAAACGATGGCGTCACTCTGGCGGCGGCGTTCGGAGCCGTGATGCTCGCCGACGCGCCGATCGATGCGATTGCGTCGGCGCTCATGAAAGCGAAGCTGCGAGACCAGGCGCTGGGGTACGTGGCGGAGCTCGCGTGGCGTCGGCCGTCGGCGCTCTCGCCCTGCCTCCGGGATCCCGACGCGCGCATCCGCACCGACGCCGTCGATGCGCTGGGCCTCGCCGGCGATCCCGCGGCGGTATCCATGGTCGAGCCGCTGCTGAAGGATAACGATCCGCAAGTGTCTCGCGCCGCAGAACGCGCGATGGCCCGCCTGCGTGCCGCGGCGGGGAGACCGGTGTCCTGACGGACGAGGAACGCAGAGGTGAAACTGCCTCGCTCCTTCTACGATCGCCCAACGCTCGACGTTGCGCGCGATCTGATTGGAAAGGTTCTCGTCCACAATCGCCGGGGCGTCCGCACGAGCGGCGTCATCGTCGAAGTCGAGGCGTATATTGGCGAATCCGATCCCGCATGTCATGCGGCGCCTGGGCCGACCGGGCGCAACGCGCCGCTGTACGGCGTGCCCGGCCACGCCTATGTCTATTTGAATTACGGTATCCATTGCCTCGTGAACGTCGTCACGGAGGCCCATGGCTCGCCGGCCGCGGTGCTGATTCGCGCGCTCGATCCACTCGACGGGATTGACGTGATGCGGCGGCGTCGCAGTCGCGCGGCAAAAGGCCGCCGGTTCCAATCGGGCGATTCACGACTCGTGCAGCACGAGCTGTGCCGCGGCCCCGGCAATCTGACGATGGCGATGGGTATTACGCTGGCGGAGAATCGGCTCGACCTGACCGGCGATCGACTGTTTGTCGAGGATCGCGGCATAGCCGTCGGTGCGCTGAAGTGGGGAGGGCGCATCGGCATTCGAGTCGGGACCGAGCATCCGTGGCGCGCGTTTGTCAGCGGCCATCCGGCGGTGTCCGTCAGATCGCGCTCCAGGCCTTGAGCTCCTAGCCCTTCGTTCTCATGCCGGCCGGCTCCACCATGTTCAGCACGTCGTGGCACCCGTGAAACTTTGCCCACCAGAGCGCGTTCCACGCGGCGATTGTGTTGGGCATGTCCACTTTCGGATCGTGTTCCTTCAGCGCGCGGACGGTGGCGGGATGGCACCCGCCGAAAAGCGGCCGATCGATATCGGTCATCGCGCCGCCCGATACCGCCTGTGAAAGCGCCGTCGCACCGCCGTTGCCGCGCGCTGTTGGGTCGGCACCGTGGGCGAGGAGCAGTTTCACGAACGACGGATCCTGTTCGGCGGCCGCCATCAAGAACGGCGTGAACGCGTCGGTGCGCCCGTTCGGGTCGGCGCCGCGTTCGAGCAGTCAGGTAGGTCAGGTAGATCAGGTGGGTCAGGTGGGTCAGGTGGGACGCGTTTTCAGCGCGTCTGCAGCCAGCGCTCGACCACGGCGGTTTGCGACGCCCGTAACGCGATGCAGTTATCGATGCGCTCGAGGGTCTGGTCGAGTGTGCGCACCGCGCCTGGTAAAGGATGGCTCGCGAAGAACGACGCGATGCCGGCGCGCGCCCGCGCGTCGCAAAACGACCCCAGCGCGTGGACAAGGGTCGTGTCGCCGCCGAACACCGCAATCTTCGGTTGCAGCGCGGTCCAATGCTCCTTGACGAACGCCCAGGCGCGGGCGCGCGCCGCGGCGTTGTCGAAGAATCGCGCGAGGTAGATGGAGGTGTCCTGCGAGCGGAGCTGCGGACTCAGAGCGCGTTGGAGGCCGCGATCGATCAACGCGGGTTCGTGAAACTCGGCGAGCGCATAGAGAAACCGGTATTGGTCGTCCGGTGACGCCGCGCGATCCACCGCGGCGGCAAGGGCATCGAACAGCCGCGCGTCGCCATGCGCGGCCGCGATGGTCGTCACGGTTTCGGCAAGTGTCGGGTCGAGCGATGCGGCGCCGCTCAGCGATCGATCCAGCACAGCGCGTGCCTGTGCGATGACCTCCGAATCGTTTCCCATCGTGCCGAGCGCCAGGACCACACCTGCCCGCAACGCCCGGCGATCGTCGGGCTCCGCCGCGGACGCTTCGAAGCCGAGCTCGTCGAAGAGCGGCCGCACCAGGGTGCGTGCGAAGGCTTCGAACCGCGTCGCGGTCGCACCCGTGGTGAGATACCCGCGGATGAACCCGAGACGGTCGGCGACCTCGTTCAGAATCCCGCTGGTGTGCTCACGCCCGAAACCGGCGATCAACGTCAGATAGTCGGCGACCGTGTGGCGTCCGGTCCGCACCAGCGCCCATTCGTCGTCGATCAGCGCGAAGCGCTCCGGCGCGGTCAGCCCTGTGGCCACATGCGGCGCCATCGCGCGCAGGAGGGCGGGCGTGTACTCCGTCCGGTAGTACCCGCGGGCACCGGCGTTGGCGAAGATCCACGGCGCGCAGCCGCGCGCGACAGGAACCGTCTGCTGCGCTTCGGTCAACACGTGACACGCGGGCGGAGCGCCTGCCGCGCCAGCCGTGACGCAAACGGGCACCTGCCAGCGGCCAGCCTCGCTCTGCCCGCCAGCATCGACGAGGAAGCGGCGTTGCGCGAAGGTGGCGCGCGTTTCGCTCTTGGCATCGTTGCACTCGAGCGACGACACCCGGATCAGCGGCACGCCAGGCTGATTCACGAACGTCGGCAGAATCCGCTCCACGGGCTTGCCAGAGGTGGCGGCGATGGCCTTCCAGAAGTCTTCGGATGTGGCATTCTTGTACGCGTGCGCCTGTAGGTATGCGTTGACGCCGTTTCTGAACGTGTCGGCGCCGACGTAGTTCTCAAGCATTCTCACCACCGCGGCGCCCTTCTGGTAGGCGATGGCGTCGAACGCTTCGTCAATCTGCGCGGGCGTCCGCACGTCGGAGTGAATCGGACGCGTCGCCTTCAGCGCGTCGAGATTGAACGCCGTCTGCGTTTCGCGCGTCTCGTCCACGGGGATGTTCCAATCGGGGTGCGCCGCCGCCAGCGGCTTGTTTGCCATCCACGTGGCAAAGCCTTCATTGAGCCAGATGTCGTCCCACCACTGCATCGTCACGAGATCGCCGAACCACTGATGCGCCATCTCGTGGGCGAGCACGGACGCGATCTTCTTGCGCGTCTCCACCGACGCGGACTTCTCCTCCGCCAGCAGATCCGTCTCGCGATAAAAGATCGCCGCCGTGTTTTCCATGGCGCCGGCCGCGAAGTCCGGCACGGCGAGGACATCGAGCTTTCCGAACGGATATGTGATGGCGTAATAGCTGTCGTAAAACCGCAGAATCTGTTCCGCGGACTCGAGCGCAATGCGTCCGAGCTCCTTTTTGTCGGGCGTCGCGCAGATGCGGATCGGCACGTTATCGGCCGCGCCCTCCAGACACTGAAAATCGCCGACCGCCATGGCGACGAGATACGTCGACATTCGCGGCGTCGTGGCGAATGTCAGCGTGTGTTGCAGCGCCGACGGACCGGGCGTGTCCGAGACGACCTTGCCGTTCGAAATGGCGATGTCGCCCCGGTCGATCGTCAATGTCACTGCGAACGTGGCCTTGAATGCCGGCTCGTCGAAACAGGGAAACGCCCGCCTGGCGTCGGTCGATTCGAACTGCGTGACGGCGTAATTCCGCGCCGCGCCCTTGCTCGTGTAGAAGCCACGAAGCTGATTGTTGAGCGCGCCGCCGTAACGGATGTGAATATCGGTGGGGCCGCTCGCGATCGGCTTGGGCACGGCGAGCGTGGCCGTTTGACTGTTCTCGTCAACCGTCACGGTCGCCTTCTGGGCGCGAGCGCCGCTGCCGATGGTGACCTCACGAAACCGAATGTCCAGCGCGTGGAGCACGACACGAGACGTTGGCTGCGGGACTTGAACGTGGATCGTTTCCGTCCCCTCGAACCGGCTGTGCGGCAGGTCGACGATGAACGCGAGGTCGTAATGATCGGGCGTCACAATCGTTGGAAGTCGTTGTGCGGCTGCGGGTAGCGGTACGAGGCAGAGCGTCAGGCCGAGGGCGGCAAAGCGGGCGCGCATGGCTTCAGTGTAACGAGAAACTTGACGACGGCCCGCTGACGCGGTAAAAAGGGTCCAGCGTGATCGGTCAATCGACCTGCATGTGTAGCTGCTGTTGTTGTTGCGGGCTCTCCGCGAGCCCCTGCGCCAATGGTCTGGCTGCGTGCGCGTCGACTATCGCACCGTGATTTAGTTCAACAGCCAACGAAGACCCAAGGCCCGGGAGGCTCATCGCTTCCCGGGCCTTTTTTTATGCCTGATCTGCTGCCTCTGTTCGTGAATCTCACGGGACGAGCGGTCGTGCTCGTCGGTGGCGGTCGTGTCGCGGCCGCCAAGCTGCAGCAGTTGCTGGCGGTCGGCGCGCGCGTGCGTGTCGTCGCGCCGGACATCACGCCGGATCTCGACGTCGTCGCGCACGCTTTCGAGACGCGGCGTGACGTGGCGGCTGAGTCGGCCCCGTCGATCGAGGTCATCCGGCGGCCATTCGTGGCATCGGACGTCGACGGCGCCTGGCTCATCGTTGCCGCCGCGACGCCCGATGTGAACCGTGACGTTGCCGCCGCGGCGGAAGCGCGACGGGTGTTCGTCAACGCGGTCGACGATCCGCCGAACGCCAGCGCGTTTCTGAGCGGCGTGGTGCGCCGCGACGGCGTCACGATCGCGATCTCGACGAGCGGTGATGCGCCGGCCCTCACCGCGTTGCTGCGCGAAGGGCTCGACGCGCTGCTGCCTGACGATCTTGGGTTGTGGATGGATGCCGCGCGGCGGGCGCGTGTGATCTGGCGGCGCGAGGCCGTTCCGATGCAGGACCGCAAGCCGCGGTTGTTGGGGGCGCTGAACGCGCTGTATGGCAGCCCTGAAAGGCCGGGCCCTACCGGCCCCGATGTCGCTCGCCGTCGCTCGCCCGAAGAACATGCGAGCGGAGGCGCGGGCGCCGACCCTGCGATTCCCTGGCTGAATTCTCCGGAGGATTCGTGGCCGCTCTAGGCCATGTCTCGCTGGTCGGCGCCGGTCCTGGCGATCCCGGGCTGCTGACGCGCACCGCGATGGCGCGCCTGCGCGCGGCCGATCTGGTGCTCTACGATGCGCTCATCGACGAGCGCATTCTGCGCTATGCGCGCAAGGCGCAGCGCTTTTTCGCCGGCAAGCGCTCGGGCCGTCACGCCGTCACGCAGACGGCCATCCAGGCGCTGATGATTCGCGCGGCGCGCCGCGGCAAGCGCGTGGTTCGCTTGAAGGGCGGCGATCCGTTCGTGTTCGGTCGCGGCGGTGAAGAAGCGCTCGCGCTGCAGCGCGCCGGTGTCGCCTACGACGTCGTGCCGGGCGTCACCAGCGCCGTGGCGGCGCCGGCGTCCGCCGGCATTCCGGTGACGCACCGCGGCCTCGCGTCGGCCTTCCTCGTCGTATCGGGTCACGACGAGGAGGCGTTTACATCCGCGATCGGGCAACTGCAGCCACATGGCGTGACGGTCGTCGTGCTGATGGGCCTCGCGAGGTCCGCGGCGATTGCATCCGCGTTGATAGATCGCGGCTGGCCTCGTGGCACGCCGGCGGCTGTCGTCCTCGATGCGTGGAAGCCCGGCCAGCAGGTGTGGTCGGGCACGCTCGATCAGCTTGCGGCCGACACCGTCGAAGTCGATTCGCGCGCTGCGGGGACGCTCGTGATTGGAGACGTGGTAAGCCTCGCGGCTACCTCCGTCGAAGTGCGAAGGCTAAAAGCAAGGAGCACGTGATGTCCGTCGTTGACGATCCGAAGACGTTCGGCCGCGCGCGACTATCGTTCGCCAGCGAGGCGGACATCGACGAGTTTGTTACAACGCTCGAACGGTACGAGCGTGGCGAGCTGACGCCGGATCAGTGGCGGCAGTTCCGGCTCGTGCGTGGAACCTACGGCCAGCGGCAAACCGCCGATGCGCAGATGCTGCGCGTGAAAATTCCGCAGGGCGTGCTCACGAGCGATCAACTGGAGGCACTTGCCGACGTGGGCGCCGCGTACTCGCGCGGGTTCGGACACATCACCACCAGACAGAACGTGCAGTTCCATTTCGTCAAGCTGCACGACGTGGAACCGTCGATGAGGCGCCTGGCCGACGCCGGCCTGACAACCCGCGAAGCCTGCGGCAGTTCGGTGCGCAACATCACGGCGTGCCCATATGCGGGCGTTGCCGCCGACGAACAGTTCGACGTGACCCCTTACGCGGAAGCGCTCACGCGGTACCTCCTCCGGCATCCCCTCAGCTCGACGCTGCCGCGCAAGTTCAAGATCGCGTTCGAAGGATGCGCCGCGGACCACGTGGTCACCGGCATCAACGACCTGGGATTTCGCGCGCGGCTCGGTCCCGACGGCGGGCGTGGGTTCCGGGTCACGGCCGGCGGCGGCACCTCGATCATGGTGACCTCGGCGGGCCTGCTGCACGAGTTCCTCCCGGCGTCCGAGATTTGCCGTGTTGCCGAGGCCGTGTTGCGCGTCTTCGCGCGATTCGGCGACTACGAGCACAAGCAGCGCAACCGGATGAAGTTCATGATCCGGTCGCTCGGTTGGGCGCGTTGGCGCGAGGAGTACGACCGCGAGTTGGCCGCGTGCCGATTGCGCGGGGAGGTCCCGACGCTCGAGATCGATCCGCCGGCGGGCGAGTCGAGGCCCGACTGGGCCACCGACGCCTCGCCCTCCGTGGGGCATATTGCTTCACGGGTGGCCGCTGAGACCGTCAAAGGTCCCGGGCTCACGCCAACCGTGGTGCCGATCCTTCACGCGGGCGACGAGGCGTACGCGCGCTGGCGAGCGACGAACGTCCGGCCGCAGAAGCAATTCGGCTACGTGATGGTCTGTGCGACCGTTCCACTCGGCGACCTGACGAGCACGCAGATGCGCGTCCTCGGCGAGCTGGCGCGTGCCTATGGCGACGGCACGGTTCGCGTCACGCCGGATCAGAATCTCGTGTTCCGATGGGTGAACGCGTTCAACGCGCGACAGTTGTATCGCCGCCTCGCTGCGGCGGGACTCGGTCTCGCGGAAGCTGGGAGCGTGGCCGATGTCGCGAGCTGTCCGGGCGCGGAGACATGCCGTCTGGCCGTCACGCAGTCGCGCGGCCTGGGCCGGCTGCTCGAGGAGCATCTCCGGGCTCGTCCGGATCTGATTGCCGCCGCCGACGGCGCGAGGATCAAAATCAGCGGATGTCCCAACGGCTGCGGGCAGCACCACGTGGCGACGATCGGCTTCCAGGGCAGCGTCCGCCGGCTCGGATCGCGGGCGGTCCCGCAGTATTTCGTGATGGTCGGCGGCGGGCCGACCGACAGCGGCGCCGCGTTCGGGCGGCTCGCCGCCAAGATTCCGGTCCGCCGGATCCCGGTGGCGGTCGAGCGCCTGATCGATCTCTACGCGCGCGAGCGGCACGCGGAAGAGTCGGCCACCACATTCTTCGGCCGCGTGGAGCTCGACCTGGTCAAAAGCGAACTGGCCGATCTCGAGCGGTTGCAGCCGGGGGATGGCGTGACGTCGGATTTCATCGACCTCGGCGAAGCCTGCGAGTTTGCGCCGGAGGTGATGGAAGGCGAGTGCTCACCGGCAAAACATAGTGCACCGAGCACGAAATCAGTGAATCATCCTATATCGATATATCGATTTGCATTGACGCCACGCGTCTGCTATAGTCCGCGAGACAACTGAATACGGTCTTTATCCAGAGTGGCTGAGGGACAGGCCCTGTGACGCCACGGCAACCACGCGACGCCAACGATCGCGGTTAGGTGCCAATTCCTGCCTGCGTCCGGCTCGAGCCGGGCCCGGGAGAGATGAGGGATCGTTGAGCCCCGATTCGTCCTTTCACATCGTTTCCTCCACGTCACGCTGTCGCGTCGCCCTTCTCGGGTTCGGCACCGTCGGTTCGGCCGTGGCCCGGCGCCTGACCGGTGCGGACGCCGTCCGTGGCCTGCAGCTCACGCATATCTGCGACAGGCGCGCGGACCAGAAGCGCGGCGCCGTGTCGGTCGCGGCGGATGTCACGTGGACCCAATCCGTGGACGACGTGCTCCGGAGCGACGCCGACATCATCGTCGAGGCGATTGGCGGTCTCGATCCGGCCACCGATTGGATCCGCCAGGCGCTGCTCGCAGGCAAGTCGGTCGTCACCGCGAACAAGCAGGTGATCGCGCGCGACGGTCCGTCCCTGCTCACGCTCGCGGCGCGGCAGGGGCGGCAACTGCGCTTCGAAGCGGCCGTCGGCGGCGCCATGCCGATCGTGCGCGCAATCGGCGACGGTCTCGCGGGCGACCGCCTGACGCGCGTGGTGGCCATCCTGAACGGCACGACCAACGCCGTTCTCTCGAGCATGGAGGCAGGCGGCGGCTCGTTCGCGGAGGCGCTGGCCGACGCGCGCGCGCTCGGGTACGCCGAAGCCGACCCATCGACGGATCTCGACGGCGGCGATGCGGCGGCGAAGCTCGCGATCATCTGCGCCCTGGCGTTCGGACTCCGGGTTGACCCGTCCCGGATTGCCACGCGCTCGGCCTCTGCGGTGACGGCGGCCGACTTCGACGAGGCGCGGCGCCGCGGGGGAACGATCCGTCAGCTGGCGTATGCCCAGTACGACCGCGCGCATGGGGTGTTGACCGCGTGGGTAGCGCCTGTCGTCGTGCCGCGCGGCTCAATCTTCGCGCGCACGGTCGGCGCCCAGAACGCTGCGATGGTCACCGGTGTGCATGCGGGCGATGTGACGATCACGGGCGCCGGGGCCGGCGGCGCCGCGACGGCGGTTGCCGTCATCAGCGATCTCGTCGCGATCGCCCGCGATCGCGCGGCGATCGTTCCCGCGCCGGGCCTGTCGACACCGCGGGCCGTCCTGGGGTTCGAGTGTGAAAAGAGCTCATTGATCGCGACATTCAACGCAGAAATCGCAGAACACGCGGAAAGCGGTCGTCTCTGCGAGTTCAGCGGGTTCTGCGTTGATCGTCGGGTAGAAGCGGAGGCCGTGTGAGCGCACTTCTTGGACTGCAATGTCATTTGTGCAAGGCCATATTTCCGGCGGAGGCGTTGTACGTCTGCGACAAATGTCTCGGGCCCCTGGAGCCGGTGTACGACTACAGCGCGATTCGCCTCACGCGCGAGGAGGTCGAGCGCCGGCCCAAGAATCTATGGCGCTATCGCGAACTGCTGCCGATTGCGGGCCGTCCACGCACCGGCTTCAACTCCGGGTTTACGCCGCTCGTGCGCTGCGACCGGCTCGCGGACCGGCTGGGCGTCACCGAGCTCTACATCAAAGACGACTCGGTGAATCATCCGACGCTGTCATACAAAGATCGCGTCGTGTCGGTCGCGGCGACGCGCGCCGTGGAGCTCGGGTTCACGGTGCTCGCCTGCGCCTCCACGGGCAACCTCGCGAACAGCGTCGCGGCGCATGCCGCACGGCTCGGCGTCGAGTGCTGCGTATTCATTCCCGACAACCTCGAAGCAGGGAAGCTGCTCGGATCGGCGATTTTCAATCCGACGATTCTCGCCATTGCCGGCAACTACGACGACGTGAACAGGCTGTGCACGCAGGTGGCGGACCGGTACGGCTGGGGATTCGTGAACATCAATCTGCGGTCCTATTACGCCGAAGGCGCCAAAACGTACGGCTTCGAGATTGCCGAGCAGCTTGGCTGGCGCTACCCGAAACATCTGATCGCGCCCGTAGCGGGCGGCACGCTGTTGCCACGCATCGTGCGCGGTCTGCGTGAGCTGCGCGAAATCGGCCTGGTCGACGGCGACCTGCCGCGCGTCTACGCCGCGCAGGCGGCGGGCTGCGCGCCGGTCGTCCACGCGCTGGATCAGGACCTCGAGTATCCCGAGCCGGTCCGGCCGGACACGATCGCGAAGTCGATCGCCATCGGCAATCCCGCCGACGGCTATCAGGTGATCCAGGCCGTTCGCGCCACCGGCGGTACCGGCGCGGCGGTCACCGACCAGCAGATTGTCGACGCGATTCAACTGCTGGCGGAAACCGAGGGGATCTTCACTGAGCCGGCCGGAGGTACGACGCTCGCGGCGGCCATCGATCTCATCCGGCGCGGCGTCATTCCGCCGGACGAATCGATCGTGGTGTGCGTCACCGGAAACGGCTACAAGACGGCGGAGGTTGTCACCAATCGCCTGACCCCGCCGGTGCGCCTGAGCCGCGCGTTCAAGGATTTCGAGACGTGGCAGGAATCGCGGCAGGCGATTGCGTAACTGCTGAAAGCTGAAAGCTTCAGCTTTTCAGCCGTCGGCTGTCAGCTCTCGGCTGAAGCTATCGCCTCGACCTAGAGCTCGACACGACGGGCAGCTTGAATTCCATCGCGCGCCCCTGACGCAGCACCTTGATCGTCGCCATTGATCCGATCTTGGCATCGGCCACCAGCCGCAGGAACTGGGAGGGATCGTCGATCGCGTGTCCGTTGAAGCCCACGATGATGTCGCCCGGCCGCATGCCGGCGTCGTAGGCCTCCGAAGCGCGCCCCATGCGGCCGATCAGCGCCCCGCTCGTGTTCGGCGCGCCAAGATCCTCCGCATATTGCGGCGACAGCCGTTCGAGCCCCAGGTACCCAATCGACCCGCGTCGCACCTCTCCGTACTTCATCAGGTCGTCGACCACCCGCCGCGCGAGATTGCTCGGTACCGCAAAGCCAATCCCCTGATAGCCGCCGCTCTCGCTATAGATCCCCGTATTGATGCCGACCAGCTCGCCGCGCGTGTTGATGAGCGCACCGCCCGAATTGCCGGGATTGATCGCCGCGTCGGTCTGAATGAAATCCTCGTACTGGGCGAAGCCCATGTTCGCGCGGCCCGTCGCGCTCACGATGCCGGCGGTGACCGTCTGACTGAGTTGAAACGGGCTGCCGATCGCGAGCACCCATTCGCCGATCTTGAGCTGGCTCGAGTCGCCCCATGGCACAACCGGCAGGCCGGTGACGCCGATCTTGAGCAGGGCAATGTCGGTCATCGGGTCCGCGCCGATCACGTGGCCCTTGATGTCGCGCTTGTCCGGCAACGCGATCGTGATTTCCCGCACGTTGTCGCCCACGACATGGTTGTTGGTCACGACGTAGCCGTCGTTCGAGATGATCACGCCGGAGCCGAGACTGAGCGATCGGCGATCGCGCGATCCGAACGCATCGTCGTCGCCGAAGAAATAGCGGAAGAACGGGTCGTTCGGGAACGGCGTGTTACGCGTGCGGACCACCTGCAGCGAGGAGATGTTCGCCACGCCTCGCACGGCCTGGCCGGCGATTCGCGTGAAATCCGGACCGGGTATCCCACCGGCCGGTGCAGGTGACCCGGGGACGCGCTGTGGTACCGGCGCCGGCGTCGACACGGCGGACGGCGCCTCGGTGGCGGCATCTGGTCCGGTTCGCGCGCGTCCGGCGACGACGAGGCCGGCCGTGAAACCGGCCGCCACGGCCACGAGCACGAATGACACGAAGAAACGGCGCGCCACGTCAGCCGACGGTGATGTGGCGAGCCGTGCGGTCGCCGGCTTTCGGAATCGTCACCGTGAGGACTCCGTCTTTCAGGTCTGCTTTGATGCCGTCGACGTCGATCGACTCGGGCAGCGAGAACGCGCGCGAAAAACGGCCGTGGCCGCGCTCGACGCGGTGGAATTGCTCGCATGGAATCTCGCGGCCCGGACCGGCGGCCCGCGCGCCACGAATGACAATGCGGTTGTCGTCGGCGTGAACGTCGATCTGGTCGCGGGTGAGCCCCGGCAGTTCGGCGGTCAGGACGAAGTCGGTTGGCGTTTCGTAGAGATCGACTGGAGGGGTCCAGCCCGGCGCGTCCGTGCCGACAAGGTGACCGATCTGTTCGTGCAGCGCGAGCAGGTCGCGCATCGGATCCCAGCGCGTGAACGCCACGTTTTGCATCGTAGCACGGTTGCCGGCCGTGCTTGCCAGGCCGCAAGCGCAAGCCCGGCTTAGGCGCGGCCGCTTCTGCGGCCGCGCAAAACTATAACGAAGCGTCGTCGTTCCTGAAAATCGGTGTTTGCTCGTCAGTCCTCAGTTGTCGCTTCGTTATGTGCTACGATCGCAAGGATATACGGGTAAAAAATGTCTTCATCTGTTCAAGCCACACGGCTCCGAAAAGGGATGCTGATCAAGGTCGGCAACGACCTGTTCCGCATCCTGGAGCTGCACCATCTCACGCCGGGCAACAAGCGCGCGCACATCCAGGTGCGCATGCGGAACATCCGGACGCTGGCGCTCGCGGATCATAAGTTCCGCGCCGAGGAGGACGTCGAGCGCGCGATGCTCGACGAACGCGAGATGCAGTATCTCTACAACGACAGCGACCACTACTACTTCATGGACACGTCGACGTACGAGCAGATCCACATTTCCACGGAGGCGCTCGGCGACTCGAAGGACTACCTGATTCCCGACTCCACGATCCGGGTCGAGTTCTACGACGTCGAACCGGTCGGCATCGAGCTGCCGCCGACGGTCGATTTGCTCGTCAAGGAGACCGTGCCCGGCATCAAGGGGGCGACGGCGAGCAACCAGGTCAAGCCGGCGACGCTCGAAACGGGGCTGGTCGTCCAGGTGCCGCCGTTCGTGAACGAGGGCGACACGGTGCGGGTGAGCACCGAAACCGGCGAATACCAGTCCCGCGTCTGATTTCACCGTTCCGACCTCGATATCCCTTTCGCCTGCATCCGAAACACGGGATAATGCGCCGGTTCCCGCTATGACGTGTCCGCGGTGTGGGGCGGACCTTCCGCCCGGTGCCAGCCGATGTGTCTCCTGTGGTGCGCCCCGGGAGGTCACCGTTGCGACGGGTGTGCTCACGCCCGTACACGACCTCACGCCGCTGACGGTTGATCTGCCGCCGGACGAAGACATCACAACCTTGAGCCAGGTGACGGTCGCTCCCGACCCTCATCGGCCGGCACCAGGGCCGCCAACCGGGTTCGGATCGAGCACCGGTTCGCTGCACATGCTCGCGCCCGGACAGGCGCTCGGAACCCGGTATACCGTCATTCGTCTGCTCGGCGTCGGCGGCATGGGCGCCGTGTATCACGCCTGGGACGCCGAGCTGGGCGTCGCCGTCGCCCTGAAGATCATTCGCCCCGATGTGACTGCCGATCCCGAAATGGCAGCGGCCGTCGAACGGCGCTTCAAGCGCGAGCTGCTGCTCGCGCGGCAGGTGTCGCACAAGAACGTGGTGCGCATCCACGACCTCGGCGAAGTGAACTCCCTGAAGTACATCACGATGACGTACGTGCAGGGCGCCGACCTGTCGACGATCCTGCGCCAGTCCGGCCGCCTGTCGGTTCAGAAGGCGCTCGCCTACACGCGGCAGATTGTCGACGGCCTCGTGGCCGCTCACGAGGCCGGCGTCGTGCACCGCGATCTCAAACCGGCGAACATCATGATCGACGAGAACGATCAGGCGTTGATCATGGATTTCGGGATCGCACATTCGGTGAAGACCGCGGCCGGCGCGGCGAGCGCGGTGGTTGGCACGCTCGCCTATATGGCGCCCGAGCAGGCGCAGGCGCTGCAGACCGATCAGCGGGCGGATGTGTACGCCATCGGCCGGATGCTATCCGAGATGCTCGTCGGCCGCCGCCATTCGAGCGACGGAGAAGGCGGCGTGGCGGACCTGATGCAACGGATTCGCGAGGCTCCGCCGCGGGTGCGAACGACCGATCCGGCTATTCCCGAGCCGCTCGACGACATCGTCGCGCGGTGCGTGGAACCGGTTCCCGCCAACCGCTTTCAAACCAGCGCCGATCTGGCGCGGGCGCTCGCCGAGCTCGACGAGAACGGTCATCGCCTTCCGGAAGTGGCTCGGACGGTGTCGGCCGCGCGGTGGCGCGTCGCCGCGATTGCCGCGCTGGTCGTAGCAGCGGTTGGAATCGGCAGCGCCCTGATGTTCCGCCGTTCCCTGCCTGTGGCGCCTCCGAAGGCGGCCGCGCCGGTGTCAATCCTCGTGGCCGATTTCGAGAACAAGACCGGCGATTCGGTGTTCGACGGCGCACTCGAGCAGCCGTTGACGATTGCGATGGAAGGCGCGTCGTTCGTCACGGCGTATCCGCGGCGCGACGCGCTCAAGGTGGCCCAGGGCCTCAAGGGTGCCGCGGCGCGACTCGATCACCCGACGGCGCAACTCATTGCGTTCCGTGAGGGCGTCAAGTACACGCTGGCCGGCAGCGTGACGTCCAGCGGACGGAAGTTCGTCTTACAGCTCGACCTGGTCGACCCCGACGGCACAGTGGTCCAATCTGCGGTAGCGGAGGCGTCGAACAAGGGCGATGTCTTGACGACCATTGGCACGCTGGCCGCGCGGATCCGCGCCCGCGTCGGCGACAAAACCGTCGACGCGTCAAGACCCGCCGGCCGCGAAACCTTCACCGCCGCGTCGCTGGACGCCTTTCACGAATACGCGGTCGCCCAGGATCTGGCCATCGGCGGCAAGGACGAGGAGGCGGTGGCGCACTACCGCAAAGCCATCGAATTCGATCCCAACTTCGGCCGCGCGTATTCGGGGCTCGCAGTCAGCAGCCAGCGTCTCGGCCACGGCGACGAAGCGACGACCGCGTCGAACAAGGCGCTGACGCTGATGGATCGCATGAACGACCGCGAGAAGTACCGGACACTCGGGGCGTACTATCTCGGCACCGTTCGCAACTACGAGAAGGCGGTTGAGAACTACGCGGCCCTCGTCACCGCGTATCCGTCCGATTCAGGCGGCTACGGCAACCTCGCGCTCGCCCATTTTTACCTGCACGACTTCGCCAAGGCGCTTCAGGAAGGCCGCCACGCGGTCGAGCTGAGTCCCAAGGCGGTGCTGCAGCAGGCGAATCTCGCGCTGTACGCGATGTACGCCGGCGACTTCGCAGGCGCATCCGCGGCGGCGAGGAAGGTGCTGGCGGAGCAGCGCACCTACGTGAGCGCGTACCTGCCCCTCGCCATGGACGCGGTGATCAACGGCGACCTCGCCGCGGCGGCGAAGGCCTACGACGACATGGCCGACACGGGCGTGCGGGGCAGCTCGCTTGCTGCCATTGGCCGCGCCGATCTTGCCTTGTACGCCGGACGCGCCGCCGACGCGGCCGCGGAACTGCAAAAGGGCATCGCCGCCGATCTGACGGCGCGCAACACGACCGGCGCAGCGCTCAAGGGCGTCGCGTTGGCCGAGGCGTTCATCGCCGACGGCAAGAAGCCGCTTGCAACGAAAGCGGCCTCCGATGCACTGGGGCCGAGCCGTCAGCTCGCGACGCTCGTGCCGGCCGCGCGCGTGGCCATCGCCGCGGGCCGGATCGGCGATGCGAAAGCCATTGCGACCGAGCTCGAAGGCCAGTTGCAGAAGCAGAATCGCGCGTACGGGAAAATCATCCTCGCCGAAATCGCTCTCAGTGAGAAAAGGACCGCCGAGGCCACCGATCTGCTCGCGCAGTCGCAGCAGCTCGCCGACGTCTGGCTTGCGCACTTGCAGCTCGGCATCGCGTACGTGCAGGCGGGCCACTTCGCCGAAGCCGTGTCGGAACTGGAAGCGTGTGAAAAGCGGCGGGGCGAAGCAACCGCGCTGTTCTTCGACGACGTGCCGACGGTGCGGTATCTGGCCACGCTGCCGTACTGGATCGGCCGCGCCCAGGAAGGGCTCGGAATGGCTGCGCCGGCGAAGACGCGCTACGAAGCGTTTCTGAATCTTCGGAAAGACGCGACGGATCCTCTAGCCGAGGATGCCCGCCGCCGCGTCGCCGCCCGCTAATTCACAGACTTCTCTATCGCTGTTCGATGGGCTCGATCGTCACGGTCGTATCGGCCTTAGCCGGCGTCGGCCCACTGGCCGAGCCCGGCCAGAGCTTCGGCGTCGCGGTCCAAGCAATCGATCCGGCACGGATGCCGATGAGCGACCTGGAGTAGGTGAGCTCCCACGTTGAGAATGGCGTCCGCGCGCGCTGCCGGGCGAGCAGCGTCAGCGCCGGATAGCGTGTCCCGTTGCGATCCATCGGCGCTGTCAGCCTGGCGATCGGCGCGGACGGGTCGAACAGCTCGCCGGTTCTGCCTGCCGTTTGGCTCCACCCGAACGTACCGGCCAGCAACACCTTGCCGTTTGCCAGCAGCGTAGCCGTGTGCACGTAGCGTTCGGCGATCATGCTGCCGGCGCTCGTGAAGCCGCTGCCGGGCACGTACCGCTCCATGCTGGCAGCCGGCGGAATTATCGGGCAGCACGGGCCCGTGTCGTCCAGCCCCCCGGCAAGGAGAACGCTGCCATCGTTCAGGAGGGTCGCCGTGTGATCGACGCGCGGCGTCAGCAGCGCGCCCGCATTGCTGAACGTGTTCGTTGCAGCGTCGAACAGCTCGGCGCTGGTCGCTGCCGGCGACCCGGAACCGCCGGCGATCAGGACGTTGCCGTTCTGCAGCAGCGTTGCGGAATGACGCGCTCTGAAGGCAACGGCGGGCTGAGCAATTGCCGTGAAGCTCGAGGTGATCGGGTCAAATACCTCCGCACCGTTGCCGCTGTAACCGCCGACGAGCAGCACACGAAGATCAGCGAGGAGCGTCGCCGTATGCGCGCTTCGCGCGCTCGCCATGTTGGCAATCGCCGTGAATGCACGCGTGGTCTGATCGTAGAGCTCGGCCGACTGACGATTGACGAAGTTTACTCCCGACAGTCCCGAGCCGCCGGTGATCAGCACCTGGCCGTTCGACAGCCTCGTGGCCGTGTGGTCGTACCGCGTTGCGGTCATCGGCGACGCCAGCGCCTCGAACGTGCCCGTATTCGGATGATAGAGCTCCGCCGATGCGAGATAGACGATTGAGTTGTTGCTTCCCGTGAAGTTGTAGCCGCCTGTGATCAGCACTGTGCCGTCGTCGAGCAGCATTGCCTTGTGATGCTGACGCTGCTCGTTCATGTTGCCGGTCTGGCTGAATCCGCCGGTCGCCGGATCGTAGATTTCGGCGGACTGGTCACTTCCGCCGGTCATCAGCACGCGGCCGTCGGCGAGGGTCGTCGCCGTGTGCGTGCCGCGATACCGCACCATCGTGAAGAGTCCGGCGCTGGGCTGCACGATGGTCCTGAAGGGGATGTCATGCCGCCCGTCGAACTGCGCCAGCGTCTGCCACGTTCCGTTGAACACGGACCCTTCGCCGCCGGCATACGAATCGTACGTCGTCGGATACAGCTGGCACGAGGCATCGGCGCTCAGCACCAGAGCGAAGGTCTGTTCGGCAGCGAAGAAAGGCTGCGCCGCGAACAGGATGTTTCCGAAGCTCGATGCGATGGCGCTTCCGGATGTCAGCGTCACGCCGTTTGGCACGCCTCCAACCGTTCCCTGCAGCTCCGCGGTGACCGTTGTGTTGGCCGGACAGATGGCGTTGAACAACTGCACGCCGAGCAGCTGGCCGGAGATCCCGGTGCGGACCTGCTGACCCACTTTGACCCCTAAACCGAAGTTCAGAACGGGTCGCGTCGTGTCGTAACTGCTTTGCTGATCGATGGTGTAGCTCGCCGACAGGAAGAGGGTTCGTTCGACGATTTGTCCCGATGCGTCGGTGACGCGAATCGCGAACGAGACCCCGGTGGCGCTCGTCGGCGTTCCGACGATCGTGTTGCCGACCAGACTGAGTCCGGCCGGCAGCGATCCGATGATCGACCACGAGAGCGGCCCCGTTCCGGTCGCGACGAGCGTGGCGCTGTACGCGATGCCTAGGTACGCCGTTGGCAAGAACGTCGTGGCCAGCGTCAGCTGATCGATCGCGAAGATGAACACGTCCGAGGCGGCATGGCCTTGCGAGTCGGTCACGCTGAACCCGACACGGAACACGCCCGACTGCGTCGGCGTTCCCTGTACGTCGTGCGTATTGGCGCTGTAGACCAGCCCGGTCGGCAGCGTCCCGCTCACTTGGGTGATGGTGTAGGGACCACCGGACCCACCCTGCGGCGTGAGCGTGAAGCCGGCGTAGGGCGCTCCGTTGGATCCTGCCGGAGGCGTCTGCGCCGCGAACGCGGGCGCAGTGGCCGGGTCGTAAATCTCTGCGGTGCGGCCGCCGGTGGCGCTCCATCCGAACGTTCCCGCGATCAACACTTTCCCGCTCGCAAGCAAGGTTGCCGTCGGATAATACCGCGCGACCAGCATGCTCGACGCGCCTGTGAAGCCGGTGCCCGGCACATAACGCTCCGCCGTCGCCTGCGGTTGATTCTGGCCGGAGGATGTGTCGGTTTGGCCGCCGGCGAGCAGGACGCTGCCGTCGACGAGCAACGATGCCGCATGGAAGATGCGGCGCACGTTCATCGGCCCCGTCGACGTGAACGATCCGGCGATCGGATCGAACACTTCCCCGTCACCTGCGGGCTGACCGGTGCTGATCGCGTAGCCGCCTGCCAGTAGAACCCGACCGTCGAGCAGCTTCGTCGCCGTATGGTACGAGCGCGGCGTGGCCATCGGCTGAGCGGTCGCCGTGAACGATGTCGTGATTGGGTCGAACGTTTCGCCGCCCGTTGCAGTTCCGTAGCCGCCAGCCACCAGGACGCGGCCGTCGTTCAAGAGGGTCGACGTATGCGCGTATCGCGTTGCGGTCATCGTGCCCGCGGACGTGAAGGTGCGGCTTGCGCGGTCGTAGATCTCCGCGGTCTGCAGCGTCTGGTTGCTCGCGTAGGAGTAGCCGCCCGTGAGCAACACTCGATCGCCGCTGAGCGCCACCATCGAATGATAGGCGCGACCAGTGACCATGGTGGACGGCAGCAGCTCGAAGATGCCGGTAGTCGGGTGGAACAGCTCGGCCGATGCGAACGATGTGCATGATGTCGGGCACGTGTAGCCTCCCGTCACCAGCACGTCGCCATCTCCAAGGAGCAGAGCCCGCGCGTCGAAGCGGCCGACGTTCATGTTGCCAGTCTGGGTGAACGTCCCTGCAGCCGGATCGTAAATCTCCGCCGTCAGATCGCCGTTGCCGAACATCAGGACGCGACCGTCGTTCAACGTGACGGCCAGGTGGTTGCCCCGGGACCGCGTCATGAACGTGATACCGGCTGACGGCGCGACCAGCGTCTGGAACGACAAGTCGTACCGCGCGTCGATGTCGCGCAGCCGCCACCACGACCCGGCGCTGAAGACGTACGCCTCTCCTGGAT
>Ga0137369_10000717_pt1 | contig 30877 bp, 34 predicted proteins | sample SagtaG_12_FD_104918 | JGI IMG/M metagenome (GOLD analysis project Ga0137369, IMG submission 104918) | Vadose zone soil microbial communities from Sagehorn Ranch, Mendocino, California, USA - Sage1_L_113_16 metaG | ecosystem: Environmental > Terrestrial > Soil > Vadose zone | place: USA... | reverse complement strand
GCTCATCCGCGCCGCGGTGCCGGCCATGGAGGCCTACGCCGCTGACCACAACGGCTACGCGGACATGACGGTCGAGGCCCTGCGCAAGTACGACCCGAGCATCACCGGCATCACCATCGCGCGCGCGACGCGCGACACCTATTGCGTCGAGAGCGGAACCGGAGCGGATCAATACCACCGCAACGGGCCCGGCGAGGCGAACGCGCCCGGCCCCTGCCCGGCCGGCGGCTAGACCTCGTTAGGCTTCCGGCCGATGCCGGAGCCGACCAGAGAAGACATCGACGCGCTCGTCGGGCCGGCGACGCCGCACTTCGCCTATCAGCTGCGCGCGCGTGTCGAAGAGCTGATCTCCGGCCTTCCGGACGGCAACCCGGTGAAGCAGTACGGGCTCGAGAAGATGGAGCTGCTCGACCGGCTCGGCTACGCCTCCTCCAAGGCCGAGGAAGGCGAGCGCGAGCCGCAGTCCCGGCCCGGCTGGGAGCAGATCCCGAGCTCGGCGCCCGCGTACGACCCGCTCCCGCCGCGGTCGTGAGCCTCGACAGCCGCGCGGTCCTGGTGACCGGCGGAACGCGAGGGATCGGGAAGGCGATCGCGCTCCGCCTCGCCTCGGACGGCGCCAAGCGCGTGGTGCTCGGCTTTCTCCGCAACGACGCCGCGGCAGAGGAAGCGGCGGAGGAGCTCCGCGCCGCCGGTGCCGAGCCGGTCCTGGTGCGCGGCAACGTCGCCTCCGGCCGGGTCGTCGCCGAGTTCGCCTCGCACGGCCCCTACAGCGCCGTCGTGCACAACGCTGCAACCGGCGTGATCCGCGCGGCGCTCGAGACGGAGGACAAGCACTGGGACTGGACGCTCGGCGCGAATGCCCGCGCGCTTCTGTCACTCGCGCGCGCGTGTGCACCTGACATGAAGGCCGGATCGTCCCTCGTGGGCGTGTCCTCACTGGGCTCGACCCGCGTGTTGGAGAATTACGTCCTCGTCGGGACGTCGAAGGCGGCGCTCGAGTCGGTCGTCCGCTACCTCGCCGTCGAGCTGGCGCCGCGTGGGATCCGGGTCAACGCCGTCTCGGCCGGCGTCGTGGAGACCGAGGCGCTCGACCACTTTCCGAACCGGGAGCAGATGCTGAAGGCGGCGCGCACGCGGACGCCGGCCGGGCGGATCGTGGAGCCGGACGACGTCGCCGCTGCTGTGGCGTACCTCTGCTCCCCCGACGCGGAGATGGTTCGCGGACAGACGTTGATCGTCGACGGCGGCTATTCGCTGCTCGCCTGATGGAGCCTACCGAGCACAACCGCCGCGCCTGGGACGAGATCCATCGCCAGCGCGCCGAGGTACTAGCCGGCGAACGCGGACTGCCGGCGCAGGTGCGCCACGCGCTCGCAGATCTGACGGAGAAGCGTGTGCTGCACCTGCAGTGCGGACTCGGTGACGCCACCGCGGAGCTGGCGGCACTCGGCGGGGTCGTCACCGGCGTCGACGCCTCGGGCGCAGCGCTCGAAGCGGCGCGGGAGCGCTGGCCCTCGATCCTCTGGGTGCAGGCGGACCCGCAGGTGCTTCCGGGCGAGCTGCGCCGCGGGCGGTTCGATCTCGTCTACTCCGGCCTCGGCTCGCTGGCCGTCGTGCGCGACCTCGACTCGTGGCTGCGCGGCATCGCTGCGACGTTGCGCGAGGGCGGCGACCTCCTGCTGTTCGAGGAGCATCCCGTCGCGCTGTGCGTGGACGGGCTGATGCACTGGCGCGAGAGCTACTTCGACGAAGGCTCGCGCCGCCTTGGCCAGATCGCGACAGCCGTGGTCCGCAACGGACTGACGCTGCGCGCGCTCGAGGAATATCCCGCCAGGAGCGAGGGCTGGCGCCATCACGATGCCCGCATACCGGGGACGTTCCTGCTTTACGCGCAACGGGCATAGAGCCCATGTGGGACTTCCCGTCAGCCTGATTCTGATCGCGGTCGGCGCAATCCTCGCCTTTGCCGTCCACCAGGACCCGAACCCGTCCGTCGACATCGACGTCGTCGGCTGGGTGCTGATGCTCGTCGGCCTCCTCGGCCTGCTGCTCTCGCTCTTCTGGTGGGAGCGGTTCGGACCGGGGTACTGGGGCTGGCACCGCGGGCCGTACCCCGCGGACGGCCCCTACCCGCCGCGGCGCGGCGACGGCTACGGCCGGCGCCGGACGGTCGTCGAGGAGGACGAGGCGCCGGGGCCGCCGCCCGGACCCCCACCGCCCTAGCGGGTCAGTCGGCTAAACGCTTCATCGAGCTCATCGTCCGAGATCGTGAGCGCAGGCGTCGCCGAGATCAGCGACCCGTCGAGTCCCGCAGGCATGACGATCACGCCGTTGCGTTCCGCGGCCTGAGCGTCGCCGGCACGCGCTCGCAGCAGGCCCGCACCGTGCCACCCCTCGTCCGCGAAGCGGCCGCCCGCCGCCCGGACTCGGTCCAGCAGCTTCGGCACCTCGTCGAGCACGACGAGCGCAGCCGCACACGCGAGCGGGTTGCCGACGTGCGTGTGCGTGAGCACGTCCTCGGGCCCGAGGTGCCAGGCACGCTCGAGCTCGCGGCGCACGAAGAGTGCGGCCGACAGCGGCAGGCCGCCGCCGAGCGCCTTGCCGACGCAGATGACGTCCGCGACGTCCTCCCCCGGCCACAGCTCCCCGATCCGGCCGAGGCCGGCGTAGATCGCGTCCACAATCAGCAGCGCCCCGGCGTCGTTGCAGCGCTCGCGCAACTGCTGCAGCCACTCCGCAGGCGGTACGCGCGCGCCCGCGCGGCCCTGCACAGGCTCTGCGATGACACAGCCGGCGTCTTCCGGCAGCGGGCCCGGGTCTTCACCATAGGGTCGGCGATGCACCGGCCCCGGCAGCCACGCCGCGAACGGCGCACGGAAGCGCTCGAAGCCGGTCGCCGCCAGTGCGAGCAGGCCCGTGCCGTGATACGCGCCCTCGAACGCGACGATGCCGGGCTTGTCCGTTGCGAGGAGCGCTGTGCGCAACGCGATCTCGACGGCGTCCTCGCCGGTGACGCCGAGCTTCGCCGGCCACGGCAGCCGGCGTCTCAGCTCGCGCGTGACCTCAGCGTCGGCGAGGTCGCCGAGCGCGTGTGCGACAGGCGCGGAAGCGATTGCCTCCATCACGCGCGTGTTCCGATGCCCGAGTGCCGCGACGCCGAAGCCCGCGGAGAGGTCGAGATACTCGCGCCCGTGCCCGTCCCAGACCCGGCACCCCTCGGCGCGAGCCCAGATCACTACGCGCCGTTGCGACGGCCGATGAGTCGGCCGAGTGTGTCCGCGGCGATGTAACCCGCAATCTTCGGGTTCTCCTGCAGGCGACGGAGCGAGTACGCGTACCAGTGCCGGCCAAACGGAACGTAGATGCGCAGGCGGTGACCCTCGAGCACGAGCTCGTCCCCGAGTTGCGGCCGCACGCCGAGCAGCATCTGGAACTCGTACTCCTCGCGTGCGAGCCCGCGCTCCGCGACGAGCCGCCGCCCCTCGGCGAGCAGCCACTCGTCGTGCGTCGCAATCCCGACGTAGCAGCCTGCGTCGAACAGCGCCTCCAGCGCACGCATGAACGACGCGCGCACCGCCTCGAAGTCCTGATATGCAATGTCGGGCGGCTCGACGTAGATGCCCTTGCACAGGCGGACGCTCGGGCTCAGGTCCGCGAGCGACGCGATGTCGGATTGGGTCCGCCGCAGCATCGCCTGCAGGACGACGCCGATGTTCTCGTGACCTTCCTCGCGCAGCTCGCGGTAGAGCTCGAGCGTGTCGTCAGTCGTGGAGGAGTCCTCCATGTCGATGCGCACGAAGTTGCCCCGCGACGCCGCGTCCTCCACGACGACGCGCAGGTTGTTGCGGCAGAGGTCGTGGCCGAGCTTCAGGCCGAGCGCGGTGAGCTTGACGCTGACGTTCGAATCGAGACCACAGCGCTGGATGTCGGCGAACACATCCTGATACGCACGGACGATCGCGGCGGCCTCTTCCTCGGTCGTGATCTCCTCGCCGAGGACGTCGATCGTGGCGAGCTTCCCCTCGGCGTTGATGCGCCGGACGACCTCGCGCGCGTCCTTGAGCTCGGGTCCGGCGATGTAACGCTCGGAGAGCTTCTGCACGACCGGCCGAGGCACGGCCGGAAGGAGACGGACGATCGCGCGGTCGAAGATCGCCACGGGCGGCGATTCTACGGCCGGGCGACGAGGAGCTGCGCACCGCCCGGATCGGGACGCCTCACCTCCACGCTGCCGAAACCGCCCTCGCGCGCGAGTGCGGCGAGCTCGTCGTCCTCGTAGAAGTGACCGCGCGTCGCGAGCGGATAGGGCGCGGCGGGCGTGCCCTTCAGCTCGGGCGCGGTCGTGTAGACGGCGATGCGCCCTCGCCCCGGGTCGACGACGCGAAGAAACTCGCGCAGCACCACGACCGGCTCCGGAAAGAAGAAGAACGCGACAAGGCTGGAGACCGCGGTGAACTCCGCGTCGGCGAAAGGCAGCTGCTCGGCAGAACCGTGGACGATGCGGGCGCGGCCGCCGGTCGTCTTCCGCCCGAGCCGAACCATGTCGCGGCTGTGATCCAGCCCGACGGCGCGACAGCCGGTGTCGAGCGCGCGGCGGAGGAAGACCCCGCCTCCGCAACCCACGTCGAGCAACGCGTCGTCCGGCGTCAGCGCGAGCGCCTCGAGCACGGGCTCCCATGCCCACGAATGGACATCGTCGTCTGCGTACGTCTTGCGCGCGGCGCGTCCGTGCGGGCGCCGGGCGACACGATCGGTCATGCGATCGATGCGCCACTCCCGGAAGCGGTTAAGCATCGAGCCGAAACTATGAAGCGCTCGAGCGGAGTGGTGGGTCATTTCCGACGGACGCGCGGATGAACCGCGCGTCCTGATGCCGGCGCCGCGAGCGGCGCCTCAGCCTTCGCGCATGAAGCCCTGGCGCGCGGCGCTGACGAGCGCCACCGCCTCGGGAAAGAGCACGCGCATCGCGTCGCGCAGGGCGAGGGACTGCTCGTCGCTGCTGCCCTGGACATCGATTTGCGAGAGCGCGGCGGAGGTCAGCTCGACAGCCGTGTTCAGCGTCAACGTCGCGAACTGCTCGCGCTGCGCCTCTTGCACCGTCTCCGCTTGCTGCTCGGCGAACTCCTTCAGGCCGCGCAGGAGATCCTCGGGATCTCCCTGGAACGGAAACATTCCGCCGCCTTCCATGCCTCAAGCATAGGGAAGGGCCACAAGTTAGTGTCGCGGCCGTGGCAGAGCGGGCTGGCTTCGTCCTTCCCCCGAAACCTGCGGAGCGCGACTGGCCGCGCATGGACCCGCCGAACGTGCTGTGGTTCTTCGGCGCGTTCACCACCGAGTTCGCCGTCTACGAGCTGATCCAGACGATTCCGGACAGCCAGAGCGGGCTCTGGATCTTCGTCGTCGCGCTTGGCTTCGTGCTCGGGTTCGCGCTCGCCTCGTGGCTGTTGCTGCGACGCTGGTGGTGGGTGCCGGGCGGGCTCTCCGCCGCGCTCGCGGTCGGCACGTTTCCGGCCGTCGCAGTCGGATTCCTCAAGCTCATCGACGTCTGGCCGAACGATCCCTTCTTCAGCCCGTTCGATGAGTTCGACGGCTACACGTTCGGCGTCGGTCTCGCGACTGCCGCCGTCGGCTACGCCGTCTGGTGGCTGACGCGCTTTTCGTTCGTCCTCGGCGTGGCGAACGGGGCGATCCTCGTCTCGGCCCAACTCTTGACGCCCTGCATCGACGAGAGCCCGAGCGGCGACAAGCGCGCCGCCACGGCGCTCGTCATCGGCGCCGTGCTCGTCGTCGCCGGCGTCTTCCTCGATGCGTTCGGTCGCCGCCGCGAAGCCTTTTGGTTCCACGTGCTCGGCCTGTTCAGCGTCGCCTCGGGCCTGGTCTTTTTCACCGTCGAGCCGGGCGGGGACGTCGAGCGCGGATGGATCCCGATGCTGATCGCCGGAGCGCTAGTGCTGATCGCCGCGGCTCCCGTTCGGCGCGCGACGTGGGCCGTCTACGGCGTGCTCGGCGTCTACGCAGCGATCGTGCACTACCTGCTCGAGGGGCTGAACGAGAGCCGCTGGCCGTTCGCGCTGCTCCTCCTCGTCCTGGCGCTGCTGATCGTCGCGCTCGGGATGGCGCAGCACCGTTACGGCCGCGTCCTCGCGGGACGCTTCGTCCGCCGGCCGCCGCCGACACTTGGCCCCTAGCGGAACATCCCCTGCTCGAGCCAGGCGCCGCCGTCGACGGTGAGGACGTCGCCGGTCACGTACGACGCGTAGTCGCTGACGAGGTACGCGCACGCGTGCGCGACCTCCTCCGGCGTGCCGAAGCGACGCAGCGGAATCCGCTCGAGCAGGTGCTCGCGGATCTCGTCGGTCGGCCATAGCCGCTCGCGCGTCTCCTCGGTGTCGACCGGCCCGGGCGCGATGGCATTCACGCGGATGCCGTGACGCGCCCATTCGACGGCCAGCGTGCGCGTCATGGTCACGACGCCCGCCTTCGCGGCGGCCGAGTGCACGGTGCCGGGCCCGCCCGTCCACGCATAGCTGGCGACGATGTTGACGACCTGCGCGTTGTCGCCGCCGCGCTCGATCACCCGGCGGCCGAGCTCGCGGGAGCAATGGAAGGTGCCGTCCAAGACGATCCCGACGACCGCCGTCCGAGCACCGCGACCTTCGCGCCCAGCCGTCCGAGCTCGAGCGCCATGGCGCGGCCGAGCCCGCTGCCACCGCCGGTCACGAGCGCGACGCGCTCGGCGAGAGCTCCGTCCGGCAGCATCAGCCCAGCTCGAGCTTGTAGTTCTGCTCGACGTCTCGCGTCAGCTCTTCGACGGCGGGCAGCGCGGCGGCGATGCTGCTGTCGCTGCCGATCGAGTCGAGGTAGGGAAGCGATGCGAGCCGGGGTCCCTCGGCCACCTGCGCGGCCGCCTCCTCGGCGATCTCGACGAGCGCGGCGATCGATGCGGCCTCGCGCACGCGCTCCCGGCTCGTCACCGGTGCGCCGTCGTCGGTAAGGACGATCCACTCCTGCCTGCCCTCCGCATCCGCGAAAGCCGCGAGGTAGACGCGCTCCTGCGTTGCAGACTCGACCGGCAGCACGGCGGCGACGCTCTGTCCCGGCCCCGCGTGCGTCTCCGCGACTGCTGCGATCCGGCTGACGTCCTCGCTCAGCGCCACCGGACGAGCATAAACTCGCCCTCGTGCCAGGGGCCGTCTCCGCGCGGACGCTCTTCGCCCCGCTCGGGCCGACGTACGACAGCTACGCCGCCTTGCTCTCGCTCGGCCAGGACCCCCGCTGGCGGCGCTTCCTCGTCTCGCGGGTCGACGCCGGCCCGCGCGAGACGGTTCTCGACGTCGCGACCGGCACGGGCGCGGTCGCCCGGGAGCTCGTCGCACGGAAAGGGTGCACCGTCGTCGGTCTCGACCAGAGCCCGGAGATGCTGGCCGAGGCGCGCCGGCGCTCCCCCGGCCTCACCTTCATCGAGGGGCGCGCCGAGGAGCTGCCGTTCCCCGATGCCGCCTTCGACGCGCTGACGTTCACGTACCTGCTGCGTTACGTGGCCGATCCCGCCGCGACGCTGCAGGAGCTCGCGCGGGTCGTGCGACCGGGCGGGACGATCGCCGGGCTGGAGTTCGCCGTCCCGCGCGGCCTCTGGCGGCCGCTGTGGGAGCTGTACGTGCGAGTTGGGCTTCCGCTCGTCGGCCGCACGCTGTCGCGCGGTTGGGCGGAGGTCGGCGACTTCCTTGGTCCGAGCATTCGCGGCTTCTACGAGCGCTATCCCGAGCCCCGGCTGCACGAGCTCTGGTGGGACGCCGGCGTTCGCGAGGTGCGGTCGCGACGGCTCAGCCTCGGCGGCGGCATTGTGACCTGGGGACGGCGCGCGTGAACGAGGCGACACGGCCCGCGTTCTACGCACTGGCGCCCGGCGGCTGGCGCGACTACGTCACGCTCCTGCATCCGCCGTACACGGCCTGGCATCTCTCGTACGTCGTGCTCGGCGCTGCGATCGCGCCGCACTGGCGGCCGGGGATCCTGGGCCTCGCGCTCGCTGCGTTCTTCCTCGGAATGGGGATCGGCGCACACGCTCTCGACGAGCTGCGCGGCCGCCCGCTGCAGACGCGGATCGGGGAGACCACGCTCGTCGTCCTCGCCTCGGTCTCGCTGCTCGCCGCCGCCGGGCTCGGCGCCGGCACGGCGATCGAGACCAGCCGCTGGCTGCTGGTCTTCGTCGCCGGCGGGGCGTTCATCGCCGTCGCGTACAACCTCGAGCTGTTCGGCGGACGCTTCCACAACGGAATGTGGTTCGCGCTCGCCTGGGGCGCACTGCCGGTGCTGGCGACCTACTTCGCCGTGGCCGAACAAGTGCGTCTCGAAGCCGTCTTCGCTGCAGGATTCGCCGCGGTGCTCAGCTACGTGCAGCGCGTCCTGTCCACCCCGGTCCGGATGGTGCGCCGGCGCGTACGGCAGGTTTCGGGGCGGATCGAGCTCGCGGACGGCACGGAGCTGCCAGTGACCGTGGAAAGCCTGAGCGGTGCACCGGAATTGGCTCTCCGCCTGCTCTCCGCCGCCACGATCATGCTCGCCGTCGCCCTCGTCCTCGTGCGCGTAACCTGAGCGCCGTGGATCTCGTCATGATCGCGCAGATCGTCTTCGCCGCGACCGCCGCAGTGACAGCGCTGTCGCTGACGGCCGCGGCATTCGACCGCTTGGGACGTCGTGCGCTGCTTTTGCTCGCCCTCCTCGTCGGCTTCGTCGCCGTCGCGGCCTGGGTCGCCTTCGGTGTACGTCCGCGCACCTCTCTCGCCGTCGTTGCGGGCGGCGTGACGCTGGCGTTCGCCGCGCAGCTCGTCGCGGTGCGCCTCCGCAGTCTCTTGCGCGCTGCCGAGCGGGTTGACGAGCAGCTGAATCGCGCACAGGCCCGCCTGCACTCGCTCGTCGCGCGCGAGGCGGAAGAGCGAGCCGCCGAGATCGAGCGAGTGCTCGCCCGCGCACGTGCCGATTCGAGCTCCATGCTCGCAGAGCAGGAACGGCGGATCGCCGAGGAGCGCCGCGCGGCAGCCGCAGAGCGGTCCCGTGTCGCCGTCGACGAGCTCAGCGAGGCGCTCACAGCGGCCCAGCAACAGATCGAAGCGCGGTTCACGGCCTGGACCGACGATCTCGAGCGTGCACAGCATGGGGTGGTCGACCAGCTCGCGCAGCTGGCGCACAGGCAGAAGCAACTGATCTCGGAAGCGGAGGCCCGCATCGCGGCCGACGCGGAGCGGCTGGAAGCCGAGAGCGAGCAGCAGCGCGCCGGGCTCGTTCGCCTCCGCGACGATCTCGCGCGCGCGACACAGGATGCAGTTGCGGCCGGCACGTCGGAGCTCGACACATTCGCAGCAGAGCGACGCCGCGCCCTGCACGAGCTGAACGAGCGGATCCGCCGGCGCGAGCGGCAGATGTCCGAGCTGATCGAACGGGAGGAGACCGACGCGATGCGCCGGATCCAGTCCGGCTTCGCCGAGGTCGAGCGCAAGCAGATCGAGCAGCTCGATCGCATCCTCCAGCGCGCGACGTCGAACTACTCCGACGCCGCTGCGCAACAGTTCGCCGACACGGTGCGCGCCACACGCGAGGCGGCGGCGACACGTCTCTCACGGGAGCTCGACCGCTCGGTGCAGGCATTCACCCGCGAAGCGCAAAGCGTGCTGGCGGAACGTCTGGCCCACGTCGCGGACGCCGGCGCGCTCCGTGTCGAGCGCAGACTCGAGCAGGTGACGGAAGGCCTCGACCGCCAGCGCGCGGAGGCGATCGCCAACTTCGAGGAACGGCTGACGCACGCGGAGCAAGAGCTCCGCCGCCGGCTTGACGGGCTCGCCGCGGACACCGAGGCGGAGCGCGCCGTCCTCGACGCACGTCTCGGCGAGCTCGCTCGCAAGATCGAGGAGACACTCGCGCGAACCTGATCCTGTTTCAGGCGCGAGCATTCCCGGCAAACAAACCGGAGCAGGGTTCGTCTATGCAACGGCGAACCGGCACACCGTGAGCGAGACGACCGAAATCATCGGACCCGACGGGGGCGAGAGCTCGAAGGTCGAGAGCTGGCGCCTCCACGTCCTGATGGAGGCCGGCTACCCGCTGCCGCTCGCGGAGAAGCTCGCGGGGAGCGAAGCCGACCTGCACCGCGCCGTCGAGCTGGTCGGCCAGGGCTGCGACCCTGAGACCGCGGTCGAGATCCTCCTCTAAGCCGTGACGTAATCGGCACAGGCGCCCGGCGTACCATCCCCGGGGTGAAGGTCGAGGCGATCCAGTACGGGGACCGCAAGGTCTACACGGTTGCGTCGTTCAACCGCGGGGTCGCGGACTGGCTCAGCCGTCTGCCGACGATCTGGGTCGAGGGCGAGGTGACCGAGCTGCGGCGCAACCCGCGCTGGCAGTCCGTCTTCTTCACGCTCAAGGACCCGGCCGACGGCGCCTGCCTCGGCGTCACGATCGCGCGCTCGCGCTTCGACGCGCTGCGTCTCGATCTCTCGGACGGCGAGCGCGTGCACGTCTACGGGCGCCCGGAGCTATTCGAGGCGAAGGGCGACTTCCGGATGCGCGCGCTGTCGATCGAGCGCTTCGGGCTCGGCGACCACCTCGCCGCCATCGAGCGTCTGAAGAAGAAGCTCGCGGCGGAGGGCGTCTTCGAGCGGAAGCGCCCGCTCCCGTTCCTGCCGCGCAGGATCGGCCTCGTCACGGGCAACGACGCGGCAGCGAAACGAGACGTCTTGACGACGATCACGGCCCGTTTCCCAGCCGCCCGCATCGTGGTGGCGGAAACCTACGTCCAGGGCCCGTTCGCGCCGGCAGCGATGGTCGATGCGTTGCGTGACGTAGCTGCAGCCGGCGAGGTCGACGTGATCGTGCTCGCGCGCGGCGGCGGCAGCTTCGAGGACCTGCTGCCGTTCAGCGACGAGCGGCTCGTGCGCGCAGTCGCTACCTGTCCGGTCCCGGTCGTCTCCGCGGTCGGCCATGAACAGGACACTCCGCTGTGCGATCTCGCCGCGGACGCACGCGCCTCGACGCCGACCGCCGCGGCACGACTGGTCGTTCCCGACGCGCACGAGCTGTTGCATCGCCTCGAGCGGACGCGCAGCGGTCTCGCGCGCGGTGCGCGGAGCGTGCTCGAGGGGCGCCGCGCGCGACTGACGCACATGCACGAGCGGCTGCGGCGCGCGCCTACGCTGGCCGTTGAGCGCAAGCGAGCGCGGCTCGAGCATGCGGCCGGTCGGCTGCGCGCGCTCTCCCCGCACGCGACGCTGCAGCGCGGCTACGCGATCGTGCGTGCGAAAGACGAGATCGTGCGGTCGGCCGAAGCGGTCTCGCCCGGAGAGCCGATCGACGTGGAGGTCGCCGACGGCCACTTCGGAGCGCGCGTCGAATGACGTTCGAGGAGTCGCAGAAGGAGCTGGAGCAGATCGTCGAGCGGCTCGAGCGCGGAGACGCAGGCCTCGACGAGGCGATCACGCTGTGGGAACGCGGCGAGGAGCTGTACAAGCGGTGCGTCGGCCAACTCGACGCGGCGCAGGGAAAAATCGAGGAGCTCGTGCGCCGCGCCGAGTCCGCCAAGCCCTAGGCCGCGACGTCCTGGGCGAGCAGCCGGTCGACCGCGTCGACTGCACAGGAGAAGCGATTGTCGTAGGAGCCCGAAAGGTCGACCCACGGCGCATCGGCGTCGCGAAGGTACGCACGAAAGGCGGCATCCATGGCGATGCGATGCGGGCCGTCGACGCGCCAGCCATCCTGCACGAACGGTGCATCCAGCCCGCAGAGCAGATACAGGTCGTATCCCCTCGATGCAGCAAGTCGCTCGAGTAGCTCGTCCGTTGTGCCGGTGTACGCCTCGTGGAAGCGTGCCGTCGTGAAGATGTCCGTGTCGCAGACGAGCAGGCGATTCGCAACCTCTGCCAGCTTGTCCTCCCGCTCGGCCTGCACGTGCGCAATGTGGACGAACTCGGAGGTTCTCCATTCGTCGCCGAGTTGCTTGTCGTGGCGTTCGCAGTACTCCCGCCCGTACTCGGGCACCCAGACCGTGTCGTACCGCTCTGCCAGGCTGCGTGCGAGCGTCGTCTTGCCCGTCGACTCCGCTCCGAGCACGCAAACGCGCTTGACGAAGTGCGCGCGCACGTGCGGTTCGAGCCGATCGAGGTGAGAGAGCGGATCACGACGGACGGCCGTCCCGGAGATCGGAACGGTCTTGCGGTCGCGGTCGACGAGCCGATGGGTTGCCCCCATCGCCGCCGCGTAGGCGTCTCCGTACGACTCGGAGCTGAAGACCACGTCGGGTGCCGAGCCCAGAGCGTCGACCGTTGCTCGCGCCCAGCCTTCCGAGTCGTCGTCTTCCAGTCCGAGCGCCGTCTGGTCGACCACCACGACGTCCGCGGAGGGGAACGTGCGACGAATCCAGCACGCGCGGGTCTCTGCAGGGATCGTCTGATGCTCCGCGCCGCAGACCAGGACGGTTACGCGACGCGCATCCGCGAGCGCCTCGCTCATCAAGTACTTGTGGCCGGCGTGGAAGGGATAGAACTTCCCGGCGACGACCGCATGGCGAAACGGCTTGACCGCTGCGCGCCAATCGAGCAAGCCCCGAACGCACATGAGCAGGAAGACCGCGTAGAGGACAGCCGTGAGCGGCAGCGACTTCCACCCGTAAAGCGGGATGTAGACGAGATCCGCGGCGATCCAAACGAACCACGACTGGACGAGCTTTCGCGCCATCAAGTACGTGGCGGCCAGGCTCAACGATGTCGTCAGACCGTCGAGGAATGGCGCAGCATCGTCGATCGCGCGCAGGTAGATCGTGAGGCCGACCGTCGCCACGGCCGTGCAGGCGGCGACCACCAATGCTTCCGGAGGACCTACGTGAGCGATGCGTCTCGGTCTGCCTGCGTCGCCCCGTAGCCAGTACCACCAACCCCCGACAGAGAGCACGATGTACACGAACTGCAGGGCCATGTCCGCATACAGCCGGGCTTCGAGGAAGAGGGCGACGAAGAAGAGGTTGTTCGCGATCCCGACCGGCCATGTCCAGACCGATGCACGGACGACGAGCCAAACGCTGATCGCCCCCGACGCAAAGCCGAGGGATTCCAACAGCGAGAACGGCAGCCACCCCATGACCGAACACGGGACGAGGGAGATCGCAGACAGGCAGATGAGCGAGTCGGCCAGGTGGCTTTCCGGGGAGAGGCGCTTCACCGTCGCGCTCCTTTCTTGTTGTTTTGGTTCGCTCCTGGTCTGGAGCCGGCGGGCGATCAGAAACCCCGCCTTCACATGGTTTTCGCCTCTCAGTCTAAAACATCATCCCTTCAAAGTCGACCCCAGTTCGGTGAGGTCTTCGCGCGCCCTCGCGGACTCGCCGGAAAGCGCGACGGTCTCGACGCCCGGGACCGGCTCGAGGACGCGACCCCCGAAGACGACGCAGCGAATCCCTGCCGCGCGGCACCGCCTCGCGACCTCACCCGGCGCCTTGCCGCGCGTAGTCGTGGCGTCGACGGTTCCTTCGCCGGTGACCACGAGCTCGTAGGCAGTCGGTTCGAATTCGAGCAGGTCGAGCAGGAACGACGCTCCCGGCAGCAGCTCGGCCCCGAGCGAGGCGAACGCGGCGCCGAGGCCGCCGGCCGCCCCGGCGCCCGGCACGTCGGCATACGCGGCGAGGCGGCTGAAGCGTGCCTCGAGCTCGGGTAGCTGCTCCGGCGTCGCACCCTTCTGCGCCGCGAAGACCCGAACGGCATCGAGGAGCGGCACGTCGACGTCACAGACGACCCGTGTTGCCGTGGGCAGCTCGTGAACCAGCTCCAGCAGCCCCGCCCCACCGTCGACGTTCGCAGTTCCACCGAGGCCCACGAGCAGTTCGCGCGGCTGTTCGAGCGAGAGGATCAGCTCCCCCAGACCCCGGGACGACGCAGCGATCGGATCGAGCCGGGAGGGATCGAGCGGAATGACCTGCGCTGCCTCCACGGAAACGTCGAAGCCGTGCCAGAGCGTCCTGGCCAGGCGCGGCCGACCGAAGGCGTCGTGCACTTCCGTCTCGCGCCACTCGCCGCCGAGCCGCGCATGCAGCACGTCGAGCGTCCCTTCGCCGCCGTCAGCAACGGGAAGCTCGTCGGCGTCGGACCACTCGCGCAAGCCTTCCGCAAGGGCGGCCGCCGCCTCGCGCGCCGAGAGGACGCCCTTGAGGCTAGCCGGACACGCGAGCGTGCGTGGGCGCCCGTTCGGGCTCCGCCGCGGGCTCTCTCTCGTCGGGCACCTCCGCTTGCGCGACGTCGGGCATGACCTTGAGCATCGCGAACGACAACCCTTCCCGCGCGAGGAAGATCAGGCCGACGCCGACGCCGACGGACGCCTCGATCGCCTGCAGGCCGAAGCCGAAGGCGATGCCGTTCGCCTTCGCGACACCGTAGTACTGGAACAGTGGCAGCGCGACCGCCGCCTGCACCAACCCGATGTTCCCGGGCCAGAGCGGGAACAGCGTTGCGACGTTCATCAGCACCAGCACGAGCCCGGCGGCCGGCAGCGCCTCGTGGATACCGAACGCACGCATCGTCGTGTACACGGCGAAGAGCTGGCACGTCCAGCCGAGCACCTGGAAGAGGCAGGCAGCCGCAGCCGCACCGGGACGGCGCATGACGCCGAGCCCGTAGCGCGCAAGCCGCACGACCTTTCGGAAAGCGCCGAGGCCCTCCTCCACCCGCGTGACGCGGTGGTGTCGCGCGCTCATCACGGCGATCGTGAACAGCGTCACGCCGGCGACGACGACAGCAATCAAGCTCGTCACGGCCCAGTCGGGGATGTGCGCGGTGGCGACGACGTAGAGGATCAGTCCGATCACTGCGACGAGGTCGAACACACGGTGTGCGAATACCGTGCCCAGCAGCCGCGGCCACATCTGGTCCTGCGGTAGGCGCCGGTTCAAAACGGCGACGCGTGCGAGCTCGCCGATGCGACCAGGCAGCACCGCGTTGGCGAAGAGCCCGACAGAGAACGCAGAGAAGACGAGTGGGAAGCTCGGATGTGGCGGGGGACTCGCCTGCACGATCACCGTCCGCCAGGCGACGGCGCGGACGAGCACCGAGAGGAGATTGAGCCCGACCGCGGCGGCGACCCAGTGCCACTCGACGGCCGTGAACGCATCGACGACCCCGCTCCAGGCGGGCCCGCGCCACCAGAGCAGCGCAACGACGGCCGCCGCGGCGAGGAGAACGATCGCTCCGCGGAGCCACGGGCTGCGCAAGAGCTTCACGCCGCGACCCCCTCGTAGATCTCGTGTAACCGTCGCGCGATGTCCTCCCAGGAATAGCGCTCGAGCGCGATGCGCCGCCCGCCTTCGCCGAGTGCCGCGCGGCGGGGCTCGTCCTCGAGCAAGGCAACGAGCGCATCGGTCAGCGCCACTTGGTTGCCGACCGGGAAGGAGACAGCGGCCTCCTTCGTCATGACTTCACGGTACCCGTCGATGTCGGACGCGAGCACCGGGGTCGCGCAGGCATACGCGCGCGTCAGCACCATCCCGAAGCTCTCGCCGCCGAGGGACGGCGCCACGAGCGACTTGGCGCGCAGCAGCTCCGCGGTGAGCTCGTTCTGGGTGAGGAAGCCGAGGATGTCGATCCCGTCGTCCGGGACGCGCTCGCGCGCGAGCAGCAGACGCACCGCCAGCGGGTCGGCTCCCGCGACTCGGAGCCGCGCGCCCGTTCGGCGCCGCACCTCCGGCCAGGCGCGAAGCAGGACGTGCAGCCCTTTCCGCGGCTCCTGCCGTCCGGCGAAGATCACCTGGTGCTCGCGTCCATGCGCGTCCGCATCCGGCGGGATCAGGACGCCGTTCGCGAGCACCTCGTAGTCGCCGGGCAGCCACGCCGCGGCAGAGTCGCGCGCGTGCGGCGAGACGGCGATCCGGTAGTCGAGCCGGTCGGCGAGGAAGCCAAACAACGGTTTGCCGATCTTCATCCACCCGAGCGCGCCGTGCGCGTGGAAGGTCGCGACGATCGGGACGCGCGCCAGCGAGACCGCTGCGATGCAGATCGCGGGCGTCATCGGCTCGTGCACGTGGAGGAGGTCGAAGCGCTCGCGCGTGAGGGCCCGCCGGATCGCCGGGACCGAGCGCGGCGAGAGGACAATGTTGGGAAGCGTGCCGTTCGCCGGGACGATTACAGAACGGCCGACGGGGATCACGTCGGGCGGCGGATGCCCGTGCCGCCCGAACCTGGGATGCAGGATGCGCGTGAAGCTGCCGGGCGGGTCGTTGCCCATGATCGTGCGCGTCTCGACGCCGCGCCGCTGCAGCGCCTCGGCCTGCAGCTCGACGTGCTCGACGACGGCACCCCAGAAGGACCAGGAGTACGGGACGACGATGCCGACCTTCATCGCTCGTACGTCAGGACGTACATGAGCTCGCCGTCGGGACGAACCACTGTCGGACGGTCCTTCCGGCGAGCAGGTAGCGGACACGCAGGACACGGCCGTCGTTTCGTACACGGACGTCACGTGCACGCAGGGCGGCGCGAATCATCTTCGGCTCGTTGCGTGCGAACTGCGCGAACGACATCGTCGGCGGGAGGCGCGTCTCGAGGAGCGTCAGCCTCATGCGACCATCAGCCGCCGCAAACACGACCGGGCTGTCAGCGGCGGGGAGCAGCTGCCATCCCTGCGGCAGGCCGAACGCGGCGCACCAAGCGGCGACGAGGAGACTGGTCACGGGCGACGCACTCTAGACTTCCTCCATGGAGGGCCTCGCCGAGCTACACACGCACCTCGGCGGCTCGGTCTCCTCGGACATCCTGTGGAGCCTCGCCCACGAGCAGGGCATTGCACTGCCGGTCAAGGACTACTGGGAGTTCGACCGGCTCGTCACCGTCTCGGATCCGCGCGGCGTCGCGAACCTCGACGCGCTCGACCGGATCTACCACTGGACCGAGCTGATCCAGTCGAGCCCGATCGCGGTCGAGCGCTCGGTGCACGCGGCGATCGGAGGGGCATACCGGTCGCAGGGAATCACGACGCTCGAGCTCCGCTTCAATCCGATGAAGCGAAACCGTGGCGGAGAGCGCGACCTCGACCACATCATCCTGGCCGCGATCCGGGGTCTCGACCGCGCGAGCCTCGAGTATCCGCAGGTGCGTGCGGGCCTGATCCTGATGATGGACCGGACGTTCAGCGCGGAGCAGAACTCGGTGATCGTCGAGAAGGCGATCCGCTGGGCGCCGCGCGGGATCGTCGGGGTCGACATCGCGGGCCCGCGTCCCGACGGTGCGCGCTACGACTATCGCCAGGTGGCGCCGATGGTCGAGGAGGCGCGTTCGGCGGGGCTCGGCGTCACGATCCACGTCGGGGAAGAGGGCGGTGATGTCGGACGGGAGGAGGTCGGCGAGGTCGTCGAGGTCCTGCGACCCGACCGAATCGGCCACGGAATCCTCGCCGCCGGCGACGACGAGCTGATGGGGGCGCTCCGGGAGGCCGAGATCGTGCTCGAGATCTGTCCCACCTCGAACCTGCTGACGAAGGCCCTGCCGGACGAGGACGCGGTGCGCTCGACCTTTCGGTCGTTTTTGGAGGCGGGCGTTTCGTTCACGATCGCAACGGACGGGCCGGAGATGATGCGGACACACCTGCGCGACGAGCTCGATCTGCTCCTGCGCATCGGCGCCCTGGACGAGGACGAGCTCGGCGAGGCGAACCGGCGAGGCCACGAGGCGAGCTTCGTCCGCGGCGGCCGGCTCCTGCCGAGGGTGTAACTCCGAGAAATACTCCTTTCGGCCAATGGTCAGGGAGCGCGCGGCCCTTTAGCTTCGGCCGCTATGTACGACGCACTGCGGGACTCCCTTCCCTCGATCACCGAGCGGCAACGCCAGGTCATCGAGTTGATCGCCGCGGGGTGCTCGAACGAAGAAGTCGGCGAGCGCCTCGGCATCTCCCCTCGAACGGCGAAAGCCCATTCCGATGTCCTGCGGCAGAAGCTCGGCGTGGCCCGAAGGCGCCAGATCCCGGTGGCCTATCGGGCACTGACCGGCGATGACCCGCTCGCGCGAAGCCTGAAGTCGGCGACTGCCGACGACGGGGGCTGACGGCACCGTGCCTGCGGCCCCGCGGGGTTGCAGGCACGGTCAGCTCAAAAGGACACCTCGAAATTGCTCGCACTCGCCGCTATGGTGAGGCGCGGGCGATTGCGGCGTCCAAAGGGGAGAAGGTGGGCGAGGGAACCGCACTCGATACGACGCGAGCCGGCCGCCGCATTATCGAGCGGCCTCGACTGACGCGGCTGCTCACGGAATCGGAGAGCCGCGTGATGCTTCTGGTCGCGCCGGCGGGTTACGGGAAGACGACGCTTGCTCGGGAGTGGCTCGGCGGAGGCCGTAGGAAACACGCGTGGTACCAAGCCACGGCTGCCTCCTCGGACGTTGCGGCTCTGGCGCTGGGCCTGGCGACCGTAGCCGCCTCCGTGCGGCCAGGTGTCGACGAACAGCTCCGCGCGCGACTGAAAACCTCGGCAGATCCCGCTTCGGAGGCTGAAGGCCTTGCCGCGGAACTCGCTAGCGAACTTGCAGCTTGGCCCACCGACGTCAGGTTGATCATCGACGACTACAACCTCCTCGCAGAAGGAGCGGGTGCGGAAGCATTTGTCCAAGCGCTTGTGAGAGGAACATCCATCCCGATCCTCGTTACAAGCCGAACCCGTCCTTCGTGGGTGACCGCCAAGAGCCTCCTCTATGGGGACGTCGCCGAGCTCGGAAGAAATGCACTGGCGATGACGCACGCTGAGGCGGCTGAGGCACTCGCGCACACACACGATGAAATGCCAGGCTTGGTGGCTCTTGCAGAAGGTTGGCCCGCGGTGATTGGGCTCGCAGCGTTGTTGCCACATCCTCTCCATGACAGCAGGGTCGATGTGCCAGAAACGTTGCATGAGTACTTCGCCGAGGAGCTGTACCACACGACACCCGAGGAGTCGAGATGGCACGCGTCTCAGCTCTCGATTGCTCCCGTAATCGACGATGCACTGGCCAAAGCCCTCTTCGCGGCTCGAGGTCAACACGTGCTGGAACAGGCTTACCGGGACGGATACCTAGCGAAGACCAGCACGTCGTACGAGATGCACCCACTTCTTCGGCAGTTTCTCCGCTCGAAGCTGAGCGAGTTCGAGCCCGATGATGTTCACCAGACCGCGGAGTTGATCGCGCATACGTATGCCGATAACTCACGCTGGGACGAGGCTGCGTCGGTCGCTGACGAGTTCGGACTCACTGACGTGATGCTGCGCGTCCTCACCGAGAGCCTTGATGCTGTCTTGGCAGAAGGTCGCCTAACAACGCTTAGACGCTGGTTAGAAATCGCCCGGGGTGGTGCTCCGGCCGCCCCCATCGTTCGTCTTGCCGCAATCGAGGTCGACTTTCGGAATGGCGACTGGGTCGCAGCCAGCGGAAAAGCCGCTGCGCTGGCCCGCGCAATCGCGAACGATGATCCGCTCGCGTCACGGGTCTTTCTGCGCGCTGGCCAGATGGCCCATCTCGATGACCGTTCGCAAGAAGCCCTCGATCTACTTACTGCAGCGAAGCAGCAAGCTCGGTCACCACAAGATCTGCGGAGTGCCCTTTGGAGTCGCTTCCTTACGCTCGGTGATCTGGAAAAGCGAGAAGAAGCGGAGACAGCTCTGCATGAGGTCGAGGAGCTTCCCCCGCTGAGCACAGACGACCTCCTCAGGGCGAGTCAAGGTCGACTCCACTTTGCTGCTCGATGGGGACCGCTCCTTGAAACGGTGGACTCAGTCGGTGGCATGCTCGACCTCGCCGACGACTCAGCTGACCCGCTCGTCCGGACAGGATTTCTGCAGACCTACGGTTCAGCTCTTGGTCTCGTCGCACGTTACGAAGCGGCAGGAGCAATTGCTGAGCGTCAGATCGCAGAAGCTGAGCGGTACAAGCTCGAGTGGGTCATGCCTCACGCACTAGAGATGCAAGCCGTCGCCCAGACCGGTCAGCGGAACTTCGAGGGTGCGTTAAGGAGCCTCTCTCGCGCGCGGCGTCTCGCTCACGAGCAGGGAAATATTCATACACAGGTGAACGGGGTGGCCCTTACGGCACGGGTTCACCTGTGTTGCGGTGCACCAGACCGAGCAGTCGAGGTCCTGCAAGAGCGCGACCCTCGATTCACTAGTCCGGGCATGGAAGGGGATTACCTCGCGACACAGGCCTTTGCCCTCGCATGCTGTGGGCGAGTGCAGGAGTCACACGTGCTTGCGAACGAATCTGAACAAGTATCGAGCCACCTGGACGCCCGCGCCTTACGGGCATTTGCACGGGCCGTTGCAAGCCAATTCGATTCGGATGACCTTGACAACGATCTCAAGACAGAGGCTCTACGGACGACACTTGACACAGGAAACTTTGACGCTTTCGTCTGCGCTTATCGCGCGGTTCCAGTGTTACTCGACGGGCTGGCTAATGCCGAAGACGCCGACTTCTCTCCTCTCACGAAGCTCATCGTGTCCGTTGATCCAAGCCTGGGGGCGAAGTGCGGCCTACACCGATCGATCCGAGCGTCCCAAGACAATGAGCCGCTCACTCCTCGAGAGCACGAGGTGCTCGAACTCATTCGCCAGGGGCTCTCAAATCGGCAGATCGCCCGAACACTTTGGATTAGTGAATCGACCGTCAAAGTGCACGTCCATCACGTCCTTGCAAAGATGAACGTGCGTTCGAGAACGGAGGCCGCCGCGCTGTCCTTGGACGATCGCTAAGCCATAGCGACGCGCAGCGGCAGCTGTGCCTTCTTAGCCTCAATGCTGAAGTCTTCGCGCTGGCCGGAGCGGTACGCTTCAGACGAACCCGCCAGGACGGCCTCGAAGGCTGCGACAACCGTCGTGTCGAATTGGCTCTCGACGGCTTGAGCGAGCCGAAGACGAGCAACACGGCTCGGCATTGCGTCTCGGTACGGCCGGTCTGATGTCATCGCGTTGTAGGCGTCAGCAACCGCGATGATGCGTGAAAGGAGAGGTATCTCATCCCTGACGAGGTTGTCCGGATAGCCCAGGCCGTCAACGCGCTCGTGGTGATGCCGGACAATGCGTGCAATATCGGAATAATCCTCGACTTTGGAGAGAATGCGCTCGCCAATCGCGGGATGCTGTTCCATCTGACGGCGCTCTTCCAGCGTTAGTGCCCCGCTCTTTTCGAGCAGCCCTGGAGAAAGGCCGACCTTACCGATGTCATGGACCAGTCCGCAAAGGTGGACAAGTCGTTGCTCGTCTTCACTCAACCCCATTCGCGTTGCGATGTCACGGCAATAGACCGCCACGGCCGCGGAGTGGCCAGCTGTGTAACGGTCGCGGGCATCGAGCGTGGCCACCAATGCGCTGGCAAAAGAGAGATTCGCACGCTCAAGCCGTGCATTCATCTCCTCAAGATCTGACACTGCTTCCCGTTGAGTTTGGTAGAGATGCGTTACTCGCTGGAGCGCGATGGCCGGCACCAGGAACGCGCCCACAATCGCGACCGAGTAGAGGCGGTAGCCGTAGACGAGCAGTGCTACGAGGGGCGCGTACAGCAGGTTCTGGACAACGAGAAGTGGTGCGAGAGCTCGCAGAAATGCGTACGCGGTGCCCGACCGGCGAACAGCTTGAGTGCCTAGATTGAAAAATACGTCGGCGCCGAGATTGGCACTCGATGCCGCGAAAGTTGCCAAGAGGATCTGCCCGAGAGTGTTGAGCTCAGCCGCGGGAGCGACTTGGCTCGCCGCCACGCCTGCGATTCCCGCCGTGAGTGCCCGCACCGGAAGATAGACCGCCCAACGCAAATACGGCCTTCGGAAGTCGCCAACCCCAGCGAGGGCGCCAACGACAAGCGCTGCAAATGGACCAAACGCAACTGCGGCGAAGACGAAGGGCAGGAACGCAACAGACCCCTCCGTGTTGCGCGTCAGTGGAACGCTCTGGCGCTCGGCGACTGCCGCGAGACCTGCAAGCCCCGCCACGATCCACAGCGACGGCAATGGTCTAGCAAGCGCGATCCCTACTCCCAGGGCTGACCCCCACAGAGTGAAGGTCCACCCCCAAATCGGCAGATTCTGGCGGTGAAACCTTATGAAAGCTCTTGACTTATCACCCAAAAGGGGTATACCCTCCGCTCGCCGTCAGTCCCCTAAGTTGGAGGGAGTTCACCGTGCGTCAGTCGGTGATCCGCCTCACATCCCGCGTTCTAATCGCGGGGAATCTCAAGACCTGGTAAAGCCCGCGTAGCTTCCGTTGTCCACAGTGTGTGGACATCCCCCTGTTGAGGGATTTCCACAAGGCGTGGATAAGGGGCAGCTAGAGCAGCGCTAGGCGATCAGGCCTCGGCGAAAGCCGACGGCCACAGCATGCGCGCGCGAGCGCGCTTGCAGCTTTGCGAGCAGGTGACGCACGTGCGACTTCACCGTCTCCTCGCTGAGGAAGAGCCGGTGGCCGATCTCGCGATTCACGAGACCGTCGGAGATCAGCTGGAGCACCTCGATCTCCCGCATCGTCGGCTCCTGCTCCAGCTCGCGGAGGGGGCCGTTGAAGGGAATGACCTCGGCGTTCCCGTTCTGCCGCTTCGCAGCGACCGCCTCGAAGCGGCGCTGATGGTCCATGTAGCGGCTCAGGATCTCCTTGCGCTCCGCGGCGTCCATGCCTGGGCTATCGGCCGCTTGGCAAAGCCGCTTTAGCGCGGCGTTCTACCCTGTTCGAGGGATTGGCCTCGCCTGCTGCTTCCCGGGCTCCTCCGGCTTGGCCCGCTCGTCCGCCGCCGCGGGCGTGTGCCGCTCCGACACGGTGACCCGGGCCAGGGTCTCCTTGTCCACGTTGAGCGGGTGGTGACAGGCCGCGAGATGCCCGTTTCCGTAGTCCGTCAGCGGGGGTTCGACCTCGCGGCAGATGTCCGTCATGTACCGGCAGCGCGGATGGAAGCGGCAGCCCGACGGCGGGTTGATCGGGCTCGGAACGTCCCCCTCCAGCACGATCCGCTCGCGCTGCTTGCTCAGGTCGGGATCCGGAATCGGGACGGCCGAAAGGAGCGCCTCGGTATAGGGCATGATCGGCCGCTGGTACAGCTCCTCGGCCGGCGCGAGTTCGACGAGCTTCCCGAGATACATGACTGCGATCCGGTTGCTCACGTGCCGGACGACGCCGAGATCGTGGGCGATGAAGATGTAGGTGAGCCGGAGCTCCTTCTGGAGATCGTCCAGGAGATTCAGCATCTGGGACTGGATCGAGACGTCCAGTGCCGAGACCGGCTCGTCGGCCACGATCAGCTTGGGGCGCAGTGCCAACGCCCGGGCCACCCCGATCCGCTGACGCTGCCCGCCCGAGAACTCATGCGGGAAGCGGTTGTAGTGCTCGGGCGAGAGGCCGACGGTCTCGAGCAGCTCCTGCACCCGCCGGCGGTGCTCCGAGCGGTCGATGCCGTGGATCTTGAGAGGCGTGCCGATGATCGAACCCACCCGCTTGCGCGGATTGAGGCTCGCGTAGGGATCCTGGAAAACCATCTGCATCTGGCGCCGCAGGGGCCGCAGCGACCGCGTCCCCAGCGACGAGATATCGCGGCCTTCGAAGACGACCGCCCCGTCCGTCGGCTCGAGCAGGCGGACGATCGTCCGGCCCAGCGTCGACTTGCCGCAGCCCGACTCCCCCACAAGGCCGAGCGTCTCCCCTTCGCGGACCGAGAAGGTCACATCGTCTACGGCGTGGACGCGCCCCGTCTCCCGCTGGAGCAAACCTTTGCGAATCGGGAAGTACTTCTTGAGGCTGCGGACCTCGATCAGCGGGTCGCCGCCGTTCCCGCTCATGCAGCCTCCTCGCCGGCAATCGTTCGCTCGCGCAGGCTGCGCTTCTCCGCGACGGACAGCCAGCAGCGGTCGAGGTGGCCCGGCTCCTCGACGCGGTTCTCGAGTCCGGGCTCCTCCATGCACTTGTCGAAGGCATGCGGGCAGCGGGGCCGGAACTTGCAGCCGGCCGGTGTCCGGATCAATGAAGGCGGCATGCCCTTGATCGAGTGCAGACGCTCCTGCTTCGGACGGTCGAGCCGCGGGATCGAGCCGAGCAGGCCCCACGTGTACGGCATCTGCGGGTCGTAGAACAGGCTACGCGTCTGCGCCCGCTCGACGATGCGGCCGGCGTACATCACGACGATCTCGTCGGCGATCTCGGCGACGACGCCCAGATCGTGGGTGATCAGGATCACTGCCGAGTTGAAGTCGTCCTTGAGGCGGTCGATCAGCTCGATGATCTGCGCTTGGATCGTGACGTCCAGCGCCGTCGTCGGCTCGTCCGCGATCAGCACGTCGGGGTTACACGCGAGCGCCATCGCGATCATCGCCCGCTGCCTCATCCCGCCGGAGAACTCGTGCGGATAGTTGTCCACCCGCGAGTCAGCGTTTGGAATCCCGACCTGCCTCAGCAGCTCGATCGCCCGCCGCCGCGCAGCCCCCTTCTGGGCGCGCTCGTGGATCCTGATCGCCTCGCAGATCTGCGCCCCCACGGTGTACACGGGGTTCAGCGAGGTCATCGGATCCTGGAAGATCATCGACATCTCGTTGCCGCGGACCTCCTGCAGCTCCTCCTCTCTCATCTGCAAGACGTTGCGGCCCTTGTAGAGCACCTCGCCTTCGAAGCGCGTGTTCTTGTCGCGCGTCAGCCCAAGCAGGGTCATCGCCGTCACGCTCTTGCCCGAGCCCGACTCCCCCACGATCCCGAGCACGCGGCCCCGGTCGAGCTCGAACGATGCGCCGTCGACCGCCTTGACGATCCCGTCCTCCGTCGCGAACTGGACCTTGAGATCTTTGACTTCGAGGAGACGTTCGGCCATTACGCGGGCCTGATGCGCGGATCGAGCCACGCGTAGACGAGATCGACGATCACGCTAAAGAGGACGATGAAGAACGTCGCGTAGATCGTGACGGCCATGATCGGAGGCAGGTCGAGCAAACCAACCGACCGCGCTGCGGTCCAGCCGACACCTTTGAGGTCGAACACTGTCTCCGTCAGGATTGCGCTCCCGCCGAGGACCGCTGCGAAGTCCAGTCCGAACAGCGTCACGATCGGGATCAGTGAGTTCCGGAGCACGTGCTTGACCAGGACACGCCGCCAGGGCAGGCCCTTCGCCTTCGCCGTGCGGACGAAGTCCTCGTTGATCGTGTCGAGGATGTTCGAGCGGAGCACGCGCCCGTAGAAGCCGATGAACAGGACCGCAAGCACGAGCCACGGCATGAGCAAATGGACGAACCATTGCCAGGGGTTGGTCGTCAGCGCAACGTAGCCACTGTCGGGCATGAACTCGAAAGGATGGCCCTCCGCGAACAGATAGCGGACGATCAGTCCGAGCCAGAACACGGGCATCGAGATTCCGATCAGCGCCAACACGGTGATCACGCGGTCCGACCATCTGCCCGCCGTTACCGCCGAGATGACGCCGACGAGGATGCCGAAGCCGAGCCAGATGATGCCTGCACCGATGCAGAGCGAGAACGTCGCTGGTATCCCCTGCTTGATCTGGTCGACGACGTCCAGCTGCTGCTGATACGACCGGAGGCTCCCCGTGAAGAGGGACTTCATCATCCCCCAGTACTGGTCGTAGAAAGGATCGTCGAGATGGAGCCGCTGGCGGATGTCCGCGATGTTTGCGTCGGTCGCAGTTCGGCCGGCGATGCGCTGCGCGGGATCTCCGCCAGGAATCTTCACGAAGATCAGGTACGTGATGAAGCTGACGGCGATCAGAACTAGCAGCGCTCCGATCAAACGGCGGATGAGGAACCCGATCAATGCTCCAGCCTGACCTTCGCCCGCGGATCGAGCGCGTCACGAAGCCCGTCCCCGAAGATGTTCAGCGAGAGGACGGTCAGCACGATGGCGGCGCCCGGGATGATCGCCAGCCACGGGGCCGTTTGTATGCGGCCCTGACCATCCGAGATCAGCGTTCCCCAGGACGGGCTCGGCGGCTGCACTCCGGCGCCGAGGAAGGAGAGCCCCGCTTCGGTGAGGATGTTGCTGGCGATGATCAGCGTGAACAGCACGAGCGCCGAGGATGCGACATTCGGGAGCAGCTCGCCGAACATGATCCGTAGCGGGCTCGCGCCCTGCGCGGTCGCAGCTTCGATGAACTCCTTCTCCCGCAGCGACAGGATCTGGCCCCGCAGCGGCCTGCCCATATACGGAACGAGGACGAAGGCGATCACGAGCGTCGGGATCCAGAGGCTGCCCGCTTGGAGGTTGATCCCGAGATGATGGAAACCGTTGATCGACAGCGCCGTGCCGAGCGCGATCGCGAGCAGTAACACCGGGAACGCCCAGATCAGGTCGAAGCCGCGCGCGATCAGCCAGTCGACCCAGCCGCCGTAATAGCCCGCCAGCAGCGCCAACACCAGCGCCAGGGCGGTGCAGATGAGCGCCGAGCCGATCCCGATCTTCAGCGAGTTGCGGCCGCCGTAGAGCAGCCGGACGGCGACGTCGCGCCCCTGGTTGTCGGCGCCGAAGACGTAGCGGCCGCCGGCGTGCCAGAGTTGCGGGCCGACCGGAATGCCGCCTGCATGGAACTCACCGCCACTGGTGATGAAGCCTTTCGAGACGACCTGCACCTTCTTGCCGTTCTTCGTGAACGTCTCGCCGAGGTGGTTGTCGTCCGGTCCAGTGTGCGCTACGTGATGCGCATAGACGCCGGCAAACAGGCAAGCGATCACGATCAGAACGAACAGCACAAGGAAGCCGAGCGCGACGTAGTTCCGGCGCAGCCTTCGCCACGCGAGCAACCACGGGCTCTTGCCTTCGATCTCACCTTCCTCCTCGGCCGCGAGCGCGGCAGCCGAGTCGAGCGTGAAATCGGTCGAGGACTCGGTTGCCATTACGCCATCTTTCCCTCAGCAGCCGGGGGTTGAACAGGAGGGAGAGCCCCGCACGACGGCGCTCTCCCTCTCGCTGACACGCCTACTTCTTGCAGCTCAGGCCGAAGTCCCAGAACGACACGACGCCGAACACGTAACAGCTCATGTCCATCTGCGGACCGAAGAAGTCGGTCTGTGAGCGGTTCATGTACGGGATCGTCGTGGCGTACTTGGCCATCAGGTCGGAGTCGACCTTTGCCCAGCGATCGTTCACCGCAGGCGTGATGTCGCTGATCTTCTTGAGTGCCTCGATCTCCTTGTTCACCGAGGGCACGTCGACGTTGCCCGGGTTGTTGTTGTGGGTCTGCGTGATGCGGTTGCCGTTCAGCAGCACGTCGAACCAGTCGAGCGGGTGCGGATAGTCCTGGTACCAGTCGGTGAACATCGCCTGGGCTCGGGTCTTCTGCGCCCCGATCGTCTGGAAGTAGACCGCGTGCTCGAGCAGGTGCAGCTTCGTCTTGTAGCCGATCTTCGTCAGCTGATTGGCGAGATACTCGGTCGTCGACTTCGACGGGTCCTCGTTCGGCCCGTAGACGTCGACCGTCTGACCGGCGGTGCCGGACTGTTGCACGAGCTTCTTCGCCGCCGCGAGGTCGAAGTTCCACGCATTGATCTTCTTGTACTGCGGATACCCCGGCGGCAGGAAGTTCTCCGTCGGGCGGCCCAGGCCGCCGTAGATCCCGGAGATGATCGCCTGTGGATCGATCGCCATCTGGGCCGCCTTGCGGGCCTGGATGTTGTTGAACGGCGGGATCCGGTTGTTGATTGCGTAGTAGTAGGTGTTCGCGTTCGTGTAGATGCGTAGCTGGTCCTTGTACTTCGACTGGGCCTCCTGGAGGCGGTCGGTCGGGACCACCTGGTAGTCGTAGTCCGCCTTGCCGCTGATCACCCGCTGGTAGGCCGCGACAGGGTCGGTGATGATCGTCGCCTCGACGCGGTCCGGATTCCCTGACGGCTCGGTCGGGATCTGGTTGTTGAAGTTCGGGTTCCGAACCAGCGTGATGCTGCGGTTCGGCTGGTAGCTCTGCAGCATGTAGGGCCCGGTTGCGGGAATCGGGTGCGTCGACTGATCCGACGCGGGTGTCCCGGACGGCACGATGTGCGAGAACTCCATCCCGAGGATGTAGAGGAAGTCGCCGCGCGGCTGATCGAGCTTGATCTCGATCGTGCGCTTGGCGTCGTCCGTGACGATCCCCGAGATGTGACCCTTCTTCGTCGTGGCGAAGCCGTTGTCGCCGCTCACGCCGGTGATGTCGGAGTAGAACCCGACACCCGGCGAGTCCATCTTGAAGTCTCGTTCGATCGTGTATCTGAAGTCACTCGCTTTGACGGGCTTGCCGTCCGAGTACTTCAGCCCGTCGCGCAGCGTGAACTTGTAGTCCTTTCCGTCCGCGGAGATCTTGGGCATGCTCTCCGCGAGGTACGGGACCAGCGTCGCGCCACCCGGCCCGTTCTCGTGCTTGTACCCGACGAGCCCGCTCCAGACGTAGTTCGTCAGCTGGTACGCCGCGACCGTGTAGTACAGGGCTGGATCCATGTAGTCCGGTGCATCCCAGACCGCCCGCAGCAGTGGATACGTCTTGCCCTTGTTGCTCCCCGCGTTGTTGCCGCTCGAGGACTTGTTGCCGCCTCCGCCGCAGCCGGCGAGGAAGGCAAGAGCGGTTACGAGCGCGAGGCCACCGGCGATGCGAAACCTCGGTCTCTTCGTCACTATCTGAACTCCTCCCTTGGGAAAGCCGCGGCGGGCGCAGACCCCCCTCGTCCGCACGCGGAACGCTCGATTCTTACAGACGTCTTTCGGCGCTCGCCGTTAGTTCGGTTTGGCTTTGCAAGCGCATCACGACTGGGCTCCACTTGCTTTCAGTTGGTCCGAATTCGCGTTCCGAAACCGGACCCCGCAAACCCCTGCTTCGGACCGTCTCCGCTGGACACCGAACGTATGTTCGCCTACCCTCTTCCTCATGCAGCTCCGCCTGGACGCGGCCGACCGGCTCGTCGAGCTCGTCGAGGAGCGGCGTGGGCCGGTCTTCGTCGAGGAGGCGGCCAGGCGGCTGTTCGCACTTCGGTCCGCTCCGGTTGCGATGGCTCGGAGCCTGCTCGAGGAGGTCGTCGGCGAGGACGCACGGCTCGCCTGGCGCGGCGATGCGGTCGGGCTCGCGGATCCGCCCGGCGCCGACCTCCCGCTCGAGCGCGCGACGTTCGTCGTGGTCGACCTCGAGACGACCGGGCTGCGGCCCGGCAGCTCGCACATCTGCGAAATCGGCGCCGTCCGCGTGCGGGACCTCGATCTGCAAGAGGAGTTCGAGCTGCTCGTCGATCCAGGCGTGCCGATCGGCCCGGCGATCAGCGCCCTGACGGGCTTGCGCGACTCCGACCTGCGCGGGCGCCCGCACCCGGCGATCGCCGTCCGCCGCTTCCTCGAGTTCGCAGGGGATGCCGTGCTCGTCGCGCACAACGCGCGCTTCGACCTCGCGTTCCTCGACCGCGAGACGGAGCGCCTCACCGGCGCGCGGCTCGCAGGCCCGGTCGTCGATACGGTCGGGCTCGCGCGGCGGCTGCTGACAGGGCGAACGCCACGCGCCGGACTGGCGTCGCTGTCCGAGTTCTTCGGCACCGCGGCGCGTCCGTGCCACCGCGCGCTGCCCGACGCGCAGGCCACGGCCGAGATCCTGATCCAGCTGATCGGCCTTGCGCAGGAACGCGGCGCGCTGAGCGTTGCCGACCTTGTCGACCTCGCGGCGCCTCGGGTGCGCAAGGTGTACGCGAAGCGCGCGCTCGCGTTCGGCGCGCCGAGCGCGCCCGGCGTGTACCTCTTCCGTGACGCGCACGACCAGATCCTCTACGTCGGTCGCGCGCGCGACCTGCGTGCACGGCTGCGCTCGTACTTCCGCAGCGACCGGCAGCGACCGGCGGTGGAGGCGGCGCTCGCAGCGCTCGCGCGGATCGAATGGCGTGTCTGCGGCTCCGAGCTCGAGGCGGCGCTCGAAGAGCTGCGTCTCCTGCGCGAGCTGAGACCGCCGGCCAATGCACGAAACACGCGGCCGGACCGCTACGTCTACCTCCGCCGGCGCGGCGACAGCGTTGTCTGCTCGACCAAGCCGTCGCCCGTAGGACCGTTGAAGAGCCGCACCCGTGCACGGCTCGCTGCACGAGCGCTTCGTGCGGATGAGGCCGAGCATCCCGAGTCGGCACTGCCTCGGTTACGTGCTCGCCTCCGCGATCTCTCCGACTGCCGCCGCTTCGAGGATGCGGGGCGACTGCGTGATCGCATCGCCGCCGTCGAGGACGTCGTGCGCGCCATGCGTCGGCTCGAACAGCTGCGCGCAACACGCTGCTGTGTGATCGTCCCCTCGATCGAGCCCGGCTACGCGCGCGGGTTCTTCGTCGCCAACGGCCGCATCGCCGACGCGCGCCTCCTCACCGGCCGCGTCGAGGTCGAAGCGGGTCTGGCCGCAGCCGAGCGACCAGGCCCGGAGCAGCTCGACGAGCTACTGCTGATCGGGACGTTCCTCCGCCGCCCACCGCCCGAGCTCCGCGTCGCGCCGCTGGACGCGGACGAGATTCTCAAACGGGCGGCGGCGCTTCCTCGGGCTCTTGCAAGCCCGGCTCGAAGACCGGCTCGCGCTCGCGCGGCCTGATCTGCCCCGACTGGATGTCCTCGGCCCAGTGGCATGCGACCTCGTGCCCGGTCGCGAGCTTGCGCAGTGGCGGGATCTCGTCGCGGCAGCGCGTCGGCTGCACGAACGGGCAGCGCGTGTGGAACCGACACGCCGGCGGCGGGTTTGCCGGGCTGGGCAGATCGCCTGCGAGCAGGATCGACTCGCGCTGCTTCTCGACGACCGGGTCGGGGATCGGAACCGCAGACAGCAGCGAGATCGTGTACGGGTGAAGCGGGTTCTCGTAGAGCTCCGCCGCCGGCGAGACCTCGACGATCCAGCCGAGGTACATGACCGCGATCCGGTCGGAGATGTGCCGCACCACGGCAAGGTCGTGCGCGATG
>Ga0137369_10000702_pt1 | contig 31089 bp, 25 predicted proteins | sample SagtaG_12_FD_104918 | JGI IMG/M metagenome (GOLD analysis project Ga0137369, IMG submission 104918) | Vadose zone soil microbial communities from Sagehorn Ranch, Mendocino, California, USA - Sage1_L_113_16 metaG | ecosystem: Environmental > Terrestrial > Soil > Vadose zone | place: USA... | reverse complement strand
TGAACCGCTGACGATAGTGTAACGGTAATCGCGCCATAATTCCATTTCTCGCATGGCTGTGGCGAGACGCGACTCGATCTGCTGCGCCGTTTCGGTTCCGCGTTTCATCAATCGCCGGCGCAACTCTTCAACATCAGGAGGCATGATGAAGATGTCCACCAACGCCTGCCGAACAATCGGATCGTCAGAATTGCGGATCGTGGCGGCTCCTTGCGTGTCGATGTCGATCAGGACATCCACACCATTTTTCAGATTCGTCAGGACCGGTTCGCGTAATGTGCCGTAAAGATCCTGGTGCACTTTCGCGTGCTCCAAAAAATCGCCAGCATCGATGCGTGCATGAAAATCTGCCGACAAGAGAAATCGGTAATGTTCGCCGTCAATTTCACCTGACCGTGGCGCTCGTGTCGTGCAGGAGACGGAATAAAAAAAGTTTCCGGTTTTTCTCAGGGCTTGAACGAGAGTGGTCTTTCCCGCGCCCGATGGAGCGGAAATGACGAAAAGAATTCCGTGCCTCCTAAATCGGTTACTCAAGATTTTGAACTTGCTCGCGAATCTTCTCCAGATCGGCCTTGCAGCCGATGACGCGTTGGGAGATTGCAGCGTCATTCGCTTTCGCTCCGAGCGTGTTGAGTTCGCGAAAAATCTCCTGCGTGATGAATTCCAGTGTGCGCCCAACCGGCTCTTTGCTGCGCAAATGATGGGCAAATTGAGCAAGATGACTCTCAAGTCGCGTCAGCTCTTCCGATACATCAGCGCGATCGGCAAAGAATGTAATCTCTTTTAAGACGCGCTCGTCCTCGCTAGCCAGTGGCAGCCCAGCTTTTTGTATCCGATCGAGCAGCGCGGTGCGATACCGTTTCACCACGTCGGGATGTAGTGCCCGGACTTCCTTGAGTTTTTTTCGAATTGCTTTGAGACGGTGAATCAAGTCCTTGGCCAGGTGTTTGCCCTCGCGTTCCCGCATTTTTATCAGATCTGCGAGCGCGGCGCGCAGAGCGCGTTCGACTGCCGGCCATGTATCTTCGGGATTCAGTTCTTCTTCCGGGAACCGCATCACGCCAGGCGCTTGCAGGATGGTGGCGATGGTGATCTCGCCCGGCGCGTCCAATTCCTTTTGCAACGCGCGCATCGCTTCGTGATACGAGCGGGCGAGTTCCGTATTGAGCGCTAGCTTCCGCGCGCCGTTCGCGCCGCTGTGAAGACTGACCGTCGCGTTCGTGCGACCGCGCGAAATATTTTCGTTGATTGTCTGGCGAATGCGCGGCTCGAGCTCAACGAGATCGCGCGGCAAATTGACCACCACGTCGCTCTGTTTCCGGTTCACGGAATTTAGCTCGACAGTAAATTTTGCTCCGGCGTGATCGGTCTCGCCACGACCGTATCCAGTCATGCTTCGCATAGGTCGAAAGCTTATCGCAGAGAAATGTTCAACGTTCAACGAACGTTTGGATCAAGCTTTGCGCTGCGCGCCGGTGGGGTGAAGGCATTGCGACCTCCTCGATCGATCCGAACCATTGCTGTCCGGGACCGATTCGCTTTGGCGCAGGCCGACGATAAACAGAAAGCGTGACTCGATGATGGGTGAATGGAAACACGGACTCATAAACTGGCCGTCGCTGAAAATGCGGCTGCTCTAAATAGTTAAGTTCGAACGGCGGCAAGATCCACATTCCGCGCCATCGGTGGCGGGATTGCTCGAGCAGAATCCGGCCGCGCCTAACGATTAATGCATGCGTTTCGATGAGTCGTTTCGTTTCGGGTCTTGAATTCCTTACCGGGAGTGCAGCGGGATTTTTTGCGCAGCAAAACGCTTTAACCGGGCACAGGTCGCATTTCGGCTTCCGGGCTACGCAAATGAGCGCGCCCAGATCGAGCAGTGCGGAATTGAACGTCGCGGCATTGGATTTTGGGAGAAGACTCGCTGCATGTTGCCACAGTGTTCGCTGGCCGAAGCCGGAATCGATTGATTCACGCAAATTGAAAAGCCGCGCCAAAACGCGACCGGTGTTCGCTTCGACGATCGGAACCGATTGATCGAAGACAAAGCTGGCCACTGCGTGCGCGGTGTATTTCCCGATTCCGGAGAGTTGTCGCATTTGCTCGATTTCCCGCGGGAAGTTTCCGCCGTGTCGATCCATAACCATTTTTGCTGTGGCGTGGAGATTTCTCGCGCGAGCGTAATAGCCGAGGCCTTGCCACACTCGAAGCACTTGGTTTTCGGAAGCCCGTGCAAGCGAGGCGAAATCGGGAAACTTGCCGAGCCACTTGTAATAATAAGGAATGACAGTGGTGACCTGCGTTTGCTGGAGCATGAACTCGGAAACGAGGATTGCGTACGGATCGCGGGTCCGACGCCAGGGGAGATCGCGCCCATGCCGACGATACCAACTCAACAGGCGACGACGAAATCTGGCTGATTGGAAAGCCACAGATGCACACAGATTAACACGGATTTTTTGAGCTGGATTGCTGAACTCGTTCTGATCTGTGTTTCATCTGTGTTAATCTGTGGCGTCAATGAATTCATACACGCACGCACTTACTCACGAGCAAGTGAGAAAGCTTCGCAGTTTGCTCGAGGAGTCGGGGTTCGAGTTCACGCCGAAAGAGTGGACTATTTTTTTTGCGCAGAAGAACAAGCTGAGCGTGGCGGTTTACGAGAAAGGACCAAAGGTGCTGGTGCAGGGCCGGGGGGTGGAGGAATTCGTGCAGTTCGAACTCGAGCCGAAGATTCTTGGCGAAGCCAAACTAGGCTACGAAGAAGTGCACTTGCCTGAAATGTTCGAGCCGCATTTCGGTGTGGACGAGAGCGGGAAGGGCGATTTCTTCGGCCCCTTAGTTACATCGGGAGTCTACGTTGATCGCGGTATCGCGCGCAAGCTTCTCGACGCCGGCGTCGTGGACAGCAAGCGGATCAGCTCCGATGCGCGGGTCCGCGCGCTGGCGGACACGATTCGGAAAACTTCACAAGGTTTGGTGGAAACGGTTTTGATTGGCCCGGCCAAGTACAACGAGCTTTACGAGAAGTTCGGCAATTTGAATCGGCTTCTCGGATGGGGGCACGCACGGGTGATCGAGAATTTGCTGGCGCGAAAGCCGGGCTCCCCGCGATCGTTATCGGACCAGTTCGCCGACGCCCGAATAATCAAGGAATCCTTGATGAGACATGGGCGCAACATTGTCCTTGAGCAACGGCCACGAGCGGAATCCGATATCGCGGTGGCGGCGGCATCGATCATCGCCCGTGAGGGATTCATCAATTGGCTCGAACGCAAAGGCAAAGAACTTGGTATGCGATTGGAACGCGGCGTATCTCCCGGGGTAAAACAGACTGCAAGAAAACTTGTCGAACTGAACGGGCCACAGGCACTGCGCGAAGTGGCGAAAGTCCATTTCCGCACCGCGCATGAGATTGCTCCGGAGCATTACGCCGCGCCGCCAGCTCGCGAAGATTGGCGACGGCGCACCTCCCCAAACGTTAGTTGAATACCGGATTCAAAAAATTGCTTTTTTGTGCTTCTTTGGCCACCGGCAGAGTCACAAGGAACGATTACTAAATTAGATATGGCGAAATTAACCAAGCGCGACATTGTGGTGTCGATCAGCAATCAGACCGGGATGGTGCAGCATCAGGTCTTCGATGTGGTGCAAAAGACCCTCGATAAAATCACCGACAGCCTGGCCAACAATATTCCGGTTGAGTTGAGAAATTTCGGCGTGTTTTTACCGCGCCTTACCAGGCCGCGGATCGGACGAAACCCTAATCAACCGGGTAGCAGTTTCGTCATTCCCCCGCGTGCGACGGTGAAGTTCAAAGCGGGTAAAGTCATGCGGCAACGCGTGGAAAAGCTCTCTCGCCAATTAAAAGAAGCGGAAGAGCGAAAGGTTAAGGCAGAGGTCGGCGCGCACGCTGACGAATAACTGGATCTGAGCGGACGATTACGCCTGTGACCCAGATTCACAGGACCGGTTGTCACTCCTCACGAGTCGGAGAGCAAGCTCTGGATCGTTTTCTCCAAGCGCTCAAAATTAATCGGCTTCGTGAGGTGTTCAGCGAAACCTGCTTCTCTGGCTTGGTTTACATCCTGTTCGCTGCCGAAACCGCTCAAAGCGATCCCCGGTAAAGGTTTGTTGAGACGCACTTCGCGCATTAACTCGTAGCCGCTGCGATCGGGCAATCCGATGTCGCTGATGAGCAAGTCGAATTCCTGTGTACGAACTTTCTCCACAGCCTGCTCTGCGGAATGGGCGACAGTTATCTGGTAGCCGCGACGTTCCAGCATTCTCTTCATGCTGAGACAGGTATCGTAATGGTCGTCAACCAGCAGGACGCGCCGGTGACTCGCAACAACACCATCCGGTTTCCGATCAGTTGGTCGATCCTCCCCCTGCCCATCGCGCTCAATCGGACTTTCAATGGTGTTTAACGCGACTGTAAAAATGGCGCCTTGATTTTTCCCGGAGCTTTGGACGCGAATGTTTCCGCCATGCGCGTCGATCAACGTCTTTGAAATCGTCAGACCAAGCCCGAGTCCTCCAAACCGGCGGGTGATATCACTCTGTCCCTGTTCAAACGCGTCAAAAATTTTATCGATTGTTTCGGATTCAATGCCAATGCCGGTGTCGATAACTCGTACCTCGATTTTATCCGACGCCGGATTCAGAGTTTCGATGCTAATGCGGCCTTTTTCCGGAGTAAACTTGACGCTGTTCTTGATCAGGTTCCAAAAAACCTGCTGCAAGCGTGCTGGATCGCCTTCCACATAGGTGTGAACGGCGCGAAATCCAAAGTTCACTTCGAGGTTTTTTGCCTCGATTTCGGCACGGCATATATCGTAAGCGCGTTGGAGGATTTGATGGATGGAAATAGGTTCGAAGCTTAGTTGGAGTTTGCCTTTCGAGATGCGAGTGATGTCCAGCAAATCGTCGATGAGGCGTGCTTCCAATTCGACATTTCGGCGGACCACCTCAAGCGCTTCCTTGACGGGCTTGGAATCCGGCACCTCGGCTTCGAGTTCTCCCACCATGGCGATCACGGGCGTGAGAGGACTGCGCAACTCGTGAGATAGTTGCGCCAGGAACTGGTCCTTCGCTGCGTTTGCGGCAATCAACTCCTGACGTAGCGTGACATCGCGCGTCTTCTCTTCCACCAGATAAAGCACGCCTTGGACCGTTTCCTTCGCCCCTTGCAGTCGGAGCAGGTTGATGTCGAGAAAATGCGTTACGCCTGACTTATTTTTCAACGGGTGCTCGATCAGTTGAAACGGCGTTCCAAAGTTAAGGACCCGCTCAACTGCCCCGGGTGGCGCAATCTTTACATCATCACAGGTGATTTCGGTAATGTCGCGACCCGGCCGCAAGTCTCCGAAACGTTCAGCCATCCGGGCAAATGCATCGTTGGCATGCAGAAACCGGCGAGAAACAGGATCGACTAGAGCGATCCCACCAGGCATGTTCGCCAGCATTTTCTCGTTGAAGATAACCTCACGCTCGAGTTGCTGCTTTGATTCCAGTTGCCGCTGATAGAAGCGGCTGCCCAGCCAGGCGAACACAGCGGTCAGAACAACCAGCCAGGCTGTTAGGACCGTCATTCGCCCGAGAAGATCGTGAACTGGTTTGTAGGCTACCGCGAGCGGTTGCTCCACCAATGCCACCCAACCAGTCGATTCGATATGACTGAACGAATAAAGGTTGTCGCGGTATTCGAAATGCCCATTCTTGCTCTGGCGAATCTTGTTGAGCAGCTCGCCGCTCTCAGGTGAAGTGGCACGGGGATTTGGTTTGAAATCGTTGGCGAAAAGCGCTGCACCCTTTTGGTCGAGAACTTGGAAAACGAAGCGATCGGAAAACTCGATAGTGGACAATCGCTTGCCAATTCGTTCTATAAGGACCGAGTCGCCAACGAATCCAAGAACCGTCCTGTCAGGCGCGCGAATAGGGGCGACAATGTCGGTGATGAGGCGGCCATCGGAGAACCTCGGATGAACCGAGGACACGAGTGGTTGGTCCGATGCAGTTGATTCTTCGCGCCATTGATTCGCCCCAAAGTCTTTGCCTACCAATTCGGGCGTCGTCGGGATTGAGCCGAGCAAAGCGCCATCCGGTGCAGCCAGGAACATCCCATCAACGTTTGGATGCGAATAGAAGGCGGAGTTAACCCACTGTTGGGCGGCCGGTGCAGGATTCGGCGAACTGAGAATCCTGGCGACTTCAGGCAGGCTCTCATAATAATTAATGATGGCGCTGCTACGGTTGAGATCGGTTCCGACCACATGGCCAAGCAATTGCACCAGCGTTTGCCGGTCTCGCAAAATGCGTGATTCCAATGTGTCGCGCAGGATCGTGTAGGAAACGATCAGCGTCAGGACTGAGGGGATCCATCCCGCCAGCAGAATCGGAATAATGATCTTCGAACGCTCGAAACGCTCGCGCCTTCGTTTCGTCATGAAATTTTCCAATAAAATGCCGGTGTTTAGCAGAAAACCGACTGAGTCACCGTTAACCTGCTGCTCGTCTCAGGCAAGAAGGAATTCCCGTAGAGAGGGAGCCGATTTTCAGACTCACAGTGTCCGGCGCACAGCGATATCGCCAAACCGGCTGGCGTCGCGATTGCGAACCGCTAAGAGACTGCTGTATATCAACACGATGTGACGGCGGTTTCACAGGCAACCGTTTGATTTTTGGATTGACGCATCTGATGAAAATAGCATCATGTCGGCCTGACTGCGTCATCCATTCGCAGCCATAGCAATCTCCATGCAAGAAAGCATCGGACATATTATCTGGTCGGCTTGTTACCTGAGTGTGCTCATCGGGCTTTCGGCTTATGGGATCCATCGCTATTTCATCATTTATTTGTATTTGAAAAACCGTAAGCGGCCGCCAGTTCCGGCCCGTTACTTTGAGAAACTGCCGACAGTGACGGTGCAGTTGCCGATTTTCAACGAAGTCTACGTCGCCGAGCGGCTGCTCCGTTCCGTGAGCGAACTCGATTATCCGCAGGATCTTCTGCAAATCCAGGTGCTGGACGATTCAACGGATGAGACACGCGAGATTATTGCGACCTGTGCGGAGGAATTGCGCCAGCGCGGTTTCAACGTCCAGCGGATCCATCGGACTGATCGCACCGGCTTTAAGGCTGGCGCCCTCGCGGGGGGCCTCGCTGCTGCGGAAGGCGAATTTCTTTGCATCCTCGACGCCGATTTTGTTCCGGAAAAAGACCTACTCAAACGCACTGTCCATTTCTTTACCGATCCAAAAGTCGGAATGATTCAAACGCGGTGGGGGCATTTGAACCGCGGCTATTCACTGCTCACACGCATGCAGGCGATATTTTTGGATGGACATCTTTTGCTGGAGCAAATCGCGCGTAGCCGCAGCGGCCGGTTTTTCAATTTCAACGGGACAGCTGGGTTGTGGCGCCGTTCATGCATTGAGCAAAGCGGCGGGTGGCAGCACGATACGTTGTGTGAGGACCTCGATCTGAGCTATCGGGCGCAACTCGCGGGCTGGAAGTTCATTTATCTCTCTGACGTCGTCACTCCGGCGGAGCTGCCGGTGGACATGAATGGGTTCAAGTCTCAGCAGCATCGCTGGACGAAGGGTTCAGTCCAGACATGCAAGAAGTTGTTGCCGAGCGTTTGGCGAAGCCAGCTGCCCTTTCCAATCAAGCTAGAAGCCACCGGGCATTTGATGTCGAATTTCGCGTACCTGCTGCTGGCAATTCTTTGCGTCCTTTTATATCCTTCCACCGGTGGACCTCCGGTTGGCTGGCTTCGCACACTGCTGGTCGACATTCCGATTTTTCTCGCAGCATCGGCGTCGGTCGGGCTTTTTTACATTTGTGCCCAACGCGAGTTGCATCCCCGAACATGGATCAAAGAACTCCTTTTTCTGCCATGTTTGCTTGCATTAGGAATTGGTCTCTCGCTCAACAACGCGCGAGCAGTGCTCGAAGCGATGATCAACCACAAATCGGATTTCACGCGGACGCCAAAGTACGGAATTGAACGCAAGTCGCAGCCATGGCGGAGCTGTAAGTACCGGCCGCTCAAGTCGGCGCTTCCGCTCGCGGAGTTGGCGTTTGCCATCTATTTCAGCTACTTCGTCGTGCATGCTATCATGCACCGGCAGTTTTTGTCGGTCCCGTTTCTGCTGATGTTTCAGGCTGGATTCCTCTACGTCTGTCTCAGTTCCTTCGTCAGTCGTTGGTCAAAATTCAATCTTGGCAGTTCGCGGGCGCGAACCACAATTCCCGCGTGACAAATCGAAATTGTCGAGTAAAAGATTGGGCCATGCTTCGGCCCGTTGCAGTCATTCTTAGTGTAATTTCAGCTACGTCCGCGTTTGCGATCGCGCCGCTGGACACTTCGAACCAGGTGATCATCAGCGTCCGTGATCAGAAGCTGGTGCTTCTGCGCAACGGCAGTAAAGTGGCGACCTATCCCATATCAACGTCAATGTTCGGCTTGGGCGACGCGTGGGGACGAATGACCACTCCTCTCGGTTATCTGGCGGTAGAAAAAAAGATCGGCGACAATGTGCCAGTCGGCGCTGTTTTCCATAAGCGGCGGTTGACGGGTGAAGTTCTTCAGCCCAACGCTCCTGGGCGCGATCCCATCACTACGCGCATCATCTGGCTGCGCGGGCTCGAGCCGCAGAACGCGCACGCGTTTCAACGCGGCATTTATATTCATGGGACGCCGGAGGAAAAAAAGATCGGTCGCCCCGCAAGTTACGGCTGCATCCGCATGAAATCGAAGGACGTCGCCGAACTTTATGACCAGGTGTCGCTCGGTGCTGTAGTGCAAATTATTCCTGACCGGTTGCCCAAAATGGAAAAGACGAAGCCGCGTCAGGAAATGAGCGGCGGTGTCGTCGCTGCAAACATAACGCCGCAACCGCCACCGCAGATAACTGCCACGACGGTTGCAAAGGTAACGCCGCAGCCGCCACCGGAGATAACTGCCACGAAGGCTGCAAAGGTAACGCCGCAGCCGCCACCGCAGATAAGTGCCGCCATGCTCGCGACGCCACCTTCCAGCTCACTCACTGTAGAACAAATGCGAACGGCCGGAGCGCTTGCCGGCGCCCGGCAAAAAGCGAAACTCGCAGCGAACAAACGCTTATAACAAGCGCGCTCGCGGGTGTTCGCTCGATAAAATCCTTGATCGCCGATGGCCAACACGAGATCAGCCGGTAAACGTGCTCGACAGACACTTAGACGAGCGGCCCATAATCGAAGCGTTAAGACGCACCTGCGCAGACTGCAAAAACAAATCCGCTTAGCGCCAGAGCACACCGCCGATCAGATTCGCGCGGCGATTTCTGCTATCGACAAAGCGGCCAAGAATGGGGTCATTCATCGCAACGTTGCCAATCGTCGCAAGGCGCGCCTTAACAAAGCGCTAGTAGCGAAATAGGGCGCTGTAGCCGCCTCACTGTGCGAGGCGCACGCTGACGTCCTTGCAATATGCGTGCCCCGCGCGGTTTGCAGAGACGCGACCACAGTAAATGCCCATTGCATATCTTAGTGGCCGGATAGATTCTGTGGAATGATTCCCGCGCTTCTACTCGTTTTGTCAGTGGTCGTTTATCGGGTCACGACAGGTTTGCTGATTCATTCCGGAGCGGGCTGGCTTTCTAACTTCGCGCCACTGGCCGCAATTGCTCTGTGTAGCGCTGCCTATTTCCCCAAAAAATACAAGTTCTCAGTGCCGCTACTGACCTTATTCATTTCCGATGTGATCATTAATCTTCGCTATGGTGCACCGCTGCTTGATCCGCAGATTCTCGTACGTTACGGTGCGCTGGCGCTGGTCGGATGCCTCGGGCTTCTTTTGCAGAGTCGAGCGTCGCTGAAAACGCTTTTGCCTGCATCGATTGTTGCTTCCACTGTGTTCTATATCATCACGAACACGTTCTCGTGGTTGAGCGATCCCGGGTACGCGAAAAATTTCGCGGGGCTGATTCAGTCGCTGACCGTTGGCTTGCCTCAATACAGCGCGACACCGACCTGGATGTTTTTCCGCAATTCACTCGTCAGCGATCTTATTTTTACTGGTCTTTTTGTCGTTTGCATGAACGCCGGCCGAAGCATGGGGAGTTCGCGGGAACGCGCTTCGCAGTTCCGTCCTGTTGCTGCTGGATAATTGATTATGCAGCCGGTGGAGCAGCGCGACGAAGTCGAGATGCTCTCGCTAATGCTGTTGATCCGGCGCTTCGAAGAACGCGCCAGTCAGCAGTATCAAGCGCAGAAGATTGGCGGCTTCTGTCACCTTTATATTGGTCAGGAAGCTGTGGTGACCGGCGCCATCGCTGCGGTGCGTCCCGATGATTATGTCATCACAGCTTATCGTGATCACGGGCATGCCTTGGCCCGGGGCACGAGCGCAAATGCATGCATGGCGGAGCTCTTTGGGAAAGAGACCGGCTGCTCGCGCGGGCTCGGTGGGTCGATGCATTTTTTCGACAAGCGACACCACATGTATGGCGGCCACGCGATCGTTGCCGCGCACGTCCCGCTGGGAGTTGGGTTGGCCTTTGCAATCAAATACCGGGACGAGGATCGTGTGACGCTTTGCTTCTTCGGCGACGGCGCGATCAATCAAGGGTCGTTCCACGAAGCCTTGAATCTCGCTGCGCTGTACAGGCTGCCGATCATTTTTATTTGTGAAAACAATCTTTTCGCCATGGGCACATCGGTGAAACGATCAACATCGCTCAAGCAGATCGTAGACCGGGCGGAGGGTTACGATATCCCCGGTGAGATCGTCGATGGAATGAACTTCCGCGAAGTGCGCGACAAAGTCGCGGAGGTTGCCGATTCGATCCGGAAAGAATCGCATCCGGCGTTTCTGGAAGTGCGTACGTATCGCTATCGTGGACATTCCATGTCGGATCCTGCGAGTTACCGCACCAAGGACGAACTGGAAAAATATCGCCTTGATGATCCAATCATACGTCTGCGCGCACAGCTGACGCGCGAGGGAAAATTGACCAACGAACAGTTCGATCAGCTCGATAAGCGTGCGAAGCAAACAGTGTTGGATGCTGTAAAGTTCGCAGAAGAAAGTCAGGAGCTACCGGTCGAGAAACTCTACGATTACGTGTATTTCAACGGAGCTAAGTCGTGAGAGAAATCACGTATCGCCAGGCGTTGAATGAAGCACTCGCTGAAGAGTTGGAGCGTGATCCCAATGTTTTCCTGATGGGCGAAGAAGTGGCCGAATATCAGGGAGCTTACAAAGTCAGCGCAGGGTTGCTGCAGCGATTTGGTCCAAGACGCATCATTGATACCCCGATCAGCGAGAACGGATTCGCCGGTTTGGGCATCGGCTCAGCGATGGTCGGGCTGCGGCCAATTATTGAGTTCATGACGTTCAGTTTCTCACTGGTGGCTTTCGATCAGGTGGTGAACAACGCGCCAAACATGTTCATGATGTCAGGTGGCCAATTCAATATCCCGATTACGTTTCGTGGACCGAACGGCCCGGCACATCAGCTTGGAGCGACCCACTCACATGCCACAGAGAATTTTTATGCCAGTGTGCCCGGCCTGAAAGTTTGCACACCGGCGACGCCGCGCGATGCCAAGGGCTTGTTGAAAACCGCGGTGCGCGACGACAACCCGGTACTGGTTCTCGAAGCAGAACTCCTTTACAGCTCGAAGGGAATGGTCGAGCCACCCGATGAAGAATTGCTTATCCCGCTTGGTAAAGCGGAGGTGAAACGCGAAGGCAGCGATGTCACCGTCGTTTGTTATGCGCAGACCGTTCCGATCGCGCTAAAAGTCGCGGCCCAACTCGAGGAGGAAGATATTTCCGCCGAGATCGTTGATCTACGCTCGATTAAACCGCTCGACGAAAGGGCGATTTTTGATTCCATTGCAAAGACGCATCGTGTGGTGATTGTTGAACAGGACCATCCGTTCTGCGGTGTCGGCGCAGAAATTTGCTACCGGATTCAAAAAGACATTTTCGATGAGCTGGATGCGCCGATTCTACGCGTATCACAGGAAGACGTCCCGATGCCATATAATGAAGACTTAGAGCACGCTGTCCTGCCGAACGCTGAAAAACTCGTCGCCGCTGTGAAACGGGTCTGCTACGCCTAACAAACTGATCACTTCTCGTCATGCCTGAAATTCAGATGCCCAAACTGAGCGATACAATGACCGAGGGCACGCTCGTTACGTGGAAGAAAAAGAAGGGCGACCAAGTCTCGGCCGGCGAAGTGCTCGCCGAGATCGAGACGGACAAGGCGACCATGGAATGGGAGTCCCCCGAGGACGGAACGCTCACCGAAATTTACGTTCAGGAAGGCGGCAAGGTGAACGTGGGCGATAAAATCGCGTTCATCGGTGGTGAAGGCGAGGAACCGCCGAAGAAAGAAGAGAAGGACGAAAAAGAGAGAAAACCGGAAGGGAAAGAAGAGGACAAAGAGAAAGAGAAGCCGAAGGAAGAGGAAGAAAAAAAGGAAGAGAAGCCGGAGGAACCCAAAGCGGAAAAGAAAGAGAAAAAAAAGCCGGCACCAACAAAAGCGGAAGAGAGAAAAAAAGAGGAAAAAAGGCCAGAAGAAGCGCGGGTGAAAGCGTCGCCCGTTGCGCGCCGCGTCGCTGCCGAACTCGGCGTTGATCTTTCCACCGTGAAGGGGACGGGACCAGAAGGTCGCGTCACTGAAACGGACGTCCGCGCAACCGCGAAATCAAAAACTGTAGAGGCGGGCGTGCCGCCCGCGCCTAGGCAGCCGACACGGCTGCCACTACAGGCCGGCGAGAGTGCGCGCATTCAACTTTCCGGGATGCGCAAAATCATTGCGCAACGGCTTGTCGAGAGTCTCGGCCCGGTTCCACACTTCTATCTCACAATCGACATTAATGCGGGACCGCTGATGGAAGCGCGTGAGGAATTGAAATCCGCGGGCGAAGGCGCGGATGCCGCGAAGATTACGGTCAACGATCTTGTTTTAAAAGCCGCGGTGATGGCTGCGGTGAAGGTGCCGCGCGTGAATGCCTCATTCGACAACGACGCAATTGTGCAGTACGCGGACGTCGATCTCGGCGTCGCGGTTGCGATCGACGACGGACTGCTGACACCGGTCATTCGCGCGGCGCAAGACAAATCGCTTCGCGAGATTAGCGCGTTAGCCAAGGACCTGGCGCATCGGGCCCGTAACAAGCGGATGAAACCGGAAGAATTTCAGGGCGGCACATTCACCGTCTCAAATCTCGGCGGGATGGGCATCGACAGTTTCTCCGCTGTCATTAATCCACCCCAGGGCTTCATTCTCGCCGTGGGTAAAGTCGCAAAAACTCCAGTCGTTGATGACTGCGATCAAGTGATCGTAGGTCATCGCATGTCGATCACGATGAGCTGCGACCATCGCGTCATCGACGGCGCGCTGGGCGCCGAATATCTCAAGGAACTGCGGCACCTACTGGAAAACCCAGCGCTATTAATGGTCTAAATCTGTAGCCGCTTCGCTGTGCGAAGCGCCTTCTCCATGCGAGCGCCTCGCAAAACTGGCGTCGCCCCCAGGGCGACGGCTACACTGCGGCGGTTTCCCACATCATGAAATCGTCCAGCGTTTGGCGGGTTTTGTCGGTGACAAATTCGATCACGGTTGCATCATCGACGAAGCCGAGGACCGGCGTTGCGTCCGGAATCAAATCGAATGGATCGATCAGGTAATTAAGAGCAGCAACGATCCACAACAGTGCGTTGTCAGGGATTTGGCCGTATTCGCCGCGATGATGGGCGCGGACCAATCGCAGCATGGTTTGCAGATAAGGCCAATATTCTTTGAACGGCTCCCTCGGCACTGTCGCTGCCTTTTCCGCTGCGTCATTGAAAAGCGCTAGCAGAGTCTCAGAATCATTGAGGCACGCTCTTGCATCGATCAGTGCCCTGGCGAATGCGTCGCTGCGAAGCGCCGGTTTACGGTAGGGAACATTTCGCTCAGAGTTTCTCGCGGCAGGCCGGGCTTTTGTTTCTGAGCGCGACTTTGTTTTCGTTTTCATCTCGCGAATCAAAACACTTTGATGCGCGGATGAGAAGCAGATTCGTAATACGGCGCTGCTACGGTTTCGTTGCCAGAATGAGCGGTGATGGCCCGGGCGCTTCAAGTTTGCGCACTTTTTTAAAGCCAGCATCCTCCAGCCACTTTTTGATTTCGTTAAAGCTGAACGTGTCGCCTTCCTCGGTGTTGACCAGCATTTGCACCGAAAACATCAGCGAGGGGAGCGGTTTGGTGCGGTCGTCATTTACCAGCCACTCGGCGATAGCGATTGTGCCGCCGGACTTTAAAGCGCGAAAAGTTTTCTTGATCAATTGACGGCTACGTTGTTCGCCTTCGCTGTGCAGAATATGCCCCAGCGTCGCGATATCGTGGCCGCTGCCAAAGTTCGCTGCTGACAGGTCGCCTTCGATGAAATCGAAACGATCGCGCACACCAAATTTTTCAGTGATGCGTTTCGTTGTGGGGATCATCCCCGCCCAATCGACGGCCGTGACCCGCACTTGCGGCGATTTCTGGGCCACCGCGATTCCCCAGATCCCGGAACCCGCCGCAAGATCGATCACGCGCACTTGCTCTTTGGTCTTCGCGACTTTCAGGTGATCGGCAAGCTTCTGCGCGCCGGGATAGCTCATCGGGATGATTGTCTCCACGAGTTGACCGAAAAATTCCGTACCTTCGGTCTCCTGGTTCACGGCGACCGCTGGTCGACCGTCGCGCACAATGTCGGTCAGCCGTAGCCAACGCGAAATCATTACCGGCAAAATCGATCCGAAAAATCCGGCGAGCGTGCCCGGTTTTTCGCTGATAAGAAATGCCTGGCTCTCCGGCGTCAGAGAGTATCTCGATTGTCGATCTTTTTTTAGCAATTCCAAGCCGACGAGCGCGTCCATGATTGCACGCAAGCCTCGTGCTGACCCGCCAGCTTCTTTTTTGAGTTGCTCAACCGTCTTCGCTCCGCCCTCCAACGTATCAAAAACCTTGTTGTTCACAGCCGCGCTGATGATCAGCGGCGGCGCGTAAGCGAACCCGAACTGCTGGAGGCGTTCTGGCGTGAGCTTTTTCGTTTTGCGCTTTTTCATAGGTGAATCGACAAATAATTCGAAACCCTCTTTCGTCCAGCGGATCTAGCCGAAGTCGCCGGGTTCCTCTACACTCCATATAAATGAGCGCAAAATGGAAGATGCGCCAACAAATGGAGGGGGGAGAGCGCACAGCGCTCGCATCTGTTGCTCAAAAATCCGGCGAATCGCGCGGGAGGCGACACGATGAGCCCAGTCACGCCTATCGCACCGAATTTCAGCGGGATCGTGCACGCATCATCCATTCGCGCGCGTTCCGTCGCCTGGAATACAAAACGCAGGTTTTTCTCAACGGCACCGGCGACCATTTGCGCACGCGCCTGACGCATTCGATCGAGGTGGCGTCAATCAGCCGCACTATCGCGCGCGCGTTGTGGCTGAACGAGGATCTGGCGGAAGCAATCGCGCTCGGACACGATCTAGGCCATGCGCCTTTTGGACATTCGGGCGAGGAGATGCTGGCCGAATGCATGCGGGATCACGGCGGCTTCGATCATAATCGTCAGAGTGTGCGCGTGGTCGAATTGCTCGAAGCACCTTATCCAGATTTTCCAGGTTTAAACCTGACATTCGAAGTACGTGAAGGTCTGCGGAAGCACGAGCGACCTTACAAATTCCCCGCTTCGTCAGGAGAAGAATACGATTGTCCATCGCTGGAGGGGCAGGTTGCCGATCTGGCGGATGAGATCACCTATTATAGTCATGACCTCGATGACGCGCTTGATTTTGAAATCTTAACCCTGGGGCGATTGCAAGAAAACGAGGTCTGGCGCGACAGCTATCGCGCAGTGCTTGCGCGTTACACGGACCCGCGCGAACCGGAGCTGCACAAGCTAATTATTCGCGACATCATTGATCGCGAAGTGCACGACCTGGTTGCGACCAGCGCCGAATCGATTGCCCAATCAGGCGTTCAGAGCGCAGACGATGTGCGCCGTCAAACCGCGCCGCTTATTCGTTACAGCGATGAATTGGCCGAAGCGAATCGGGCGCTCCGGAAATTTTTGTATCAAAATGTCTATTACCATCCGCGCGTCGCGGAAGTGAACCGGCGCGCTTGCGAGATGCTGCGACGCGTTTTTGAAGCGTACCTTGCCGATCCGGACAGGCTGGGCGAGGGCGCGACGCGACGAGTCGAAAATGAAGGATTGCATCGCACAGTTTGCGATTACATCGCGGGAATGACCGACCGTTATGTAATGGAAGAATATGCGCGGATTGCCGGTAGGGGCGGTTCACCTGAACCGCCCCCGCGAATGTGATCGTGTAATGAAACAGGCGATTGAGGTCATTCGCCCTTACCTACGCGGCGGCGTTGCCGATCTCGTCGCGTAAATATCTGATGAGAAAACGGAGACGCTGATTGAGCGAGCGTTCTTCGAGCAGGCGTTGCCGGCGCAATGGATCGTTCACGAACGTCGAAGTCATTAGGTCTGCCAGCATTTCCGGATCGCGCAATTCGGAAAGATACCGATCCAGTTTTGCGGGAAGATGACGGCGATCATGCTTTAGGCTGCCGTAAAGCTCAATCACTTTTGCGCCGAGCGCTTCGGTCTCGACAGTAGTAGGGTCGCGCGATTCTACCGCATCGATGCCGGCGATCGGAAACGGCTTCTCCTGTTCGAAACTGGTGAAGCGCACACGTTGCAGACCTTGCAGGACCAAATTCGACGTGCCATCGCTGCGTTCGACACATGCGCGAATCAATCCGGCGGTGGCGAGATGGAAAAAATCCTCCGGGGCATTCCAATCCGGGCAGATCGGCTTAATCAACGTCACGCAAAACATCCGATGCTTTCGAAGCGCGTACTCCAGCATCTTGCGATACCGCGGCTCGAAAATGTAAAGCGGCAGCAACGCATGTGGAAACAGCACCGCTCCCGGAAGCGGCATCACGGGCAATTGCTTGGGTAAAGTTATGGATGAGGACATGTTTCGTCATCTGTAGCTTATGCGTGTCGAGCAAAGGGCAAGTGTCCAGGGTGAATAGACTCGAGCTGGTTCACCAGTTTCACGGACCGAAGCCGAACGTGCGGAGTTGTTCCACCGACATTTGGCCTTCGACGTCGGTCGCGGTACCGATCGAAGCGTAGATCAGCGCCGAGCCGGCGCGCGCGAGCAGGACACGTGAGATCGCGCCAACTCTGCCGATGCCCATCACAGCTAACGGAACCTTCGCGCGGTTTTTGGCAATGAACTCGAGCAAACGTCCAAGTTCCATCGGTGTGTCCGTGCGTGTTGCGACCTTAAAAATATCTGCGCGAAGCGCTTTCGCTTTGTGCGCTTTCGCCACGAGCAATCGCGCGCTCGGTGTCGATTTGAAATCGTGGAATGAAATGATTCGCCGGACGTTTTTCGTTTTGGCGATCGCGAGCAAGGCTCGGAGCGCACGGGCTGAGCGTAGTTCAACGTCGATATAATCGGCGTGATTCAAGAATCGAGCGAGAAGATCCCGCCGTTGCCGCAGCTGAAGTTTGTTAGCGCCGCCTTCGTGCGGATCTCGTGCTGTGATGATGAGAGGCGTGCGCAGCTTCGGTAACGCGCGTTCCACTTGATCGGCCATGGCCGCGAGGCGATCCAATCGCAGTTCGAATAAATCCGGCGGCCTGCGCATCCGCAAAGCCTGCTCCAGATCGGCGCGCGATGCGATTACGCCGACAACGCGCGACCGCCGCTTGGTCGAGCGGCGCGCCATCATTCTTTTGTCACCGACGGCGCAACCATTCTCTCGACGTACTTGGCTAGGATGTCGAACTCGAGATTTACGAGATCGCCGATGGTTGCACGGTCAAGGTTGGTATGGCGCTTAGTGTAGGGAATGATCCAGACCGCAAAGCTTCTCGGAAGAACTTCCGCAACGGTAAGGCTGATTCCATTAACGGTGATCGAACCCTTGGAAGTCACATAATGCCTGGAGTTTTCCGGCAATTCGACTTCCAGTCGGAAGTCTGCGCCTTTCGTGTCGAAGGCGATAATGGCCGAGACGCAATCTACGTGGCCTTGAACGAAATGGCCGCCGAGGCGTCCGTCAGCGCGCAAAGCCCGCTCCAGATTTAGGCAGCTGTTTTGCCGTAGTTTCTTCAAGTTAGTGCGAGCAATTGTTTCCTTGAGCAGATCGAAACTCAGCCGGTCACCGCGGCGCGAAGTTAACGTAAGACAACAGCCATTCACGGCGATGCTCTCACCGGTTCGCGCCTCTCTCGCGGTACGCGGCGCAGCAATTTCTAATTTTGTGCCGTGATCACTCGCACGCGTCGCGACAACTCTGCCGACTTCTTCGATTAATCCGGTGAACACGAACCTAGCGTAATGGTCGATGGCCAATAGCCAATAGCGAATTGCTGATTGCCGATACAGGACGAATCAGCTATCGGCTTTCGCGCATGCAAGCTCCCTCGATGTTCGGTCTTTCAGTCGATTTCATTTTGTTCGGACTAACATTGGCCGGCGTCGCCGTTTTCCATAAGTGCACGATGCGTGTGGCCCTGACAGGACTGGTCACGATAATTATTTACAAAATCGCGTTCACAGGTTTCAAAACCGGTCAAGGCGTGATGGGATTCATTTCTCATGTCGGACATGAGTGGGTGATTCTCGTCAACCTGCTATGTCTTCTGATGGGGTTTGCGCTGTTGTCCCAGCATTTCGAAAAAAGCCAACTGCCATTGGCGCTACCAAAATTTCTTCCTCACGATTGGAAAGGCGGGTTCGTTTTGCTAGTGATGGTCTGGGTTCTTTCGAGTTTTCTCGATAATATCGCCGCGGCGCTTATCGGCGGCGCGATGGCGCATCAACTTTTTCGGGGCAAAGTGCACATCGGTTATCTGGCGGCGATCGTGGCTGCTTCGAATGCCGGTGGTTCCTGGAGCGTACTGGGCGACACGACGACGACGATGATGTGGATCGCAGGCGTCGCGCCGGGCCAGGTATTTGAAGCAATTACAGCCGCAGCTGTAGCGCTGGTTGTTTTCGGAATTCCAGCAGCGATCAAGCAGCATCGGCACTCGCCAATCCTGAAACGAGCTCATGAACGCGTTCACATCGATTGGATGCGGATCGGTATTGTGGCGCTGATCCTCGTCGTAGCCGTTGCCGCAAACATTACGGTGAACACAAAATTTCCAAAGCATTCCGGTAGTTTTCCATTCATCGGCGTCGCGGTCTGGACGGCGATCGTGATCTCAATCGGGATGCGCCGTCCCGACTGGGAAGTGCTGCCGCGAACTCTGAGGAGTTCGATTTTTCTGCTCTCGCTGGTCTTAATCGCCTCAATGATGCCGGTGGAAAGTTTACCCAATCCCTCCCCACGGACCACGCTCGGGCTCGGCTTCGTATCCGCGGTGTTCGACAACATTCCGCTAACCGCACTCGCCTTGAAGCAAGGCGGATATGATTGGGGGCACGTTGCCTACGCAGTGGGATTTGGCGGCTCGATGATCTGGTTTGGATCGTCCGCAGGCGTCGCAATTTCGAGTATTTTTCCAGAGGCCAAATCGGCGTTCGCCTGGATCAAGGGCGGATGGTTTGTGGTTTTGGCATATTTGGTCGGGTTCGCTGCGATGGTCGCGGTGATCGGGTGGCACCCCGACCCGAAGGAGCGGCCCAAGCATGGCCGATCCGAACGGCTGGCTGAGCCGGTGACTTCTGTTGAATCAAACAAAGCGAGGTGGCAGCTCCTTTGAAAAAAATCCCGCATACGATCTTCCAGCGCTTTTTCCGCACCGAGACGCTTGGTGGAATCGTGCTGTTGGCGTTCGGGCTTGCCGCGCTCGCCATTGCGAATTCTCCGTTGGCTGAAGCCTACGAACATCTTTGGGAGACGCCGCTTACGCTCGGGGTCGTTCATTATGAATTGTCGCTGAGCCTGCACCAATGGATTAACGACGGCCTGATGGCCGTGTTTTTCCTCCTGGTCGGACTCGAAATCAAACGAGAATTGCTGGCCGGCGAGCTATCCTCTGTCCGGCAGGCAGCGCTTCCAATCGCCTGCGCAATTGGCGGAATGCTTGTGCCCGCCGCGATCTACTTGATGTTCAATTTCGGTCGGATTGGTTCACACGGCTGGGGTATTCCGATGGCAACCGACATCGCTTTTGCTCTCGGGACGCTTAATCTGGTTGCTCCGCGGGCGCCCATTGGCGCCAAAGTGCTGCTCACTGCGCTAGCCATCGTTGACGACGTGGGGGCCGTGCTGGTCATCGCGATGTTTTATTCCCACGCGATCATGTGGAGCGCGCTTGCCGGCGCAGCGGTGATGCTCCTCGTCTTGATTGGCTTCAACGTAATTGGTATTCGCCATCTTTGGCCGTACTTGTTAGGTGGAGTCGTGCTGTGGTATTTCGTTCACGCTTCTGGCGTCCACGGAACCATCGCAGGCGTTGCCCTTGCTTTCACAATTCCGACCCGTGCGCGAATCAACGCGATGGAATTTTCACAAGAAGCGCGCTCGCTGCTGGACGAATTCGACCGCACCGAAACGGGCGATTTTCTTGTTTTGACCAGCAAGGGACAACAGGAAAAGTTGTTTAGCCTTGAGCGAGCGAGCGAAGCAGTGACTGCCCCGATTCTCAGGCTCGAGCATGCGCTGCACAATTTTTCGGCATTCGTAGTGATGCCGCTGTTCGCGTTTGCGAATGCTGGCGTGAAAATTGATCTATCACTACAGCATGCAGAGATTGGGCTGGGCGTGTTGACAGGACTGATGTTCGGTAAGCCACTGGGGATCATTGCCGCGGCGGTGATTGCCGTGAAATCGCGGATTGCAAGCCTTCCCCAGGATGTGAACTGGACATCCTTGTTCGGTTATGCCTGCCTCGCCGGGATTGGGTTCACCATGTCATTGTTCATTGCTACGCTGGCGTTCGATGATGCGGAATCGGTTGACGCAGCTAAACGAGGGATTATCGCCGGATCACTTGTTGCCGGTGTTGCCGGCGCGGTACTGCTGAAGATGAGCCCAGTTTTGCGCGATGATAAGTAGTTCGCAAAAATCTCGTGTGTCTCATCGGAGAGATGAGTCATATGCGGTGGGGCCGCAGAGCGGCAGCGTTGCCGTTCTCTGCGGTGTTCTTTTCCTCTCCGGTACGGGCGCCCTTATTTTCGAAACACTGTGGCTGCGACTCAGTGGCTTGGCCTTTGGCAACTCGATCTGGGCTGCGGCGCTGATTCTCTCAAGTTTCATGGCGGGCCTGGCGTTGGGAAATGCGTTGGCTGCATCATCGAGAATTCGGCGGTGGCGGCCACTGTATTTCTACGCTGTGCTGGAGGTCCTCGTCGCGTTCTTTGGCTGCACGATTGTTTTTGGCCTTCCGGTCGTTGGCGACTTGATGCGGCCCGTGTGGCAAATGCTGTGGGATTATCAGCCCACTCTGCTGGGGCTGCGGTTCGTGGTTTCCTTCCTGATTTTGCTGGTGCCAACGACAACCATGGGCTTGACGCTGCCGGTGATCATTGAGGACCCGCTGCTGCGAGAAACGGAGTTTGGCCGCGCAATCGGTTTTCTTTACGGGTCAAACACACTGGGGGCGATGCTTGGCGCCATTCTGGGCGAAGCTTATTTGATCGGCGCATTTGGACTTTACGGCACGAGTGTGACAGCGGGCGCAACGCTTTGCATTGCTGCAGCCATAGCCTTGTCGGTGGCGAGATTTGGAACGGCGCGATACGCAGGTTTCAAAAGCACCGACCCGTCCGCGCACTCCAAATTTCCGTTGCGCTTCGATGCGAGTTATCGGCCGCCTTGGGGTTTACTTTTCGTCAGCTTCGCGACGGGCCTGATTTTTCTCGCGCTGGAAGTGATTTGGTTTCGCTTCCTGCGGCTGTACGTCGCCTCGTCGCCGACTGCTTTCGCGATCATGCTCGCGGTGGTGCTGGCAGGCATTGGAGTCGGCGCTCTCGTGGCTGGCGCGGTTTTTCGTTCGTCGCGTCGATCGAATCAAATGCTTGGGATCCTGTTGCTCACAGCGGCGATTTTGGTGCTTCTCTCATATTTGCTTTTCCCGGGTGAATTGATTCGAGCGCGGACCGGTGTGTTCGACCTTCGCTGGTGGCAGATCGCGGTTCTGTGTGTCGCGCTGATGTTCCCCGTCGCGTTCCTTTCCGGCATCCTGTTTCCGGTTATTGCAGCTGAGGTCCAGGTGAGTGTGCGTGACCGGATGAACAGTGCAGGACTTGCGACGTTACTTAATACCACTGGAGCTGCGATCGGTCCGTTGGTTGCGAGTTTTGTCTTGTTGCCGACCCTGGGCTACCAAACCAGTCTCATTTGCTGCGCTGTCGGGTATGCTTTGCTCAACTTAGTAGTAAGCGAACGCGCAGCCTGGTCATTTCGACGACCCGTCGGGATCATTCTCGTTGCGCTTTGGGTCATACTCATTCTTGGTCTGGTATTTTTCCCGTACCCGCGCGCTAGGGAGCATTTCGCATACGCGAGCCGCCCCTACGAGATCGACGACCACGGCCAAGTGTTGGCGCGCGTTGTGAAGCGGATCGAGGGCACCTCAGATACGTGGCAATTGCTGCGACGCGATCTATTTGGAGAACCCTACTACTATCGGCTCTTGTGCAATGCGTTTTCAATGTCGGCCACAGATCCAACCGCCCAGCGTTACATGAGATTATTTGCTTATCTCCCTCTGGCTTTTCGTCCCGAATCAGAAGACGTGCTGCTTCTTTGCTATGGCTGCGGTGTGACGGCGGATGCGCTTCTTCACGGGCCAAATGTCAGGCGAATGGACGTGGTAGACACTTCAAAAGAAGTGTTTCGCCTCGCCGATTTCTATTCCGGAATCCATTACACCAATCCGCTGCGCGATCCACGAGCGACTACCTTTATTCAGGATGGCCGCTTCTTTCTCCAAACGAGTCCGCGCCAGTATGACATCATTTCCGGTGAACCGCCTCCGCCCAAAAATGCGGGTTCGGTTAATCTGTATACCAGCGAATTTTTTTCGTTGATGAAGAGCCGCCTCAAGGAAGGCGGAATTGCAACTTTTTGGCTGCCGATTGACCAACTAAAACTAAATGAGGCAAAAGCAATTCTTCGCGCGTTTCACGATGTTTTTTCAAACTCATTGGTTTGGGCAAGCCCTGATGAGAACTGGATCATGATGGGCATCAATGGACAAGGTCGCGATGTCCGCGAAGAGGAGTTGCGGCGATTGTGGAACGACCCCGCTATGGGCATGGATCTAAAACGCATTGGCGTCGAGGTCCCGGAGCAGTTGGGCGCACTGTTTTTGATGGGCGGTGACGAGATAGATCGCCTAACGCGGGACGTCGCGCCACTGACAGACAATTATCCGAAGCGACTGAGCGACGCGCCTTGGGATGAAAGGGAAAATTTTGAGTTCGCTGCCGCTTACATGGAACCAGCATCTGTCACGGAACGCTTTCTACAGTCGACGCTGATCAATCGTATCTGGCCGGAGGCACTGAGTAAATCAATGAAGTCCCTTTTCGCCGTTCGGGAGACGCGATTCCTTTCGAAAACGGTTGGAAGCAACAAGCTGGCGGAGCTTGACCTTTTTCTGCGCGGGACGCGGCTGCGCACGCCGGTTTTGGAAGCGTTGGGCAGTGACGAATTACGACTCGCTCTCGCGCAGCGGGTTGCCCGCAATACAGAACCGCCGCCACTGGAGATTGCGCCGGACCTAATCGCGGGAGCGCTGGCGCAGCGGAACATCGACCGGGCGATTCAGTTATTGGAAAGCGAGAAAGATCGCGGCGACCTCGGTGCCAATGACACGTTTCTGCTCGCGTACCTGTACTGCTTGAACGGCAGTGTGGAAAAAGCGGAGACGCTGATTGTCGCCAACGCTGCCGGAATCAAGAGAGATTGGTTCGTTGATTGGCTTTGGGAAAAATTGCAGAGCGATTTCGGATTTCATCCCCCGCGCAACGGCGAATAAATTCCACCGCAAATTCCGCGTGCGTTGATGTGTCGCGAAGCTCTCATGAGATTTTCGTACCGTTAATCGGCTTGCCCGCGACATCCGCGTAATTCGCGTTTCTTAAACGGGCGAACGGCGCTAAAAAAATTCAAAAAAAAGCTTGTCAGACGCTCGCGTCTTCCGCTAGAGAAGAACTTCGAGCGACAAATGCCCTCATTTGGCCGTTCAAAAAAAATCCAAAAAAGTGAAAAAAAAGCTTGTCAGGGTCTTAGAAATTTAATAAGCCTGCCGAAACCTAACCAAACCAATGGAGAAACTAATGATTAAGAACGCACTAAAAACGTTTAGATTCGGTCGTCTCGCTTTGATGGCGGGCGTCGGATTTCCATTAATTCTTGCGTCCAACGCATTCGCGCAGTTGGCGGCTCCGGCCGTGCCTGCGGAGCCTGGTGCGCCTCCGCCGTCCACGGCTGAGGTCGAGCGCGTGGTCGTGACCGGTTCAAACATTCCCACAGCGGAAGAGACCGGCCCGAACCCGGTGGACACGTATCGTCCGCAGGACATCGAGAAGCTGGGTATCCGCAGCACCACTGACCTGCAGCAAATCATCCCACAGGCGGCGGGCGGCACAGTGAACACGAACATCAGCAATGGCGGTGATGGCACAGTCCAGTTCAACCTGCGCGGAATCTTGCCGAAGGAGACTTTGGTCCTCATCGATGGCAAGCGCGTCGCCTATGGTTCCTTGGGCTCGGCTGGATTCAGCAGCGGCGTGGACATTAACCTGATCCCGTTTCAGATGATCGATCACGTGGACATCCTGAAGGATGGCGCGTCGGCTGTGTACGGTTCGGACGCGATCGCGGGTGTGGTCAACTTCTTCCTGATCCACAAATTCCGGGGTCTGGAAATCGGAGGGACGTACGGGAACACCAACATGGGAGCCTCCAATGACATGGGTGAATGGGAGGCGTGGATCAAAGCCGGCACCGGCGATGACAAGACTGATATCGTTGTGATCGCTGATTTCTGGGAACGCACCGGGGGTCTTTTCAGCCGTGACAGGGACCTTTCCAGCAATGCGTTTACTGTACAGTGGGGAGGATTCGACGGGCGCAGCAGCAATCACCCTGGCCGCGTTGGCACCCGCCGGCAAGTCCCGAGACTGTTCTTCGGCCCCGGCGGTCTCCCAATTATCGGCGTGAACACCCCGCTGCCGCACTCGGCGCCAAACGTGCGTAGTTCTCCATTTTATAAGAACCCGTTTGTGGTTAACCCGAATGCCTATCCAGGCGCACCGGGTATCCACAATCCAAGGGTGCAACTTGATCAGTTTGGCACTCAGTATCAGGGCGGTGGTGATTACTTCTTCTTTAACTTCGCGGCTTACACGCCGGCTCTGCCGCCAGGCGATCGACAGTCGTACTATGGTTCGTTCACCCGGGACCTGTGCGACAAATACCTGACAGTGTTTGGCGATTTCAAGATCACCCGCTCTTACTTCGATTCCTCTTTGGCAGCCGTGCCGTTTACGCCTGATCCATTTAAGGTACCGGGCACTAGCGTCGGATTCAGTCCTAACAGCATCAGCGTGCCGATCCAGAATCCGTGGAACCCCTTCACGGTCGGGGATGCGACTCTGCTGGTTAACGGTGTCCCGGTTCCCGTTACTACAGGGGTGAAGTTTCGCGCCATCAATGACACAGGTCCACGTAGTGAGAAGTTCACATACTACGATTATCTGTTCGACGTCGGCTTGCGCGGCGAGATGGGATACATCGGCGATTTTTTCAAGACTTGGAACTGGGAAACCGGTTTTCGGTATTCCCGGAACGAGGGCAAGGATCTCTCGATTGGCGAGGTTGGCCAGCCCGGCTTGCGCGACGCGTTGCTGGATACAGATCCCGCCACGGCGTTCAATCCCTTCCTGAACTTCAGTGCTCACAACACCCGGGCAGCCAGGGACAGGGTTTATGTGACCCTGCAAAATACCGGCGAGGTTGAGCTTGACAACTGGTACGCCACAATCAACGGCGACCTGTTTAATCTACCTGCCGGTCCGGTCTCGTTCGCGATCGGCGGCGAGTACCAAAACTGGCATTTCAATCGCACTCGCGACAACCTGAACAACTCGTTCCAATCGATTGGCTCTGTGGATGGCCAAAGCTTCCGGGTGAACCGGGACGTCTGGGGAATTTACCAGGAAGTGCGGGTTCCTTTTACCAGCCCCACATGGAACTTCCCGGGCTTCTACAGCTTTGAGGTGGACTTCGCCGAGCGCGAGGAATGGTACAGTCAAAACACTTCTACCGTTCTGCGTCCGTTTATTGCGGCGGCGCACAGCCAGTATAACGCGCAGAAACCGAAGGTATCCGTCCGCTGGCAGCCGCTTGATCCGAAATATATCGGTGCAGTGACTTTGCGTGGAAGCTACACCGAAGCATTTCATGCGCCGCAACTATCGGAGATTGCGCCTGCGGGATCGCAGAACTTCCCGGGCGTGCAAGATCCGTTTTCGCCTTTTACCGACATACAGGTCGAAGAACGCATTTCCGGTAACCCCTTCCTGCATCCGGAGGTTGCGTATGAATGGACCTACGGAATCGTTTACAGCCCGAAGTGGATTAAGGGTATGACACTCAGTGCAGACTGGTGGCATATTGATATGCGCGACATTGCTGCGGCCCAAGGTGCGCAGTTTATCATCGAGACTAATCCTCCGGGGCCAGCAGCTGGGCCACCGCAGAATGGGCCGCTGGTTTTCCGCGGTCCTCCGGGAATCCAAAACGGCAGGCTGTTTCCTGGTGAAGTTCTTCTGGTGATTGATCCCAGTCTAAACTCCGCTGGCGCAATCTTCGAAGGCTTGGATTACGAAGCAATCTATATTCTGGATTCGACGATATTCGGAGGTAGCGATTGGGGAAGGTTGACGACCACGGTCAACGGCACCTGGCTGTCCCGGGCTGAGTTTCAAGGGTCGGTTACCCAGAAGCGGTTTGGTATCAACGGTGAATTCGTGCCGACGGCATTCACTCTGACCAATTCGCTGCCATGGCATCGTGCGAACTTCAGCATCTTCTATGATGGCCCGGCTGACACTTGGGCTCAGGGTCTCGATGTCGGCGCGGTAGTCCACTGGATTGGCCAATACGAAGACGACAACATCAGTCTGACCGGAGCAACCAAGCCACAGCAGCCTAGAAGTGGCGGATTCCCTGACTTTGGCGAAATACGCGCACGAAAAATTGCAGCGTGGACTACCTTGGACTTGATCCTCAACTATACGTTTAACCTGCCGCCGCCGGCGCCCGCAGAGGTGCCTGGCTTTGCCAAGGACGGCGGCAAAAACGTGAGAAGCGGCAAGGACGGCAAGGAGAAGAATGTTATCCCAGTATCCACCGCGGAATACGGGTGCAACAACTGGAGATGGTGGCTTAATAACACCACGGTTACGCTCGGTATGCAGAACGTGCTCGACACAGATCCGCCGTATGTGTCTGGTGCGTTCGAAAACAACTACGACGAATCCCTTGTCACCATCAAAGGCCGGTTCTGGTACGTTGGGTTGAAGAAGCGATTCTAAGCCGCAAACGTAAGTTAATTCACAGCGGCCGGGCTTTGAAAGAAGCCCGGCCGTTTTGCTTTCTTGGAACACGAATTTCAGCAACGCGCACGAAGGTTGCTTGTGATTGGCGCTACGGATCAAGCGACTTCTGAATGTGAAATGGCCATTCGTTTGGCGCCGAAGTCGCCGCAAGCGCACTATGGCTATGGCGCGTTCCTGGAAAAACACGGACAGCCAGGAGAGGCAATCGCGAAATATCGACAGACTCTGCGGTTGGATCCTGCTCACGTCGACGCCCACATCGATCTGGGTAGTTTGCTTTTTGAAAAGGGCGAGACGGCGGAAGCGAGCGAGCATTTTCAGAAAGCGTCCGCGTTAAACCCGAAACTGGCGCAGCCGCACAATTATCTTGGCAAGCTTTTCATGCGCGAAGGCAACATTTCTCAGGCCATTGCACAATTCGAAGAAGCGTTGCGCCTCCATCCCGAGTTTCCAGAGGCAGAGGAAAACCTGCGCATCGCGAAAGAGGCTGGCGCTCAGTTTCCGTGACGTTTATTGCACCAACCTCTTCGACTTCAGTAACGTTGACGCTAACGTTTGGATCAATTCGTGCCAATTCGTGAAATTCGTGTCTCTATTTGGAGGCGAGATTGGTTTTGGGCGCTGCTCTTAATCGCTTTCGTTTTTATTGCCTACGCCCAGGTTTTTCGGGCGGACTTCATTTGGGATGATGAATCGCATCTGACGCGGAATCCGTGTGTTGTTGGCCCACTCGGCTTGAAGGAAATCTGGACGACGACACAAGCGGTCTATTATCCGCTCGTGCTGACGACATTCTGGGCAGTGCACAAGTTTTTCGGGCTAAACCCGCTGCCATATCACCTTTTCAACATCTTCTTACATGCGGCCTCAGCAATACTGCTTTGGCGCGTCCTGCAAGCACTCCGCGTCCGCGGCGCATGGCTCGGTGCTGCACTCTGGGCTTTGCATCCGGTAATGGTGCAATCGGTCGCATGGGTCACGGAGCTGAAGAACACGCAGTCCTGCGTGTTTTATTTGCTCTCGATCCTTTTCTTTTTGAAATGGGAGGATCAAAGAAGGGTGCCCTCGAGACTGCCCCAGCGGCGGCCTGGAGACCGCTGCTCGTTGGTTTTTGCTTCATCTCTGTTTTTCTTCATTCTGGCGACACTAAGCAAACCTTCGGTGGTAATGCTGCCGTTTGTGCTCGCGCTTTGTATCTGGTGGCTTCGAGGAAAAATCCGTTGGCGCCAGGCACTGGTGCTCGCCCCATTTGCTCTGATTTCAGCGCTCGCAAGCGCGTGGACGGTTTGGGAACAGAAATTTCACTCACGCGCGGTTGGTCCGGACTGGACACAAACCTTTCCCGAACGTCTGATCATCGCTGGTAAAGCCATTTGGTTTTATCTTGGCAAACTGCTTTGGCCGCATCCTTTGATCTTCATCTATCCGCGGTGGGACGTTGATTCGTCGAAAGTCGTTTCATATCTCCCTTTGCTGGCAGCAATAGCCGGGCTGGTTGCCTTGTGGTTTATCCACGCAAAATGGGGCCGTGCTCTGTTGTTTGCCGCCGCTTACTATGTCGTCTCGCTGTTTCCTGTGCTCGGCTTTTTCAGCGTGTATTTCTTTCGTTACTCATTTGTAAGTGATCATTTTCAGTATCTGGCCAGCATGGGACCGCTCGCATTGGCCGGAGCAGGAATCGCAACCATTCTCCGCCGTTTTTGTGAAACACCGGACGACTTCGTGTCTCACCCGGACACCGTACGCCGCTCGGCCAGCACCATCGCTACTCCGCGACGGCGATTGCTTCTGAGCGGTGGCCTCTGCGGAATCCTTCTGGTATCGCTCGGCTCTTTGACGTGGCGCCAGACGGCGGAGTATCACGATCTTTCCGCCTTATACACAGCGACGTTACAAAAAAATCCGGGTTGCTGGATGGCGCATTACAATCTCGGCATCGTTCTCAGCGAGCAGGGAGAAGCGGATCAGGCGATCGATCATTACCGGCGAGCCGTTGTCCTGCGGCCTGATTACGCGGAAGCGCATTACAACTTGGGCCGGCTTTTGGTTGAGCAAGGTCAGCTTGAAGACGCGATTACCCATTATGAACGAGCCGCTGCGATTAATCCCGCTGATGCAGAAGCACAAAACAATCTTGGTGTTACGCTTTTCGGGATCGGGCGTGCTGATGACGCGATTGCGCATTATCAGAAGGCGCTCGAAATACGGCCTGACTACGCCGAGGCCTCATGCAATCTTGCAAACGCGCTTATAGCCAAAGGCGATTTCGATGGTGCCATCGCCCGGTACACGGTATGCCTCGCAGCCATACCGGACCAGGAAGAAGCGCAATACAATCTCGCGAGCGCTCTTCTGCGCAAAGGCCGCACAGATGACGCCATTGTCGAGTACCAAAAGGTTCTCCAGATGCATCCTGAGAGCGCAGACGCTCATGCCAACCTGGGCAGCGCCTGGCTTACAAAGGGACGCGTTCGAGATGCAATGGCTGAGTACACAAATGCACTCCAAATTTCCCCCGAAAATTTGGCTGCGCTAAGCAACCTGGCATGGTTGTTGGCGACGTCTGCCGATCCCTCTCTGCGAAACGGATCCGAGGCTGTGCGGTTGGCTGAGCGCGCCGACTCCGCGAGTTCCAGAAGCGATAAGCATCCGACCGTTCTCCGGATTTTGGCCGCAGCCTACGCCGAAGCCGGCCAGTTTACCGAAGCTAAAGAAACTGCCCAACATGCGTTAGAAGCAGCGAACGTCCAAGGCAACACCACTTTGGCGGATGCGCTGCAAGGGGAGCTTGCTCTTTACGACTTGGGTTTGCCATACCATCGGTAAACGAGATAGATCGCGTTTAAGGACGGTTGCGCTTCGGTCACTCTCGAAGAGCGACACGCGCGCGGTAGAGAGCAATTTCTTCTTCCAACCTGCTTGCGAGCTCCGGCTTACTCTGTGTGCTGGCTAATGCCTTTGCTGCTTTCGCTGTCGCGACGGCCTCGGCGAATTGTCCAGCCTCTGCACGCGCAGCGGCAAGCGTACGAACGAAGTTTGGATCGCTGCTCCCCGTGGCCTGCACCGCTTTCACCGCCAACGTGACCGCTCGCGCGCCATCGCGTATTGAAGCGTCGGAAGAAGTCGCCAAAATCCATGCCAGGTTGTTCAGTGCCACGCTGTCTTCTGGCGCTATATTCAGCGCTTGTTCATACTCCGAGATTGCTTCCTTCAACTTTCCTTCTCGGCGGAGCGCGTCGGCCACATTCCGGCGGGCTTCTGCGTCGCGTGGCCGCACAGCAAGCGCCTTCTGCCACTGGGCGATCGCCTGTTCTATCCGGCCCCGTTGAAATAGCACACTTCCGAGATTGAAGTACGCATCCGCGTAATCAGGACGCAGCCTTACAGCTTCCTGAAGGTGGTTGATTGCGTCATCCCATAGCCGCTTCCGGGCAAAAGCATTACCAAGGTTGTTTTGGATGAGTGCCGCACCAAGGCTGTAATGTGTCTC
>Ga0137369_10000620_pt1 | contig 32522 bp, 35 predicted proteins | sample SagtaG_12_FD_104918 | JGI IMG/M metagenome (GOLD analysis project Ga0137369, IMG submission 104918) | Vadose zone soil microbial communities from Sagehorn Ranch, Mendocino, California, USA - Sage1_L_113_16 metaG | ecosystem: Environmental > Terrestrial > Soil > Vadose zone | place: USA... | reverse complement strand
GGCCAGTCGCGCGGCATCTCGTTGGAGACCACACCGCGGACGTACGACTCGAGCGCCACGGTGTTCACGACCGAGAGGGTCTTCCCGGTCGCCGTGACGCGGAACGTGCCGCGAAACGGGTGGGCCAGCCAGAGCGGACTCTTGCCGGGCAGGAAGGTCAGCGGCCCGGGCAGTGCCTCCGGCCCCTTCGCCGGGTCGACCTGCAGGGTGAGCGACGAGTCGAGCGGGTAGTTGCCGCCGGGCAGGTCGTGAACCACGCCGGTCGCGTCCTGGACGCGGAAGGAGTCGGGCGACGAGACAACGACGCGGCCGGCCGACTCGATCAGCAACACCTTGACCTTGGAGACGGGCGCGGGAGCCCGCTTCGTCCCGGGGTAGTAGTGCGCGAGGATCTTGTCGTACGTCACGCCGTGCTTCGCGTAGCCGTAGGCGCCCCACTGGGCCAGCCCGACTCCGTGGCCCCAGCCGCGGCCGTTGATCACGAAGGTCGTCACCGTGACCGGCCCCGACGAAGATTGCGGAGTAGCGCCCGCCGGGCCGAGGAGTGCGGCCACAACGGCGAGCGCGAGGACGAGACAACGGCTGGACATGTGCGGTCGGCGGGCTGGCCGGAGCACCTCAGGCTAGCTGACGTTTCCGACTCCGTCTGCCGCTAGCGCAGCCGCTCGGCGTACTGCTGCTCGTAGTACTCGCGGTACGCGCCCGACTTGATCGGCTCCCACCAGGGGCGGTTGTCGCGGTACCAGGCGACCGTCTCGGCCAGACCTTCGTCGAGCGCGCGTTGCGCGCTCCAGCCGAGCGCGCGGAGCTTCGAGTCGTCGAGGGAGTAGCGCCGGTCGTGGCCGGGCCGGTCGTCCACGTGCCGGACGAGACCCAGGTCGGCGCCCGTCAGCTCGAGGATCCGCTCGGTGATCTCCAGGTTCTCGTGCTCCTCGCCGCCGACGTTGTACGCCTCGCCGGAGGCGCCGTTCCGCAGCACGGCCTCGACCGCGGCGCAGTGGTCGTCGACGTGGAGCCATTCACGGCGCTGGCGCCCGTCGCCGTAGACCGGGAGCGGCTCGCCGTCGAGGGCGTTCGTGACGAAGAGGGGGATCAGCTTCTCCGGGTACTGGTTCGGGCCGTAGGTGTTCGCACCGCGTGTGACGCAGGCGTCCACTCCGTGGGTACGGACGGCCGCGAGCACCTGCAGGTCGCCCCCGGCCTTGGACGCCGAGTATGGGCTCGACGGCCGCAGCGCGTCGTCCTCGCGCGAGCTCGCGCCGTCCGGGACGTCGCCGTAGACCTCGTCGGTCGAGACCTGGACGAGCCGCGCGCCTACTGCACGCGCCCAGGTCAGGAGCACGTAGGTGCCGAGCACATCAGTCTCGATGAACTCGGCGGCGCCGAGGATCGAGCGGTCAACATGTGTCTCGGCGGCGAAGTTGACGACCGCCTTGCAGCCCGCACCCGCCTCGGCGACTGCCTCCGGGTCGCAGATGTCGCCCTCGACGAGCTCGACCGGCGCGCCCTCGAGATTGGCGCGGTTGCCGGAGTACGTCAGCTTGTCGAGGACGACGACCTCGTCGCCGCCCGCCGCGACCCGCTTCGCGAAGTGCGAGCCGATGAACCCGGCCCCGCCGGTGACGAGCACGCGCATCTCGAACAGGTTAAAGAAGCCGCGCGAGGCAGGCCTTCAACCCCTCGCGCCAGTGCGGCAGCCGCGGCGTCTCCGGCTTCTCGCTGCGTAGCACGGAGTACGCCGGCCGCGGCGCCGGCCGGCCCAGCTCCGCGGTCGAGATCCGCCGTACCCGGCAGTCGAGTGCGGCTTCCTCGAAGATCGCCTCCGCGAAGTCGGCCCAGGTGCAGTCTCCCTCGGCCGCGACGTGGTACAGCCCGTAGGGAAGCCCGACGAGCGCGCGCGTCGCCTCAGCGAGGTGGACGACGTAGGTGGGAGAGCCGCGCTGGTCGTGCACGACCGCGACCTCCTCCTGCTCCGCGCCGAGCCGGAGCATCGTCCGGACGAAGTTGTGGCCGGACGCCCCGAAGAGCCACGACGAGCGCATGATCCAGCCGTCGCGCAGCTCCCGCTCGCCGAGCAGCTTCGACTCGGCGTACATGCCGACCGGCCGGGGCTCGTCCGACTCGAGGTACGGCGTCCTCTGCTCCCCGTCGAAGACGTAGTCGGTCGAGACGTAGAGGACCGGAGCACCCAGCGCGACCACGTTCTGGGTGCCGTCGACGTTGACGCGGCGCGCGCGCACCGGATCCGCCTCGGCCGCGTCCACGTCCGTCCACGCAGCGGCGTGAAGGACGAGGTCCGGCGTGTAGGCGAGCTCGAGGGAGGTGACGTCGAGCTCCGCGCGCGTGCGCGCATCGGCCCAGGGGAACGCCTCGCGGAGCGCCGTGCCGAGCTGCCCGCCGACCCCCGTGATCAGGACGCGGGGGTATCTCTGGCGGAGAGGATCGGCGATGAGGTGCTCCAGAGGTCCTTGACGCGCGAGTCGTCCCAGGCGATCCCCTGCTCGTCGGGGTCGTCCGGGTCGTACTCCTCGGTCACGTGGTAGCAGAAGACGAGATCGGTGAGAGCCTCGAAGCCGTGGGCGTGCCGGCCCGGGATGTAGAGCGCGACGGGGTTGTCGTCGCCGATGTCCTCGGTGAAGGTCTCGCCCGTCTCGCGGTCGAGGACGACGACGCGGGCAGTTCCCTGGAGGCAGCAGAACAGGTCGTCCTGGCCCCGCTCGTGGAAGTGGAGGCCCCGGATCACGCCCCGCCGTGAGAACGAGACATTCGTCTGGACGGTCGGCTTCGGCAGCAGGCTCTCGCGGCGAAGCTCCATCACCCACCCGCGGTCGTCCGAGAAGCGCTGGAGCGGAATGCGGACGATGCCTTCGATCACTTGTTGACGCCGGTCTCGTCGATCCGCCGGCCGATCTGGGCGAAGTGCTGCCAGTGCTTGCCCGCGTCCTCCCACCAGCCCTCGAGCTTGCGCACCACGAGCCGGCCCTCCTGGGCGTACGAGCGGTTGACGTCGGTGATCTCGAACTCCCCGCGCGTCGACCGCTCGAGCGCGTCGACGCGGTCGAAGACGTCCCCGGGGTAGCAGTAGAGGCCCACAACCGCGTCGTTGGAGGGCGGCGAGGCGTAGCGCGTGTCGACGGTGCCGGCTTTTTCGACGATGTCCTCGACCCGGCCGTCGTCGCCGTACGCGACCACGCCGAAGTTCGCCGGGTCGGAGACTTCCTTGACGAAGATCTGGGCCCGATCGGCTCCGTCGCCCCACTCGCGCAGCGCGCCGGTCTGTGCGTACTCGAAGATGTTGTCGCCGAGCACGACGACGAGCCCCTCCCCACCGGCGAACTGGCGCGCCATTCCGACCACCTGAGCGATCCCGCCGGCCTCGGTCTGCACCTTGTAGGAGAGGTCGAGATCGAAGAGCGGAATGTCGGACCCGCGCTCTCGGAGCTGGCCGTTGCCGAGGTGGTCGATCATCTGGCCGGCGTGGTTCTTGCCGGTGACGACGAGGACCTCACGGACGCCGGCGAGCTCGAGGAGCTGCAGCGGGTAGTAGATCATCGGCCAGCGCCCGACCGGTAGCAGGTGCTTGTTTGAAACGCGGGTGAGCTCGCCGAGGCGCGTCGCCTCGCCCCCTGCACAGACGAGGCCTTTCAAATCCATCCCCTCTGACGGGCAATCTTGCAGAGCGCACGGCGCTTCGCGTACGGCGAGCCCTCGGTGAGCCCTGCCTTTGCATAGGCCCGCCGCAGTGCCGCCTTCACGGTCTCGGTCGCGCCCGGCGTGCCGAGCCGCGCTGCGATCTCCTCGTTCGTCGGCAGTTCGTCGAGCGACCCGCCGGCAAGCCAGCTCGAGCAGAGAGCCTCGACCACCTGGCGCTGGAAGGGCGACAGCGGGCGGGTCATGGCCGGGGGCCCCGTCTGAAGTGCGGCCGTCACCTCCGGGTCGACCAGCGACCCCGGGGCGGAGAAGACGACGCTCTCGGCGCCGAACCCGATCCGGTCGCCATGGCGAAGCGGCACCTTTGCCCCCGCCTGGATCCGCTGCCCGTTGAGGAACGTCCCGTTGAAGCTCCCGCGGTCCTCGAGGAACCAGCGGTCACCCTCCTCGGTTACGACTGCGTGGTGCCGACTGACCGTCGGCTTCTCGAGCGTGAGGTCGTTGTCGTCGGCACGCCCGATCGTGAACTCGGGCGCGAGCGCACGCTCGCTCCCGTCAGGGAGGATCAATCCGGCCGCCGAGGCCACGTCGAGACTTGTACCACGCTCGCTGGCCCGATGAGCCACCGGCAGGCGCCGGAAGCGGCTCGCGTGTGAACCGACGCCTCGAGGGTACCCTGATCACGATGCACAAGCGCAGAGACGTGAACCGGCTGCAGGAGGAGCTCGACGAGCTCTTCGCCGACCTCTGGCAGGTGCCGAGGTTCGCGGGGTTGCGCCGGGGCTTTCGGCCGCACGTGGACTGTTACCGCTCCGAGCAGCCACCGGCTGTGACGGTGGTCGTCGACCTCGCCGGCATCGAGACGGACGGCGTCGAGGTCACCGTCACCGAGCGGACGGTCGTGATCAGCGGCGAGCGGCGGCGCCCAGCGCTGTCCTGCCGCGTCTCCTACCGGCAGATGGAGATCGAGTACGGCCCGTTCGTGCGGCGGATCTCGCTCGCCGAGGACGTCGACCCGGAGGCTGCGGAGGCGACCTACGAGCGCGGACTGCTGACCGTTGTGCTGCCGCTCGCCCAGAAGCCGCGCACCGGCCGGGTCTCGATCGTGCTCGGGAAGCAGAACCGATGAGCGAGCTCGAACAGGAGGTGATCGTTTCCGAGGAGGAGATCGAGGTGCCCTCCGTCCTGCCCATCCTCCCGCTGAAGGAGACGGTGGTGTTCCCGCAGTCGATGACGCCGCTCGCGATCGGCCAGGAGCGGTCGATCCAGCTCGTCGACGAGGTTGTCTCCGGAAACCGGATGCTGGCGCTCGTCACCGTCCGCAACGAGGACGTCGAGGTCCCGAGCTGGGACGACCTGTACGAGGTCGGCACCGCCGCGATCGTCCACAAGCTGATCCGCGTCCCCGACGGGACCCTGCGAATCCTCGTCCAGGGGGTGCGCCGCATCCGGCTCGACCGGCGCATCCAGGACGAGCCCTACCTGACCGGCGAATTCGTCGAGGTGCCGGACGTGGTCAACGAGTCGAAGGAGCTGGAGGCGTTGACCCGCAACGTCCAGGGGCTCTTCGCCCGGATCATCGCCGCCGTCCCGTACCTGCCCGAGGAGCTGCAGATCGCCGCCATGAACGTCGACGACCCGAGCGCTCTCTCCCACCTCGTCGCCTCGACGACGCGGCTGAAGCCTGCCGAGAAGCAGGAGCTGCTCGAGACGGCCGACGTCGAGCAGCGGCTGCGCCAGATCTCCGCGATTCTCAGCCGCGAGCTCGAGGTGATCGAGCTCGGCAGCAAGATCCAGTCGCAGGTCCAGTCGGAGATGGAGAAGGGGCAGCGCGAGTACTTCCTCCGCCAGCAGCTGAAGGCGATCCAGGACGAGCTCGGCGAGGGCGACGAGCAGCAGGCCGAAGTCAACGAGCTGCGGTCCCAGCTCGACGACCTGGAGCTGCCGGAAGACGTCCGCAAGGCTGCGGAGCGAGAGCTGTCCCGCCTCGAGAAGCTGCCGCCGGCCGCCGCCGAGTACGGCGTCATCCGCACCTACCTGGACTGGATCCTCACCCTGCCGTGGGACAAGACGACCGAGGACAGCCTCGACCTCGAGCAGGCGCGGCGCATCCTCGACGAGGACCACTTCGACCTCGACAAGGTCAAGGACCGGATCGTCGAGTACCTCGCCGTGTCGAAGCTGAAGGGCGACGTGTCGGGACCGATCCTCTGCTTCGTCGGCCCCCCAGGAGTCGGCAAGACCTCGCTTGGCCAATCGATTGCCCGGACGCTCGGCCGCAAGTTCGTCCGCATCTCCGTCGGCGGCGTCCGCGACGAGTCCGAGATCCGCGGCCACCGGCGCACCTACATCGGCGCAATGCCGGGCACGGTCATCCGCGCGCTGCGCGACGCTGAGTCGAAGAACCCCGTCTTCCTGATCGACGAGATCGACAAGATGGGCGCCGACTGGCGCGGCGATCCCGCGAGCGCGATGCTCGAGGTGCTCGACCCCGAGCAGAACTCGTCGTTCCGCGACCACTATCTCGATCTGCCGTTCGACCTCTCGAAGGTGCTGTTCATCTGCACCGCGAACCAGCTGGAGACGATCCCGGGCCCGCTCCTCGACCGGATGGACGTGATCCAGCTGTCCGGCTACACCGAGGAGGAAAAGCTCCAGATCGCCAAGCGCTACCTCGTGCCGAAGCAGCTCGAAGTACACGGCCTGAAGGCGAAGCAGGTCTCGTTCAAGGACGACGCGCTCCGCGTGATCATTCGCGAGTACACGCGCGAGGCGGGGCTGCGCAACCTCGAGCGACGGATCGCGGACGTGTGCCGGAAAGTGGCACGGCGGTTCGCCGAGGGGGAGGTCGAGCGGCTCCGGATCGGCGCAGAGGAGGTGCGCGAGGCGCTCGGGCCGCGTCGCTTCTCGGGCGAGGTACGCAAGCGCACCTCGGACCCGGGCGTCGCGACCGGGCTCGCGGTCACCGCCGTCGGCGGCGACGTCCTCTTCATCGAGGCGACCGCGTATTCGGGCGAGGGCCGGCTCCAGGTGACCGGCCAGCTCGGCGATGTCATGCAGGAGTCCGCGCGCGCGGCGCTCTCGTGGGTGCGCAGCCACGCCGAGGAGCTCGGGATCCCGTCGCGGTGGTTCGCAGAGCACGATGTGCACATCCATGTCCCGGCCGGCGCGGTGCCGAAGGACGGTCCCTCCGCCGGGATCACGATGGCGACTGCGATCGTCTCGCTGGCGACCGACCGCACGGTTTCGAACACCGTCGGGATGACCGGCGAGATCACCCTCACCGGCCAGGTGCTCCGTATCGGCGGCGTGCGCGAGAAGGTGCTGGCGGCGCAGCGGGCCGGGCTGAAGCGGGTGATCCTGCCTCACGAGAACGAGGCCGACCTGAGCGAGCTCCCGGAGGAGACGCGCGATGAGCTGGACTTCGTACTCGCCGACAACGTGCGCGAGGTGCTGGACGCGGCTCTAGACGGCGGCGTGTCGGCGCGGCCGAGGCCCGCCGAGGAGCGCCAGGCAGCGAGCAGCGGCGGCGGCTAGCGGAACCTGAAGCTCGAGGTGAGCTGCGGACAGGCCGCCGGCTCGCCGTCCTGCTTGCGCCAGCGGCAGGTGAGCAGGAACTCCTGCTTGCCCCGGAGCACAAACGTCAGGCGGTCGACGAGGTCTGCGTGGGTGATCTGGTACTGGCGTACGCGCCTGCCCGCGACGACGATCGTCCGTCGCTCGGTGACGCGGCCCTGCAGGCGGCCCGCCAGCTCCCGGGCCACACGGTCGAGCTCGATGACCACCCGCGGGAAGAGCCTGGGCCGGTAGGGCTTCACGAGCGGCAGCACGGTTACGGACACGAGCGTGACCGCGTCCCGCTTCACGACCGCCGCCCGGGACGCCAGGCTCGGCGACCAGTCGGAGGGCGCGCTGAACGCGAACCCTCTACCGGTGATGAGGCTTCCCGACTGCTCCGTCTTGGCGCCCCCTCCGCCCCCGCCGCACCCGGCCGCGAGCGTCAGCAGCACCAGGCTCGCCGAGAGCAGGATCGCCCGTTTTCGGTGAATGCGCTGGGGGTACACTCGAGTGCCGACTCTCTCCATGTCAGGAGCTACCGAAAGGACGCGGAGCATGCCCAGGACCAAAGACAAGGTGACCGGCGTCGCCGGTACTGCGAAACCTTACGTGGAGCGCGCGCTGCACGACGAAGAGCTCCGCGAGCACGTGAAACAGGCCTACTCGGCTGCTCGTGAGATCTACGACGAGCTCGTCCCGCCGCGCGGCGTCACGAATGTCGCCACGCGCGTCGCGGGCGACCACGAGATCCAGGAGAACCTGCGGACCGCGATCGGCGAGCTGCGCCAGGCCGCGAACCGCCTCCAGGGACGGCGTGAGAGCCACGGCGGCCGGAAGCTCTTGCTGCTCGTGGGTGTCGTCGTCGGCCTGCTCTACAACCCGGTGACGGGCCCCGAGACGCGTCGCTGGCTGAACAAGACGTTCTTCGGCGGAGACGAGTTCGGCTTCGAGAGCGACCAGTCCGGCAACGGCGCCGCTAAATCCGAGCGCTAGGACCGATCAAGGACCGGGAGCGGCACGGGCAGGTCGCCCACACTTGGCTTAGGCGCGCCGATCGTCGCCGGGGCGTTCATCGCCCGTGTCAGCGAGCCGGGATCGAGGCCGTTTGCGGTCGAGATGTCGGTGGTCTGGAGCAGGATCGCGCCGGGCGTCGGCGCACTGCTGGCCTCCGCCCCGCCCAGCGCCGAGAACGGGACGGCGGGCAGAATCCGGATGTCCTCGAGCCGCTTCCAGGCGTCGAGGTACTTCGTCGGGTTGACCGCCCCGTCGTAGCCCAGGAAGAGCAGCGAGACCGGGTGCACCTCGAAGTGGAGGTGGAACGGCGTTCCTTGCGCGTCGCCCGTATTGCCCAGGAAGCCGAGCACGTCACCCGCCTTCACGTGCCGGCCGTTGACGGCGAGCGTCGTGTAGGCGGAGAGGTGCGCGTAGTAGAACTCGTTCCCGCCGCGGTCGCGCAGCCAGAGCCGGTAGCCGCCGATGTCGTTCCACCCGACGGAGAAGACCGTGCCGTCGGCGACCGCGAGAATGGGCGCCCCCAGCGGGGCGAAGATGTCGTCGCCGTGGTGCCATCCGCCGGAGACGTCGCTGCGCGGGGCACCAAAGGTGTCGCCGTAGCCCGAAGGGCCGTACACCGGGAACACATACCCGCCGGAGGTCAGCTTCGGGGTGACGACGGGAATGTCCGTCCGAACCGGCAGCCCACCCCGCTTCTGCTTCGGACGCCGGACGTCGCCTGCGCGCACGTCGCTCGCCGCGCCGGTCGCGACGAGCGGCTTCGGCCTGTTGCTGTTGCCGCTGCTTTTGCCCTTGCCGTCCGGGACCGTCTTGCCGCTCTTTGACTTCGGCGTAGGCGCCTGCTGGGTCGTGGTCGTCGCCGCGGGCGCCGGGGCTCTCGCACTGGCATCCGAGAAACCGATCCAGATCGTCGACCCGCCAGGAAGACCGAGGTGTTCACGGTCCAGATGGACGACGAGCCCCGTGACCGTGCCGTGCCAGGACGGCACGAACCCCTGACCCTGGCTCGTCGACTCACGAAGAACCGTCATGCTGCCCCAGTCTGCAAGTGAGATCTCCAGATTTGGCGTTGGCTCGGAAACGGACGTCCCGAAGACGATGAGGTTCGTGATCGTGGAGTTGGAGAGATCGCCGATCGTCCCAGCCGAGCTGACCGCTGCGCGCACCGCAGACACGGTGATCTCGCCTCCGAAGAGCGAGACGTTCTGCAATTCCGACCTGGCGGCGGCGGTTCCGTCGACGGCGCTCGCGGAGACGGTCACGAACGTCGAGTCGGCCGAGACGATCGAGCCGTCGAACGGATAGGCGAACGCCGCGGGTGAGAGGGTCGCCGGCGGCGGCGCCTCCGCCAGCGGGGTTGCGGCGGCGGCGGTCCCGTCGGGCGCGATCACCTGCACGGCGAACGCCTGCGCGGAGACGGGTGGGCCGCCCAGGAGCGGAGGCGTCGCGGCGGCACCACCGCCGAGGACGAGCCCGAGGCACGCAAAAACGAGAGCGGCTGTCGTGCGCGCCGTCACGGCGACCCATTATGCGCGTGAGTCAGGCCGTCCGTCGACATTCGGCGCACCGGCACCGCCTTGCGCGCGGCGCGCTAGCTGCCGAGCTGCCGCTTGGCGAACTCGCGGAAGCGGTCGCGGGTGCCTTCGTCCGGACCGAGGTACTCCTCGTCCCCGTAGCGTGGATCGGCGGCGATCTCCTCGGCGACGGCGCGTACCTCGGCGCGCACGCGCGCACTGTGCGCCGGGTCGCGCATCAACCGGTCGATCCAGGTCTCGCTGCCCTCGTACGGCTCGAGGTCGTGCTCGACGAGCAGCTGGCCGAGCAGCAGGCCGACCCTGATGTAGGCAAACGTCCGAAACGCCAGCAGCCGGCGCGGCGACTCGACCAGGGCCCGGAGCCCGGGCTCTGCCTCCTCGACCTGGGCGACGATGCCGCCGATCGGCTCGTCGACGAGCGGGATCCAGAGGTCTTCCGGGCCGTCCACGCCCGCAGTATGACTACGAAAGGGAACTAGGGAATGGGGTCAGACTGAAGTCTGCCCCCATGCTGTCTAGGAGCGGCGCCGAGTAGCCCGCCACGCGACCTGAGCGGCGACCAGGATCGTCAGCACGCCGAACAGCCTGCGCAGCCCATGCTCGGGCAGGCTCTCGGCGAGCGCGACGCCGCCCTCGACCCCACCGATCGCAGCGAGCCCGATCACGATCGCCGGCCGCCAGCGCACGTTCCCGTACCGCTGCTGCCGCCAGGTGCCGGCAATGACCGTCGGGATGATCGCGAGCAGAGAGGTCGCCTCGGCATGAAGCTGGGTGAGGCCGAGTCCGAGGGTCAACGTCGGGACGAAGAGGATGCCGCCGCCGACACCAAACAGCCCGGCCAGCACTCCGGCGGCGAACCCGAGCGCGATCGCGAGAGCGAGGGTGCCCGCGTCCATCAGATCAGCAGCTTCACGCCGACGCCCACGAGAAGCAGCGCGAACAGGACCGAGAGCGTGCGGTTTGCGACTCGCTGCTGGATCGCGGTTCCCGCAATCGCTCCGACGGCGGCCGGCAGCCCGACCATCGCCGCCGCCCCGGGCTTCAGCTCACCGTGGAACCCGTAGGAGACCGTGCCCGCCAGCGCGATGATCCCGATCGCGGCCAGCGAGGTCGCCATCGCGGAGCGCTCCTGCCACCGGCCGGCCAGCAGCAGCAGCGGGACGACGATGATCCCGCCGCCCACGCCGAAGAGCGCGCTGAAGAAGCCGGCGGCAAGCCCGATCAGGACCAGCGGCACAAGCCTATTCTCCCGGTGCGGGTGGACACGCAGGATCTAGTCGACCAGATCGGGAAGCGGCCGGACGAGACCGGCCTCCTGCTGGACGTCGACGGAACGCTCGCCGCGATCGTCGAGCGGCCCGACGACGCCTCCGTGCCGGAGCCGACGCGCGTGGTGCTCCGCGACCTCGCGGCCCGGTATGCGCTCGTCGCGTGTGTGAGCGGCCGCCCGGAGGGGGACGCCCGCCGGGTCGTCGGAGTCGACGGGCTCGTCTACGTCGGCGAGCACGGCCTCGGCCTCGACCCACGCGCCGGCGAGTGGCGGTCGCAGCTCGAGGAAGTGATCGCCACCTCCGGCCGGCCGGCGGAACGGAAGACGTTCTCCGTCGCCTTCCATTTCCGGACCGCGAAGGACGAGCAGGCCGCCCTCGCCGAGCTCCGGCAGATCGAGGAGCAGGCGTTGGAGCTGGGGTTGCTGACACGTTGGGGCAGGAAGGTGCTCGAGGTGCTCCCACCGGTCGACGTGAACAAGGGAACAGCCGTGCGGGCGCTCCTGGCTGAGCGAGAGCTGCGCCGGGCGCTCTACGCCGGCGACGACGCGACCGACCTCGACGCGTTCCACGGCCTCGACGGGCTCGAGCTCGCCGTGCGGGTCGCGGTCGTCTCGGAGGAGGGCCCGAGCGAGCTCGCCGCGGCCGCGGACGTGGTCCTCGACGGAACCGAGACGCTCGTCGAACTGCTGCGCCGGTTGTAGATGCACCTCACCGACGAGATTCTCGCTCCGATCCGCGCCTGCTTCGGCGAGCCGGACGTGCTCGAGTGGGAAGGGGAGATCAGCGAGCGCGAGCACGGCATCGCCACGTACAACCCGGCGCGGCTCCACGACGTCACGCTCTTCATCCTCAATGGCCAAGATTCTGATGCGCGTGGCCGGGCTTTGCCCGGCCGCGCTGCAGATCAGCGTCTCGCGCTGATCCGCAAGCACCCTTTCCCGCCGGACATCTGGCGCCCCCCCGGCGGCGGGGTCAAGCCTGGAGAGGAGTTCGTCGAGGCGGTCCTGCGAGAGGCATTCGAGGAGACCGGCCTCCACGTCGAGCTCGAGCGGTACCTCGTCGAGGCGCGGGCGCGGTTCCTCTACCGACCGGCCAGGCTGGAAGCGCTGCCGGCCAAGCCGCCAGCGCCCGGCCGAAAACCGGGTGCGCCTCCGGCGCCCCCGGGCCTCGACTGGCGCACGCACGTCTTCCTCGCGACGACCGTGGACGAGGTGATCGCGCCGATCGACACCGAGGAGATCGCCGAGGCCCGCTGGGGCACGCTCGAGGAGCTGGGAGGTCCTCTGCGCGAGCGCCTGCTTGCGACCGGACGCGCCTTCTGGCGCTACCGGGTTGCGCTGCACGACGCGGCGCTGGCGGCGTTGCGGAAGCCCTAGACCCCAGAAGTCGCGGTGGAGCACCCAACCGACCTCCGGAACGGGCGCGTCCACGAGCGGCCAATCGTGGTGGCAGAGGATTCCGATGCGACCGATCAAGCGCCCGCTCCGCCGCTCGCAGGCCGCCCACTGGCTGTAGCCGTCCTGCCGCCAGCCGGCGCCGAACCGCTCGATCTGCTCGGCAGTCCAGTCGCGATCGTGCGCCGGCATCATCGCGAGGTACTCCGGCTGGACGTAGATCTCATAGAGCGGGTCGAGGTCAACCTCGTGCCACTGGCGCAGCAACAGCCGCTCGGTGGTCACCTCTTCAGGAATCGGGCTCTTACCCACCGTCACGGAGGACGGCCCACGCACGGCACACGTCGTCCTCCGTCGTGCGCTCACTCCCGATCGCGAGCCGAAGCACGTAGCCCCCGTTCAGCTTCGTGTGCGAGATGAAGATCTCGCCGCTCGAGTTGACGCGCTCGAGGATCGCCTCGTTCTCCTCGTCCGAGCCCTCGCGCCGGAAGCACACGACGGAGAACGGCCGCGGCGCACAGACCTCCCAGCCGGGCTCGTCCCGGACCCAGCCTTCGAACAGCTCGGCCAGCCGGACCGCCTCGCGGATGCGCGACTGGAGCCCTTCGCGCCCGTAGCAGCGCAGCACTGCCCACAGCTTGAGTGAGCGAAAACGACGGCCCAGGGCAGGCCCGTACTCGCTGATGTTGAACGCGGCCTCGTCCGTCGTCCTCAGGTACTCGGGAACGAGGGCGAACGCGGCGCGGAAGTCGTCGGGCCGGCTCGTCCAGAGCAGAGAGCAGTCCATGGGCGTGAACATCCACTTGTGGGCGTTGACGACCAGGGAGTCGGCACGCTCGACGCCCTGGAAGGCCCAGCGCAGCTCCGGGCAGACCATCGCAGAGCCTGCGTAGGCAGCGTCGACGTGCAGCCAGGCACCGGCCGACGCGCACCGCTCGGCGATCGGTGCGACCGGATCGACGGAGGTGGTGGAGGTCGTCCCGACGGTGGCGACGACCGCGGCCACATCGTCCAGCTCCAGGGCGTCCGCCCGCATCCGGAAGGCGTCGTCCACGGGCGCCTTGCGCACTTCCAGACCGAGCATGCGCGCGTCCTTCTCGACCGACGAGTGCGCGTGCTCGGAGCAGACGACGACGTTCCGGCCCGTTGTGTGCCGGGCGGCGATCAGGGCAGCCAGCGTCGAGGTCGAAGCAGTGTCCTCGATGTGGCCGTGCCACCCGCGCGGGATCCCGATCAGCTGCGCGACCCAGTCCAGCACCGTCACCTCGAGTTCGGTCGAGGCAGGCGCCGTCCGCCAGAGGATCGCAACCGAGTTCAGCGTCGCCGCCAGCAGCTCGGCGAGGATCCCCGGCTCCGAGCCTGTGACGGCAAAGTAGGCGAAGAAGCGCGGGTGCTGCCAGTGCGTCATCCCCGGCATCAGGATCTCGTCGAGGTCGCGCAGCACTGCCTCGAACGGCTCACCCTGTTCGGGCGGCGACTGCGGAAGCCGCGCGCGGATGTCGCCCGGCCTGACCTGCGCCAGCACCGGCAGCTCGCCGACACGCTCGAGGTAGTCGGCCGCCCAGTCGACGGCGGCGTGGCCGTCGTCGCGGAACGTCACTTCTTGACCTTCGACCAGGGCCGGGTGTTGACGACCTGCTCCTTCGTCAGCCACGCGCGGCGGGCCTGTCCGATCCCGAGGGGCAGGTAGCCCAGTGCCGAAGTCGAGTGCGCGTCGGTGGAGACGACGATCCGCACGCAACGCTCGCCCGCCAGGCGCGCGTCGGCATCGCGGAGGTCGAGCCGGTCGGGCTGGGAGTTGATTTCGAGCGCGGTGCCTGTCTCGACCGCCGCCGCACAGACGCGCTCTAGGTCGATGTCCATCGGCCCGCGCTTGTTGATCTTCCGCCCGGTCAGGTGGCCGATCACGTCCACGTGCGGGTTCTCGATCGCGGCGAGCACCCGCTCGGTCGGATTTGTCGAGAACGCGGCGTGGACAGACGCGACGACCCAGTCCAGTCCCGCGAGCACCTCGTCGGGCACGTCGAGCACACCGTTCGCGCGGATGTTGACCTCGACGCCGTGCAGTAGCCGGAACGGCTTGAGACGGGCGTTCAGCGCCGCCAGCTCCTCGGCCTGGGCCTCGAGCCTCCCTTCCCGGAGGTAGTGCGAGTGGTCGGTGATCGCGAGGTACGAGTAGCCGCGCGCCTTCGCGGCGAGCGCCATCTCCTCCATCGTGCTCCTGCCGTCCGCCGACCAGGTGGTATGTGCGTGCAGGTCGCCGCGGATGTCCCCCTCCTCGACGAGCGCCGGCAGCTTGCCTTTTCGGGCCGCGTCGAGCTCGCCCGCGTCCTCCCGCAGCTCAGGCGGGATGAACTGGTAGCCGAGCCACTCGTAGAGCTCCTCCTCGGTGCGGAAGGTGTGCACCTCGCCCGACTCGACCTCGGTGATCCCGTATTCGGAGATGGAGAGCCCGCGGCGCACAGCCTCCTCTCGCATGGCCACGTTGTGGTTCTTCGAGCCGGTGAAGTGCTGGAGGAGGTTGCCGTAGCACTCGGGCGGCACGACGCGCAGATCGAAGCGAAGGCCGTCCTGCGAGATCACGGTCGCCTTGGTCCCGCCCCTGGCGACGACCTCGACCACCCAGTCGAAGCTCGTGAACGCGTCGATCAGAGCCCGCGCGTCGGTGGCGGTGGCAATCACGTCGAGATCGCGGAACGTCTCGCGGCGGCGGCGCACGCTCCCTGCCTCGGAGACCTGCTCAGCGGCCGGATGATCCCGGAGCGCGTCGACGACCGCCAGGACAGCGGGCAACCCAGCTCCGAGGAGCGGCCGCGCCGGTGCCTTCGGCTTGGCCTGCTCCTTCAGCGCCCGCAGCACGTTCTCCTCGACCTTCGGGCCGAGCCCGGTCAGCATGCGCAGGCGCTCCTGCTCCGCGGCGTCGCGCAGCTCACCCAGAGTCGAGACGCCGAGCTCCAGCCAGATCCGCCTGGCCGTCTTCGGGCCGAGGCCTGGTAGCCGCATGAACGCGACCACGTCCGGGGGGATGCGCTGTCGCCGCTTCGCCAGCGCCTCGATCTCTCCCTGCTCGACGATCTGGACGATCTTCTCCTCGATCGTCTTGCCGATCCCCTGCAGTTCCTTTGCCCGCCCGTCGAGCGCCATCTGGGCAATCGAGCCGCCGGTCTCCCTGACACGCTGGGCGGCGCGCCGGTACGCGAGGAGTCGAAACGCCTCCGTCCCCTCGAGCTCAAGCATGTCGGCGAGCAGCTCGAGCTGCTCGACGACCTCGGAGTTCCGCGGCAGCGTCGCGGCCATGCCGCGATCATAGGTACGTGCCAGGGGCCTGCGTCTCTGCATGGGGGAACCCATGGTTCCCCCATGAACCCCTCCTTCGCCGCGAGCATCCAAGACCGGCGGTTGGGCTCCGCCGGGCAAAGCCCGGCTACGCCCGCAAAGCTCCCCACAGTTCTAACGTGCGAACCATGAGAACCTATGTATGCCTCCCGACCTACAACGAGCGCGAGAACCTCGAGCCGATGGTGCGCGCCCTGCTCGAGCGACTCGGCCCCGACGACCGCGTGCTCGTGATCGACGACAGCTCGCCCGACGGGACGGGCGAGCTCGCCGACCGGCTCGCGGACGAACACGAGCGGGTCGAGGTGCTCCACCGCCCCGAGAAGGACGGGCTCGGCCCCGCGTACCTGGCCGGCTTCGACCACGCCCTGGCCGACGGCGCCGAGCTGATCCTCGAGATGGACTGCGACTTCTCGCACGACCCGGACGACGTTCCGCGGCTGATCGCGGCTGCGACCGACGCTGACCTGGTGCTCGGCTCGCGCTACGTCTCAGGGGGGCGCATCGAGAACTGGGGCCTCGCGCGGCGATTCGTGTCGCGGGCCGGCTCGTGTTACGCGCAAACGCTCCTCTGGGCGCCGGTGAAGGACTTGACCGGCGGCTTCAAGTGCTACCGGCGTGAAGTCCTGGAGCGGATCGACCTCGGCTCGGTGTCGTCCCGTGGGTACGCGTTCCAGATCGAGACCACCTACCGCGCATTGCGCGCGGGCTTCCGGGTCGTCGAGCTGCCGATCACGTTTGCCGACCGAGAGGCCGGCAACTCGAAGATGAGCGGCCCGATCGTGCTCGAGGCGATCTGGCGCGTGCCGTACCTCGGCCTGCTCGCCCTGCTCGGACGTCTACGCTGAGGAGATGCATAGGCTTGACGGAGCATCCAAGTAGCGGAGGGTGCCGGCTTTGCCGGCGCCGAAGCGGGAAACGTGGTCGAGGTCACTGACGACTGCTTCGCCGACGACGTCTTGGCGGCAGACCGCCCGGTGATCGTCGACTTCTGGGCGCCTTGGTGCGGCCCGTGCAAGGCGGTCGACCGCACCCTCGGAGAGCTCGAGGCCGAGCACGGGGCCAGGCTCATATTCGCGAAGATGAACATCGACGAGCACCCGCTGCGGGCAGCCGAGCTCGGCGTCCTGTCGATTCCGACGGTCATCCTGTTCGAAGGCGGCGTCCGGCAGGAGAGCGTCGTAGGCGCTCGGGGGCGTGCGCACTTCGAGAAGACGTTCGCTCCCTGGCTCTCGGCGTAGCTGTCACACGGGCGCGGGCAGCGGGCTGGCGCGCACGCGCGGGTCGAGCACGGCGAAGAGCAGGTCGGCGACGAGGTTGAGCAGGACCACGATGGCGGACGAAACGACGATGATCCCGGCGAGCACGGGCAGATCGTTGCGGAGGATTGCCTGGTAGAAGATCCGCCCGATCCCCGGCAGCCCGAACGCGGTCTCGACGAAGAGCGCGGTCGGCAGGGCAAGCCGGCCGGTGTCCATGGCGAGCATCGCGACCACGGGCACCAGCACGTTCGGGAGCACGTGTGCCCGCATCGCCTGCCACTCCGAGAGCCCCTTCGCGCGCGCCTGCTTGACGTAATCCTCCTGAAGCGTCTCGGTGACGCTCGCCCGGATCATGCGCGTGTAGAGGGCCGCGAACACCGCCGCGAAGGTGATCCACGGCAGCAACAGATGGAGTGCCCACTGGACGGGGCCGCCGCAGCTCGTCTCCGGGCCGAACATGTCTCAGTACCCCCTTCGGCGTCAGGTCGAGCCGGTAGCCGAACAGATTGGAGAGCATCAGCCCGAGCCACAGCGGGTGCACCGAGAGACCGACCAGCACGAGCACCATGCCCGCTCTGTCGATCAGCGACCGCGGCCGCATCGCCGAGAAGACGCCGAGCGGTAACGCGATCAGCATCCAGACGACCGCAGCGCCGATCGTCAGCGAGAGCGTGATCGGCGCGCCGTTCGCGAGGATCGTGGTCACCGGCTGCCGCGAGTAGAACGACCGGTCCAGCGACCCGTTCGCGATCCGCCAGAGCCACTCGCCGTACTGCGTGATCACGGAGCCGTGGAGCTTGGACCACTTCTCGATGTCGGTGGCGCCGCTCCCCCGCAGGCGGACGGAGTTCTGGGGGATGACGTAGAAGAGGACGAAGGTGACCAGCGTCAGAGCGAGGCGAGGACGACACCCCACGCCAGCCGTCTGACGAAGTAGGTGAGCACCGCTAGGGCTTGCCACGCCGGAAGTGGTCGAAGCCCCCCAGGTCGACGGGCGACCCGCCGGCGCGGAGCTCGACGCCGGCTCCCTCCTCGCAGCGACCGATCGCGGCGAAGCGGCCGGGGTCGGGGACTGCGGCCAGCAGCTCGTAGTCCTCCCCGAACCCGAGGTCGTCAGTGGTCGCGCCGTCGGCCAGAGGCACCCGCTCGACGTCGATCACGAGGCGGCATCCCGAACGCGCGGCGATGTGGCCGGCGTCGCGGGCGAGCCCGTCGGAGACGTCGATCAGGGCGCGCGCGGTCACGGCCAGCTCCTTGCCTTCGGCGAGCCGGAGCGGGGGACGGGCGTAGCGCTGCTCGCGGAACGCTGCGCCGGCCGCGCCGAGCGGCCCGGTGACGACGAGCGCGTCGCCCGGCACGGCGCCGCCGCGACCGGGCACCCGGTCCGACCGGCCGAGTGCCGTCACACTCAACAGGAGGCGATCCGAGGCGCACGTGTCGCCGCCGATCACGGGCACGCCTGCCTCGGCCAGCCCTTCATACAGCTCCACTACGTCGGCGAGGGCGGTATCGGATCGCGCCGCGAGGCTGACGACCAGGCCCTCGGGCTCCGCGCCCGAGGCGGCGAGGTCGCTGAGGTTGACGGCGGCCGCGCGGAAGCCGAGCTCCCGCCACGAGATCCAGTCGAGCCGAAAGTGAACGCCCTCGACGAGCGCATCCTGGGTGACGACGCGGCCGCCGGCGAGCTCCGCGGCGTCGTTGTCGATCCCCACGGCGAGCCCCCGGCGCTCGAGCTCCGCGAGCAGGCCCAGCTCGCCGATGTCAGCGAGCTTCACGGATCCCCAGTACATCGACGGGCCCTTCTCCCACGCCGATCTCCGTCAGACCGTTCGCGACCGCGTGGGAGGCAGCCGCCGCCGCGCCCCGCGCCGCCTCCTCCAGCGACAGGCCCAGCGCGAGCAGCGCCGCCAGGGTCGCCGAGTGCGTGCAGCCCGCCCCGTGGGTGGCCGGGACGTCGTGCCACTCGACCGGGATCTCGACGTGGGAAGTGCCGTCGAAGAGGTGGTCGACGGCGTCCGCTCCGTGACCCCCGGTGACGATCACCGCCGGAGCGCCGAGATCGTGCAGGCGTTCCGCCAGCTCCTTCTGGGACAGGCTCGAGCCTGCCCCTGATGCAAGCGCTTCGGCCTCGGGAAGGTTCGGGGTAACGACGGTCGCCAGCGGCAGCAGTCGCCCGATCAGCGTCTCGACGGCGTCGTCGCGGAGCAGCCGCGCGCCCGAGCTGGCGATCAGCACCGGATCGACCACGAGCGGCACCGCGTGCTCGGCCAGGAAGTCCGCGACCGTCTCGATGATCGCCGCCGAGAAGAGCATTCCCGTCTTGGCCGCATCCACCCCGATGTCGGAGAAGACCGCCTCGAGCTGGGCGCGGACGAACTCAGGCGGCACCTCGAGCACGTCCGTCACGCCGATCGTGTTCTGCGCGGTCAGCGCGACGATCGCGGTCGAGCCGTGGCAGCCGGCGGCGGCGAACGCCTTCAGGTCGGCCTGGATCCCGGCGCCGCCCCCCGAATCGGACCCGGCGATCGTCAGGCAGCGCGGAACTGGCGAGACTGGCATTCCCGGCTAGCATCGTGTCACGGCCATACCACTCCGTGGAGGCACGATGGGAGCACCGTTCACACACACGACCTGGCAGGTGAAGCCCGGCCAGGAGGAGGAGTTCGTCCGCCGCTGGCTCGAGTGGGTCGAGTGGAGCCACCGGCAGGGCTTGCGGGCGCGCGCACGCCTCTTGCGCGATCTCGAGAACCCCTCGACGTTCGTCAGCTTCGGACCGTGGGAGACGATCGCCGCGGTCCGTGCCTGGCGAGGCGAGGCGGGCTACCACGAGCGGGTCGCGCGGCTCCAGGAGCTCGTCGAGCGTTTCGAGCCAAGGACGCTCGAGGAGGTCGCCGAGAGCTAGCCATCGCCTTCGGCGATGCCTAGTGAAGGCGTCGCTACCATCGGGCCATGGCGCGCTACGACGGCTTAGCCGACGCTACTCGAGCTTGGCTGGACCGTGACCGGTGTGGACGCCTCCGAAGATCAGCTGCGCGTGGCGCACGAGCGCGCTCCACGTACCGAACTGATTCATGCGGATGCGACCGCGCTCCCCTTCCCCGACAAGACATTCGACGCCGGCGCGACTCCCAGCGGCTGGCGCGCGCCGCTTGGCTCGTTCGTCCACCTGCCGCTCGAGCCGTTCCTGAACTCGTTCGCCGGATTCACGCTCGACAGGACGGAAGAGCCGGACGACGGCCGAGAGTACCCGGCAACCTTCGCGGTCGCACTGACTAAGCCGTGACCGTCGCAGTCGCCTGGGATGGCATTCTTGTGGGGGAAGAGCTCACGTACCTCGGCGGCGAGCCGGCGCGCACGGCCCGCTCCGCTCCGTTTCCGGACGAGCTGCATCCGAAGGTGCGGGCGGCGCTGGAGGCACAGGGGGTCAGCGAGCTCTACGAGCACCAGGCCGGCGCCTGGGAGGCGGCAGCCCGGGGCGAGCACGTGGTCGTCACGACGGGCACCGCAAGCGGCAAGTCGCTCGCGTTCAACCTTCCTGTCCTCGACGCGCTGGCGCGCGAGCCGAAGCGCCGCGCCCTCTACCTCTACCCGACCAAAGCGCTCGCGCAGGACCAGCTCCGCTCACTGACCTCGCTGAAAGTCCCTCGCGTCCGCGCGGCGATCTACGACGGCGACACCGAGGCCGAGCGTCGGTGGCAGATCCGCAAGTGGTCCAATCTCGTCCTCTCCAACCCGGACATGCTCCACGTCGGCGTCCTGCCGCACCACGACCGCTGGGGCGACGTGCTCTCGAACCTGGCCTATGTCGTCGTCGACGAGGCGCACGTCTACCGCGGCGTCTTCGGCTCCCACGTCGGCAACGTCCTCCGCCGGCTGCGCCGGCTCGCGCGGGTCTACGGAGCCGATCCGCAGTTCCTGCTTGCCTCGGCGACGATCTCGAACCCCGGTGAGCTGGCACGCTCACTGCTCGGCGTCGAGGTGACCGTGCTCGGTGACGACGCGGCGCCGCGGGCCGAGCGGACGATCGCGCTCTGGAACCCGCCGCTGGTCGACGAGGAGCTCGGGCTGCGCGCCAGCGCGCTCGGCGAGGCGTCCCGGCTGATGGCCGAGCTCGTCTCGCGTGGGCTGCGCACGCTCTGCTTCGCGAAGAGCCGCAAGTCGGCCGAGCTGATCCACCGGTTCACGGCCGACCGCCTGGGGCGCGAGTACCGCAGCCGGCTGTCGCCGTACCGTGCCGGATATACGCCGGGCCAGCGGCGCGAGATCGAGCAGCGGCTGGTCGCGGGCGAGCTGCTCGGCGTCGCAGCCACGGACGCGCTCGAGCTCGGCATCGACATCGGCCTCCTCGATTGCGTGATCACGACCGGCTTTCCCGGCACGGTCGCGAGCCTCCGCCAGCAGTGGGGGCGCGCCGGCCGCCGCGGGCACGGGCTGGCGGTGCTCGTCGCGAGCGAGGACGCGCTCGACCAGTACTTCATGCGTGAGCCGGAAGCGCTGCTCGAGCGCCGCGTCGAGGCGGCGATCCTCGACCACACGAACCCGCGGGTGCTCGACGGACACGTCCGCGCAGCCGCCTTCGAGGCTCCGATCGACGACCACGACCGGGACGTGCTCGGGGACGCGGCGCTTGAGCGCGCGCCGCTGCTCCCGGAGCTGAAGAGGACGCCCGCGGGCTTCGTCTGGGCTGGCCGCGACTACCCCGCAGCCCGGATCCCGCTCCGCTCGACGAGCCCCGACTCCTTCTCTGTGATCGACACCATGACCGGCTCGGTGCTCGGCCTCGTCGAGCGCGAGCGCGCGTACTCGACGGTCCACGACGGCGCCGTCTACCTCCACCTCGGCGAGGCGTACCGTGTGACCGCGCTCGACCTGGAGGCGCGCCAGGCGCTCGTCTCGCCCTTCGCCGGCGACCTCTACACGCAGGCGAAGAAGGACACGACCACCGCGATCGAGTCTCCCGAGCGCGTCGAGCACCGGCTCGGGCTCGAGCTGACGTGGGGCCGCGTCTCCGTGACCGAGCAGGTCGTCGCCTACCAGCTGAAGAAGGCCTCGACCCAGGAGACGCTCGACCTCGTGGGACTCGACCTGCCGGAGACGACCTTCGAGACGGAGGCGATCTGGTTCTGCCCCGAGCCGTGGATGCTCGAAGGGCTCGACCAGATGCCAAAGCTCCTCGGAGCCCTGCACGCCGCCGAGCACGCGCTGATCGCGCTGCTCCCCTTGTGGGCGATGTGCGATCGCTGGGACATCGGCGGGCTCTCGACGAACATTCACTTCCAGACGGGCCGCCCGACGGTGTTCGTCTACGACGGCCACCCCGGCGGCGTCGGGATCACCGAGCGCGGCTTCGAGGCCTTCGAAGGGTGGGTCGAGGACACGGCGAAACTGCTCGCCGGCTGCCCGTGCGAGCGTGGCTGCCCCTCCTGCGTCCAGTCGCCGAAGTGCGGGAACCTGAACGACATGCTCGACAAGGCCGGAGCGCTGGAGCTGCTCGACCGTCTGGTCGGGGCGCGGGCTAACCGGGCGGCCCGGCGCTAGTCTGAATCTTCGATGCGCGGCCGCATCCTGATCGCCGCCGCCGCGGCAGCCCTTGCCCTCCCCGCTGTGAGCCTCGCCGGAGGCGGCCCGGGGGAGGCGACCTTCGGCTACGGCAAGTACCCGCTCGAAACCAGGACCTTCGCCGGCTGCAAACGCTTCGAGGCGACCCTGCCCTTCTACCGCTCCTGCCTGGGCGCGGCCGCCGACTGCCATCGCGCGGCGACTCGCTACCAGCGCTACAGCTGCATCCACGGCCTCGGCCACGCCTACGCGCGCCAGTTCAATGACTTCGTCGACCCCGCGCTCACGTCGTGCGGCCGGCTCGGCCCCAACGATGCGCCGGACTGCGCCCAGGGCGTCTTCCACGGCTACTGGATCGCGGTCGCCGGGCTCGACGGCACGCGCCGCCCGGCCGGGGTGACGACGCCGCGGAAGCTCTGCGGCGCCCAGCCGTCCAGGTTCGTGCGGGCGTGCTGGTGCCGCGCGCTGCTCGAGCGGCCGCCGGCGAAGGCGCCTGAGTCCGCACGCGATCTGCTCGCGCTCTGCCGGGGGCTGTCCAGCCTCCAGCACTCCGCCTGCGTCACCGGCGCGTCACTGATCCGCTCGTCCGACCCGCTCGAACAGCTCCGTACCTGCGCCAGCCTCGCGGCCGGAGACGCCGCAGCCTGCATCCGCGGCGTCCGCTCGCCGACGTACGCGCTCGCGCCCTTCGCGACCAAGCTCCGCCTGATCCAGGCGTGCGCAACAGTGCGCACGGCCCAGCACGCGTGTTACGAGTGGCTCGGCAAAGCCCTGAACGTGGTTACGAACGGATCGTTCGTCACGCGCGGCTGCCCGCAGCTCCGCTATGCCGCCACCCGGGCGACCTGCACGCGCGCCGCGCGTTCCTACAACGGGGCGCTGGAAACCTTCAGCTGAGATGCACAACCGCGGCCTCGCCCATCACGTTGCCGGTGCCGCAGCCGGTGTGACCGCGGTCGCCGCGACCACCGGCCTCGTCTTCGCGCTGAAACCGGTTGCGCCCGTTCTCAGCCTCGGCGTCCTCTACCTGCTCGCCGTGGTGCCGATCGCGGTCGTCTGGGGAATCCCGCACGCGTTCGGAGTCTCGGTCGCGAGCATGCTCGCGTTTAACTTCTTCTTCCTGCCGCCCGTGCACAGCTTCGCGCTGCGCAACTCGGAGAACTGGGTCGCGCTCGCCGTTTACCTCGTCACCGGAGTCGTCGTCGCGGAGCTCGCTGCGCGCTCGCGGCGGCGGGCGGCCGAGGCCGAGCTGCGGGCACAGGAGGCGGCGTTCGTCGCCGATCTCGCCGCCCGGCTGCTCGAGTCCGGGGAGGTGCAGCGGGAGCTGCGCGCGATCGCCTCTCGCCTGGCCGAGGTGCTCGGAGCATCGCGAGCGTGGATCGAGCTGGATTCGCTGCGGCAGCCCGAGGCGGACGAGACCGTGTACGAGCTCACGATCGGCAATCGCAAGGTCGGCCGCCTGTACATCGACGCCGGTGCCAGGGTCGACCCCGCAGCCGCCGAGCGGCTCGCCCCTGCGCTCGCCTCGCTGCTGGCCGTCACCTCCGACCGCGAGCGCCTCGCCCGGCGGGCGGTCGAGGCGGAGACGCTGCGCCGCAGCGACGCGGTCAAGACGGCGATCCTGCGTGCCGTCAGCCACGACCTGCGTTCCCCCCTGACGGCAATCCGAGCCGCAGCCGAGGGCCTCCAGAGCGGGTCGTTCGAACTCGGGCCGGACGACCAGGCGGCGCTGCTCGCGACTATCGGCCTCGAGACCGGCAGGCTCGACCGGCTCGTCTCCAACCTGCTCGACCTGTCGCTCCTCGAGTCCGGGACGGCAACGCCGAGGCCAGAGGTGTGGACGCTCGACGGCCTCGTCGGCCGCGCGCTCGACGCGCTCGGCGCCGATGCAGCGCGCGTCCACGTCGCGCTTCCCCCGGAGCCGGCAGCCGTCCGCGTCGACGGAGCGCAGATCGAGCGCGTGCTCGTCAACCTCCTCGAGAACGCCCTGCGAATCGGCGAGTCGGTCGAGATCGGCGGCGGCGAGGCCGGGGACGAGGCGCTGCTCCGCGTCCTCGACGACGGGCCGGGGCTCGACGAGCGGGATCTCGAGCGCATCTTCGACCCGTTCGAGCGGGGTCGGGCCCCCTCGGGCCGCGGAAGCGGGCTTGGTCTCGCGATCGCCCGCGGGTTCGCGCAGGCGAACGGCTGCCGCCTCTGGGCGGAGTCGCCGCCCGGCGCGGGCGCCGTCTTCGTGCTCGCGCTGCCGCGGGTCGAAGTGCCGGCCGCGGTCACCGCATGACCCGGACGAGGATCCTCGTCGTCGACGACGAGCCGCAGATCCTGCGCGCGCTCGAGACGAACCTGCGCGGGGCCGGCTACGAGGTCGACACCGCGGCCACCGCCGAAGAAGCACGCACGGCAGCCGCCCTCGGGAAGCCCGACGCCGTGATCCTCGACCTGGTGCTTCCGGATGGAAGCGGGACGGCGGTGTGCCGCGAGCTCCGCCGCTGGAGCACGGCCCCGGTGATCGTCCTCTCCGTCGTCGGCGACCAGCAGGAAAAGGTGGCGGCACTCGACGCCGGGGCGGACGACTACGTGACGAAGCCCTTCGGGATGGACGAGCTGCTCGCGCGACTGCGGGCCGCGCTCCGGCGTGCGGCGCCCTCGGGAGAGCCGCTGGTGCGGGTGGGCGAGCTCGAGGTCGACCTCGAGAAGCGGTCCGTCTCACTCGCGGGCCGGGCCGTCGCGCTGACACCGAACGAGTTCCGGCTCCTCTCCTTGCTCGCGCAGAACGAGGGCAAGCTGATGACGCACCAGACGATCCTGCGGGAGGTCTGGGGGCCCGCGTACGGCGACGAGTCCCACTACCTGCACGTCTACGTCTCACAGCTGCGGCGGAAGATCGAGCCCGACCCGACCCGGCCTCGCTATCTGCTGACCGAGCCCGGCGCCGGTTACCGGCTCGTCGCGCCGTCTTGAGCGTTTCTTGAGGCGCAGGCGGCTCTCCTTGACAGTCCCCTGAGCATCCCGGATCTACGGTGGAACCATGGCGGTCACCACCGGCAGGCGCCCGTCGGCTGCGCTCAAACGCGCATTGATCGGGCCACCGCGCGCGAGCGGGCAGATGCACGAGACGCTGCTCTCAAAGCGGCTCGCGCTGCCGATCTTCGCCTCCGACCCGTTGTCGTCGGTGGCCTACGCAACCGAGGCGGCGCTCGTCGTCCTGATCGCCGCGTCCGCGAGTGCGGCGCACCTCGTCCTGCCGGTCTCGATTGCGATCGCGGTCGTGCTGGCGATCGTCGTCGTCTCCTACACGCAGACGGTGCAAGCCTACGAGACCAGCGGCGGAGCGTACGTTGTCGCCCGCGAAAACCTCGGCAAGTTGCCGAGCCTCGTCGCCGCTGCCGCGCTCCTCACCGACTACGTGCTCACCGTCGCCGTCTCGGTCACGGCCGGGGTGCTGGCACTGACCTCGGCGGCACCGTCGCTGGAGGCGCACAAGCTTTCGCTCTCCCTCGGCTTCGTCGTCCTGCTCACGGTCGTCAACCTGCGCGGCGTCCGCGAGTCGGGCGTTGCCTTCGCCCTGCCCACCTACGCGTTCGTCGTCGCCATGTACACGCTCGTCGCCGCCGGCATCGCGCGTTGTGCGAGCGGCGGCTGCCCGACTGCGCACGTGCCGGACCCGACCACGGTCGGCGTGGGTGCGGCCGGACTCTTCGTCATCCTGCGCGCGTTCGCGTCCGGCTCGGCGGCGCTCACCGGGGTCGAGGCGATCTCGAACGGGGTGAATGCCTTCCGGCCGCCGCAGGGAAAGAACGCAGCCCGCACGCTGGTCGTGATGGGTGTGATCGCGATCTCGTTGTTCATCGGCGTTTCGTACCTCGCCGTCGCGATGCACGCACGCCCGAGCAACAGCGTCTCGCTGATCTCGGAGATCGCGCGCGCGGCGTTCCCGGCCGGCTCGGGCGGCGCATTCATGTACTACGCGGTCCAGGGCCTGACGTTCGGGATCCTGGTGCTCGCAGCGAACACCTCGTACCAGGGCTTCCCCAGGCTCGGCGCGGTGCTCGCCCGCGACCGCTTCTTCCCGCGCCAGTTCGTCAACCTCGGCGACCGACTCGTCTACTCGAACGGGATCGTCGTGCTCGCCGGCGCCGCCGCGCTCCTGATCTGGATGTTCGGCGCGAACGTGCTCTCGCTGCTCCACCTGTACGTAATCGGGGTCTTCACGGCATTCACCCTCTCGCAGGCCGGGATGGTGCGCTACTGGCACCGCAAACGCGGGCCGGGCTGGGGGCGGCGCGCACTCGTCAACAGCCTGGGGGCGACGGCGACGGGAATCGTCGCGGTGCTCGTGATCGAGACGAAGTTCACCGAGGGCGCGTGGATGGTGACGATCGCGATCCCGGTGCTCGTGGCCCTCTGCCTTGTCATCAACCGCCACTACCGGATCGTCGCCCGCCGCCTCCGGGCCGGAACCACCGCTGTACGTGCAGCCGGGACGCCGACGAACACGGTCGTGCTGTTCGTCGAAGGGCTCGACGAGGCGGCAGCCGAGGCGACCTGGTACGCGCGCCAGATCGCCGGCCGCGACTTCCAGGCCGTCCACGTCAAGGACGGCCACCCCGACCCGCGCGGCAGGTGGTGGGACTTCAGCGGAGGCGCCCAGCCGCTGCACATCCTCGAGCGCACCGAGCGGACGGCCGACGCGGTGCTCGACTACGTCTGGGGACTTCCCCGGGGCGAGTCGACATTCGTGACGGTCGTCGTCCCGGAGCTCCTCAGCCGTCCGACACTGACAGCCGCGATCCTCAGCAGGCGAACCACGTTCCTGCTCAAGCTGCGCCTGCTGCGTGAGACCGGCATCGTCGTCACCGACGTTCCCGTGGTCGCCGGGCAGCACCCGGAAGCGCCGGAGCGGACTGTCGCGCGGGTGCTTGTCTCCGGTGTCCACGCCGCCACCCTGCGAGCGGTCAACTACGTGCGATCGCTCGAGCTCGATGATGCGGGCGCGGTCTTCTTCGCGTTCGACGCCGAGGAAGCCGGCCGCGTGCGGGACGAATGGCGGCGGGGTCGTATCGACCTCCCGCTCGAGGTGATCGAGGCACCGTACCGCGACCTCGGCGACCCCCTCCTCGATTACCTGCGCCCGCTGGGCGTCGACCCGGCCACGCGCGTTTCCGTCGTGATGCCCGAGCTGACCTTCAGCGGCTGGCGGCAGCTCCTGCACAACCAGCGCGCGCTCTACATCAAGCGGCTGCTCCTGTTCGAGCCCCGCGTGATCCTGTCCAGCGTCCCGTACCACTTGCCGTGACCGCGCCGTCGCTGATCGTCGCGTACGACGGATCGCAGGAGGCCCGGCGCGCGCTCGATCACGCGGCCGCGCTCGCGGGCCCCGGCGGCGAGGTGACGGTGATCAACGTCGCCCCCGCGCAGGCGGTGGGCTCGAGGCTCGAAGCCGTGGGCGAACCGCAGCGGGCCCGGCAGCGGGCGCAGCTGGAGGAGGCCCGCGCGCGGCTCGAACGCCGCGGCCTCCGCGTGCGAACGGTCGCCGCGATCGGCGACCCCTTCTACGAGATCACCGCGCTCGCGCGGGACCGTGAGCAGGCAGTCGTGATCGTCGGCCGGCGCCGTCACCTGCTTCCCGGACGGTCGCTGACGAGCCGCCTCGTCCGCGGCGCGCCGTTCGACGTCCTCGTCGTCGGCTAGGCGCCGACCTACCCTGTGCGAAGCTACCGCTGGTGGAGCGCGAGGCGCACGGCGGCACCTTGATCGCGGGCGGCGGTTACGCCGGCTCGCTCGTCGCCCGCAAGCTCGGCCGCCGCGGCGCGACGATCGTCAGCCCGGAGAACTTCATGCTCTTCACCCCGCTCCTGCCCGAGGCGGCCTCGGGCACGCTCGAGCCGCGACACGTCGTCGTCCCTCTGCGGATGATGTGTCCGCATGCAGAGCTGCTTGTCGGACGCGTCACGGCACTCGACGCCGACCGAAAGTCGGTCACGGTCGGCGCGATCGACGGCCCGCTGGAGGTCGAGTACGAGCAACTCGTGCTCGCGCTCGGCTCGATCTCGCGAACGCTGCCGGTACCCGGACTCGCCGAGCACGGCCGCGGGTTCCGTGACCTCGCAGACGCGATCGACCTCCGCAACCACGTCCTCCGGCAGCTGGAGGCCGCAGATGCGGCGCCGGCGTCCGAGGACCGCGCGCGCCACCTCTCCTTCGTCTTCGTCGGCGCCGGCTACGCGGGCGTCGAGGCGCTGGCCGAGCTCTCGGATCTCGTCCGCGACGCGCTGCGCTACTACCCACGGCTCCGCACGGCCCCACAGCGCTGGGTGCTGGTCGACGCAGCTCCGAGGATCCTTCCGGAGATCCCAACCCGACTGGGCGAATACGCCGCCCGCCAGCTCGCGGGCCGGAGAGTCGAGATCCACGTGTCCACCCGGCTCGAGTCCGCCGACGAGCGCGGCGTCCTCCTCTCCGACGCCACGCAGATCGAGACGGGCACGCTCGTCTGGACGACCGGGGTGCGTGCGAATCCGCTCCTCGCCGATATGGGGGTGCCGCTGGACGGGCGCGGCCGCGTGATCGTGGACGAGCAGCTTCGCGTGGAAGGCCGTGCCGGCATTTGGGCGCTCGGCGACTGCGCGGCCGTGCCGAACCAGGCAACGCAGGGACAGACGGACCCGCCGACCTCGCAGCACGCCCTCCGGCAGGCTAGACGTCTGGCCCGGAACCTGGCCGGCAAGCCGAAACCGTACCGCTACCGGATGCTCGGGCAGGCGGCCACGCTCGGACGCTACAAGGGGATTGCCGACGTGATGGGGCTTCGCCTGCGGGGGTTCCCCGGCTGGTTCTTCACCCGCACCTACCACCTGTACCAGCTGCCGCTCGCCTCGCGGAAGCTCCGCGTCCTCGTCGACTGGACGGTGGCGCTGTTCTTCCGCCGCGACATCGCGGAGCTCGGGCTCCTCGGACATCCCCGGCGCCTCGAGGTCTAAGAGCTCGAAGAGAGCTCTCAAGAGCGACTCGGCACGAGCCGATGATTTCCGGGTGCGTCGTCCTGGCCCGCGAGCACGCGGCCGGGCTCGACGTCGCCGTCTAGCCCTCCTGGCCCTGACGCTACTTCGGGCCGTCGGGCTCGAATGCGGCCTTCAGGCCGCGCGCGCGAAACCACTCGACCATCGCAAGCTGCGGCGGCTTCTCCATCCCGTAGTGCATCGCATCGATCAGGGTGACGCCCGCCGCGTCGGCACGCTCGCGGAATGCCCGCACCTGCTCCTGGACGAAGTCGAGCCGGCAGGTCGTGGCCGCGTTGCCGGTCACGTAGGTCTGGCAGCCGCGCTCGAGCGACGCCTCGAGCAGCTCCACCGTCGCCCCGCCCCCGGCGACCATGGCCACACGGCCGGCCTCGGCGCGCGGACGGGTGAGGACGTGCACCTTGATCTCGGGGCCGAGGTACGAGCGAAGCGCGTCTGCGAGCCCCTCCACGCTCAGTCGGCTCTGGCCGATAATCGCGGCACCGCCCGGGATGCCTTGGCAGATGGGGAAGTACTCCTCGAGCACCTCCAGGCCGACCCCCTCGGCGCACAGCCTCGACGGGGAGACGTCGGGGTGCATGTCCAGCGGCGCGTGGGCGTTGTAGAAGCTGATCCCGTTCTCGCGCATCGCCTCGTAGGTCTCGAGCGAGAGGGGCAGAAACCCGTGCTCGTCGGCGAAGTCCAGCGGGTGCTCCGCGAACAGGAATGTGGCGGGCGCGAGGGTCTCCACGATCCGGTCGCTCGGGAACACGCAGGTGACGGCCCGCTCGACGTCCTCCGCGCCGCGCACGGCGAGCCCGTTCCAGCAGCCCTCCCACCCGGACACGACGTACTCGCGCCAGTACGGCGCCGGGTAGACGCGGTCGAACGCTTCCGACCAGTCGTCGTCACGCACGTCCGGGATACGGAAGTAGGCGTCGAGCTCCGCGACCAGCTCCGCGAGCTTCACCGGACCGACTCTAAGGCCGCTCCGAGGCGCTGTCGAGTTCCGAGCACGCCCTCGAACAGGTCGCCCTCGCGGTCGATGCGCCCGAGGACGGCATCCATCGTAAACGCGCGCGGATCGAGGCCCTCGCCGACCTCCTCCCAACGCAGTGGAGTCGAGACCGGGGCGCCCGGCTGCGGCCGCACCGAGTACACGGACGCGATCGTCTTCCCCTCGCCGTTCTGGTTCGCGTCGATCAGCACGCCGCGCCGCTTCGCCTTCGTCCACTCGGTCGTGACGAGCCCGCGATGCGTGCGGGCGAGCGTACCGGCGACGATCTCGGCAAACTCCCGCGACTCCTCGTAGGTGTGCCGCCGCTCGACCGGGACGAGGACGTGCATGCCCTTGCTGCCGCTTGTCTTCGGGAACGCCACGAGGCCGAGCGCGCCCATCACCTCCTTGACGAGGAGCGCGACCTGGATCACCTCGGGGAAGCCCGCGTCGGCGGCCGGGTCGAGGTCAAAGAGCACGAAGTCGGGACGGTCCGCCTTGTCCACCCGCGAGTACCAGGTGTTCAGGTCGATGCAGCCCATGTTCACCATCCAGAGCAGCGCGAGCTCGTCGTTGACGATCGGCACGCTGATCTTCCGTTTCTGCCGCGGCGACCCCCGCGTCGAGACCTCGAACTCCCGCGTCGGGATCCACTCCGGCATGTGTTGGGCGCGTCCTTCTGGAAGAAGGACGCGCACAACTGTGGCTTGGTTTAGCAAGATCACTCGAACGAGTGCTTGACTTCGCGGAAGGATGCGCTTACTGTGAGGTAGACCAAGAGGAGGTCTGTGACCAAGCCAGAGAACATCCCCACCGCGCAAGTCAAGCTCGCGCCGATCTTCGAGGCGAAGCTCGCACAGTTGGAAGCGCGGGATCGCAGTCCGAAGACGCTGCACAACTACCGCCGCGCGGTCGTGCCGTTCCAGCACTGGCTCGATGAGCGCGGCACCGATCCGCTCGACGTGTCGCCGGAGGACATTGAGGCGTACTTGGCTCACTGCGCGCGGGAGTTCCGCGAGTCTGAGGGCACGCGGGGATACGCGCCGGGCACCCGTCGCGTCCACTTCAACTACGTGAAGTCGACCTACCGGCTGGCCGTGGATCGAGGCAAGCTCGCCAAGATGCCGTTCGGCTCGGTCGAGATTCCGAAGGTGCCCGAATACGTGCCCGGTGTCATCTCGACCGAGGAGCTTCATCGCATGGGCCTCGCAGCCAAGCTCAAATCGTGGCGGCACCTGGCCCTGTGGGCGCTCCTAACCTACACCGGCCTTCGCCGCAACGAGATTCGACTCCTGTGCTGGGAGGACATCGACCTCGACGGCGGCGAGTTGACCGTCCGTCACGGCAAGGGCGGGAAGGTGAGGGTGGTGCCCATGCACCCGACACTCATAACGGCTCTCATGCTGCCGCAGTACACGGGCAAGTATGGCGTCTCTCCGCGCGTCGGCGGCGGCGAGAAGGGCGAGATTCGCGGCTCCCGTCGCACGGGCTACGTGATCGCGCCGAACGGCTCCGGGGGCGAGTCCCCATACGCGGACGGCGAGGGCTTCACGAAGCTCCTCAAAGCGTTCTATCCGGGCGACTCCAACGAGTTCCACGCCTTCCGCAAGACAGTGGCGTCGAGCCTGTTCGCCCACGGCGTGCAACAAGCCGACATCGAGACGATCCTCGGCTGGGCCACTAAGTCGGTCTTCGCGAAGCACTACCTCGTCCGCAGGCCGGGACACCTGGCCGAGTGCATCCGCAAGCTTTACGCGGACGGCGACCCGGCGGATGGCGTCGTGATTCCTGCCAAGGGAGCGCCTGAGTCCAACGACGAGGGACCGGGCTGGTGAAGCGGGCAGAGCCTGACACCTTCCTCACGCGGCACGGCGGCATCGCCGTGTGCGGGGACGGGGCGAACGGGCCGTCCTACGTGACGGAGGACAGCTGGACGGTCTTCCTGCC
>Ga0137369_10000614_pt1 | contig 32621 bp, 25 predicted proteins | sample SagtaG_12_FD_104918 | JGI IMG/M metagenome (GOLD analysis project Ga0137369, IMG submission 104918) | Vadose zone soil microbial communities from Sagehorn Ranch, Mendocino, California, USA - Sage1_L_113_16 metaG | ecosystem: Environmental > Terrestrial > Soil > Vadose zone | place: USA... | reverse complement strand
TGGCCGACCCGGCCCGCGTCGAGTGGCGCTTCGGCGATGCAGCGAGCGTGCGCGCAGGACCTGGCGTGCCCTACCGGGCCGGACCGCCGCCGGAAGGCTCCGTCCGTCATCGCTACGAGACGCGCTGCCTGCCCGGCGACCGAGACCGGAACCCGCACGTCCTTGCGAGCTGCCGTGCAACCGGGTATCGGGTCGAGGCCGAGGTTCTCTGGCAGATCTCGTTCCAGGCGACTGGCCGCGTCACAGCCAGCGGCAACCTGCCCGCGCGAACGACCGAGACGGCGATCGACTATCCGGTCAGCGAAGCTCGCGCCTTCCTGATCGGAGGCGGCGTGCGATGACGGGCTTCCTCCTCGGCGTCACGTTCGCCAGCGGGATCGCGCTCGTCTGGTTGGGCGCGGTCGCCGGGGTGCAAATGCCGGCAGGCGGCGGGCGGGCGCGGCGCCTGCTCGCCGAAGCGGGCATCTCCGTTCACCCCGTCCTCTTTCTCGTCGCGCCGCTTGGGCTTGCCGCGGTCGCGGGGATCGTCGCGTGGTCGCTCGCCGGCGTCCCGATCCTCGCGCTGCTCGCAGCCTGCGGCGGCGCCTACGCCCCGTTCTCCTGGGCGGCAGCGCGCCGTGAGCGACTTCGGCGCGAGCGCGAGCGGGCGTGGCCGGCGGCGCTGGCCCAGCTTGCGGACGCGCTCGAGGCGGGTCTCGCCTTCCCAGCGGCGGTCGCGCTCGCTGCCGAGACAGGGCCGGCGCCGCTTCGCCGCGACCTCGCCGCTTTCCACGCGCGCCTGCGCTCGAGCGGTCTGGCGAGCGCCGTCGATGGACTCGCGGGTGCGGGCGAGCGGACGGCTGACACCGTTGCGTCGCTCCTCCGCGCCGGACTGCTCGATCTTCCGGCTGGCGGGCTCGCGCCTGTCCTGCGCGAGCTCGCCGCGGTTCTCTCGGAGCGGTTCGAGGCGCGCGAGAAGGCGCGCTCGCGTGCGGCCACTCTCCGCCTCGAGGCGGCGATCCTCGCGCTCAGCCCGATCGTCCTGCTGCTGCTCATTGGGCTCGCCTCGCCCGCTTACCTCGACGCCTACCGGACGCCTGATGGGACGCTCGTCGGCGCGCTCGGCGGCTTTCTGATCTTCTGCTGCTACCTGATGATGCGGCGGCTGGGACGGGTGCCGGAGCCGCGGCGCACGGGAGGGCGCACGTGAGCGCGCCTCTCCTTCTCTCGGCGGTCGCGCTCGTCGCGGGCGGGCTGCTGCTCGCCTACGCGGTCGTCGCGGGACGCCGGCCGGCGCTGGCCGCTCGCCTCGAGCGGGCGGGCGCTCCGGTGCGGAGCCGAGCTCGCCTCGGCGCCCGCCTCGCCGTCGACGGCCGCGTCGGCCGGGACGCGGAAGCGCTCGGCGCCCGCTACGAACGCTCGCTTCGCCAGGCGGGCGGCGGAAAGACCATCGGCCGCTTCCTGGCCGAGAAGGCCCTGCTTGCGGTCGCCTTCCCGCTCGTCCCGCTGCTCCCGTACGCGGCGGCGACCGGGCGCCTGCCGTCCGCCGGTTTCGCGCTCGCGCTCGCCGTCCTCGGCTTCGTCGTTCCCGACCTCGCGCTCCGGTCCGCGGTTAGGCGCAGGCGGGAAGACATCTTCCTCGACCTCCCCGAGGCGCTCTCGGTGATGGCGCTCGCGCTCGGGGCCGGCATCTCGCTCCGCCAGGCGCTCGAGCTCGCCGCGCGCGACTGCCCGGGACCTCTGGGAGAGGAGCTCGAGCGTGCGCTCAACCTCGCCCGGCGCGAGCGTGGCCTCGGCGAGCGCGAGGCGCTGGTGCGCGTGGCCAAGCAGAGCGGCGAGCCGACGTTCGCGCGCTTCGCCGAGCTGCTGGCCGCCAAGGAGAGCCCGTACGTCGAGTTCCTGCGCACGCAAGCCGCCCAGGCCCGAGCCGAACAGAACCGCTTCCTCGAGCGGGCGGCGGACCGTGCCTATCTCTCGATGCACGCGCCCGTCGCGCCGCTTCTTGCGGTGCTGGTCCTGCTCGTCGCCTACGGGCTCCTTCGCTTCTTGGCCGAGACGATTTGAGAAAGGAGGGTTAGTGATGCTCGATGTGCTCTGGTTCCGGTTCCTCGCCCTCGCCGAGCGGGTGCGCAAGGAGGAGCGCGGGGACAGCCTGATCAACTGGACCGTGCTCGCGATCGGCCTCGCCGCGGCCGCGGCGGCGGTCGTCGCACTGCTCAAGCCGGCGATCCAGGATGCCGGACAGAAGCTCGTCACCCTCATCTCGGGCGGGTAACGAGGTGAGGAAACGCCTGCGATCGGAACGCGGAGACGCGCTCATCGAGGGCCTGCTCGCGCTCGGGCTCGTCCTCCTCACCGTCGCGGTCGGCGCCCAGGCGCTCGCCTACGCGCACGCGCGCTCGGTCGCCGAGGCCGCCGCCCAGGACGGCGCCCGCGCGGCCGTGACGGGCGGAGCCGGCGCGGGAGCCGGACGCGCGCGGGCGATCCTCGCCGCGGCTGGGGACACAGGGGCGGGGCTCAGTTCCTCGGCGCGGGTGGAGCGGGATCGCGTCACCGTCAGTGTCGGCGGGCGAGCCCCATCGCTCTTTCCGCTCTCGTTGATCGTGCCCGCGGTCGAGGCGAGCGCGAGCCTCCCGCTCGAGCGCTATCCGCAGGAGGAGGCGAGGCCATGAGCGCTCTCTATGCCCGCCTTCGGTCTGAGCGCGGCCAGGGGCTGATCTCGAGCCTGCTTCTGCTCGCCGGTGTGCTCATCCCTCTCCTTTTCCTCGTGCCGCTGTTCGCCCGGCTCGAGCTCGCGCGTCTTGCGGCCGACCAAGCCGCACGGGATGCCGCCCGCTCGGCAGTTCAGGCTCCAGGACCGGCCGAAGCCGAGGCGGCCGCGCAAGCCGCGCTGGTTCGCGCGCGAGAGGAGACCGACGTCCCGTTGCGCTTGGCGCTGGGCGGGCAGTTCGCCCGCGGAGGCGTCCTCCGCGCCGAGGTCAGCGCCCGCGTCTCGATCGGGAGCCTGCCCGTCCTCGGAAGCTTCGGCACCGTCGTCGTGCGCGGCGACGCGAGCGCACCGGTCGATCGCTACCGAAGCCTGAAGGGCCCGCCATGAGGCGCAAGACGGTTTCTCGCGCGCGCGAGGAGCGCGGCGCCGTCCTGATCGCCGGCCTCCTTCTCGCCCTGTCGCTGCTCATGGTCATCGGCGCTGCCGTCGATCTCGGGCAGGCGTTCATCGTCCGCCGTGACCTCGTCTCGCTCGCTGATGAGGCGGCACTGGCCGGGAGTCAGGCGCTCGATCTCGAAGCGCGGCATGCGGGACGTCTCGCGCTCGAGCCCGAAGAGGCGCGCGCCGCGGCTCTCACCGCCCTGGCGGGCGAACCCGCGGTCCGGGCGCAGGCGAGCGCGACCGAGCAGACGGTCGCAGTGCGGGTCGAACGGCGCTTCCCGACCGTGCTTCTTCGCCTCGTCGGCCTGCGAACGCTGACCGTGGCCGCACGGGCGAGCGCGGAGCCACGCGAGCCATGAGACGCCGTCCGCTCATCGGCGCCGCCCTCGGCACCGCAGCCTTCGTCGCGGCAGGCGTCGCACTAGATCAGCCGGCGCTCGACCTCGCCCGGCTGTCGATCTTCGGCGCAGCGCTCGGAGGAGCGGTCGCCGTCGACCTCGCCGAGCGGCGGATCCCGAACCGGCTCGTGCTCCCCGCCGCTGCGCTCTGCGCTGCGCTGTCGGTCGCCGCCGGCGTACGGTTCGTAGACCTCGCTGCCGGCGTCGCCGTGGTCGCGCTCCTGCTCGTCTTCACGCTCTGGCGAGCCGAGTCGTTCGGCATGGGCGACGTCAAGCTCGCGCTCCTCGTGGTTCTCGGGCTGAACGGGGACGCGGCGCAAGGCCTCCTCCTCGGGCTCGCTCTCGCCGCGCTGCTCGGGACGCTGATCGTCCTCCGCTACGGACGGGCGGCGGGAAAGCGAGCGTTGCCGCTCGCTCCGTTCATCGCCGCGGGCGCTCTCGTCGCACTCCTCGCATGAGCACGTACCCCGGCATCGGAATCCGATCGCGCGCGAGGCCCGTGCTCGGCGTTGTCGCCTCGATCGGCACGCTTGCTCTTCTCTCGACCTTCCGACCCTCGTTCGCGGATCTGCCTCGCTCGCTCGAGGAACCGCTAACGGCAACAGGGCTCGAGCAGTTCGGCCAGTTGCTGGCATGGCTTGCGCTCGTCTGCCTTGCTCTGCTTGTGCTCGTTCGCGAGCTTCGATTAAGCGCTCGTCCACGGCGGCAGACGGCCCGCGCGCGCGATCGGCTGGGCTCGCGCTCGTCGAGAGCGCAGCGTTCGCGCCCCGGTGGCCCGGGGCGTCATCCGACGTCGCAGGCGCGAACGCCACGGTCGAGCTCATTCCCGGATCACCTCGTCCTGACCGTGAGCGCGCCGGCCGAGACCCCGCCGGCTGTGGAGCAAGAGCCTCGGGTAAAGGCAGCCGAAGAAGCGCGGCCGATTTCAGTGTCCGTTCTCGGTCCGCTGCAGATCACCGGGGGGAGGCACAGGCGCCGGCTCCGTGCTTCGGCGCAGGAGCTGATCGCCTACCTAGCCCTCCATCCGGACGGAGCCAGTCGAGATCAGCTGCTCGAGGCCCTTTGGCCGGGCGAGGACCCGAGACGCAGTGAGCAGCGGCTCTGGCAGAGCAGCAGTGACGTTCGCCGAGTGCTGGGAAGCGTTATCACCCGGGAGAGCGATCGCTACTCGCTTGACCGCAGGCAGGTGACGCTCGATCTCGACGAGCTCGAGGGGCTACTTGCCGCCGCGAGAACAGCCGAACGTGAGCGCATTCCGCCCGTGATTGAACGCGCGCTCGCCCTTTTCACCGGCGAGCCGCTCTCCGGCTCGGACTACGCGTGGGCGGGGGGCGAACTCCGGCGGCTACGTGCGATCCACGTCGACCTGCTTGAGCAGGTCGGTCGCGGCCGACTCGCCGCCGGCGAGCCGCGGGCGGCACTCGAGGCAGCGGAACGCGGCCTCGCGATCGATGTGCTCAACGAAGGACTGTGGCGCCTCGCGCTTGAGGCCGAAAGCGCGCTTGGGCTACGGGAAGCCGTCGCCGAACGGTACGAGCACCTGCGCGTCCTCGTCGACGAGCGGCTCGGCCTCGAACCAGCTCGCGAGACGAGGCTCCTGCACCGACGCCTCCTCGCTCAGCGGTAGCCGCCGCTGTCCCCCGCAGGAGCCACGATAGGTTCTGCGGGTGACTCTGCACGAGGCGATGGTCGACGTGCTCCGAGGCCGCGGCGGTGGCTGGATGGATCGCGACGAGCTGGCACGCGAGATCGCGCGCCGCGACCTCTTCCGCCGACCAAGCGACGGGGCGCCGCCGCCCAGTGACCAGCTGCGCCTCCGGGCACGCCGCTACTCGCACCTTTTCGAGTGCAGCGACACCCGCTGCACCCAGATCAGGCTCCGCCCAGGCGGAGCGGGGGAGACAGGCCGCGGCCGCCTGCAGAGGCCGACCAGCCGTGGGCAACGAGCGAGGCAGCACGCTCAGCCGACGTCGCTTCACGCGCCGTCGCCAGAGCAGCGTCGCGCTCAGAAGGGGCCGGGCGGTGCCTGGTACGAGGAGCTGCGACGGCAGTATCGGCCCGCCCAGCTTCGCGTTCTCTTGATCGCCGAGTCGCCGCCTGACCCCGGCGCTGGCGAGCGGCGATTCTTCTACGCGCCCCGCCTGACGATCGACAACCTCTACCGCGGCGTGGCACAGGCGCTCTACGGCGACCGGAGCGACATCGACGTAAGCGACAAGCTGGGCGTGCTCGAGCGCCTCCGCGAGGACGGCTTCTGGCTCATTGACGCCGTAGACAAGCCCATCAACAAGCTCGCCGCTGCCGCCCGTGCCCGTGCGATCTCCGAGGCGGTGCCGTCACTCGTCGAGCGTTGCGGCGAGCTCGCGCCCGACCACGGCGTAATCATCTGCCACGGCAAGGTCTACGCGGCCGCCGCGCCAGCGCTGCGCCGAGCCGGCGTGCGGGTTCTGCACGACGAGCCGCTCCCATTCCCGCTCGGCAACTGGCGAAGGCAGTTCGTGGACGGCTTCCAGCGCGCAGTCGCAACGGCGGAGGCGCGTGCGTCCGGAGCGACATGAACCGGTCCCCTGGTGAGGCTGCTCAGAGTGCCTGAGCACTCCGACCCTCCGTTCGCGATGCCCCACACGCGCTCGCGAGCGAACCTCTTTCCCGGCGCGCTGCCGCATATCGCGGACTGGGAGCCGGGCCGCCTCGAGCGTCGCTCCTACGTCACCTGGTCGTCGCAAGCACTCTGCATCAGCGTCTGGGGGGCTATCGCGGAGAGCAGCCGGCGTCGGGCGATCGTCACCGATGTGTTTGAAGCGGCCGGAGTCGAACTCGCTCTAGACGACGAGCCGGCAATCGAATGCGAGGTCCGCGGGCGGCGTGACGTCCTGAACGAGTACGGCGGCAGCAATCCGACCTGCCCCGACGTAGTGATCTCGTGGCCGCGCGCGGTCGTGACGGTCGAATCGAAGTTCACCGAGCACTTGGGCGGCTGCAGCCAGGTAAAGCCGAAGCAGATGCGGACACCTGACGGTCCGACGAGGCGGGCGGCGGCCTGTAGCGGCAACCACGAGATCGGCTCTGACCTCCGCACGAAAACCGAAGCCGCCTGCCGCCTAACGATCAAGGAGGGCAACCGCTCGCCGCGACTGTACTGGCAAATCGGCGCCGCGTTGTTCCGCGCCGACGTGCTCGCGGCGCCGCGGCGCCCGTGTCCATTCCGCGGCGGCAGCTACCAGCTCATGCGGAACATCTGCTTCGCGCAGAGGTTGGCAGAGCTTGAGCGCCGCTCCTCAGCGGGATTCCTGCTCGCCTACGTCGAGGGTGCCCGGAGCGCGCACGAAACGCAGCAGACGTTCGGCGAATTCACGGCGATGCTCCGCGACGACGTTCGGCCGCGCGCAGGAGCGATCTCCTACGAGCGCATCGCCGAGATCGTCCGGCAACACGACGCAGCCGAGCTCGCGGGATGGATCAAGCGCCGAATCTCCGCTGGGATCGCGCCGCCCTAGATGCCGCCGCTGCTGAGACACTCGACACTGGGAGGAGACAAAGTGTCGGGGGTGTTAGCCGCCCCGTATCCGAGGAATCGCAGGAACGGGCCGATCCACTCCTAGTGAATCGCCTGTTCGTTGCGGTCGCGGAAGTCGTACGTTGCGAGATAGGTCAGAGGTCGGAGTGGGACACGAACAACATCGTCACATCTGCCGGCGGGGCGGCTGCCCTGTTACATCTTCACGGCCATGAGTACGATTCAGATCGTTCCGGAGGCGCCGCGCCTGAGCGGGCACCCGGAGTGGATCGAGCGCTCGCTGAACGTGAAGGCCGGCCGCGATCCGCTCGGGCTCCAGACGATCACGCTGGACCGGATCATGCCGATCCTCCTGCCGGGGATCCTCGTGCTCTCGCAGCGCGCCCGCTACTTCAGTCTCTTCCCGTTCCTGCTCCGCCTGTACGAGGAACTGCGGCTGCCGCCGACGAACGAAGCGCTCTCCGACTTCGTCAAGCTGCGCGAGTTCGAGTACGCGGTCGCCGTACAGCTTTGCCCGCGCGGCTGCGGGCAGGTCAGCGCCGGTGCCGTTGGTAAGGATCGGGCGGGGCCTGCCGCTGCGACCTTGAGTGACGCGATCGAGCGTCAGGAGTCGGTCGAGAGCTTCCTCGGCGGCTACGGCCTCTACTACCGGACGCCGCTCGTTGAGCTCGGCCTGGTCGTGCCAAGGGGGACCGCGGTCGGCGAGGAGGTGACGCCCGTCGATGTGCTCAGCCGCGACGAGCGGGCCCAGGCGCTCGCGGATGGCTTCCGCGACGCGGTTGCCGACACTGCGTACCACCGTGACCACATGCTCGGGTTCGAGCCGATTCCTCGTTCGGTGCTGGAGGAGTTCGCCGAGCGCGCCTGCCTGTGCCGCCTGCCGGAGTATCCGGAGGAGCAGCGGGCGCTCCGTCGGGCGCTCTTCGAGCCGCCGGCTACACAGCTCGAGCCGCAGTTTGACCAGCGCCGGCGCAGCTTCGCGCTTTTCCTGCGTGAGCTCGAGCGGCAGCCGGCGGTCGCCGGATCGAACGCTGCCTTTCGCGCCGCCGTCTGGGACGACTTCACTGGGCGCGACGGCGCCGACGACGATCCGCTCGGGACGACACTCGCGCAGTGGGCCGCGCTCGCGATGAAGGAGCATCTCCAGGAGAGCTTGTCGGCGATCTGGTCGCACTTCTGCCGGCTCGGCCTGAACGCGCAGCGCCAAGATGGTCTGACCGCGGCCGAGCTCGATGAGTTGATCCGTGGCCCTCTGCTCGGTCAAGGGCCGTTCGACATCCTGGGCCGCTCGCTCTCGTACGACTCGGCGATGCCCGCACGGGAGTTCATGTCCGCTGTCGTCGAGATCACGCGACCCGCCGCGCCTGAGGAACTCCGCCTTTGGGCGATCGGCGAAGAGACTGGGATCGCGGGGCTGGTGTTGCTCCTCGCGACCATCGCGCGCCTGCCGGATCGAGGAAGCGCTCCTCGCGCATGGGCCGAGACCGGCTTGCAGCACTCCGAGCGCCAGCCGTCACTGCTCGGATTCGCAATGCTCATCGAGCAGCAACTCGAACACGAGCCCTCTCTCGCCGACCTCTTCGCGTGGCTCGTGCGCCGGTTCGTGGTCTCCGCGCACGAGCAGATCGCCTACTCGAAACTGCCGGACTTCACCTTTCGCTTCCGGTGGGAGAGCGGGCGCCTCCGCTTCTATCCGATCGGCCTCGGGCGCTTCGACCTCGCCGACATGCGCCGCCAATCGATGGCACGCCTGAGCGAAGACGTCGGCCTCTGGGCGGAAAGCGACGGCGTGCCTCTGCTGACCGAGGCGGGGAGCCGCTTCCGCGGCGAGGTCCTCGAATGAGCGTCCGGGTGGCGCGCGAGTTCCAGGGACGCTGGAGCTGCTTTTGGGCGACCAGCTACAGCCTCGAGCTCGAACTGTTCGACGAGTACCTCTTCCGCCGGCTCGGCGAGCCGCCGTTGAATGCGACGCTGCTCGTCGACTTCCGCCGGCTCGCCACCTCTCTCGGCAAGCTCGGCCCGGAGGACTCGCGTCGGCTGCAGCGCGCCAACCGCGACTACCTGCTCCGCGGCGTTCCCATCGGCGGCTCGTTCCATCCGAAGACCTACTTCTTCGGCAACACAAAGGAGGGCGTTCTGGTCGTCGGCTCGGGCAACCTGACGCTGCGAGGGATCGAGGAGGGGCACGAGCTCTTCGCGCGGCTCGACTCACGCGAGTCTGACGATCTCGCCTCGATCCGCGGCTGGCGCGACTGGATGGATGCGATCGTCGAACGTGCCGCGGATCGCGAAGTGAGCTATCGCTGGCTCGATCTGAAGCAGCGCACGCCCTGGCTCGCGGGGCCAGCCGGCGGGTCGCGCTTCGTCTCGAACCTCCGGCTCAGCCTGCTCGAACAGCTGGCTGCCCCGCTCGCAACGCCGGTCGACGAGCTTCATGTGATGGCCCCCTACTACGACCGCCACGCGAACGCGCTTCGAGCCCTGCTTGACCGCTTGCGTCCACGCCAGCTCGCCGTCTACGTCGGCGCGCGTACCAGCGTCGACGGCGCCGCGCTCGCGCAACTACTCGGCGAGACCGATGCTCGCGTCTCCGTCCGCTCGTTCGAGCCGAACGAATTCGTGCACGCAAAGCTCTTCGGGGTCGTGGCTGGCGAGACGGGCCGACTCCTGAGCGGCTCGGCCAATCTCTCACAGGCCGCACTGACGGCCTCACTTGCCAGCGAGCCGTGGGCGAACGTCGAGGCGGGCGTGCTGATCGATGCGTCAGCCACGGTTGTCCGTGCTGCGTTCACCTCCAGCCGGCTCGACCTCCGTGACACATCTCTTGACCAACTCGCAGAGCTCGAGTTCGAGGCCGATGAGGAGGCCCCGCAGCCGCCACTTCTCCTCCGGGCGGCGACGCTGCTCGCCGACGGAGGCATCGAAGTCGCGATCGACGGCACGCTCCCAGCCGAGACGCTGGTGACCGCGGGTCTCGAACCGCAACCGCTCGCCGGCGACAGGAGCACGGGCGCGCTCGCGCTGCCGGAAGGCGGCGCCCTCGTCTGGCTCTGCGACGCGGCCGGCAGTCGCCTGTCTAACGTCGTCCCGCTCGACGAGCCCGCACGCCTGCGCGGGTGGCTCGAGGAGCGGACGCTTGGCGGCGATCGACCGCGCGAACTCGACGCGACCGACTACGAGACCCCTGTCGGCCGGATGCTCCTCTATCTGCACGAGCGCTGCATCTTCGACATCGAGGAGACATCCGCAGCTACACGCGCGCGGCGGCTGGCCAACGAAGACGCGGCGGAGACCGACGGGAGCTGGGACTTCCTCGACGACCTTCTCAAGGAGGAGCTCCGCTACGACCCCCGCGTCGAGAGCTATCGGCGTGTCCTGCCGACGGGGTTGCCAGAGGAAGACGAAGTCCTCGCACTCCTTCGGATCATGCTCGAGCGAACCCCCGAGCAGCGGGGTCTCCGGGCAATCGGCCCCGCGTCACACGATGAGGACGCCGTGGGGCCGCAACCGGGGGCGCCGTGGACGCCCGAACGCCGACTCCAGGTCAGGCTCTTCAACGTGCTCGACCGCTGGTGCGGGGCACTCAACGATCCGCGCTTTGCCTGGATCGACCCGGCCGCCCCGGCGCGGAACTACTCGACGCTTCTCGTCGCCCTCGGCGAGTGCTGGGACCAGCACTACCTGCCCGAGCACCGCGTCGTCCGGTTGCTGACGACGCTGCTCAGCAGCTTCCTCCGCAGCGAGCGGGCGCGGGGCTACGTCCTCTCGCTCGAAGCGGATGAACGCGAGCAAGCAGTCGCCCGACTTCCCGCGGAAGCGAGGACGCTTGCCGGTGGGCTCGCGTACGCCGCGTTGCGCGAGCAAGGGGACTGGCGAAGCTCCGTCTTCGAGCTCCAGCCAGCCCTCGTTGCCGGGATCGAGCTCGGCGTCCTCGAGGTGGGTGAGGTGTCGTCCGTGCTGGTCCGGAGGCTCATTGACGAGAAGGCGACGCCGAAAGAGATCGAGGAGCGGCTGCTTTGGGCGAGCGAGTTCATCGACGATGAGCACTGGTGCGGGAAGCAGGAACGCGACCTCGGACTCAAGCGGGTCGTGCTCACGAAGGAGTCGTTCAACCGCCGCTTCGGGATCACCCTCTCGGTCGACGGCAGCGACCTCGACGACCCCCGCATCGTCTCACTCGTCCGCCAAGCACTCGCCTACCGCCACGTCGATGGCGCCGTCGTCGAGCTCGGGCCGGCGCGGCTCTCCGTGCACCTCGATGACTACGCGTTCGCAAGGGCGAACGGGCTCGACTATCAGTCGCGCGAACCGATCACGCGCCAGCGACTCCTCGAGCTCGAGCGACAAGGCGTCAGCTGGGGGCGAACGCTGGAGGCAGCGGCGGGCGCGGCTTCGTGAAACACACGGCGCCCAAGAACGTCACCACCGCTGATCGCGACCGTCGCCGCTCTCTCCGGCTCGACACAACGGACTTGAGGTGGTGCGCCTCGTCGCCGGCGGCGAGACTGACTCCGTGACCTGCGCCATCTCCGATCTCGCGGCGACACGGCGGCCGATCGACTTCGGCCGGTACGCCAGCCTGCACCGCGACGGCCGCGAGCTCATACGAGGATGGCTCGAGCGGGCGGCTCGGCGCCGGCCCGGAGGCCCCGATTTCGAATCGTTCATCTACCTGTGGATCGCCTTCAACGGCTGGGCGGCCTGCGTCACCGGCAAGGACGCCGACCGGGAATGGCAGCGTGCGCTCGTAGCCGATCCCGATCTAAACAACCGTTTCGTGCGGCTTGTCGCCGAGTCGACGACTCGAACGGCGGAAGCGGCACGCAGGTTCAGCGCGCTCTGGCCGATCTTCCGCGTCGCCGAGCTGCGCGAGCGGCAGATCGAATATTGGGCGTCCGACCAGCGAGACCGCGCGACGATGATGCGCGCCTATATCGAAGCCGGCGCGTACAAGTTCGAGCCGCCCTGCTACCGCGCGCACGAAGAGCAGCCACCCCTCGACTGGGGCCATACACTGGCCGCGCTCTACCGCGTGCGCTGCAACCTCTTCCACGGCGAGAAGGCGCGCAGCTCGGAGAACGATCAGACAGTCGTCGCAGCGGCCTACGCGACGCTGCTGGCCTTCGCCGAGGAAGCCGAGCTGCTGGACTAACGGGCCCAGCTCGCCGCTCCGCCGGGCGGTCGGTTCACCGTTGCGAGAAGTGGTACGGCGCCTCCTCGGCCAACGCTGAGGACGCGCGTCTCCTAACGCAGCTCCGAGCTTTCACGGTGCGGATGGACGCTCCCAGAGTCGATCTGGTCCTATCAGGCGCCTACGATGATCGGACCAGCCGGAACCGCCATGGCCACAGAGACCTATCCGCCCCTGACGCTCCGTCGCCTCGAGGACCACCTCTGGGCTGCGGCCGATCTCTTCCGCAACAAAGTCTCGAACCAGAAGGACTACATCCTTGCCCTCCTCTTTTTCAAGCGGGCCTCCGACCTCTACAAGGAGGAGATAACGCGGGCGCTGGAAGAGCTCGGGAGTGTTCGTGAGGCTGAGCAGCTCGCGCGAGACCCCGCGTTTCACGTGCTGCAGATGCCGCCCGCCCATACATGGGAGGACGTGCGGAACACGGACGAGCCGCTGCTAGGGCGGGCGCTGAACGAGGCGCTCGCGGCGATCGGCCGCGCCAACCCGAAGCAGCTCGCCGGCGTCTTCGAGCGCACCGACTTCAACGACAAGATGGCGCTGCCGAGCGAGGATCTCGCGGCGATCATCGACCACGTCCACGAGCTGGGCCCCCTCGACTCGAGCCGCGTCTCGACGGACATGCTCGGACAGGCGTACGAGTGGCTGATCGCCAAGTTTGCCGCCGCCGCCGGCAAAGGCGGTGGCGAGTTCTACACGCCGGGTGAGGTTGGCCGGCTCATGGCCGCGCTGCTCGAGCCGCAGGCCGGCGAGCGCATCTACGACCCCACCTGTGGATCGGGCGGGCTGCTGCTGCAGTGCCTCGAGCGGGCACGCAGCCAGGGGGTAAACGTCCGCGCGCTCTTCCTCTACGGGCAGGAGCTGAACCCAGAGACGTGGGCGATCGCACGCATGAACATGCTCTTGCACGGAGCCGGCGACGCCGCCGAGATCAAGCTCGGCGACACGCTCAAGAACCCGGCCTTCCTCGAGGGCGGGAGCCTGAGGACGTTCGACGTCCTCGTGGCTAACCCACCCTTCTCGCCGAAAAACTGGGGCCATGATTGGCTGAAGAGATCGGGAGACCCCTTCGACCGTATCAAGCATGTGCCGCCCAAGAGCCACGGCGAGACGGCGTTCGTCCAGCACATGCTTGCGAGCATGGGTGATCACGCCAGCCTCGCGGTCGTTCTGCCCAACGGCTGCTTCTTCCGCGCCGGGCCAGAGCTTGCGCTGCGCAAGGACCTCGTCGACGCCGACCTCATCGAAGCGATCGTGCAGCTCCCGGTCGATCTCTTTTACGGCGCTGGCATCCCCGCGAGCATCCTCGTCTGCAACCGCGCCAAGCCGGAGAAGCGGAAAGGGAAGGTGCTTCTCGTCGACGCCTCGCGCGGCTTCATCCGGCGCGACACGAAAAACGTGCTGACGGATGACGCGATCGAGCGGGTCGTGCGCACGTTCAAGACCGGCGAGGCCGAGGACGGGTTTGCGCGCTGGGCTACGCGTGAGGAGATCGTGGCCCATCACTATGGCCTCAACGTCCGCCGCTACGTCGCCGGCTGGGGCTACGGGAGCGCAGAGGTGCTTGATCTCGAAGAGGCCGTGGACGCGTTTGACGACGCCCGGCGCGAACGCGCGTTGGGCGAGGAGCGGCTCGAGACGGCTCTGTCGCAGCTGCAGAACGGCGCCGTGAGCGTCGAAGGCTGGCGAGCGCCGTCGCGCTTGAAGAGGTGGCGACTCTAGACATCGAGCGCGTCAGCGTGGAGCCGCACGGCGAGTACCCAATCGTCGGCGTGCTGAACGCTGGCCAAGGGCTCTTCTGGCGCGAATCGATTGCGGGCAGGGACACCACCTACAAAGTCCTCCACCGGCTCAAAACAGGTCACCTCGTCTATCGCAAGCTGACGGCGTGGGAGGGGCCGATCACCGTCGTACCGCCCGATTTCGAGGGCGGCTTCGTCTCGACAGAGTTTCCAACCTTCACGCTCGACGAATCGCAGATCCTCCCCGAGTTCATGGCTCTGCTCTGCCAGCGCCCGTCGTTCTGGCGGGAGATGCGCTTCCGCTCCACCGGCACCGCGGAGCGGCGGAATCGCCTCAAGCCGTCGGAGCTGCTCGCGATCTCGATTGACCTGCCGCCGCTCGCCGAGCAGGGACGCCTCGTCGAGGTCGGGCGCGCGGTCGCTCGCGCTGAGCGCGAGCTGGCGGCGCTGCGGGCGGCGTGCGCGGCGGCGCGTGAGCACTTATTGGCAGCCGCTCCCGATGACGCGCCCCACGAAGCCAACAGGACCGAGCCATGATCGGCACCGAGGCCCCCGTGCAGCAGAAGGTGGTCGACTACCTCGAGGGACTCGGCTGGCGGCCGTTCTCGCGCAAGGAAATGACTGAGTTGCGCGCAGGGCGCATGGGCGAACCGCTCGTCGAGCCACTGGTGGTCGACGCGCTTCGTCGGCTCAATGGCGGTCTGAGCGAGCAGGAGGCGTTGCAGGTCGTCGACCAGCTCCGCCGCATCACCGACTCGGAGAGCTTGCTCAAGCTTCTGCGGGACGGGCTCGATATCGCCTTCACGGCCGAGGAGGAGTCACGCCATGTCGCGCTCGTCGAATGGCGCGACGCGTCGCGCAACAGCTACGTCGTGACGACCGAGTTCGAACTCAAGACGGGGGCGATGCGCGAGCCTCGCCTCGACGTCGTCTGCCTCGTCAACGGCATTCCGCTCGGCCTCGTTGAGACGAAAGCGTTCAACGGTGATTGGAAGGAGGCCGTGCGCGACTTCCGCGCATACTGGACCGACGCGCCCGAGCTCGAGCGGTATGCCGCGGTCTGCGTGGCGACGAACGGCTTCCGCTTTCGCCTAGCGCCAAGCGGCGCGACGAAGGTCGCCGAGTACGCTGAGTGGAAGGACACTTGGCCGCACCCGATGCCCGTCGAGGGCGAGCATCGTGAGCTCGAGGTCGGCCTCCTCGGTGCGCTGCACCCCGAAAACCTGCCGGACCTGGCGGCGAACTTCGTCGTCTGGGAGACGCGGCACGGCGTCACGACCAAGAAGCTCGCTCGCTACCAGCAGTTCCGCGCCACGAATAGGGTCGTCGCGCGCGTGCTCGAAGGCGTCTACGACCGCGGCATCGTCTGGCACACGCAAGGCTCAGGCAAGAGCCTGACGATGATCTTCACGGCGCGGAAGCTGAAGAACATGGGTCTCGGAAACCCAACGATCTTCGTCGTCATCGACCGGCGCGACCTCGACCAGCAGATCAACGAGACGTTCACGGCCTGCCAGTTCGAAGGGGTCGTCCGCGCAATGAGCCGCGAGGCGCTGCGCGAGCTGCTCGCCGCCGACAAACGTGGCGTGATCATCACCACCGTCCAGAAGTTCGACGAATCGATGAGCCAACTCGCCGACCGCGAGAACGTGGTCGTCCTTGCCGATGAGGCGCACCGAACCCAGGAAGGCGTATTCGGAATCCGGATGCGCGACGCCCTGCCCAAAGCGAAGCTCTTCGCCTACACCGGCACGCCAATCGAGGCGCACGACCGCTCGACACGCCGAGCGTTCTCTCCCGAGATCGACGGCCACTACGAGAACTACCTTGACGTCTACACACCCAAGCAGGCCGTCGAGGACAAGGCGACCGTCGAGGTGCGCTACGAGCCGCGCCTTGTCGAGATCGCCCACTTCAAGCCGGAACAGGTCGACGTCGCGTTCGAGGCGTTCGCCGAAGAAGAAGACCTGAGTGAGGACGAGCGCGAGAAGCTTAAGGCCGACGCCGCACGCTTCTCGGTCCTTGCGAAGGGAGAGGAGCGCGTGAAGGCGGTCGCAGAGGACATCGCACGCTACCTTCGGGAGCGCACCATCCCGCAGGGCTTCAAGGCGCAGCTTGTCGCCGTCGACCGGGAGGCGTGCTCGCTCTATGCAGAGGAGCTGCTCCGGCTCGGCATGGAGCCCGAGGAAATCGCGGTCATCTACACGCCCAACACGAAAAAGGACGGAGAATCGCTGCGGCGCTGGTTACGCGCGCGAGCAATGGCGGCGCACCGCCGGCATCGCGGCTGAGGAGAGCGAGCGCGACCTCGTCGTCGACGAAGAGGCCGAGGGCGAGCTGCCCGAGGTGAAGGCCCGCAAGCGACTGATCGGCGAGTTCAAGGACCCGGCCAAGCCGCTCAAGCTCCTGATCGTCACCGACATGCTCCTGACCGGCTTCGACGCGCCGATCGAGCAGGTGATGTTCCTCGATAAGCCGCTTCGGGGCGCGAAGCTGCTACAGGCGATCATGCGTACCAACCGGCCGTACTTCGAGAGGGGCAAGGACCGCGGCATCATCGTCGACTACTGGGGCGTCTTTGAGCGCCTCCAAGCCGCTTTCGCCGAGTTCGCGCCCGACGAAGTCGAGCTCGCCGTGCTCGATCTGGGGGAGCTGCGCGAGCGCTTCCCCGTGCTCGTCGCCGAGGCGCTCGCGCTTATCGCCGGCATGCCGGAGAAGGCGTCCGAGTACGAGCAGATGATGTGGCTCGTGCGCCGCTTCAGCGATGACAAGGAGGTTGCCGATCTCTTCGAGGAGCGCTTCCAGGCAGCGCAGTCGGCTTTCGAGTCGCTCGCGCCCGACCCAGCCCTCGCCTCGCATCTTGACGTCTACAAGCTGCTCGTACGCGTGCGCGCGATCTGGCGGCACGGAGCCAGGCTCGACCAAGACGGCGACTTCGATGTGGGCGACTACCGCCCCCAGACGCACGCGCTCGTGCGCGAGGCCGTTTCGGTGGAGCGCCTCCGCCAAGATCTTCCCGTCTACCGCATCGACGGCAGCTACATCGATCGGCTCGAGGAGACGCCGGGCTCGCCCGAAGAGAAGGCGGCCGAGGTCGAGACGGCGATCGAGTACGAGATTCGCGAGCGTGGCGAGAACGACCCGCTCGCCCGCTCGCTTGCTGAGCGCCTCGAGCGACTGCGCCGGCGCAAGGAGGAAGCGGACACCGAGATGCTCGACCTGCTCTCGGAGCTCTCTAGGCTCGCTCGCGACTGGGCCGACGAGAAAGAGGCCCACCGGCTGCTCGGACTCTCTGAGCGCGGTTATGGATTCTTGAGCCTCGCCCGCGCCGACGCGCCCGACGGCATCGGCGACGCCAAGCTGGTTGAACTCGCCCGCGCCCTTGACGAGCTTGTCGAGACGAACGCGAGCTTCCCCGAGTGGGCCGAGCGCGACGATGTGCTGCGTGATATCCGCCGCGAGGCGATCAAGCTGCTGTCGTCTGACGAGGCGGCGCGGCCGCTGCTCGCGACAACCTTCCTCGACGAGGCGCTGACACTCGCGTCCGCTCGCCCGAAGGCGGCGAGAGCGCAATGACGCCTTGGCTTCGAGATATGCGCCCGCGCCGGTTCGAGCTCGGCGATGAGACCATCGCAGTGCGCGTGCGCCAGTCCGATCGCGCGCGCACCTCGCGCATCATCGTTGGCCCTCGCCGGCCGCTCGAAGTGATCGTTCCGCGCGGAACGAGCGCACGAGAGATCGACGAGCTGCTCGAGTCCAAGCGCCGCTGGATCGAGAGGAAGGTCGCTGACGCACGTGCGATTGCGGAGCGGCCGCCTCTACTCGGACTCAGCCGTTCCGATGCCGTCTGGCTTTCGGGCGAGGCCGTTCCGATCGAGCGGCGCAACGGCAGCCGCGCGCTCGCTCAGCTCGAGGGCGATCACTTGGTCGTGCGCGGCCCCACCCTTCAAGCCGCGAGGGCGATCGAGCGCTGGTACCGGCGTGAGGCGCGCAGAATCCTGAACGAGGTCATCGAACGCGAGGCCAAGCGCCTCGACTTGCGCTACTCCTCGGTCGCGATCCGCGACCAGCGTACGCGCTGGGGTTCATGCTCGCCCAAGGGAAACCTCTCCTTCTCGTGGCGGCTTCTGCTCGCTCCACTCGACGTGCTCGAATACGTCGTTGTCCACGAGCTCTGCCATCTCCGTGTCCCCGGCCATGGCAAGCCGTTCTGGCGTCTCCTCGGAGCGGCGCTGCCCGGCTGGCAGGAGCAAGCGCGCTGGCTGCGCGAGCACGGGGCCGAGCTGCACGACTATCGACTCGCATCGCATTAGCGGTCTTCGCGTAGACGTTCCCCGGCGCTACGACGACTTCGGGGCGCGAAGGATTCATCCCCAGCGCTGGGCCACGCGAAGTTACGCCGCCGTCTGAGCGCGCCAAGCCTGCTCGAGCGTCTCTCGCTCGATCCATGCCGAAGAGCGCTCGACTGCCTGCCAGAGCCAGTCGACTGCCGGCAAATCGAGTGCGACGGCGGTGCGACGCTCGGCGCGCATGGCCGCGTCGTCATTCCAGCCGCGGCGATACTCGCGAAGGACGGCGAGCAACCGCTCGACCTGCCCGATGAAGATCTCGCGTTTCAGGAGGCGGACGCGCTCGAGCCGCGCCTTCGCCGTCTCGTCGACCGAATCGTGCGGCGTGATCAGGACGCCGCGGGCGCCGTTCCCGCGCGAGGTCTCCGCGGCCTTGGCAGCCCCTTCGGCCTGCTCGATATCGTCGTTGACGACGCGCTGCGCGTCGGGGGCGAGCTTGACCTCGAAGGTCAGGGTGCGGCGGGGGCCGGCGAGCTCCCAATAGGCGTCCTCCTCCCCGGCCGTTGCTATCGGTGCCGAGGCCGCTAAACCGAGCAGGTCTGCGCCGACCTCCGCGACGGCATGGGCGATCGTGTCGTGGTCCGAGGAGCGCAGGTCGGCGATCAGCCGGCCACTCCAGCGGTCGAAGCGCGGCCCTTCGGCGCCGTGGCGGTCGATCAGCCGATCCCAGGCTGCGAACAGCTCGTCATCGCCTCCGGCTGGGCGCGCCGTGACGGTGCCCTGTAACCGGGCCTCAGCGAGGCGCAGCCGCGTGAAGAAGGTGCTGACCGCACCTGCCGTCGCGGCCGCGCGCAAGGCGGCGCGTGCTTCGGCGAGGGCGGCCTGGTTCCCGTAGTCGGCGGCGCGCTGCAGCGCGAGCGCGCGCATCGCCAACCAGAAGGCGCGGTGTTCGCGGGCTTGCGCCAGAGCCTGAGCAACCCGGTCGAACAAGCTCGCGGCGCGGCCGTAGTCCTCGCGCCAGAGGGCGAGCATCCCGTTCACCTCGTCAGTCGCCGTCGACGCCGCCGCCGCGGCCGCGCGGCGCGCGGGTGGCTGGACCGGCTGAAGGGGTTCGCCGGCGAGGAAGCGCTCTGCCTCGGCGAGTCCGACGGCAAAGCCGCGATCAGAACGATCGAGGGCGGCGTAGACGTCGGCGCGAACGTCTTCGGGCAGCGCGTCGAGCGTCCGCCGCTGCGAGAAGCGGCCGAGGAACTCGGGGTCAGTCAGGAGATAGGCGGCCCGGTCTTGCTCGCCACGGTTACAGCGGCCGAGAGCTTGGGCGACGCGCTGAGCGAACCGGGCCTCGGCGAACGGCGCGTCGCGCAGGTAGGCGGACACGAATTCCTCCAGATCACTCGTCGCCACGGGGACCTCGGGAACGACCTCGACGCGGCAGCTGTCACCAGGAAAATCCATGCCGTCGTAACGGCCGGCGGTCACGAGGTGGCCCTCCGGCTCCGCGGCGAACGGCTCATCAGCGCCGTTGTCCCCCTCGAGCCGGCGTACCTGGCCCGGTAGCGCCGCAAGCGTCAGCGCGAACTGGAGAGCCTCGGCCGTTTCGCGCCGAGCGCAGAGCCAAAGCGCCTTCGGGTAACGCGTGAGGAACGGGCGCAGCTCGTCGACGAGCTCCGTCGCGGCCGGTAGCTTAGTCCCGTCGCGGATGACGACCAATCGCTCGCCTTGGCGAGGCTGTACCGAGGCCGTCAGCTTTTCCAATCGCGGCGTCCCGAGCCGTCGCTGCAGGTCGTCCACGCTGCCCACGGTCGCACTCAGGTAGAGGCGCCGCGACGGCTGTTCGAAGTGGGGCATCGTCTGCGTCGGCGGGATGTAGGGCGTGAACGTCACCGCACGCGCAGAGACGAGCCAGCAGCAGACCTCGAGTCGGTCGCGCACGCGCTGCCACGCCCACCAAGCCTCGCTGCCGTCGACGAGGCGGCCGTCGAGCAGGTCGCGAACCTCGTCGGCGAGCTCTGCGCTATCAGGGAAGACGAGCATCTCCGGCGCCCGCATCGGCTCGATCCCATTCAAAAGATCGTCAGCGAGGGAGTAGTAAGGGCAGCGGGCGACGACGCGGGCGAGGACGTCGTTGTAGAGCGTCTCGCCGCGCCGAATGCAGACGGTGAAAAGGTCGCGCAGCGGCCCTTCGAGCAGGTGAACGTCGTCGAGGATCAGCATCCCCGCGGGCTCCACACCAGGACTCGCGTTGAAGTAGTTCCAGTAGTTCATGACCCCCATCGACTCGCCAAAGTTGAAAGCGCGCACATCGCGCGGGGCCCAGGTGTCCTTCGGGCCCTGGAAGCGGACGATCGGGAAGCCGAGGTCGCGCGCCTGCCGCTCGACCTGCTGGGCGAGCTGCTTGTTGCCGGCGAGGTAGGCGACGGGACTACCCTCGGTCTCGCGGAAGCCTTCGCCCACGAGCAACCCGATCAGGGTCTTGCCGGTACCGGTAGGAAGCTCGACCGCCGCGTCGCCGGCGACGCCCGTGTACGCCTCGAGCACCTCGCTCTGCCAACCCCACAGCGTCGGAACGGTCGCTGAGCGGTGCCGGGCGAATAGGACCTCATAAGGGTTTGCTGCCGGCATTCGGCAAGCGTACCCGCGCCCGTGTCGGCTTCGGCGAAGGGTCCTAGGCAGCGTGGCGTCTAGGTAGACAATGGCGCGTCCGAGTTTGTGCGGCTCGCCGCTACCCTGCTGCTGCCGATGCCGCAGATTCCGGTGAACCTGAACAGCGAGCAGCAGACGCTGCTCACTTTCCTGCTCACGCTCCGACTCGACCGCGTTCGCGAGTTCCTCGGCCGGCACGCGCTGCCGAAGTACGGCAATCGCGCCGACCTGCGCTGCCGGCTCGAAGAGAACCTCGCCAACGGCGCGATCACGATCGTCGACATCGTCGACTTTCTCGATGAGGTCGAGCCGTGGTCGAAGCAGCACGTCTTCATCTACGACGGCGGCGACGGTCTCGTCGAGGACTGGCGGGACGCCGACGCCGCCCGCGCGCGGCTCGAGGAGGCGGGGGTTGCCGAGCTCCTCGACGAGCGGCTGCCGCTCGTCCTGCCCGAGGAGTTGACCCTGTCGTCGGTGCGGCTCGAGCAGGGTCGGTTCGTGACGATCACCGCGGTCGAGCGTCGCGATTACCGCGAGCGGGACTCGAGCCGCGACCGCATCGAGGAGGTCGACGGCCGTATCGTCGAGCTCCGCGCCTACGTGCACGTCGTCACGCGCGGGCTGCTCAGATTCCGCTGGGATCTGCTGACGAACACGGCGACCCTGCACGTCACGCAGGGGGCGTCGGGCTACGTCTACGACGAGGCCGAGGCCCGCTTCGCGCAGCTCGTCCAGCCGTTCCTCGCCTTCGACGGCTTCCGGCGCACCGACCTCCAGCGCCTGATTGCGCGCCTGCACGAGCTCGAGCAGGCCGGCACGCCCGAGGCTCGCTCGCACCGCCTCGGTTACCGCAGCCGCGGCGGGCGCAACATCGAGGCCGCTAGCCCGACGCGGCGGGACTCGGTCACCGGCGAGGCTCCGATCGACCAGGCGCTGGCGGCGATCGCCGGCGAGAGCACCGGGCGCCTGGGCAACTTCTACTGGCTGGCCAACGCCTCCCCGGACGGCAACGACAACCCATTGCCCGACGACCTGCACCTGATCGTCGTCGCCACCGAGAGCCGGGTCAACTTCATGGTTCCGAGCTCGCGCGAGATCGTGACCTATGTTCTTCAGCGGATCCGCGCGCTTATCTAAGAAGCTGCCCGTGCTCGGCGACCTGCCGCGCCGGCTCGACGAGCTCCTGCGCGACGTCGGTGGCGGTGACGTCCTCGACGTCGACGACTTGGCGCGCTCGCTCGGCGCGTCCTCCGAGCTCCTCGGGCGCGTGCTCGCCGAGGCGGCCGGCGCCGAGATCGACTTGCTGCGCGCCGAGCGGTACGTCGTCTGCCCGCGCTGTCAGATGCTCAACCCGGCCCACGAGCGCGAGGCCGCTGTTGCCGCGGGCGAGGAGTACCGCTGCTCTGACTGCGACCTCGACCTGGCGGCGACGGTTGTCCAGGAGGTCACGCGCCATCGACTGTCGGAGAGCGCGCTCACGGAGGCCGAGGAACGGCGCGCCGCCGAGCGCGCGCGGCCCAAGCGGACGGCGGTCGTGATCACAGCGCTGCCGGTCGAGTTCAGCGCCGTGCTCGGGCATCTCAGCGACGCGCGCGAGCAGAAGCACGACGCCGGCACGATCTACAACGTCGGCGCCTTTCGCGGCGAGACGACCGATTGGACCATCGCGGTCGCGGTGATCGGAGCCGGCAACCCCGGTGCGGCCGCCGAGGCCGAGCGCGCGATCGCGACCTTCACCCCGGACATAGCGCTCTTCGTCGGTGTCGCCGGTGGGATCAAGGACGTCACGATCGGCGACGTCGTCGCTGCCAACGAGGTCTACCTCTACCACGCGGGCAAGGCGGCGGACGACTTCATCGCTCGCTTCGCCGGCGACAAGGGCAGCTACGAGCTCGTGCAGCGCGCCACGCAGGAGGCGATCTCGGCGTCCTGGCGCGAGCGCGCCGGGGACAGCGCCGCCGAGAGCAAGGCTGTCGTGGCCCCGATCGCCGCTGGCGAGCAGGTCGTCGTCTCGATCAAGTCAGACACCTACGAGCTGATCCGCAGCCGCTACGACCGTGCCGTCGCTGTCGAGATGGAGGGCAGCGGCTTCCTCCGCGCCGCCTGGGCGAACCAGGACGTGCGCGCCTTGGTCGTCCGTGGCATCTCCGATCTGCTCGAAGGCAAGGACGCCGCCGACGCCGGCGGAAGCCAGGAGACGGCGGCGATGCATGCCTCCGCGTTTGCCTTCGAGGTCCTGGCCAAGCTCTAGTGGCCGCACTCCCGCCGCTGGTCGCGCCTGTCTACCGCGCTGATGTCGTCGACCTCTGGCCACGGGTCCTCTCTATCACCGCGAGCGGAACGCCGACGCAAGGCGTCGAGCAGGAGGCGAACCTCGCCAAGGCCGGCGTCGCCCGCGAGCTGGCGGCAAAGGTCGCCGGCGACGCTGCAATCGCGGACCTCGTCGCGTTCCTGCGCGCGCATGATCCCGACGGCGCCTGGTTCAGCGGCAGCAACCGTGCCCGCGATCTCGGCCTCGACGACGATCTCGCCATCGGGCTCGTCGTCCTCGCCGGCGAGTGGGAGGGCAGCGGCGCGCGCGAGCGCCAGGTCGGCCTCGCGCTCCATCTTGCCGCAGCCGCCGAGTTCGACGTCGGCGTCGACGCCTTGCCCGCGGACGGGCCGGCGCGCGCTACCGCCGACCAGCTCCTCGCCGCCCATGGCCCCGCCTTGCGGATGTTCTTGCGTCTGCAATACGAACGCACGCAGGCATTCGTCGCCGAGCCGGTAGTCGCCTTTCGCGGCGTGATCATGCGTGATCCTCCGCGCGGTCCGCTCGCGCGGATCCAGCCCTTGCGTGCGCCTTTATCGTCGTTCTCGCTCGATGGTCACATCGGCGAGTCGTTCCCGATGTACTCGCCGACCGACGTCGCTCCGGCCGCTTATGTGGTGCTCATGGCTCAGGTTCCGCCGGAGCGCATCCTGACGACCCCGGTTACGGGCTTCGCCAGCCTGCACGAGCAGGAGATAGTCGTGGTCGGCGCGTCCGCGGCTGACGAGGCCTGGTGTTTCGTTGGCGCTGACGGCGGTCGCGTCGCCCTCGGCTCGACCGATGCGTTCTGGCAACAGGTACTTGCCGCCGCACCCTAGGCCGGAGCCTGAGCGTCAGCGCGACGTCGAGGCGCGGGCCGGCGCCGCGAGCGCACGGCGGATCTCGGCCTCAGTCGTGCGCGACGGCGCCCAGCCCTCCTCGGTGTACCAGGCGGCCCCGGCCGGGACACGCAGCAGGGCACGGGCGACGGTGGCCGCGGCCTCGCCCTTGAGGAGCTGAAGCCACGACTGCGTCCGGCGGCGCTGGTCGTAGCGGCTCCAATGCGCGTCGGTCTCGAACAGCGCCTCGGCGGCGTCCTCCAACAGGCCGTAGTCCCGCGTCGCCGCGGCGTGGCTGGCAACCTCCTGAAGCCAGATCAGCGGCCGGTTCGCTTCGTCGAAGTGGCGTCCCTTCCAGTCGGCGTCGAGGAGGTGACGCCGCATCTCGCTGACGATCTCGCCGACGTCGTCGGCGCGGTAGCGGATCAGTTCGCGCAGGGCGTCGCCGCGGATGATCGCCACGGCGTCGAGGTAGACGTCCGGGTTGTCGCGGTTGTCGAGGGCGAGGTCGAGCAGGTCGCCTGCAGCGCGCGCATCGCCGCGCTGTGCGCGCTCGCCGAGATCGGCCGCGCGCTCGAGCATGTCGGGACCGGGGGAGAAGTCGACGCCGCGCAGCATCTCGGCGAGCTCGTCGAGAGTCGGACGTGCGTCGGGATCGGTCGCTGTCGCGCGGCGGACGATCTGGCGGAAGGCGCCTGGCGGCAGATCGCGTGAGCCGCCCAGCGGCCATTTGCCGGTGACCGCCCAGCCGATGATGCGGCCAAGGCTGTAGACGTCCGCCTTCGGCGAGGCGTTGCGGTGCGCGTCGCTCATGATCTCGGGGGCGATGAAGCCCTCGGTGCCGAGACCGACCCCCGTCTTGCTGAACTTGCGCGTCGTCTGGCCGATCGGCTGGCGCACAAGGCCGAAGTCGCCGACCGCCCAGCGTCGCGGCGCACGCTTCCCAAAGCCGAAGAGGTTGTGCGGCGTTACGTCGCGGTGGACGTAGCCAAGGGCGTGGGCCGCCTGGAGCCCGTCGCAGACCTCGAGCAGAGCAGCGGCGAGTGCCTGCTCTTCGTCCAGCTCGTCGCGCAGCTTGACCGCGTCGCCAGCGGCGAGCGGCATTACGTACCAGCTGAAGTCGCGCGCGGCGTCGACGACCCGCATCACGTGCGGGTGGCCGTCGAGCGCAAGCTGGACCTGCACCTCGCGGCGCAGGCGCGCCCGCGACTCCTCGAGCTTGTCGCGCAGCTTCTTGAACGCGACCGGCTCGCCGGTCGCCTTGACCTTGACCTCGGCCTTGTAGACGAGCGCGTAGCCGCCGCGCCCGAACGGCTTCGGCTGGAGCCGGTAGGCGGCGCGGTCGCCGGGCAGAAGATCGATCGTCTTCGCCATCCAATCAGGGTAGCGGCGGGCTGCGCGCCGTCCCGACCCGCGGCAGGTCCATGCCGGTCCAGCTACGCACCATCGGTCGTCGTCCGCCCCGTCCGACGGCCACCGGACAATGGCCGAAGATGGCCGTTTCTGCCCTCATGACGGTGGCGCAAGCGCGCCGAGCGCCCTGCGTGCGAGCTGCGCTGGGCATTCCGCGCCGCCTCGACGCGCGGTCGCGCGCCTGGCCGACGGGGCCGGGCCATCACTCGGCGAAAAGGCCGGCGCCCACCTGCAGGCGTCCTAGACTCGGAGCGATGGCCGTCGCAGCACAGAGGACTCGCGCGCGGGTCGCGTCGACGCGGCGCCCGCCGTCGCAGCTCGAGCTCGGGTTGCTGCCGGTCGAGGAGCTCGCGCACTTCGCCGCCCGTGAGGGCAAACGCCAGCGGCCGATCTACGGCGCGCACAAGTGGTTCGCGCGCCGTGCCGGCGCGGCCTTTCGGGCCTTGCTAGTCGGCACCACTGTCGGCCCCGACGACCACTTCTGGGACGCGTACTACGACGCCGACCTGACCGGCCGCGTCGTCTTGGACGCCTTCGTCGGCGGCGGGACGTCGGTCGTCGAGGCCCAGCGGCTTGGTGCGACGGCGATCGGCGTCGACGTCGACCCGGTCGCCTGCGCCGTCACGACGTTCGAGACGGAAGCCGCCGCGCAACCCGATCTCACCGAGCCGTTGCAGCGCATCAAAGCGGCGGTGGCGACGAAGCTCGCGCCCTACCACGTCACGACCGGCCCGGACGGGGCCGAGCGCGTGGTCGTCCACCACTTCTGGGTTCAGCTGGTCGAATGCGGTGGCTGCGGGCACGAGATCGAGGCCCACCCGCACTACCGACTGGCCTTCGAGGCCGACGGGCGGCGGCAGTGGAGCTTCTGCCCCGACTGCCACGCGATCGTCGAGCTCGACCGCAAGCGCATGCAGGTCCGCTGCGGATGCGGCCGCCGTTACGGGATCGACGAGGGCGTCGTCGTCTACGGGCGCGTCACCTGTCCGACATGCTCGAACCGCGAGGCGCTGATTGAGATCGCGCGCCGAGCCGGCCGCCCGCGCTGGCGGCTGTTCGCGCTCGAGACGATCGCGTCGGACCCGCCGCGGTCGCCGGTGCCGATGTCCGAGCGGTTGTTCCAGACGGCGAGCGACGCCGACCGCGCGCGCTTCGCCGCCGCGGCGGAGGCGTTGGTCGAGCGGGAGCGGGCCGGCGGGCACTGGATCCCGAGCGACACGATCCCGTCGGCGCGCCTCGACAACCGCCTCCACGACTACGGCTACCTGCGCTTCCGCGAGCTGTTCAACGAGCGGCAGCTGCTGCACCTGTCGCTGCTCGCCGAGAGCATCGACGCCCTCGATGGCCCGGAGCGCGAGGGGCTCGCAATCGCCTTCTCCGACCACCTGACGACCAACTGCATGCTGACGTGCTACGCCTTCGGCTGGCGGCGGCTGGTGCCGCTGTTCGCCGTCCGCGGCTACCGCCACGTGCCGCGACCGGTCGAGATCAACCCCTGGCTCGACGGCACCGGTCGAGGGACCTTTCCGAACGCCGTGCGCCAGCTCGAGCGGGCCGCAGCGTTCGCCCGCGCACCGGCCGAGCCCGAGCGCGACGGCGGCTTCCGCGCGGTCGCGCCGCGATCGGCGCCGAAGCCGCGCATCGTCAACCGCGACAGTCGCAAGCTCGTCGGCATCGCCGACGACTCGGTCGACGTCATCCTCACCGACCCGCCGTACTTCGACAACATCGCCTACGGCGAGCTGTCGGAGTTCTTCCGTCCCTGGCTCGCGCGCCTCGGCCTGCTCGAGACGACAGCGCGCCGGCGGAATCTCGCCGCCGTCGCCCGCGACGAGGACGAGGCCGACGAGTTCGTCCACCGTCTCGGGCAGGCGTTCGGCGAAATGGCTCGCGTCCTCAAGGCCGACGGCCTCATCACGCTCACCTACCGCCACGTAAGCGCCGTCGGCTGGGACGCGTTCGCCCGTGCGGCAGCGACGGCGAACCTCCGCTGCGTCCAGCTGTTCCCGCTCCTCGCCGAGAGCACGAACGGCCTGCACACCCACGCCGGCAGCGGTATCTGGGATGCCGTCTACGTCTTGCGGCCGGGCGGGACGCCGTCGGCAACCCTGACGGCCAAGCAGGTCGAGTCGGCGCGCGCCCATGCCGCGCTCTGGGCCGAGCGACTGGCCTCCGGCGTGCCGCACCCGTTCGCCGCCGCCGACCGCACGAACTTCGCTCGCGCGGCGCTGGTCGCGGCCAGCCTCGGCCTGTTCGCGCGCGGACGCGGCTCCGCGTTCACGCTCGCCGACGCGCTGGCCGCCGAAGGAGATGGTCGCTGATGCCGATGCTGACCAAGGAGGCGCTGTCTCGTTACGTGCGCACCGGCTGTAAGCGCCAGCTCCGCCTCTACCTGACTCCCGACAACCGCACCTTCGCCGCCGAGCGCGAGGCCGCGAACATGCCCCCGCCGCAGCCGCCGCGGCCGGGTCTCGAACAGATCGTCCAGCAGGGGCGCGCCTGGCAGCAGGCCAAGGTCGCCGACCTGGCGAACGCCTTCGGGCCGGCGGCGATCGTCGGCAACCCGCGCGTCTTGCCGGGCTTCGGCACCGCCTATGGGCCGATCCCGCTGGCCGACGGGCTCGCCGCCGTCCCGGCCGGCGCGCCGGGCTGCTTCATCGTCGAGGGCCAGTACGACATCGGGCCGGCCTTCGAGAACGGTCTTGCCGTCGCGCACCTGCGCACACAGTTCGGGCTCCAGTACGCCGCGCTGCGGCCGGACCTGATCGAAGTCGCCGCCCCCGGCACGTTCGCCACACGGGTCACGCCGAGCGGCGAGGTCGTCGAGCTGGCGGCGACCGACCCGCGCCTGCAGCTGCGGATTATCGACGTCAAGCTGACGGCCGAGCCGTCGTCAAGCTATCTCATGGAGGTCGTCCTCTACACCATCGGCCTCGCCGGCTGGCTCGAGGATCGCGGTCTGGCCGACCGCTACGTCGTTGTCCCGGAAGCCGCCGTCTGGCCAGGCTCGCACGACGCGGCCAACCTGACCGTGAGCCTCGCCGAATGGCAGCAGGCGGCGCACACACCGACGTTCGCCGAGCTGCGCGAGGCGATGGAGGAGGACCTCGAGCTCGTGCCGTTCGAGGTCTTCGCCCTACGCGTGCGGCGACTGCTCCGCGAGGATGTCGCCGAGGTCCTCGCCCAGCCGTGGCAGGCGCTGCCGTGGCACGTCGACAACCACTGCAAGGGCTGCGAGTACCTAGGCGCGCCGTGGATCTCCGCGGGCCAGCCGACCTGGGTCGACGAGCACTGCCGGCCGGAAGCCGAGCGCTTGGCGCATCTTTCGCGCGTGCCCTTCGTTTCGCGCGGCGCGACGGCGGCGCTCCGCGACGGCGGGGTGACCGACGTCACGGCCCTCGCTGGACTTGACTCATCGGCCGACGTCTTTGACCGCCACCACACCCTGCGTGCGACGCGAACCGTCGTTGCCAGCCGCGCGGGGGCGATCGACTCCGGCACCCCGGCCGACCTCGCGCCGCAGAGCGGCACGTCGGCGGTCATGCCGCGGTGGGCCGACCTCAGGCTCTACCTCTCGGTCGACTTCGACCCCGGCAGCGCGATCACATTCGCATTTGGCCTGAAGGCCTTCTGGCTCGAGCCGCGACCCTTCGGCGCGCCGACCACGACCGATCGCCAGCACCAGTCGTGGCAGGCCCGCTCGTTCGTCGTCGATCAGCGCAGCCTTGCCGCCGAGGAGCGCGAGCTCCTCAACTTCCTCGAGGCGATCAACGACATCCTGACGACCGCACGCACGCGCAGCCCCGAGACGACCGTCCAGTTCTATCTCTGGGATCAGCTCGAGTCGAAGCATCTGGCGCGCGTGATCGGCCGCCACCTCGAGGCCATCCTCGCCCGCGGCTCGCTGCAGTACCTCGCCTGGCTTTTCCCGCCCGACGAGCTGCTCCCGAACCCGTCCCAGACCACGCGGCGCTCTCCGATCACGATCGTGCGCGACGTCGCCCGCGCAGTGTTGGCCGCGCCGGTGGCGCACTACTACGCCCTGCTGCCGATTGCCCGCGTGTACCACCACCCGCAGCTGCCCGAGAACTTGCGCACCTTCAACGTGCATCCGCTGTTCGAGGACTACCTCGGCGACCAGATCCCAGCCGAGCGGGCGCATGAGATCTGGTCGCGCGCGGCGCGGCCGCCCTGGCTGCAGCAGCTAAACACGCTCGAGCGGACGATCGCCCGGCGTCTGTCGGCGCTCGAGACGGTAACCCGCCGCCTGAGCGACGACCTGCGCCCCCAGCTCGGCCAGACGGCGCCGCGAATCAACGTCGCGCCGCCCGACTGGCAGTCGCGGCTCTCGCTCGACGGTCAGCTCTGGTACGCCTACGCCCGCCTGAACGAGGCGCTGGCCGAGCTCGAGGTTCATCAGGTCCGCGCCATGCCCGCCCACGAACGCGAGGCGCGCTTCCAGAGCGCGCGCCTGGTGCGCCGACTCGGCGGCCAAGAGGAGCACGACGCGCTGACGGCGCTCGGGCTCGCGACGCGGCCCGGACGCCGCGTCTACGAGCTGGCCGAGGGCTCACGTGAGGTCAAGCTGCGCGAAGGCGACTTCGACCGCGCGCTGGCGCCGGCGGCCGAGCCCGGCTGGCTCGACCGCAGCCTCTTCTCGGTTGTTCGCGGCACCGACCTCGCCGACGACATTCCGCCCTGGCCCGTGCCGATGGATCAGGCCGCCGGAGTCAGCGTCGCGGCGATCGACCGCGACCGCCGCCTGCTCGTTCTCAATCCGAGTCGCCGCTTCCCGACCCTCCTCGAGGACCTCGAGGCCGAGGATCTCGTCGACCTCAGCCGCGACGTCATCCTCGACCCGACCCACGCCGACTTCTTCACGAAGAAGCTGCGCGAGGCGCTGCGCGCGATCGGCAACCCGCCGATCGCCACCGACCAGCCCGCGGTCTCCCGTGCTCTCGGTCGGGTCGGGCGTCGCGGGGCGCGCCGGACAGCACACACGCCCGCCGCCGACGTGCTCTGGGACGCGGCGGCGATGCACGCGGCGCGCGTGATCCGGCAGATCGCCTCCGCCCGCGCCCGGCTCGAGGCCCACGGCTTGACTCTCAACGACTCGCAGTGGCTTGCCTGGGAGGAGGCGCTGACACGCCGACTGCAGCTGATCTGGGGACCGCCGGGTACCGGCAAGAGCCGCACTATGCGCGCCGTCGCCAACGGCGCAGCGATCGCTGCCGCCGAGGCCGGCCAGCCGCTGCGCGTACTGATCTGCTCATCGACGTACACCGCGACCGACAACGTGCTGCTGCCCGTCTACGAGGACCTACGTCAGCTCCTACCAGCTGACGACGTCGTCGTCCGCCGTCTGCGTTCCTACAGCCGCCAGCCCGAGGCCCACGTGGCGGTCGAGGTCGACCTCGAGCTCGACCCGCACGAGCCGTCGGCGGCGCTGCGCGCGCTGCGCGAGCGTCTCCTCGCCAGCGAGGGGATCACTGTAGTCGGCGCGACACCTCACCAGGTGCACAACCTGCTGTGCTTCGACAACGCCTCCGCGCAGCAGGAGCTGTTCGACCTGATCCTGGTCGACGAGGCGACGCAGACAGACGTGGCGCAGGCGATCCTGGCTATCGCCGGACTCGCAGCCGCGGGCGCCGTTGTCGCGGCCGGCGACCGGCTGCAGCTGCCGCCGATCCACCCGGCCGAGGCGCCCCTCGGTCTTGAGCACCTCGTCGGCGCGTTCTATTCGTTCCTGCGCGAGATCCACGGGGTCGGCGAGGAGATGCTCGAAGAGAACTACCGCTCCAACGACACGCTCGTCGCCTTCTCGCGCCGGGCCGGCTACCGCTCGACGCTCACGAGCTACTCGCCGGACCTCAGGGTCGACCTCGCGTCGACTGCGGGGCAGCCGCCAGGGTGGCCGGACGAGCTCGTCTGGACGCCCGATTGGGAGCAGTTCCTCGACCCGGCCTGCCCGGCTGTCTGCTTCGTCTATCCCGACGCGCGCTCGAGCCAGTGGAACCGCTTCGAGGCCGACGCGGTCGCCGCGCTCGCCTTCCTCCTGCGCGGGCGGCTGCGCGGCGTCGCGAACGAGCGCCAGCCGACGACGGGCACGACGCTGGCGCCGAACGAGGCCATCTACTCAGAGCGCGACTTCTGGGCACGCGGCCTGGGCATCGTCACGCCGCACCGCGCCCAGCAGGGGTTGATCATCAGCCGCCTGCAGGCGGTCTTCGGCGCCGACCGCGCCCTCGCCGCCACGATCCGCAGCGCGGTCGACACGGTCGAGCGTTTCCAGGGCCAGCAGCGCGACGTCATGATCGCCAGCTTTGCCCTCGGCGATCCGGACGCGATTCGCGACGAGGAGGAGTTCCTGCTCTCACTGAACCGATTCAACGTCATGGCCTCGCGCGCGCGGGCGAAGCTGATCGTCCTCGTCTCGCGAGACGTCGTTGACCACCTCGCCGACGACATCGACGTCGTTCGCGCGTCGCGCTTGCTGAAGGTGTACGTCGACTCGTTCTGCAACAGCTCGCGCGTTCTGAGCCTTGACTACCGCGACGGGCAGCAGACGCTGACGGTGGACGGCGAGCTGCGCGTCAATCGCTGAGTCCTGAGGACGACCGGCTGCAAGCCATGCTCGCTGACCGCGAGTTCGACACGACCCTGAAACTGGCGTTCGGCTTGAGCCTGGCTGTCGCGCGCAGGCAGAGTCGAACGCCTCCCGGCGCTACCGAGATGCGCTGTGCGCGGCTATAAACCAGGGCGATGGAGCGACGCAAAGCGGTCTTTCGACCTGAAGGCTCCATAAAGGGCTCCATACCTGGTGCACAGTGGCGATCGTGCAAGTCGATCCGAAGAGAAAAGCCCCGCCGTGCGGGGCTTTTGCAGAGCCCTCTGACGGACTCGAACCGTCGACCCCCTCCTTACCATGGAGGTGCTCTACCAACTGAGCTAAGAGGGCGTGCGGCCGATTGTAGCCGGGTGCCTCGCCGCGTCAGTTGCGGCAGCTCGAGCAGACTCCGCTGATCTCGAGACGGTGCTCCTCGGCGAGGAATCCGTGCCGTGCGCTCATGCGCTCCACCCACGGATCGAGCTCGCATTCGGGAAGCTCGACGACCCGGTGGCACGTGCTGCAGACGAGGTGGTGATGGTGCTCGTCGCTGCAGAGCCGG
>Ga0137369_10000590_pt1 | contig 33286 bp, 29 predicted proteins | sample SagtaG_12_FD_104918 | JGI IMG/M metagenome (GOLD analysis project Ga0137369, IMG submission 104918) | Vadose zone soil microbial communities from Sagehorn Ranch, Mendocino, California, USA - Sage1_L_113_16 metaG | ecosystem: Environmental > Terrestrial > Soil > Vadose zone | place: USA... | reverse complement strand
CCTGTCGAGCGGCGCGAACGGCTGATGCCCTTTCTCTGGCGCACGCTCGTCGCCAACCAGGGGTTCATTGCCGGCAACCGCGCGGCCGGAAGCCTGGTGTCCGTGACGAACAGTCATCGGTTTTCGTACCCCGGCTACTCCGAGCTGCTCACCGGCCAGGCGCACGACGATACGATCAAGAGCAACGACGCCATCCGGAATCCGTTTCCGTCCGTGCTGCAGTTCGCACGGCGGAAGCTGCAGCTCGGGCCCGCGAAGGTGGCGACGTTCGCGTCGTGGGATGTCTTTCGCGCGATCGTCGAAAGCGAGGCCGGCGCCACGATGGTGAATGCCGGCGTTCAGGATTACGCGTCCGCGGCACCGGGGATGCAGCTGTTGAGCGCGGTGCAGGCGGAAACGACTCCGTGGGACCACGTCCGGCACGACGCGTTCACATTCCGGTTCGCGCTCGACTACCTCATGCGCGAGCGGCCGCGACTGCTGTACATCGCCTTTGACGAAACGGACGATTGGGCGCACGACGGGAAGTACGATCGCGTGCTCGATGCGCTGCACCGGTCCGACGACCAGCTGAAGCGGCTCTGGGCCGCGCTGCAGGCGGATCCGCAGTACCGCGACAAGACGGCGCTCATCGTGACGACGGATCACGGCCGCGGGCGCACGGCTGCGGACTGGCGGAATCACGGGAAGGACGTCGCGGGGGCGGACGAGATCTGGCTCGCGATTGCATCGCCCAACGGCCGGCGGCGCGGCGAGTGGAGCAACCATCCGCCGCTCTTTCAGAATCAGATCGCCGCGACACTGGCGGCGGCGCTGGGTTTCGACTACGGTGAGCAAAACCCGCAGGCGGGCAAGGCCATCAGCCTCGACGACGTGCGATAGATCGGCGCGTTGACAGCGCTTACCGCTGGTGTGCGCTTACCGCTGGTGTTGACAGCGCCCGCGGTTCGCGTGTACACATGGTGTGAGCATGTCCTTCGACTTCATTTGCTGTTGTCCCGCCACCGCACCGGCAGCGTGTCGCTGCTCGTGTCCGGCGCCGACGACAGGCAGGTGAAGAGTCTCTCGCGCTTCCCAGCGTAGTTCCCTCCCATTCTTCCCTCGCCAATCAGTCGGCCAACTCCTGATGATTCGGCGGTTGTCTGCGTACGCGTCGAGCAGCGCGTGCGCCTCACATGGGAGAAGCGAACGTGGCAGTCCTTGGAGTGTCTGGCAATCGGAATCGCGCGCGGGAAACAGCGAGCCTCCAGATCATCGACACGGCGTTGGCAGATGCCGTCACCCCGTGCATCACGTGCAGCTTTCAGGCCGGCGGCATGGTGCTCCTGCACATGCTGCGCGCGTGCCGGCCCGACGTGCCGGTGCTGTTCCTGGACACGGTGCACCATTTCGCCGAAACGTATGCGTACCGCGACCGCATCGCAACGCTGTGGCGTCTGAACCTGGTCACGCTGCGTGCGAGCGAGCCGGCGCGAGGTCTGTGGCACACGAGCACCGACGCGTGCTGCCAGCGGCACAAGGTTGAGCCACTCTTCGCGGCGCTCGAGGTTCACGACGTGTGGTTCAGCGGACTGAGACGCGAGCAGTCGCCGTCGCGCGCGGGCCTGCAGGAGGGCGACTGGTTCGAGTTGCCGTCGGGAACCAGATTGAAGAAAGTGAGCCCGCTTGCCCGCTGGACGACAGAGGATGTGCGGGCGTACGCGAATGCGCACGAGATTCCACTGCATCCCCTGCATGACGCCGGATACACCAGCATCGGCTGCGCGCCCTGCTCGGCGCCGCCGCCAGACCCAGCGTCGCCTCGGTCGGGCCGCTGGCGCGGCGAGAAGCTCGAATGCGGCATTCATCTTCAGGAGTTGCGTACGTGACGAGTTGCCGAGGACGCCGGTGGGGAGCTGAGCGATTCTTCCTGCGGATTGCAGCCTCGAGCAACGCCGAGCAACGCGCCGCGACGAGAGCCAAAAACCGCGATCCCTGAGGTCTCTGTCGCCCGTTCGACCCCACCCTCGACACCGAACCAAATTGTCGCTCGGCTTGGACTTAAGACCCTCCTTAGGCTGACTTTTGTGCAGAACGCGCGCAATTACCCATCAAACCCCGGCAATACTATTGCTATCAGCACCTTGGCGGCTTTCCCCAAGCCGCGGTTTCAAACAGATGACCGACCCAGAACAGCTCCCTTGGCGGGTCGAACGTCGACTCGTCGACCTCGGCATGCCAGCGCATCTCGAAGTGTGCCCCCAGCCCTCGGGGAACCTGCCCAATGTGCGCTGCGTGCTGCCGAAACCCGCCACGGGCCCCCTGTCTCTGGTGCTCCGCGTCCATTCGCGCGCCGGAATTCCGCTCGCGCAGGCGTTCATCGACCTGAAGCCGGGAGACCGCTCGTTCGAGACACCGCTGGCGCTGATGTCGATGGAAGGCTATCGGCACCTGAGTCAGCGTGCACGGCAGGACGTCGAGCGCCGCGTATGGTCGCGACGCGCGTTCGCCACCGGTTCGGTCACCTAGCGACGAAGACCGACCATGCTTCGCCCGCTCGCCAAGGCAGCCGTCTATAACGTCGCCCGACACACGCCGCATCTTCGCCCGCGGCCGCTGAACCTGACCTTCAGCGTCACCTACGTCTGCAACGCGCGGTGCAAGACGTGCAATGTGTGGAAGAAGCGGGTCGACGATCTGACGCTGCCCGAGTACCGGCGTATTTTCGATGCGATCGGATCGTCGCTGTACTGGGCGACGTTCAGCGGCGGTGAGCCCTTCATCCGTCCCGATCTGATCGACATCGTCCTGGCGTGCTACGACCGGTGCCGTCCGTCGATCATCACCATTCCAACCAACGGTCTGCTGCGCACGGAGATCGTCGAGGGCGTCGCCCGCCTCAGCCGCCTCGCGCCGGACGCAAAGATCATCATCAACTTCTCGCTCGACGGCATCGGCCCGCGCCACGACGAGCTGCGGGGAGTCCCCGGCAATTACGAACGGATGCGGGAGACCTACAAGGAACTGAAGGCGGCGGGCCATCCCAACGTCACCGTCGGCATTCACTCCGTCGTCTCGCAGTTCAACGTCACGGAGATTCCGGCGCTGCGCGAGCACGTGCGCCGTGAGTTCGTGCCCGATTCGTTCATTACCGAGATTGCGGAAGAGCGTCTCGAGCTCGACACCATCGGCTGCGAGATCACGCCAACCGCCGACGCGTACCGCGCGGTTGTCGACGACCTGGTCGCCGATATCGACGCGACGCCGGCAGCCGGTCTTCCCGCCCTGGTCCAGGCGTTCCGGCGCGAGTACTACGAGGTGGCGCACCGGACGATGGTGGAACAGCGCCAGGTCCTGCCGTGCTACGCGGGGCTGGCGTCGGCGCAGGTAGCGCCGAACGGCGATGTGTGGACCTGCTGCATCCGCGCCGAATCGATGGGCAACCTCCGCGAGACGGGGTTCGACTTTCTGAAGGTCTGGAGCAGCACCCGCGCCGACGAGTTGCGCGGCAGCATTCGCCGCGGCGAGTGCCACTGCCCGCTTGCAAATGCCGCCTACAGCTCCATGATGTCCGATCCGTCGAGCATGGTGCGCGTTGGATGGCGGTGGATCACGCGCCAGCTGTTCCGCCCGAATCGGCTGCGGACCGCGAGTCCGTTGCAGCCGCCGGCTCCCGCGGCGTCGAGCGAGGCCGTCCGATGATCCGCTGCACGGTCGGCGTGCTCGCGCACAACGAGGCGAACAACGTCCTCCGGACGCTGCACGCGCTCCTCGCGCAGCAAGTGCAGCACGCCGTCATCACCGAAATCATCGTCATTGCCAGCGGCTGCACCGATGCGACCGTCGAGATTGCCGAAGGGGTCGCCAGCGCGCATCCGCTCGTCACCGTGGAAGTGGAAGCCGAACGCACGGGCAAAGCCGCCGCAATCCGGAAGCTCATGTCGATGGCGCGCGGCGACGTGGTCGTCCTGGTGGGCGCCGACACGCTGCCGGAGCCGCACGCGATCGAGAACCTGGTCGAGCCGTTCGCCGATGCCGCCGTCGGCATGACGGGCGCACGCGTCATTCCGCTCAATACGCCGACGACGTGGCTGGGATTCGCCGTGCAGATGTTGTGGCATGTGCACCATCAGCTCGCGCTCCGGAAACCGAAGCTGGGCGAGCTCGTCGCATTCCGCAACGTGATCGACGATTTTCCCCAGGACACGTCCACCGACGAACCGGCGATCGAAGCGCTGATCGCGGCCAAGGGACTGCAACTCCTGTACACGCCGAAGGCCGTGGTCTACAACCGCGGGCCCGAACGCGCGGGGGAATTTCTAATCCAGCGCCGGCGCATCTTCGCGGGGCAGGTCCGCATCGCGATGCGATACGGGTACTTCACCTCGTCGCTCCAGCTTCGGTACGTCTTCCCGCTCGCGCTCGAGGCGATCCGAAGCTACCCGCGGTTTTTCCTGTGGACATTTGCCGCCATGGGCGTCGAGTGCTGGGCGCGTCTCCTCGGCGTGTACGACGCGCTGCGCGGCCACGACGACGTGGTATGGCGTCATGCGGGTACGACGAAAACCGTGGCGGCCGACTCCGAGTCGCTCACCCTCATTTCGGTCCGCTGGGCGCCAGGGTCGCTCGTCGATTCGATGGCGTTCCTGCGCGATCTGCGGCGCCACTCCGAGCCGGCCGGATCGGTGTTCTGGTGGGACGGGAGTCGGGGCGAAATGCTGCTGTTCGTCGGCGGAGAGTCGCCGCTCGAATGGTTCCAGAATCGAATCGAAGGCGTGACGCGCGAGCATGTCAGGCCGCATCCGGTGTACTCGAACACGTCCGACCGCGTGACGGTGTCATGGGTGAAGCCGGTGTTCGCCGAGCAGCAGCTCGTGTCGTGCCGCCTCGTCAGGTTCCACTCCCCCGCGCTCAACTGAGTCTCGACGGGATTTGGGTTTAGGGATTGGGGATTAGCAGATCCCACGTGTGGGAATTCGTGCTGTAATTCCTAATCCCTAACCCCGAACCCCTAATCCCTGGTCCGTCACTCATGAGCGGTCCCATCCTTGTAACCGGCGCATCCGGGTTCATTGGCCGGCATCTCGTGTCCGCGCTGCTGGCCCGCGGCGATCGCGTGCGAGTGCTCGTCCGCCGGCCTGACGCCGCGAGCGAGCTCGCTGCCCTCGGCGCGGAAGCCATGGTCGGCAACATGCTGGATCCGGCGGCGGTTCAGCGCGCCGCGAACGGCGCCGGCGGCGTGTTTCATCTCGCAGGGCGGCTGTTCGCCGCAGGTTCAGAGCCCGAGGAGTACGCACGGCTCCACGTAGAGGCGACGGTTGCGCTGCTCGGCGCGTGCGTCGCCACCCCTGCACCTCCGCGGTTCTTCCTGTTGTGCAGCACCACCGGCGTCCACGGCCCGACAGGAGCCACGCCGGCACGCGAGGACGATCGCGGGCATCCGCAGAACGCCTACGAAGTGACCAAAGCGCAGGCGGAGATCGCCGCGCGGGAAATCGCCGGTCGTTCGCAGCTGCCGCTGGTCGTCGCGCGCCCCGGCCTCGTGTACGGGCCGGGCGATCTGCACTTGCTCGGCTGGTTCCGATCCATTCGCGCGGGGTACTATCGCGTGATTGGTCCGGGCCGCAACCATCTCCACCCTATTTACATCGACGATGCCGTGCGGGCGTTAGTGCGGTGCGTGCCGGCCGCGACTCCGGCGGGACGCGCGTACCACCTGGTGGGATCGCACGCCGTGACCATGCGCGAGTTATCGGACGCGATTGGCCACGCGATCGGCCGCCGTGTGCCCTCGACGCACGTCCCCGCGCCGCTGGCGTTCGCCGTCGGCGCCGCGCTGGAGGCGCTGCCCGTGCCGCGGCGCCTGCTGCCGCTCACGCGCAGCCGCGTGCGGTTCATGCTGCAGAATCGCGAATATGACGGAACGCGCGCGCGCGAGGAGCTTGGGTTCGTGCCGACGGTGGAGCTTGCCGACGGTCTTGCACGAACGGTTGCGTGGTATCGGGAGCAGGGACTGTTGTGAGGAGGGTCCTTGGGCCTTGGGCCTTGGGCCTTGGTTCTTGGTCCATCCTGCGTCCTTTGTCCGTTTTCGTCCTTCGTCCTTCCAGGATCCAGGACGGACCAGGGACCAAGGACGGACCGAAGCACGAAGCACGAAGGACCAGGGACTGACGTGATCCCATGAGAGCCTCCGTGATCATCCCATCGTTTCAATCGGCCTCGACGATCCGCGCATGCCTGAGCGCGGTGCTGGTGCAGGATGTCGACGACGGGTTCGAAGTCGTTGTCGCCGACAGCGGCGTCGACGAGAGCGCGGAGATCGTGCGGCGCGAGTTTCCAACCGTGCGCCTGCTGAAATCCGATACGCGATTGGATCCTGCGCTGGCGCGGAATGCTGGTGCCGGAGAGGCGTCTGGTGCGGTGCTCGCGTTCATCGATTCCGATTGTGTCCCTCAACGCGATTGGCTCCGCCGTCTCTGCGCCACGCTCGAGGACGGCACGTATGCCGCGGTGGGCGGCGCGATCCGCAACGAGGAAGGTGGCACGGCGGCCAGCTGGGCCGGATACTTCTGCGAGTTCCGCCAGTTCCTCCCAGGCGACACGGCAACCGATGCCGCGAATCTCACGCTTGGCAACGCGGCGTACCGAGCGGATGCCTTCCATCAGGCAGGTGGATTTCCCGGAGGGTATTTTCCGCAGGAAGATCAGGTATTTCATCAGCGGCTCATCGCAACCGGCGCGCGGATCAGATTGGACCGGTCGATCGTGGTGACGCACAGGCACCGCCGTACAACGGCGTCGTTTCTCGCGCATCAACGCAAGATCGGGGCGGCAAACGCACGCGTCGTGCGTGCATTGGGTCTGCACGGTCGAACGATTGCCTCGCACCAGTGGCTGGCCGCCGCTCTGCTGCCGGCGCTGGCGACCTATCGCTTCGCGCGGACGGCCGCGGCCTGCTGGAAACAGGAACGGAATCTGATGCTGCGGTCCCCGGCAATCGCGGGCCTATGCTGGTTGGGCATGTTCGCCTGGGGCATCGGCTTTGCGCGTGCGGCGGCAAAAGACGCGAGGATCGCGAGTTGAAGATCACGCGCAAACAGCTTTCAGCAATCAGGTTTCAGCTGTCAGCTACGGCGTTCACCCAGCTCCAAAGTTCTCGCTGATAGCTGAAAGCCGACACTGACAGCCGACAGCTGATTGCCGATTGTGATTGCTGATTGTTGATTGCTGAATGATGCCGACGCAAGTCGCGCAATTCGAACTGCAGGCGGCGCCGTCCACTATTCCAGTGCGAAATGATGTGCACGGTCTACTGCTGCTGGTCACGTCCGGTGGACGCCCGGTCGATCTGCTGCGGATCGCCCGCCCAGCGAGCGGCGCCGTTTCGTCCGACCAAATAATGCGCCTCGGAAAAGGGGGATGGCCCCTCGTTCCCGAAGAAAGGGTACGGCCCCATTTGAAGCAACCTATCTCGATCGTCGTCTGCACGCGCGAACGGCCGGACGATCTCCGTCGGTGTCTCGAGAGCCTGGTCGGCATCGAACGTGACGGCCACGAAGTGCTTGTCGTGGACAACGCCCCGGTCACCGATCGCACGGCGTCGATCGCTGCGCGGTTCGGCGTCCGCTCCGTCGTCGAGCCAACGCCTGGCCTGAACCGTGCGCGCAACGCGGGTGTGGCGGCATCAACCCGCGACGTCGTCGCGTTCGTCGACGACGATGTAGTCGTGAGTCAGCCATGGCCGGCGGCGATGACGTCGTGTCTCGACGATCCTCAGGTTGGCTGTGCGACCGGACTCGTGCTGCCGCTGGAGCTCGAGACGGACGCGCAGGAGGACTTCGAGGCGTACTGCCAGCACCGGCGCGATCTGCAGCGGCGGGTCTATGCGCCTGGCGACGTACCCTCGTCGTCGGCAGGTGTGGTCGGCATGGGCGCGAACATGGCGTTTCGGCGCAATCTTCTGTCCACGCTCGGCGGCTTCGACCCTCGGCTCGACGCCGGGACGCGTACGCGGTCGGGCGGTGACACCGACATGTTCGCCCGCGTGCTGGATGCCGGGCGCTCAATCGTGTACACGCCGGACGCGTACGTGTGGCATCGACACCGCCGGTCGGCGCGCGAGGTTAGGTCGTGCGTGTTCGGGTACGGCATCGGTCTGTACGGCATGCTGACCAAACGCGTCGTCGAGCAGCGCGATCTGGCTGCGCTCGTGACGGCGGGCCGATGGCTGGTGGGGCCGCTGGTCAAGGCCGCGAGCGCGAAGCTCGGTGGACGTCCGTCGCCGCGATGGGACACCGTGCTGGCCGAAACTGCCGGGGCACCGCTCGGCCCGATCTATTTCGCGTATGAAACGTGGCGCAACCGGTGAGACGGACCAGGGACATCAATTTGTGACAGCACCAATCAGCGTCGTCGTCTGTACGCGCACGCGGCCCGACATGCTGGACGCCTGCATCGCATCCGTGCTGACAAACGAGGACTCGACGTTCGAACTCGTCATCGTCGACAATACAGATGAGGGCGATCTCGCGGGGACAGCTCAGGCAGATACGCGCATTCGCGTCGTTCGCGAGTCGCGCCCCGGACTGAGCCGTGCGAGAAACACCGGCATTCGCAGTGCGCGGCACGATGTCATCGCCTTCGTCGACGACGACGTGATCGTGGATCGTGGATGGCTGCAGGCCGTGGCAACGACGCTGGCAGATGGCTCGATCGACGCCGTCACCGGTCTGGTGGTGCCCACCGAGCTCGCAACCGAGGCGCAACGCGAGTTCGAGCGGTACGGCGGGATGGGAAAAGGCGCCGAGAGGCGGCTCATTCGCGGCGCGCAGCTGCCGGCGCGACAGGCGATCGACGCGCGGGCAGTCGGCGTCGGTGCGAACATGGCGTTTCGGCGCCGCGTGTTCGAGCGTGTGGGGATGTTCGACGAGGCGCTCGGCGCGGGCACGGCGGCGCTCGGCGGTGAAGACCTGGACTTCTTCCACCGGGTGCTGCGTGCGGGCCTGACGATTTGCTACGAGCCCGCGGCGAAGGTCAGTCACAGACACCGGCGGACCGTCCCGGAGCTGCGCGCACAAATCTTCGCCAACGGATGCGCGTATGCGGTGTACCTCAGGAAAATATGGTCGCAGCAGACCGTTCCGCGGCGCAGTGTCTCGACGTTTGCGCTCGGCTGGCTTATGGGACGCCTCACCACCGCTCTGTTCAGAACTGTCGCACGGCCCGGCCTTCGATGTCGTGTCGCGTGGGATGAAGTGCGCGGCGCGCTCCACGCACGAACGGTGCGCGTGGCATAAAGAAAGGGGCAGGCCCTGACGACCTGCCCCTCAAGGTGTGACGAGCGACCCTACGGAAAGAAAACGCCGTTGTTGCTCGGCAGCTCGAAACTCGGCAGGTCGCTCCGAAAGACAAAAACCTCGAGCTCTGGTGAACTTTAGATGCTGTTCGCGGGATCCCGTAACGTATTAGCCATGAGTAAACTGCACGCTCCTACACACAGATGGGCGCAGCGGCCGACGCTGCAGGCTGGATTGGACGAAACCGCTTTGCGGTGGGCGGTAGTTCCATCCTCACGCTTTCGTCCGCTGCCGCCATCTGATTCCGGCGCTGTCTGCGCCGGGCCTCTCAATTCCTTCGTCGGGCCAAAGAGTATCGTGGCGAAAACCAAGGGATGGGGCGCGTGCCACTCAGTCCGATAACCAGTCGAAGGTCCCCGGCGACATCCAAGACGGTAACGCGTTCTATACTCTCTGCGTTGGGCGTTAACCTGTTCGGGAAGCGCGAGGTTCTGGCGTCATGAGTAACAGCCTACGGCGTGTAGCGAGATTCTTCGTGATCTCGAAAACCGCGTTTGTGGCCGGACGCCTGTTGCTGGTCCTGTCGGTCGGCGCCGTCGCATCGTCGTGCGCCCGCGACAAAGGACCGGCCGCGCAGAACGGACGGGCCACTAAGCTGGAAACGGGTCCCAGGATCGTTGCGACGCCGAACCCGGTGCCGCACTCTGAAGGGTTTGGCAAGTCGACGATCTCCTGGGATAGCGGGGATGGCTCCCTCGTTCAGGTGTACGTGTCAGTCAACGGTCAAGCGGAGCGTCTGTTCGGCGAGGCCCCGAAGGGAAAGCAGGACGTCGATTGGATCGGCCAGAGCGCGGCGTATCGATTCCAAATGTACAAGTCGACGGTTCACAACAAGTCGCTCGCCGAGCTGGTCGTCAGACAGGCCGGCACGCCTGCGGGACCGTCCTTGACGGCCAAACCGAATCCGGTTCCAGAGAGCACGACGACCCTCTCGTGGAAGACGGGATCGCCGGCCTGGGGACAGCTCTACGTGGCCGTCAACGACGGTCCGGATAAGCTCTTCATGCAGGGGCGTGACGGTTCCGCTCAAGCCACATGGATCACCGGTAGCGCCACGTATTCCTTCCGTTTGTATGAAGGCGTCGAACACAGCAAGCTGCTGGCCTCCGTCGACGTCCGCAAAGCTGGATCTCCTGCAGACACAAAGACACCCGCCGATGGGCGCTGAGGCCGCCGGCTATACGACGAACCCACCGGTCGTCGACACGATGTTCAACGCCCGCCCTCGCACTATGGCGTTGATTGTGGCCTCCGTCATTCTGGCCGGCGTGTCTCTCTTCCAGGTCGGATATTTCCTTCACACGAGTCAGGACGACGCGTTTATCTCGTTCCGGTACGTGGCGAATCTTGTCGACACCGGCCGCCTCGCCTTCAATGGGCCAGAATTTCCTCCTGCCGAGGGATTCTCAAACTTCCTATGGGTGGCCCTGCTCAGCCCCTTCTACTGGTTGGGTCTCCCCCTGCTCGAGACCTCCAAAGCGCTTGGCTTCGTGTGCTTCGCCGTCTCGATCGCAATGACAGTCCGGCTGGTCGATCGCCTGGGGGGAGAGCGATCGGCGATGCACCTGATGCTTGTGCTGGCGTTTCTTGGCACCAGTTGGTACTACACCCTGTGGGCGATTCAGGGACTGGAAACGCCGCTGGCGGCGCTGCTCATCGTCTCCGCCATCGGCGAGTACCTGCGCGTCGAGCCGGGCCATCAACATGCCGCGCGACACGCGGCGTTGTCGGGTTGTCTCTTCGGGCTCCTTGCCCTGACGCGCCCCGAAGCTCCGCTGTTCGGAGTCGTCGCGGTCTCGCTTCTGCTGGCTCGCAGTATCCGCCAGCCGGGATATCTTCGTCTGGCGCTCGTCGTGGGCATATGCGCCGCCGCGATTTTCGGCCCCTATTTCGCTTTCAGGCTCGCCTACTACCAGCGGATCTTCCCCAACACGTACTATGCAAAAGTGACCGGAGACGGCCTGGCGGCGCGAGGGCTGGAGTATGTGGTCCGATATGTCCGTTCCAAGGGGGTGCTGGCCGCGACAGCGGCGATCGGCATCGTGAGCGGGGCGCTGATCGTTGCCACCTTCACGCGGCATGCGAAGAAGGCTCCACTGGTCGTGGCGTCCTTTGTGGCCGCCTACCTCGCCTTCCTCGTCAAGGTTGGCGGCGACTTCATGATTGGATTCCGATTCATCGTCCACATTCTCCCCGTGATCGTCGCGCTCGTCGTCTGGGCGTCGGTCTGGGTGATGAACATGGCCTCGCAGGTGCCGGCTCGCTGGCGCGTGACCGGTCTGAGCGCGGTCGTGGCGCTCGCCCTCCACTCCAATATCGTGAACGAGTTCAACGCTCGTTCAGGACTGGCTGGACCCATCAGCGGTCTGTACAAGAACTTCTATGAGCTGAGGTCTTTTCCGGAAGGTCCGCAATTCCACGCGGCACGGTGGCTGCTGGAGCATGCCACGCCAGAGACAGTCGTCACCTGTTCCGAAGCGGGCATCATTCCGTTTGTCTCGAAGCTCGCGTTCATTGATGACTTCGGTCTAAACGATCACGACGTGGCCGACATGATTCACCGTGAGGACCCGATCGACTGGCAGGCCGCGGCCATTCTCGACAGGGAGCCCGACATTGTCATCATGACGGGGAGCGGTCAAGCTGACGGATTCACGGGCCGACATCCGATCGACCGCGCGTTTCAGCGCCAGTCTCGATTTCGCCGATGGTTCAAGTTGGAGGAGATCATTGCGGCCAAGGAATCCGATCCAGCCAATCGCTACGCGATCTTCCGGAAGCAGCCTGACCTCCGGTGGTCCGACGGCTTCCGCTCTGAGCTCGAGATGGGGTCACCCGGTTCGGACGACCAGGTTGGCTGGGGTTGGTATCCGCCCGAAGGGCCGCCGGACGCGCGGTTTCGATGGACGGCGGCGGCGGCAGACACATACCTTGCGTGGCCGCGCGACGCCGAATCCGCCACGCTCGAGATTGAGGCATTCGTGCCAAGCCGGAAACGCTACGGGGGCAAAACGCAAACCGTCACCGTGCTGTGGGACGGGCGTCGCCTTCTCCGGCAATCGATTGCCCACGAAGGCCGCGCGCTGTTGAAGGCGACAATCGACCGCGCCGCCGTTCACGCGCTGCACACTGTGCATTTGGCGCTCGCGGCTTCCTTCGTGCGGTCCTCAACCGGCGCGGAGAACCGGGACATACGGGTGCTCGGCGTCGTGATCACCAGGGTGGCGCTCGTACCCACGCCCGCAGGTAGAACACATCGGTAGGGTTGAACGAACGTCGTTGACCTGGTCTTCACCGTGCCCGCAGCGATCGCGGCCATCGCCCTTCATAACAAAGCCGTCGTGTACCGCCTCCTGTTCGGCGCGATTGCTGATACCCTCCGCACCATCACCGCCGATCCGCGCCATCTCGGGCGGCGAGATCGGCGTCTTCGCGGTGCTGCACGTGGGGACAAACCTTGGTGTAGCATCTCCACTATGTGGCGCCCGGTTGGCGGGCTGTCACCGGATGGCACCCAGTTGGGCCTTGCGTGATGAGCGTAATCGTCTCGGAGGACGACGCGTTAATGGCTCCGGCCTGAAGACGAGGAGCAACGCACAACGTCACGCTCAGTACAAGATATCGCTTCACGCAAGCTGGACCCTTTCGCTACTGTCGAGTAGTTGTAATCAGCAAGCTGTACCGAAGTGTCATATACCGTTCGACAAATGCATAGACGCGGCAACGGGCGGTATCTGCAAAGCGACGCAGCGAGCGCGAGGCAGCGGGCGTATTACGGCAGGGAGAACGATTGATGGCGCAGCGTCTGTTACCGGTCGGCGAGTCGATCGGTCATCTGGTGGACACGCTACGAGCCCTGGTTGGCCGCGAATTCCGCATGCGGTACAAGGGCTCCTTTTTCGGCATCCTCTGGGCCGTGCTCACGCCGCTGGCCTCGGTTGTCGTGCTGCAATTCCTGTTCACCAAAGTGGTGATGGCGGGCGTTCCACACTTCGCTGCGTTCCTGTACGCAGCGTTGTTGCCGTGGACCTGGTTTGCTTCGGCGGTCCAGACGGGCGCATCGACGATGCTCGACAACCGTGACCTTGTCCGCACGCCATTCTTCGTCAAACCGCTGCTGCCATGGTCGGTGACCTGCACAAACTTTCTCCTGTACTTGATTGCGCTGCCGGTTCTCGCGGCACTGATGGCGGCCGACGGGTTGCCGCTCACGCGTGCGCTCATGGCATTGCCGGCCGTGTGGCTGGTGCAGTGGATCCTGACGCTCGCCTTCACGATGCTCATCGCCGCGCTTGGGGCCCTCGTGCGCGACATCCAGCACTTGATGGGCGTCGTCCTCCTGTTCTGGTTCTATTTGACGCCCATCTTCTACGATCTGAAGCAAGTGCCTCCGGATGCGGCCCGCTGGTTCGCATTGAATCCGATGACGGCGATTATCTCGGCGCACCGCGCCGTCACCATCTACGGACAGCCTCCGAACTGGGCGGAGCTCGGGGGCTGGACGCTGATCAGCGTCGCACTGCTCGCGGTCGGCACGCTCGTTTTTCGGGAACTCGAAAACACGTTCGTCGAAGCAGCATGAGACCGGTGCGCACGCGTCCGTCGGTCTATTGCAACCGCGCGGAAATGGGATAGGCGCGATTACCGTTCCAATGGATACCGGACTCCGCGACGGCACGGTCGTGTAGCGTCGTTGTCGTAGACCCGCACGCGCAAATTCGCACATCAATCCCACAAGCGAAAATTCACGCATCTCCAGCGTTGCAAGTGACGAGTCCAACTGAGACCCGGCGGCTGGAAGATCGACACCCAACCGTGGACGTTCGTTGCCCATCCAGGATCGCAGGAGGAACACGACGCCAACGTGCTCCAACGCCACGATGAGCCGAAAATACGCATCACGATACCGCACGAACCCCGGGCACCGATTGAACGACCAGAATGCGCTGGCTGGAAAAATCAGGCGCGTAGAGCGATTGCGCGCGAATGTACGTCCCAACCGGTCCTTTTGGGGACGCGAAGACGCACCGATGCCTCAGTGAGGGGGCCATGGTGTACCCTCGGTGAGACATGCACGCGAGTTATGAGCCCGATGCATCGCTCGTGGCCCCCCTGGCGTTGGTACCATCAGGCCAACAGGAATGCGGGCTTCAGCGATGAGCGACCTGCGGCGATGAAATCCACACTCGAGGAATTGGCGGTCTTCGGCGGCCCAGTAGCCTTCGAACGGCCGCTGCACGTCGGAGCGCCGAATATCGGCAGCCGTCGCCATCTGTTCCAGCGGTTGAACATCATGCTCGACGCGCGGTGGCTGACGAACGACGGCCCGTACGTACAGCAGTTCGAGCAAGCCATCCGGCAACAGATTGGCATCAAACATTGCATCGGGACGTGCAATGCCACGGTCGCGCTCGAAATACTCGTTCGGGCGGCCGGGCTCTCCGGCGAAGTCATCGTCCCGGCGTTCACCTTTGTCGCCACAGCCCACGCCCTGCGCTGGGTGGGGCTGACGCCGGTGTTTGCCGACATCCATCCCAGCAGTCACACGCTCGATCCGGCCGCGGTCGAAGCCGCGATCACACCGAGGACGTCTGGCATCATGGCGGTGCACCTGTGGGGCCGGCCATGCGACGTGGACGGACTCGAAGCCGTCGCCGCGCGCCACGACCTCGTTCTCGCATTCGACGCGGCCCAAGCGGTCGGGAGCTCGTACCGGGGAAAGCCCATCGGTCAGCGAGGCCTCGCCGAGGTACTCAGCTTCCACGCAACAAAAATCGTGAACAGCTTCGAGGGCGGCGCAATCGTGACGAACGACGATGAGCTCGCCGAACGCGTGAGGCGGATGCGATGTTTCGGTTTCTCGGACTACGACACGGTGACCGCGCTCGGGATCAATGGCAAGATGACGGAGGCCGCCGCAGCAATGGGGCTTACTTCACTTGAGAGCCTCAGCACATTCGTCGACGCGAACAAGAGCAGGCACGAGTTGTACGGGCGCCTGCTGTCTGGAACGCCGGGCCTGACGCTGCTCCCGTACGACGAGCGAGAACGTTGTAATTATCAGTACGTTGTCGTGGAGATTGACGAGCCGTCAGTTGGTCTCAGCCGCGACGAGCTGCAGCGAGTGCTGTTCGCTGAGAACATTCTCGCGCGAAGGTACTTTTATCCAGGCTGCCACCGTGTGGAGCCGTACGCATCGGAGCCGCCGACGGGGGGTTGGCGGCTTCCTGTTACTGACAGGATCGCCGGCCGCGTCCTGTGTTTACCAACGGGTACGGCAGCGTCGCTTGCCGCTATTCGCCAGATATGCGGCTTGATCCGCCTGACGCTCGCCCGCGCGCATGACGTTCGTCGCCGGTTGCAAGCTCGGGAGGTCGCCCTGTAGGACGAGCGGGATCGCTGAACCGCGGCCGGGGCCCGGCTCTGCTTCTTCGAGCTGCCGGTAAGACGGCCGACCCATGATGAAGTCACCATTCCCACCACATGACCCTGAGCGGCCTCAGAATGACCGGGAAAGGTTCTGGGTTGATCACTACAATGCGCTGGCTATCTCTGGCGCGTCATGGCTCGACTATGGAAACGAGCGCGTGCAACAGCAAACGCTCGACCTTGCAATCGCCGCCGCCGAGCCCGTCTCTGGTGCTCGCTGTCTCGACATGGGCTGCGGGCGAGGCCAGCTCGCAATCGCTCTCTGCGACAGAGGCGCGACAAACGTGACGGCGTGCGACGCGTCCCCCGTTCTCATCGACAGGCTGCGGCAGGAGCGGCCCGATATGCACTGGATCCACCACAACGTGTGCTCCACGGCAAGCACGGACATATTTCCGAACGCCTTCGACCGTGTGTTCGCTATCGAGGTCCTGCAGTACGTGCCATTCGAGGAGGCGCTTTCTCGCCTGTGGCACCTTACGGCAGCCGGAGGGCGATTGATCGGTGTCGTACCCAATCGGGAATGCCCTTTCCTGACGGAGACGATCACGCGGTTCAGTGGACACTACAACCCACCTAATCCCGACTCCCTGGCCCTCGCAGTTCAAGGTCTCGAAGGTGTGTCTTCAGCACGATTCCAAGGCCTGTGGTACACCCAACGCCGCGATTCGTTGCCCTATCGGGGTTCGGAATTCGGCGAGAATGTCTCGTGGAACGATCCGCCGAATCGCGTGCTCTTTGCAGTCGACAGGATTATCGGGTAGTGGGCACATCCATGGACGCCGCACAGCCAATCACCGTTCTTATTCTCAGTTGGAATCGACCGCTCTACCTGTGGGCCTGTTTGGACTCACTGTACCGCTATACGCGCCACAACGCCCGGTTCGTCATCATCGACAACGGCTCCAGCGACCCGCTTGTGCGGCGCGTGATTGAAGGCTTCCAGCGCCGGAACATGTTTGCTGAAATCGAATGGGGAGCAGAAAACTCCGCCACGCGGCTCTTCGAGGTGATCCGTTCACGTCGACCGCAACTGGGAAAGTATTTTGTATACGTTGAGGGTGACACGGCCGTCTATGACACGGACCCATGCTGGCTCACACAGATGCGCGACTTGATGGACCGGGACGACGAGCTCGTGCTGCTCGGATCCTACGTCGACAAGCGTGATTTCATCGATCCAGGCCGAGCGCGCCACATCGCTCCCTTTATGAGCGAGGAACAGTTCGCGGGCCTGATCAAGGCGCACAGCCCCGAGCGGAATCTCCCGGAACCTTTCGCCCCCATCATCGACCCTTTCAACCCGCCGGGACGACTGCTGATGTTCAGGACGAGCGCGCTCGATCGCATTCAGCTTTCCGTAGACGGCGAGCTCTATCAACAGGTCAAAGCGCTCGGTTTGAAGGCCGGAATTGCGGCCGGGATCGTTCATCGTCATCTCTCGCTTTTGAACTTCTACGATTACCCGGAATACTCTGTCGCGGACCGCGACGCGTTCATGCGGAACATGACGAACGCCGAGCGAGCACGAGATTGAATCCGAGCATCTCTCCGGAAGTCGTCAAAAGTGCCCGCGAAGGTTATCTGTACCCGATGTGGCTCGTCAAACAAGCCTTGCTCGATCATCCGGACATTCACGAGGCTTTCGATGCGTACCAGGACATTGCTGGAGTAACACCCCGCCGATGCCTTCGGTGCAAGAGAGTGTTGAGCCTGCCTGAAGCAGGACCGCGTTACGGCGGCCGATTCATCGAGCTCTGGCCTTCCGGAGAGCCCATCCGAATCGAGCCACCACAAGTGATCGGATCGGGTAATCAGCGTGCGCTTGAGTCGCTGTCGAGATCGGTGTACCTAGCCTGTTTACAAGAGGTGCAGATACGCGGCCGTTCGGCCCTCTTCGAGTTCGAAGAGGCCGTTCTGATCGACGTCGAGCGCGATGAGCTTACTCGTCTCGACGATCAACTCGACCTTGATTCTGCGATCTTCAGGGCGACCAATGATTACGCGTGGATAATGTCGCCGGGCAGCAGCGCAGTGCCGGTCGAGGAAGCATTCAGTCTCATGGGACCACACTCCTATGCGTTCGGTCACTGGATGTGGGAATACCTGCCGAAGTACATCGAGGCCACGCTGTCGCATGCGATGCCGCTCGTGCCAGTGTTGATCGACGCGGGGATGCCGACAGCTCATCGCGAGGCCCTCGAGCTGATATTGGCGGACGGTGCGGAGGTGATCGAACTGTCGCAGCTGGCGACCGCACGAGTGAAGAGTCTCTGGTATGCGCCCACGCCCATGCACATGCCTCTGCTGGAAAAAATGAACGAGCGTTTCCGCTGGGATTATCTTGCGTCTCCGCCCCGAAGATTCGCGCGGATCATACGCGAGATGAATCGCCGAGTCGATCGGCACATGTCGACGATTGATCACGGCTCGGACCGGGTCTTCCTCGCTCGAAGGCCGTCACTGCATCGCAAGCTTGTGAATCATGAGGATGTCGAAGCGGCCGCCGAAGCCCAGGGCTTCCGCATCCTCTATCCCGAAGATTTCGAGTTTCGCGAACAGGTCCGCGTGCTGCGGAATGCGCGTTTCGTCGTGGGACCGGAAGGCTCGGCGATGTTTTTGGCATTCTTCGCCCGTCCCGGAACCCAGGTGTGCATCCTGAACCATCCGTACACGATCGGTTTGGCCGTCCTCACCGGCCTGCTCGAGGAGACTGGAGTCGGCGTTACTGTTTTTACGGGTCCGTCCGTCAATGTGAATGAGCAGTACCCGCATTTTGCCGACTATCTGATCGATTTGAGGTCGTTCAGCACCTTCCTGCGCGAATGGACAGGGCACGCGCGTGAAGCCGTTTCGGTGGACAGTTACGATCGTTGAGGCGCGGGCGCGGCGGAGAAGAGCGGACGCTGCCTGCCAGACCGGTCAGCTATGATCGCGGACATGAAGCGCGTCGCTGTGATGCAGCCGTATTTCTTTCCGTATGCGGGCTACTTCCGGCTGTTCGCCGCGGTCGACGAGTTCATCATCTTCGATTGCGTCCAGTTTCCACGACGCGGCCGCGTCCATCGCACGGAGGTGCCTGGACCGACTGGCGAAACGGAATGGCTGACGCTCCCGCTCGATCACCAGCCGAGAGATGTTCGGATTGACCAGCTGCGGTTCGCGTCCGACGCCCGCGCGAGATTCGATCGGCAACTCGCGCGCATGCCGTGGATGACGTCTGCCAGCGGCCTGCATGCCGATCGCATTCGTTCGGTGCTGTGTGCGCCGCTCGAGTCGGTGCCGGACTATCTTGAAACCACACTGCGTACCGTTGTCGACATCCTCGGTTTTCCGGCTACCATCTCGCGCAGCTCGCGCTTCAATCTCGATCCTGCGTTGCGCGGACAAGCGCGCGTCGTGGCCGCGGCCGCGCTCGCACAAGCCACCCATTACGTCAATGCGCCAGGCGGCCGCGCACTTTACGACGCCGCGGTCTTCGCGCGACATGGAATGGCCCTGTCGTTTCTCAGCCCGTACGATGGCAGGTTCGTGCATCTCCTGCCCGCGCTGATGACCACTGACGCCGAGGAGATCCGATCCGACGTTCTGGCGACGTCCTGGCTGACAGACGATCGCGAGTGAACCGTCGGCGAGTCGCACGGGATGTGGACGGTCTGCCCTGTGCCGCAGGCTCGAAACGTTGGAGCAGGAGGTATCATAGACGCGGCCCGCGGCACCTGCAGGGCCTCGAGTCTGAGCCAAGCATGAGCGAACACCGTCCGCGCCGCGATGGCGCGCGCCGCACCGCGGTCCTCGTCCTCGGGATGCATCGCAGCGGAACGTCCGCATTGACGCGGATTGTGAATCTTCTTGGCGCCGCTCTGCCGCAGGATCTCCTGCCGGCGAATCCGACGAACCCGGCAGGTCACTGGGAACCAAACCGCATCGTCGCCATTCACGACGAATTGCTGTCCAGTATCGATTCGTCATGGGACGATTGGCGGCCCGTGCCTCGGAAGTGGTTCTCGAGCGCGGCGGCTCGATCGTTCGGCCGACAAATCGAGACGGCGATCGTCGAGGAATTCGGCGACCATTCGCTGTTTGTCGTGAAAGATCCGCGCACGTGCAGGCTGCTGCCCGTCTGGAGCCGCGCGCTCGAGAAGCTCCAGATCCGTCCGGCCGCCGTCTTGATCACGCGGAACCCACTCGAAGTTGCGCGCTCGCTGCAGACCCGGGACGGGTTCGAGCAGGAGAAGTCGTTCCGCCTTTGGCTTCGTCATGTCTTGGACGCCGAGGCCGAGTCGCGCTCAATGTCACGGTGCTTCGCGACCTATCGGCAAGTGCTGACCGCATGGCAACCCCTGATGATTGCTGCCGAATCGGAGCTCGGTATCACATGGCCACGGACGCCCTCCGACGTCGTTCACGAGGTCACGCGGTTCCTCTCTGACGACCTTCATCGGAGCCGGGCGACTGATAGCGAGCTGCACGAGATTGTGCGGACGTTTCCATGGGTGCTCGATGCGTATTCGGTGTTTGAAAGACTCGCCCAGGGCGCAGCAAAGAAACCGGACCGCACGCGTCTCGACGACATCAAATCGCGATTCGATGAAGCCGCCGCCGTCTTCGGCGAGCTCCGGTCTTCCGAACGGCGCCCACATGATTCCGAAGCGCGCCGGCTCGGGATCGTGCCTGTGCAACAGGAACTGGCGGTCTCGGGGCAACAGGCCAACCATCTGGAAGAGCAGCTGACAGCTGCTCGAAAGGAGGCCGATCGGCTGAACCGCGATGCGGCCATCTTCAAGCGAGACGCTGAGGCGCTCCTGAAGGAGCGGGCCACTCATCTCCGAGAAATCGACGGATTACAAGGCGATCTGATCAACCAGCCCCAGGCAGTCGAGTTACTCGAACAGGCGTTGGCTGCCCAACGGCTGGATGTGCGCGCCCTGGAGCAGGAAGCCCACGCACATCGACTCGAAACCGACATGCTCCGCCGCGCGGTCGCCGTCCAGTCTGAGATGATCGCCGGCTTGCAGAAAGAACTGGCCGGTCGCGGCGACGAAAACGAACGGCTCAGAAGGGAGCTTCTCAGGCAGCGCGATGAGATGGAGACGCTGCACGAAGAGCTCATCGTGCGCACGCGCCTCGTTGCCGCTCCGGCGCGAGGGGCCGACCAGGCGCTTGGATTGCGCGAATCGGCGGCTCAGGTCCCGGTGACGCCGCGCGACGACGTGGGATTGCCCGTTCGGCTCCGCGGACCGCGATTCCTGCTGATTACAGACGCTATCCCGACACCGGATCTCGACGCTGGATCGTTTCGTCTGTTCGAGATTCTGAAGCTCCTGACTCACATCGGGTTCCGCGTTACGTTTGTTTCTCATAGCCTCGAGCCCCGAGCCGAATACGCGAATCACGTGCTGCACCTCGGCATTTCGGTCATTTATGGTGCCGAAGCGGCGCTCGCTCATCTCGAGCGCGAAGGCGATCGCTACGCACACGTGCTGCTGTCGCGGCCGGACGTTGCGTTCAACTATTTGTTCCCCGTGCGCGCGCACGCCATTCGCGCGAAGGTTGCGTACGATACGGTCGACCTGCACTGGGTTCGCATGGAGCGTGCGGCGGAACTTTCCGGCGATCGGCAGATGATGGAGAGCGCTCAGTACTACAAGCGCATCGAACGCTTCAGTGCGGCGGCAAGCGACGTCGTGCTGGCGCTGACGATGCCGGATAAGGATGCGCTGCTCAAAGAGGACGCGAGCCTGAACATCGGCATTCTTCCCACCATCCACTCCTCCGCCGATATGGGCGGACCGTGGCACAAGCGTCGCGACCTGATGTTCATCGGGGGATTCTGGCACCAGCCCAACGAGGACGGCGTCTGTTACTTCGTCGAGCACATCCTTCCCCTGGTTCTCAGAGAGCTGCCGGACGTCGTATTCAACATCATCGGAAGCCATATGACGGACCGGGTCAGCAACCTTGCTTCTTCGTCGGTCCGGGCGTTGGGATATGTTCCGGATCCGACGGTGTATTTCACCGAAAGCCGCGTGTTCGTCTCACCGTTGCGGTTTGGCGCGGGGATGAAGGGCAAGATCGGACACAGCATGAGTCACGGCCTTCCCGTCGTCACAACATCGATCGGCGCGGAAGGCATGATGCTCGTCGATGGCGAGACGGCGCTCATCGCCGACGATCCACAGTCGTTTGCGCAGGCCGTGATACGGCTCTACACAGACGAGCGGCTTTGGCAGGATATCGCGGCCCGGTCTGTGTCCCACATCGCTCACCATTTCTCGGAACACGCCGCTCGCCGCCGGCTGGAGGCGCTGTTCCCCATCGAAGCGGACGTCATCGGAGAACGCCCGGTCTATGCAAGCTGAGACGCCTGCCTCCGACCTTCCGTCAGCGAACAAGGCAGCCCTCGTCCTGGGCATTTACCTTCTCGACAGGCTCAACACGGCCGAAATGACGATTGAGGAGTTGGGCCGCAGCCGGGAATGGTCTGTCGATCAGCAATGGCTTGGACTCGGCTCCTCGGCCGTTCCAGACGCGTTGGCGGCAGTGACGCTGCGGAAAGTCGAAGACCGAGTTCCGAAATTCATTCTGCTCAATCAGATGCTCGCCGCAACGCCGCTGGGCAAGTACGATTACATCATCGTGTGCGATGACGATGTCCACTTGCCGTCCGGCTTTCTGGACGATTACCTGCGCGTCGTCGAACACTACGGGTTGGCGGTGTGTCAACCGGCTCGCACGCATGACAGCTACATCGATCATCCGTTCGTCGAGCAACTGGACGGTCTGACCGCCCGGTGGACGCAGTTCGTCGAGATCGGCCCTGTTTTTTCGATTCGGCGGGACGCCGCGAAGGTGATTTTACCCTTTGATGAACGCTCCCCGATGGGATGGGGCTATGACTTCGTATGGGGACGCGACCTCTGCGAGGCCGGTCTCAAGATGGGTGTGGTCGACGCGACGCCGGTTGCGCACAGCCTGCGGAAGCCTGTTGCCGAATACAGCTGGCACGCCGCCAACGACCAGATGCAGAGCTTCCTGCGCGCACGGCCTCATCTTTCGAAACGCGAAGCGTTCTTCATCATCGAATCGTATGCATAGCCGCGATCCGCTCGGACGGGTGGCCTCGCCCTGCGCGATCGCCGCCGTGGTGTCCACGTACAACCGCTCGGATTTGTTGCGTCCGATGCTCGAGAGCTTGACGCGGCAGACCGTGCCGACGAGCGAATTCGAGGTGATCATCGTGGACGACGGCTCAACAGACGACACCCGTAACGTCGTTACGTCATTCACGAAGACGCTGCCCATCACCTACGCGTATCAGCGCAATGCCGGCCTCGCATCCGCGCGAACGCACGGTCTGTACCTGTCCGCCGCGCCGATTCTTCTGTTCCTCGATGACGATGATTTGGCCCATCCGGAGCTGCTCAAACAGCACCTAGCCACGCACCGGCAGTATCCCGACGACAAGTACGCGGTGTTGGGGTACACGCCGCTCGCCCCAGACATCGCTGACGATCCGCTGATGCATTTCGTGACCGAGGTCGGGTGCTTCTTGTTCTCGTACTCGTATTTCAAGGATGGAGATGTGCTGGACTTCGAGCACTGGTGGGGCGGGCGCTCGTCGTGCAAGCGTGCGTTTCTCATCGAGCACGGCGTGTTCAACCCGGTCTTCAAATTCGGATGCGAAGACATCGAATTGGCATGGCGGCTGTCGAAGCACGAGTTTCGCGTGGTCTATAACGCCCGCGCGATCACCACGATGTCACGCAGGATCGACTTCGATGGCTTCTGCAATCGCCTGGTGCGTCAAGGCCGTTCGAATTTCGTGTTCAGCCGCCTGCATCGGGAACCAGAAGTCCAGCGATGGACCGAGGTCGATCGATTCGAGGAGCAGTGGCGGAAAATCGAGCCGACGTACGACGCGATACTCCACTCCGCGCGTCACCTCGATCGCATCGCGCGGCTGAAACGCGACCTCGGCTTCGCCCTCGAGGAATCGGAGACCGCATTGCTCCACCGGGCGTATTTCGCGGCGTTCCGGGCCGCCAAGCTGCGCGGAATCAGTGACGGCTGGACGCAGTTTGCCGGCACGTAGCATTCATCACACGTGGGCCACGAAGTTCCATCGCTCGCCTCTGTCGAGAGTCGACACAAATTGTGCGTCGCTGTAGGGCCCGTTCCCGTCCAGATCGAAGATTCGAAGACCGGCGCGACCGCACGACAACTCCAGAATCTAGTCCGGCCGTGTCTTGTAATGATCCGCGCGCCCAATCTGTGCTCGAAGACTATCGTCGGCTTGGCCCGGGTAATCGTGTCGATGGCCCCCTCGAGGACTTGAAGTTCGGCGCCCTCGACGTCAATCTCACGAACGCTGGCAGATATCCCGGCGGCAGGACGGCGTCAAGACGTTCCGTACGGACCGAGATCGTCTGAACCTCCTCCGCACCTGGATACGTCCGCTCACAGAAGCCGCTGTAACCGGGTTCGTCCTCACGTGCTTGAACGTCGTTGTGCCGGCCTCATTCGACAAGGCAGCGAAGCGCACGTCGACCTGGGGAAATTCAGTCACCAGGCGTTCGTAGAATGACGGCAACGGTTCGTACGCGATGTGCCGGCCATGCGGGGCGCATCTCAGTATCTCGCGCAGAATAGCGCCGGCGTGAGCGCCGACGTCGATGCAGTTCGCATCGTGCGCGAGCGCAAACGCAAACAAACGACGCATGTTCGCGTTGTCCTCTCGGTCCCGTTCGACAGGGTCAATCGACATCAACGGGCCTCCGGACGCCCTCGGCCGGGCGCATCCTGTCGTCTTGCAGCGTGGTTCACCGCGGACGAGAACTGTTTGGCTCGTCCCCTTCACGATGAACGACCAGGTCGGCTAGCACGACTTTGTGTTCGTGCCCGGCGTACAACGTGAACCTGTAACTGCCGCGGCGGTCAATCCAAAGCGCCTGGTATGTGCCACCCAGGCCTTCGGCGAACAACTCCTCGGGGCCGCCGTTCGCCGACACGTACACCAGACCCGGCTCGCTGTTGCCGGTCGCCCATTTGATCGTCGTCGTGCTGAATCCGGAGGAGCCAGGGACTGGATTTGGAGCAGCTTCACGGAACGTTCGGGCGGCGTGCGTCACTGGAGCCTGCGCGGTCTGCGGCATCACGACCACGATCGCGAGGGGCTTCGCTCGATCCCCGGTCCGATACAGCGGGAACACGTAGGTCGATCGCACGCCGATCCATGGGGCCGGCAGCGCGCCAGTCGCGCCCTCCCCAAACAGTTGTTCGGGTTCACCGCCGATGTCCACTTAAACCTCGCCGGGCTGGCCATCTCCCGTCGACCAGGAAATCGTCGTGGTGCCGTAGCCCGCATTGGCTGGGATGGGATTCGGCGTAGCACTTATCCGGGCAATTGGTTTTTCCCCGGACGGAGATGAGCGTGGCATCGGTTTGGCCTGCACCGGTCTATACATCACGCCGTACGTCGCGGCACTTTATTGGTGACACAACCCGTTCCGCATGCAGGACACTACAAACCACACTAAGTCCGCCGAAACGTGAACTTTTGTCGCCGTGGCAGACGTCACGTTGTTCAATTGCCCGCCCCCTTTAGCTCGACCGTTGGCATTTCCCTTGCGAAAACGGCGTCGAATCCCAAGGCAAATGGAACTCTAGAGGGAAAAGGTATCAAGATTGACGATGGTCGAAAATGTGCCCGAGCCTGCTCCTCGAGCGACGAAGGCCGTAGAGGATGCGGCGCTGAGACGACGAGCCGAAGCTGCCGAACAGAAGCTCAGTAGCCTTTCCGAGACGATGTCCGCGCTCGAGGCGCAGGTGGCAGGGTATCGCGAGGCGCTGGACCATACGCTCGGCACATTGCGTCAGCAGTCCGCCCGACAGCAGGAGGTTATCGAAGCACTCACGGCCGAAATCCGGCAGCACCGCCTCCACTCCGCCGAATCCGACGCAGCAGTACAACGATTGGAATGCGAACTTGAACAGGCACGTCGCGATAGCGCCACGCGCGAGGCGGAGTTCGCGTCGCTCACGGCCCTTGTCGCAGAACTGCGGGCCGAAGGCAATGAGTTCAAGCGGCTCGGCGCCGACTTCGCGTTCACCCAACGAGATCTCGAATTCACAAGAGAGGGGATGCGGGCCGCACAGCACGAGGTGGGGGTTATGCGACTGTCCTCGAGCTGGCGATTTACCGCACCCCTTCGGGCGTTGATTCGGCGCTTCGGTGGAACCACCACCGAAAAGCTCCTTCGAACCGGCAAATGATCGAAGGTATAGAGTATCTGTCGAGTCGCTCGCGGTGCGCTACGCCGACCGCGAGTTATGACTGCATTCTCCAGTCACCAATGCCCGAGAGAGCTACGACCCCGTCACCCCCGCGCTCGCGATTTCGACCTGCGGACCAGCAGTCGATGGCGCTTATGGTCGAGGACTTGGGAAAACGCTACTGGCTGCGGCAGGGCGGCCCGGTCACGTTTCAGGAAACGCTGACTAACGCATTCCTCAGAGTGCGCTCGACACCGTTCTGGGCCTTGCGGAACGTGTCGTTTCAGATTGCTCCTGGCGAGTCGGTCGGAGTTGTCGGCTCGAACGGTGCCGGCAAAACGACGCTCTTGCGTCTGGTGTGCGGGCTCGGTCGACCGACGAAGGGCCATGTTCGGGTAACCGGCCGCGTCGCTGCATTGCTGACCCTGGGAGCGGGGTTCCATCCCCAACTCACCGGACGCGAGAATCTCTACGTTAGCGCGGTCGTGTCCGGCCTCCGACGACGCGAAGTGAAGCAGTTGTACGACTCGATTGTCGAGTTTGCAGAGCTGCAGGACTTCATCGATCAACCGTTCCGGACCTATAGCTCCGGCATGCAGATGCGACTCGGGTTTTCCGTTGCGATACACGTGGACCCCGCGGTCCTCATCATCGACGAAGCGTTGTCGGTCGGCGATGCGCATTTTCAGCAGAAGTGCCTCGGCAAGATCGAAGGGTTCCGGCGTGGGGGAAAGACGTTGTTCATCGTTTCGCACGACATGACCGTCATCCGGACGTTCTGCACTCGAGCGCTCTGGCTCAAGCGCGGCGCGCTCATCGCAGATGGTCCCGCTGAAACGGTCGCCTCGCAGTACCAGGAGGCGAGCGAGCAGGAAACTCTATCTGCCAGCCGCGGCGGGGCCTGATAGAGCATATCGGGCCGGTCATGTTCCTGAGTCCGGGGTATCCATGTCGGTTGGTGCCGCGCGCAAGGCCCGCGTCCCTGGTGAGGTTCGCTGGCGCGTGCGCGGTCATCCTGAGCGTCCTCGTTGTTGCCTGTACATCCAGAGATCCCGCAGCGGTCAAAGCGGATGCGCTGCGCCGCGGCGACGACCTGTTCGCCAAGAAGATGTACGGTCGGGCGGCGGCGGCCTATCGGACAGTCATCAAGATTGATCCCGATGACGGGAAAACCCGGGTGAAGCTCGCGAATACATACCTGCTCTCGGGTAATTATCCAGCGGCTACCGCGGAAGCAACGCGAGGGGCAAATCTCCTGCCCCATGACGTCGACGCTCAACTCCTTGCAGCAGAATTGCTGTTGACGCAACAGGAGTTCACAGAGGCACGCGAGCGCATCGCGAATGTACTTCGGAAGGAGCCAAATAATGTGCGCGGCCGGATCATATCCGGCAATGCAGCCGCGCTCATCACGAACCCCGCCGGCGCGCTGACGAACCTCGACGACGCCGTTCGCATTCGCAGCGACTACATGAGGCTCCTGGTCCTGCCTCGGGATCGGCTGGCCGAGGAAGCGTTTCGAGCGGCGGTTCGGTTGGCTCCGACGGATCTGCTCGCGCAGATTGCGCTCGCGAACTTCCTCTGGGCGACCGACCGTGCCGATGAAGCCGAGGCGCCTTTGAAGTTCGTGGCGGATAGCGACCCTCATCATCGGCTCACGAATCGCGCGCTCGGCAGTTTCTACGCGTCGCGACATCGATCCCAAGAGGCCGAGACGTACCTGAAGCGGGCCGCCGAGGACGGGGATCGGGACGATCGCCTCGCGCTGGCGGATTTCTACATCAAGGTGAACCGCGAAAATGACGCGCTTTCTATCCTCAATGCAATGGAGACAAAAGACGACGCGTCGAATGCGGTCACGCTGCGCGCGGCGCCCCTGGAGTTTCGATTGGGCAAGCGCGAGCAAGCCATGCAGCGTCTCGACAACTTGCTCGCACGCGAGCCGGGGAATGTTCGGGCCATGCTGATGAAGGCGCAGTTCTTCGCGACCGATGGGCGATGGGATCAGGCCCTGCGGTTCGCCGGCACGGCAGTGGCCCAGGATCCAAAATCCAGCGAAGCGAGAATCGTGCTCGGCAAAGCGTTGTTCGCGACCGGCGACCCCGAAAGCGCCTACCAGGAATTCAGCGAAGCGTTCCGCGCCGATCCGGAGTCCGTGCAGCTGCCGTTGCAACTCGCCGACCTGTCGATCGAGCTGGGCCGCAGGCAGGAGGCGTTGCAGTACGCTCGCGACGCCGTACGAAAGAATCCGGCCAACGTGGACGCGGCGGTCGCACTCGTGAAAACGCTGGTGGCCCTCCGGGACTATTCGAGCGCGGAATGGGAGCTGAAGTCCCTGCTCGCGCGCCATCCGTCATCGGCGGATTTGCTCGTCCAGCTGGGCGCCGTGAATCTCGGACGCGGCGACAGTGCCGCCGCCCGATCGGCGTTCGCACGCGCTCTCCAATTGGATCGCGATTCGCTGGACGGCTTGTCCGGGATGGCATCGCTCGATCTCAAGGAGCGGCGAATCGCGGATGTTCGGAAGAGGGTCGACGAAGCGCTGGCGGCGCACCCCCAGGATTCCGAGTATCTTCTGCTCGCGGCGCGAGTCTACGCCGCCGACAATGATGCCGGCCGCGCCGAGTCGACGTTTCGACGAGCGTTGGATCTCGATCGTGCGAACGAAGGCGCCGCGCTCGCGCTGTCCGACTTTCTGAACACGCAGCATCGTCGCGACGAGGCCAAGCGTGTGCTGGAGCAGGCGCTCGAACGGCGGCCCGGATCCGTTGCCATGCAGACGTCGCTGGGCATGCTGCTCGAGCAGATGGGCCGGTCCACAGATGCGAAGGCGTTGTACGAAAAAATTATTGGCCGGACGTCGCGCGCATCGACCGCCGCGTCCAGGCTCGCCGCACTCTATGTCGAACAGGGAGGCAACCTCGACGTTGCGCTCTCGCTCGCCACGACGGCCAAACAGCAGTTGCCCGACGATCCGGCGATCAGCGACGTTCTGGGCCAGGTGTACACGCGAAAGAACCTCCCGGGCGTCGCGGTGCGGCACCTCCAGGAGGCTGTACGCGCAGCGCCCGACAACGCGGTCTACCGCTTCCATCTCGGTACCGCGTACCTCCGCGACGGTCAGATCAAGCCGGCGCGGGGAGAGCTCACCCGCGCGCTGCAGATCGACCCGACGTTCGCCCAGGCCGACCAGGCGCGGGCGGCTCTCGCGTCGATGCCGAAGTGAGCAGGGGGACGTTCACCGCGGCATCCGGCTGCCAGTCGGCGCGGGCCCCTCGTCGGGGGCCGATGCGTCGCGGGACGCAGTCAACTGTGCGTTGACGGCATCGATGTAGGTGCGTCCCCGGTGCGTCCAGGGATGGACGAGGTTGTAGTAAAAGATGTACCAAAACGCCTGCAGGCCATCGACGGCGCCAATTTTCTTGCCGTCCTGATACGTTCGACCGTGATAGGAGATCGGAACCTCATAGGTGACCGCAATGGTCTTCGAGACCATGGCCGTAATCTCGACTTCCATGCCAAATCCTGAACTACTCAGCGACAAAGGCTTGATCACTTCGGCGCGAAACGCCTTGTAGCACGTCTCGATGTCCGACATGTTCCGGTTCGTCAGCAGGTTCGACAAGAACGTTAGCGTGCGGTTCGCCAGGTAATGATAGAAGTACAGGACCCGTGTAGCGCGCCGCACGAGGAACCGGCTTCCATACACCACGTCGGCCTGCCCATTGAGGATCGGCGCAATCACATCAGGTATTTCTGCAGGGTCGTATTCCAGGTCGGCGTCCTGCACGATCACCACGGCACCCGTTGCCTCGGCGAGCGCGCGACGAATGGCGGCCGTCTTCCCTGAATTTCGCGGCTGCCGGAACACGCGCACGCGGAGATCCTTGATGGTCTCGAGGCTGGCGGCGGTCCCGTCGGTCGAGCCGTCATCCACCACAATCACCTCGTGCACGATCGCGCCGAGCGCCAGCACGCGCCGGAGAACATCCACGATCGTGCGCTCTTCGTTGTAGACGGGAATCAGAATCGACAGGACAGGTCCGGACGCGGCGCCGTGATGCAGGTCAGCCATCGATGGCATGTGTGCGCTCCAGAATACACGCTGAGGCTAGGAGCGTGTCTGAGTAATCCGAACACGCTCCGAGTAGCCGCGCTTCGCGCGGCGGAACTCCCAAATCCAGGCCGTTTTTTGTCGGCCTGGCTCGACGCCGCGATCGTCCGGCAAAACCGGTATCATTTCCGGGCCGTCCATGGATGCGATCTGTGTCTTCGCCGCCGCGCTCGCGTTTTATCGCATCACGCTCGCGCCGACCGTCATCTGGGGAGACAGCGCGTTCCTGGCCATGGAGGCCCGTCGCGGATCGGTCCGCCTGGCCACGGCGGGCGACCATCCGCTGTTCGTGCTGGTGGGCCACCTGTTTTCGAAGCTGCCCGGCGAGGTGGCGCGCAACATCAACTTCGAGGCCGCGGTGTTTGGCGCGCTCGCGGTCATGCTCGTCTACGTCTGCGCGCGGCAGCTGGGGACCTCGCGCCTGGCGGCCACCGTGGGCGCGGCGGCGCTCTGCGTGTCGCACACGTTCTGGCTGCATTCGGTCGTCGCCGAGGTCTACACCACGAACGCGTTTTTCGTCGCCGCCACGCTCACCCTGCTGATCGCCTGGAGACGGACGCAGCACTGGAAGTGGCTCGCCGCGTCGGCTCTGGTGTTCGCAGTCGGGCTGACCAATCACCTCGTCCTGGCCACCATGGCTCCGGCCGCGCTCGCGTTCATCGCGGTCACGAAAGCGCGAGCCCTGTTCACGCGATCGGCGCTCGTCGGCGTCTCCGGCCTCGCCGCGGTGTGTCTGGTCCTGGTCATCGTGCAGCCGGAGCCCGTAGCGTCGACGTTCCGCAGCTTCTGGTACGGCCCTCCCGGAATATCGGAGTATCTGACGCTCGATTTCCAGCCAGCGGCCACGATGCGGGAAGCCGGCTACTACGTTCTGTACCTCATTTATCAGTTCCCGTCCGTGTCGCTGCTGCTTGGCGTGGTCGGCGCCCTGATTCTTTTGCGCGATGAGCGTCCGCTGGCGACGCTGCTGTTGCTGACGGTCGCGGTGAACGCGTTCGGGTTCATTCGACACACGGTGTGGCCGAGTGCCGGCAACGCCAAGTACGTGTTTTACATTGCGGATTACGTCGTGTTTTCGATCCTGTCTGCCGTCGGCGCCCACGACGTTATGCGGCGGCTGGGCGACCGGCCGCCGTTCGGCCGCCTCGTCTGGGCATCTGCCCTCGTCGCTGGCGTGGCGCTCATGCCGCCCGTCGTCTATGCCATCGCCCCCGCTGCCGTGACCCGCGCAGGCGTCGACGTGCTTCACTCGCGAGCGCTCCCCTATCGCGACAACGAGCGGTTTTTTCTGAATCCCAACAAACATGGCGAGGTCGGCGCGAGACGGTTCGGCGAAGAAGCGCTGCAGCTGGTCAAGCCCTCGGCTGTGATTTTTGCGGACTACACGCCGTTCACGGTTCTGCGATATCTCCAGGCGGTTGAAGGGCGGCGGCGAGATGTGCTGCTTGCCTCGCCTCGAACAGTCGGCGCGACCGTCCGCGTCCGCTGGATCGTCGATGGCGATCACCGACGGCCGACGTACCTTGCCGCGCTCACGCCCGGCTACTACGACTTCAGCGGCCTGACCGGCGACTATGACCTCGTGCCTGCGGGGCCGCTCATTGAGATACGCCCTCGGTAGCAGCCATGGTGAACGACCCTCTTTCCGAGAAGCCGACTTTCGCCACGGACTGTGCAGCGAAGCTTCGACTCAAACCGCCAAGAAAGACCTGGCGCCATTAACGTGTGGTAAAACTCGTCAGGGCGTGGCTCCTTCGAAACCCCGGCGAACCTTCGGATCGCGGCCGCTGCGCGGCCGTTGGGGAACAGACGATGTTGGGACCAGTCGAACAACCGGTGTGCTCCGGTTGGAGTACCTTCATCGGACTTCCGGCCAAGGAGGTCTGAATGACGCCCAACATCGCCGACATTATCCGTCACCACGTGGCCCTCGAAGTCCGCTGCATTGATCGCGTGTATCTGCACGCCTACATGCCCAAGCTCCAGACGTCCGGTGGCCTGTGCTACTTCCTCCAAGACTACCTCGGCCACCCGGTGCCGTCTCCGGCCCTGCTAAAACCACGACACGATCACTTCATCGCCGCCGTCCACGCGTTCGCCGCACGGCACCGCATTCCGGTCGTCCCGTTTGAACGCGGGGAGAGTAAGGATGTGTGTGTGGCGAAACATCGCGCCCGATTCACCGCTCGCGAAGGTGTCGTCATCGTCGGCGTCGCCCAGGAGAAGATGCGATCCTTCAAAGCGCACAAACGGCAAGGCCGTGGCCACACACCCGTCTTTGACTTCTCGCGGCAGTCGGTGGCCGTCAATCATTACTACTTCTACGTCGAGGACCGCGACTGGGGCCCGCCTTTCTCAAGATCGGCAGCTATCCCCCGTATCCGGTGAAGCTCTGTCTCAACGGCCATGAGTGGGTGAAACAACGCCTCCGCCGCGATCGCATTCGCTTTGAGAGCCTCGACAATGGGTTTCTCTCGTGCGCCGACCCCGCCGCCCTGCAAGCCGCGTGCGATGCGCTCGGGCCGGCCGATGTCCAGGCCTTCTTCGACCGCTGGTCGCATCGACTGCCGTGGCCGATGACAGCCGACGAACGCGCGGCCGGGTACGACCACCGCCTCGCCATCTGCCAACTCGAAGTCAGTTTGACCCAGGTCTTCGATCGGCCCGTGCAGGGCCGCCACTTCTTCGAAGCCGTGATCCGCGAAAATCTCGATCTGGGACGGCCCGACCGCGTGCGGTTGCTGTTCCCCCTGCGCCTCACGCATGCCACGCCCGCACCCGCCTTTGGCTATCGCACGCGAGTCATTACGGATGGCGTCCAACCGAGCCTGCATGTCGAGTACAAGTCCTCGCACGTCAAGCAGTACTTCAAAGAACAACACTCCCTGCGCACGGAGACCACCATCAACAACCCGATGGACTTCTACGTCCGCAAGGCGGTTGATAACCTCTCCCACTTGCGCGACCTTGGCCAACAGGTCAATCGCAAACTACTCGAAGTGGAACGCATGGTTCGGTCCGGGGACATAGGTAACACTTCAGTCCAGCGACATGGGTAACACTTTTCGCCACAGGCCGGGGCCGCCAGGACCGCCGGAGGTGCCTCGATGCCGTGGCGCGAGACGTCGCCCAT
>Ga0137369_10000553_pt1 | contig 34109 bp, 29 predicted proteins | sample SagtaG_12_FD_104918 | JGI IMG/M metagenome (GOLD analysis project Ga0137369, IMG submission 104918) | Vadose zone soil microbial communities from Sagehorn Ranch, Mendocino, California, USA - Sage1_L_113_16 metaG | ecosystem: Environmental > Terrestrial > Soil > Vadose zone | place: USA... | reverse complement strand
CACGGGCCGCTCGGCCGTGCTGGGCGGCGCGCTGCCGCGTCCTCAGTCGCGCCAATAGCGCTGCTATTGCCGCTCCCTGCGTCCTTGCATCGCACTCACCCAGCACACCCGATCAGCGCGAGGTCGTTCCGTTGGCGGTTCTGAAGCTCGGTTACAAGGCATCCGCCGAGCAGTTCGCGCCGCGGGAACTGCTCGACTTCTCGGTCGAGGCAGAGCGTCAAGGGCTGGAGATCATCGGAGTCTCCGACCACTTCCAACCCTTCCGGCACACGGGCGGCCATGGGCCCGCGGCGCTGCCGTGGCTGGGGGCGCTCGGAGAGCGAACCGAGCGGGCTCTGCTCGGCACGAGCGTGTTGACGCCGACGCTGCGCTACCACCCCTCCGTGATCGCGCACGCCTTCGCCACCCTCGCCTGCCTCAATCCCGGCCGGATCTTCCTCGGCGTCGGAACGGGCGAGTCGATGAACGAGACGCCGGCGACCGGGGCGGAGTGGCCGGGCGCCAAGGAGCGCCGGCTACGGCTGGCCGAGTCGATCGAGCTCATGCGCCGGCTCTGGACGGAGGAGCGTGTCACGTTCGAGGGCGAGTACTACCGCACCATCAAGGCGACCGTCTACGACCGCCCTGACGAGCCGGTGCCGATCTTCATCGCCGCCTCCGGGCCGCTGGCGGCGAAGCTGGCGGGCCGAGCCGGCGAAGGCTTCATCGTCACGAGCGGGAAGAAGCCCGAGCTGTACGACGAGCTGATCGCGGCGCTGGAGGAGGGTGCGAGGGACGCCGGCCGCGACCCGGCGAAGATCGTCCGGATGATCGAGGTCAAGGTCTCGTACGACCACGATCTCGACTACGCGCGCGAGGCCTGCTCGTACTGGGCGCCGCTCGCGCTCAGCCCCGAGCAGAAACGGGACGTCGACGACCCGATCGAGATGGAGCGCCTCGCCGACGAGAACGTCCACCTGGCCCCCACGCGCTTCATCGTCTCCAGCGACCCCGAAGAGGTCGTCGAGCGGATCGGCGACTACGTCGCGCTCGGCTTCGACCACCTCGTCTTCCACGCGCCGGGGGAGGACCAGACGCGGTTCCTCGAGCAGTTCGCGACCGACGTCGTGCCGCTCCTCAGAGCGCGCTTCTGAAGGCCGCCTCGGCGCCCGCGCCGTAGACGGCGAACACAACGCGGCGCAGCGCCCGGCCCTCGAAGGCGCGAGCCTCCGCGACCATGATCCGCGCGCACTCGTCGAGCGGGAACCCGCCGACGCCCGTACCGAACGCCGGTAGAGCCAGCGACTCGGCGCCGAGCTCGTCGGCGACCTCGAGCGTCCGGCGCGTGGCGCGCCGGATCGCATCCGCGCTCGTCGTCAGGTCTTGCCCCATCACCGCTGCGTGGACCACCCAGCGGGCCGGAAGTCGCCCCGCCCCGGTCGCAACGGCGTCGCCGACCTCGATCGGCCCCTGAGCCAGCGCCTCGCGCTCGATCTCCTCGCCGCCGGCACGCTTGATCGCGCCGGCGACACCGGCGCCCATCCAGAGGTGGTTGTTCGCGGCGTTCGCGATCGCATCGACCGCGAGCGCAGTGATGTCGCCCTCGACGACCTCCAGTTCGGGCTGCATTTGGAGAGAACGTTGCACATTCGTCACACCTTCGGTGCCAGGTATTCGCGGTTCCTGGACGAGTTCGCCGCCGACGTCGTGCCGCTTCTCAGAACACGCTTTCCTTAGCCCAGGCGGGCCGTCTCAGCGCGGGAGCATCGGGTACAACGTGCCCGTGACACGACTTGCCGCAGTTGCAATCGCGCTGGTATGCGCCGCAGCCGCTCACGGTGCCGGATCGCGGACCGATCTGCGCCGTTCCGAAGTTGCCGCGACGAACGCGACGGCAGTTTCAGCGCTCGCAATCGTCGAGGTTCCAACGCCGCCGTTACGGGTGCGCGGCTACGACACGAGCGGGACGTACGCGCAGGTGAGGGGCGGGAGCATTGATCTTCGGGTTGTCAACGCGGCTTTGCGCAAGGCGGTCATCGCGGATCAGCGTGCGTATACCCCGTACGCTCGAAAAGAGCGGGAAGCCTTGGATGGACCCAACGGTCCGAGTTGGGCGCACAGGCTTCGAGGCGTCTACCGGACGTACGTCGACCGCAGGCTCGTTTCCGCAAGCACGGTAGTCGTGAGCGCGTTGCTTCCGGCAGTGCATCAGGTATTTCGCGGCCAACCCGCAAGCAACTCGTGGCTATCGATAACTGTCCACGTTCCGTCCGGGCAACCCGTGGCGATCAGCGACCTGTTCGCCGATCCCGCTCGCGGTCTGGGCGTATTGGGGACCGCATGGAGGGCGGAACTCCGGCGTCGCTATAGCAAGTGCGCCGACATCTACCTGTCTCTCTATCGGACAGACGCGACCTACTTCCGGCAATTCGCGCTGACAGCCGCCGGGCTTGCGGCCGGTGTCGGCCAGATGTCGATTTGCCCCCGCTTTGCGGCCACTGTTCGGTACTCTGTTCTCCGTCCGTACCTGAGCAAGCTCGGCGCGAGACTGATCGCAGGCGTCCGCAAGCCGCGATAAGGGTCCGTCGCCGCGACCGACATGGCGGGCGCGGCACACAACGGCCGGTCGGGAGACAGGCGGACCGCGCCGCGCTTCGTCGGCTCCGCAACCGTTTGAGTCGCCGACCCGTGCGCAAGGAGGGGGTCCACGGGGGAACCAGGGGTTCCCCCGTGAAGCGAAGCGATGCACTCGCGAGCGTCAGCGAGAGATGTGCAGAGCGAGCGAGGCCTGGTTGGCGATGCCGGCGAGCAGGCGGAGCTTCCGTTCCGAGAACGCCTCGGGTGCAGCCGCCGCGATGCAGCCGATCCGGCCCGAGGGCAGCACGACCGGCGCGACGGCGAGCGGATCGTCGCCGACCGGGACCTGATCGACCGAGCCCGGCTGGAGCACGAACGGCTCGCCACGCTCCAGCGCGCGGCGCGTCCCGCCGAACTCGACAACGCTCCCGATCGGGACGATCGGCACGGCTCCGTCCGCGCGCCAGGCGGCTTCGATCTTGAACGAGCCCGGGCGGCCGCGCTCCAGCCAGAGCCAGGTCCGCGGCGAGCCGAGCATCTGACCCGCGAGCTCGACGATCTTGCGCTGGAGCTCATCGGCGCTGGCAGTGCCGGCCAGGAGGCGCGAGAATTCGAGCAGGGCGCTTGCAACCTCGGCGCTCTCCTGCTCCGACTGAAGCAGAACCGACTTCTGGAGCGCCACGGAGGCGCGGTACGACAACCCGTCGAGCAGGCGCAGGCGCTCGTCGGTGAAGTGAGCCAGATCCGCTTCGGGTGCGCGCACCACGATCCAGCCGCGCACGCCGTAGCCGGGATGGAGCGGCGCGACCGCGGAAGGCTTGAACGCCGCGCTCTGGGCATCGCCGCTGAAGACACGGCGGATCTCGTCCTTGTCGATGAGGAACGGCGTCTTGCGGCCGTCGATCAGCAAGGCCGCCGCGGCGCGGCCGGCGCGCCACTTCAGGATCGGAGCCGAGTTCGGGTCCTCCGCATAGCCGGCCGCGGCCAGGCAGCGGAAGTTGGTCGCGTGCGGGTCCTCGATCCAGACGGAGACCTGCTTGACCTCCATCAGCCGCGCCACCGTGGCCGCCGTTTCCTCGCCGATCGCCTCCACCGAGCGGGCCTCGGAAACGGCGTCCGCGAACTCGAGCCACGCTTTCGCGTTGTCCGCCTCACGCCGCATCGACGCGTACAGACGGGCGTTCTCCAGCGCGATCGAGGCGTGGCCCGCGAGCACCTCGAGCAAACGCAAGTCGGCCTCGTCGAACTGGCCGATCCCGAGCTTCGACAGCATGATCGCGCCGATCACGCGCTGGCCGTATCGAAGCGGGACAGCAGCGAGCGACTCGTCGCCGGGGCTCTCGGAAACCTGGAGGCAGACGTCGGACTCGCTCGCGTTCGAGATCAGCATCGGCTTGCCGGTCTGCGCGACGTGACCGGTCAAGCCCTCGCCGAGCCGGAGCGTGAGCGAGACGTCCTCGCCCTCGAGGTTGCCGCGCACCGCGACAGGGTTCAGGTGATCGCCCTCGACCAGGTACACGCAGCAGTTGTGGTAGTCGATCAGCATCCGGAGCTCGTCGACGATCACCTCGCCGATCTCGCTCGTGTCGTTCAGCCGGTTCAGCTTGCGCGCGAGGCTCTGGAGCATCTTCAGGTGGGCGATCGAGCGCAGGTCGCGTCCATCGGTCTCCTCGTCGGGCCGCTCGGCCTCGACGTCAGCGAAGGCGACGACCTGGTCCTTGCCCCGCGCCTTCGCGGTCATCATCGCGGCGTCGGCGCACGCAACGAGCTCGCGCGCGTTCATCGCATGCTCGGGTCCGAAGGCGACGCCGACCGAGAGCGTGATCCCGCCGACCGCGTCCGCAGCTGTCCTCAGCAACGCATCCTTCAGACGCGACGCCAGGCCGAGCGCATCGTCGGAGGTGCAGGACGGGAGGATGACGGCGAACTCCTCGCCGCCCACCCGGCAGACGGTGTCCTCGGCGCGAACGGTTGTACGGAGCACGTCGGCGAGCTGCTGGAGCACCTGGTCGCCCTCGCCGTGCCCGCAGACGTCGTTGACGCGCTTGAAGTCGTCGATGTCGATCATCAGCAGCGCGACGCTGTCGTACGTGCGGCCGGCGCGGTTGAGCTCGGCGCGGAGGCGCTCGTGGAAGTAGCGGTGGTTGTAGAGGCCGGTGAGCGAGTCGGTGTGAGCGAGATGCTCCAGGCGCGCGCGGACCTGGGCGTTGTCGAGCGCGAGCGCGGCAGCGTCGCCGAACCACCGGGCGAGCTCGAACTCATCCTCGTCGAACGACGCGTCCTCTCCGACCCGGTAGATGTTCAACGCGCCCTTCAGCGAGCCGCGCGCGACGAGCGGAACCGTGATCAGCGCCTCCGGATCGGGCGGGGTGCCGGGCACGAAGGCGACGCGGGGATCGAGGTGAGCGGCGTTCGAGAGTACAGGGCTCCGGTGCTGGACGGCCCAGCCGGTGATCCCCTCCCCGTAGCCGACGCTGCTCGAGAGCACCTCTTCCTCCCAGGAACCGCGCGCGAACACCGGCACCAGCTCGCTCCGCGCGTCGTCTGCCTCGTAGATGTGCATGTCCTGGTAGGGGACGAGCTCGGCCAGCGTCTCGGCGATGCGGTCGAGGAGCGCCTCGGGGCTCTGCTCCGACAGCACGTCGTGGAACACGGCGGCGAGACGCCTGTAGGACTCGACGAGCGCCTCCGCGCGTGCGGCGGCATCGTCAGGTTCAGGCGCAGGGTCGGGGACGAGTGCGACGTTGACGGCCACGGTATTTTCCAGTATCGGCAGCACCTCTCCCATGGATAAGCCACCAAGGGGCACCGCGCGTCCCTCGGTCGAGGGATGCGCCGCTTCCAGGGCTTAGCGGAACAGATCCTGGTCCGGGGGCATGATCAGGTCCGCCGCTCTGCCTTTCCCGCGCACGTCGAGGCCCCGGACGACGGCGACGGGCACCCGCTCCGTCTTCCCCATCACGAGCTCGGCCGCAGCGGCGATCTCGTCGGCGACCGCGATCACCGTCGAATGCAGCTCGTAGCCCACCGGATCGTGCTCGCCGCGGAGATCCCGGAGCACCTCGATCCCCGCTGCGCCGATCGCGACATTGGCGATCCCGAACCGCCAGGGGCGCCCGAACGTGTCCGTGACGACGACGCCGAGCGACTTGCCGGTGCGCTCCTCGAGCCCGCTGCGCAGCCGGGCGGCCGAGGCGTCGGGGTCCTCGGGCAGGAGCACGACCATGTCGGCCTCGGGCGCGTTCGATGCGTCCACGCCGGCCGAGGCGCAGACGAAGCCGTGGTGGGTCTCGGCGATCACGAGCGGCGGCCGGGCGCGGAGGATCCGGGTGGCCTCTCGCAGCACGAGCTCCAGGCGCCGGGGGTCGCCGTCCTGGCCCGCCAGCTCGTGGGCACGTTCGGAGGGCTCGACCCCGTCGAGGCGCGCCACCCGCCCCTCGGCCTTCGACACGACCTTGTGGGCAAGGCAGACGACGTCTCCGTCCTCGAGCGTGGCCGCGGCCGCGATCAGTGCCGCCAGGTCGTCGCCCTCGGAGATCTCGGGGAGGCCCTCGACCGGAATGACCGAGATCACCCGCGCATCACGCCGCCGTGTGCGGCTTCGAGCACGGCCTCCGCGAGGAGGCGCGTCGTCCGCCGGTCCTTCATCAATGTCCTCGTTACGTGTGGGCGGACGCGAACCGCCTCGAGCCCTTTGGCGCCGGCGGCGTCGGCCTGGTCGATGACGAGCGCGTCGAGGAGGCCCGGGTAGCAGCGCGCGACGTGCGCGGGTGAGGTTCCGCCCGCGAGGCGCTCGAGCATCGCGTCGGCCGGGCCCTTGACGGCCCTCCCGCCGATCACCGGGCTGACCGCGACCACGGGCGTGCGCTTCCGCTGCACGCTCACGCGGATCGCCTCCACGGCGAGGATCGGCCATATGCTGATGTACGGGTTGCTCGGCGCGATCACGACAAGCGAAGCCTGCTCGATCGCCTCGAGCACGCCGGGCGCCGGTCGCGCGAACTTGGCGCCCTCGAAGCGGACCCCGTCCACCTTGTCCTTGTGCTGCCGCCGGACGAACCACTCCTGGAGCGAGAAGGCGCCGGCGGGCGTTTCGACGATCGTCCGCAGTCGGTCGTCGGTCGCCGGCAGCAGGCGCAGCTCGAGTCCGAACGCGGCCGCGGCCCGTGCGGTCACCGTCGAGAGCGGCTCGCCGGCGCGCAGGGCCTTCGTGCGGACGAGATGGAGCCCGATGTCGCGGTCGCCGAGCTGGAACCAGGTCTCGTCGTCGCCGAGCTCCTTCGCCGTCCCGAGCGCGTTCCAGGATTCCCGGCGCCGGCCCCAGCCGCGCTGCGCGTCGTGGACGTCGGCGAGCGTGTAGAGCAGGCTGTCGAGGTCGGGCGAGACGTGCAGGCCGAGCACCTCGGCGTCGTCGCCGACGTTGCCGACCACGGTCACCTCGCTCGGCGGGACGAGGTCGACGAGGCCGCGCACGAAGCGCGCACCGCCCACCCCGCCCGAGAGGACGACGATCCCGGAGCTCATTTCGCCGGTGACACTACCGCCGGCCGCCGACCAGTAGATTCTCCCGGTGGACGTCGAGCGCTTCGCGGCCGAGCTTCCTGAGCTGTTCGACGACTTTCCGCGCTCGGAGCACCCGCGCGGGCGTCGCTTCGACGACGTGATCGAAGGCGTGCCGAATCTCGCGGAGGAGAACGTCCTCGCGCTGCTCAACCTCGCGGCGAGCCTGCTGGCTCCCGGGGAAAGCTACGTCGAAGTCGGCACCTACTACGGCGCGAGCCTGCTCGGCGCGATGCGGGGGAACAAGGGTGACTTCGTCGCCGTCGATCTCTTTTCATTCGAGGCGCACGAGGCCAAGGGCCGCAAGCTGCCGGCGGCGAGCCGCAAGGGGCTGGAGGAGAACCTGCGTCGCTTCGGGCTCGAGGGCGCAACCATCCTCGAGGGCGACGCCTTCGAGGTGATCGAGGGCGGCGCCCTCGGCGCCCGCCGCGTCGGGGTCTACTACTACGACGGCCCGCACGACTACGACTCCCAGGTGCGCGGCCTGCAGGCGATCGAGCCGTGGCTGGCGAACGAGGCGCTGCTCGTCGTCGACGACCACGACTGGGACCACGTCGCCCGCGCGACCGGCGACTACCTCGCGCAGCAGCCGCGCGCGCGGAAGCTGTTCGAGATCGGCGGCGCCGACAAGGGCCAGCCGCACTGGTGGGAGGGCGTTGCCGTCCTCGCCTGGAGCGGCGACTAGCGCTGCGCGGCGCGGCCCGGGCCGGACACGGTCCACTCGGTCAGGTCGAACCAGTGCGAGCCCTTCAGGGCCGCGACGACCCGCGGGTCGGTGTGCCGCGCGTAGAACACGTGCCGGTCCAGGTCGCAGCAGATCTCGACCTCGTCGAGGTTGATGCCGGGAATCTGCATCAGCGCATCGACCGGAATCTGGGCGTTCCGAACCGAGTAGTGCTTGAACTGGAGATCGGGTGCGATCTCCATCAGCTCGGGCCAGTCCGGACACGTTTGGTAGCTCATCGTCCTCCAGTCTCGTCCAACGACCATCTCCCTGAAAGGAGAACGGGCCCTCGCACCGTCTCCCCCGGGTAGACCACGAAGCGGACTCCGTCGTCGAGCCAATGGTAAAGATGGCGGCCGGCCCGGTCGCCGAGCTCGAAGCGCAACCGGAAGCGGCCGTCGGCGAGCGGCGGACGCTCGACCTCGAACCGGAGCACGCGCGCCCCGGGCGCCTCCACCCAGCCGAGCTCGGCGGTGTCCTGGCGGGCCGAGGCGAGCAGCAGGCCGGCCTCGTCACGGAGCTCGAGCGAGACGACCGGCGCCGGCACCGCCTCCCGCGCCTCCACCCGCAACTGGACGCTGAGCGGCTCGCCGGCCGCGAGCTGGAGTCGTTCCTCGCCCTCCGGCCCGAGCAGGCGCGCCTCGACGATCCGCACCTCGCCGCTTCCGTACTCGCGCAGGCCGGCGGCGCTCTCCGCGGGGTCGCGCTCGTCGGCGAGCAGCTTGTGGTACCGGGCGATCGCCTCCTGCGTCGAGCCGTCGAGCTCGACGCTGCCGTCCCGCAGCAGCACCGTGCGCTCGCAGAGGCGCTCGACCGATGCGGCGTCGTGCGAGACGAACACGATCGTGCCGCCGCGCTGCTTGAACTCGTAGATCTTGGCGAAGCACTTACGCTGGAATTTCGCGTCGCCGACGGCGAACACCTCGTCGAGCAGGAGCACGTCGGCCTGGACGTGCGCTGCGACCGCGAAGCCGAGCCGCATGTACATGCCCGACGAGTAGGTGCGGACGGGCAGGTCGATGACGAACTGCTCCAGCTCGGCGAAGGCGACGATCTCATCCATCAGGCCGCGGATCTGGGCCCGCTTGAGGCCGTAGATCGAGCCGTTCAGGTAGATGTTCTCGCGGCCGGTGAAGTCCGGGTGGAAGCCGGCTCCGAGTGCGAGGAGCGACGCGACGCGGCCGCCGGCCTCGACACGGCCGGCCGTCGGCTTGAGGATTCCGGCGATCAGGCTGAGCAGCGTCGTCTTCCCCGAGCCGTTACGCCCGATCAGGCCGACGGCCTCGCCGGGATCGATCGAGAGCGACACGTCCACGACTGCGCGCACCTCGGTCGCCTTCGCGCCGTTTCGGGACAGCACGACCTCCTTCAAGGTCCGCACCGGTTGCGGATAGACGCGGAAGTGCCGGCTCGCGTGGTCGACCCGGATCTCGCCCGGTCTCATACGGTCGAGGGTACTGCGAGCGCCCGCTGAACGATCGCCGCAAGCACGTGCACGAAGGCGGGATCGGCATTCGGCATCTCGATCCGGGCAAGCCGGAGGCCGAGCCGCTGCGCCTTCTCCGCCGCCTCGGTGTCGAGGTCCCAGCGGATCTCGAGGTGGTCGGCGACGAACCCGACCGGGCAGAGGAGCACGTCCTCAACGCCCTGCGCGCGTAGCGCCGCCAGGTGGTCGAGGATGTCCGGCTGCAGCCAGGGCTCCCCGGTCGGCGACTCGGACTGGTAGGCGAACGACCACTCGCGCAGGCCTGCGGCCTGCGCGATAGCGGTGGACGTCTCCAGCAGCTGGTCTTGATACGGGTCGCCCTCGTCCAGGATTCGTGCAGGGAGACTGTGGGCGGTGAACACGACGTGGCTCGCGCGCCGCGTCCTGACGCGGCGCGCGAGGAGGTCTATGAAGCCGGGCTCCGTGTGCCAGCTGTCGATGAAGGCGAGCTCGGCCCGGCCGGCGAGCGCCTCTTCGAGCTGCTGCCGGTAGCCGCCGATCGAGAGCCGCGAGTAGTGGGGCGCGAGCACGAGCCCTGCGATCCGGTCCGCTCCCGTCGCGAGCGCTGCTCCGGCAGCCTCGCCGATCCGGGGCCGCCAGTGCTTCATCCCGGTGAAGACCGGGAGCCCGAGCTCGGCCTCGAGCGCCGCGCGCGTCGCCTCCGTGATCGCGTTCAGCGGGTTCGACTCCTCGATCCCGAGCAAGCGGTAGCGCTCCGTCAGCTCGGCCAGCAGCTCGCGATGGACCGGCCGCCCGCCGCGGATGTCAGCGTAGTACGCTGGCACGTCTTCGACGCGATCCGGCGAGCCGTAGGCCATCAGCACGACCGCGTCGCTCATGCCGTCACCTTCGCCGTCCGCTCGTGCACGAGCTCGACCAGCCGGCCGAGGTCTTCGGGGCTCGTCTCCGGGAGGACGCCGTGACCGAGGTTGAAGACGTGCCCGGGGCGGCCGCCCGCGCGCGCGAGCACCTCGAGGGCCGCCGCCTCGACCCGCTCCCAGGGCCCGAGCAGCGCCGCGGGGTCGAGGTTCCCCTGCACCGCCTTCTCCGGGCCGGCGGCGAGCCAGCCCTGGTCGAGCGGGACACGCCAGTCGAGGCCGATCGCGTCGCCGCCCGCCGCGGCCATCGAAGCAAGCAGATGGGTGGTGCCGGTACCGAAGTGGATCGTCGGCACGTCAACCGCGGCGAGCACGCGCGCCGAGTACGGTGCCACGAACTCCTCGTAGTCGGCGACCGAGAGCGATCCGACCCAGGAGTCGAAGAGCTGGATCGCGTCGGCGCCGGCCGACGTCTTCGCCGCGACGTAGCCGCAGAAGGTGTCGGTGAGGCGGTCCACCAACCCGTGCCAGACCGCCGGCTCGCGGTACATCAGCTGCTTCGTCCTGACGAAGTCCCGGCTCGGCTTCCCCTCGACGAGGTAGCCGGCGACCGTGAACGGGCCGCCGCAGAAGCCGATCAGCGCACGCTCCGGCTCGAGCTCCCGCCGAACGATCCGCACCGCCTCGAGCACGGGTGAGAACGCCTCCTCCGGGTCGAGCACGCGCAGCCGCTCGACGTCGGCGGCGGTCGCGACCGGCCGCTCGACGACCGGCCCGACGCCCTCGACCAGCTCGACCTCGATCCCCATCCCGAGGACGGGGGTCATGATGTCCGCGAACAGCACCGCTGCGTCGACGCCGTGCCGGCGCACGGGCTGCAGGGTCACCTCGGCGCACAGCTCGGGCGTGCTCGCGATCTCGAAGAACTCGTGCCGCTCGCGGAGTGCCCGGTATTCCGGCAACGAGCGCCCGGCCTGGCGCATGAACCAGACCGGCGTGCGCTCGACCGGCTCACGCCGCAGCGCGCGGACGAGGAGCGGCTCCAACACGGCCGTACACTAGCCCTCGATGCAGGCGGTTCCCGCTCATGCCGTTCCCGCCGGGCCGCTCGGCGTGCGCTGGCTCGCCTACGAGCTGGATCCCCCGCAGGCGGGCGCGGTCGGGCAGGCGCGGGTCGAGGTCGAGAACGCGGGGGCGGCGGCCTGGCACGATCTGTTCGCCTCCTATCACTGGCTCGACCAGCTCGGCAACGCTCTCGACTGGGACGGGCTCCGCACACCTGCCCCGCAGCTTGCGCCCGGCGCGCGCGCCGACGCGGAGCTCGAGATCAGAGCGCCGATCCCGCCCGGGCGCTACCGGCTCGCTTTCGACCTCGTGCTCGAGCGGCGCTACTGGCTCTCCGAGATCGGCAACTCGATGCTCGAGGTCGACATCGAGGTGCTGGCGCGTGACGCGAGCGGGGCGGTCGCGCACGTCCCACCGGAGATCGAGCCCGCGTCCGACTGGCACGAGCGCGTCCGCGCCGCGCACGAGGAGGGCTACGCCGCCGTCGGCGGCTCGGTCCACGCGGGCCGAGATCGCGGGCTCCGCGCCTACCGCCCGGGAGGCGGCCGCAACCCGGCCTTCCCCGAGCCGCTTGTCTGCCCGTCGCTCCTGCCCCCGCTGGAGCCGAACTGCGAGGTCGCCGGCCTGCCCGCCTGGAAGCCCGAGGGCTGGGAGCCGTGGATCTACGACGGGCGGATCACAGCTCGACTGCGATCCGATCGTCGACGCGGCTGAAGACCCACGCGCCCAGGCCGAGCGCGACGAGGGCGGCCACGCACAGGTAGACGACGTCCCAGACGTGCGGGAGCCGGCCGTAGAACATCGGGTCGCGCAGCGCGTAGATCGGCGGGGTGATCGGGTTCACCCAGCGCAGAATCGTCACGACCCAGTCGTAGCGCTGGACGCCGCCCGGGAGGTCCTCGAGCCGGTAGAGGATCGGCGTCAGGAAGAACCAGGGCAGGAGCAGCGCGGTGATCAGGTGCTCCACGTCACGGAAGACGACGTTTGCGCAGGCGACGGCGAGCGAGATGCCTCCGACGAGCGCGACGACCACGAGCGAGAGCGGCAGCGAGAGCCAGACCGTGTCGCGCGTCTCCGGGATCACGATCAGGTTGGCGACGATCAGCACCGCGAGCATCGCCGCGAACGCGACCAGCTGTGTTGCCACCACCGAGAACGGAACGAGCTGACGCGGGAAGCGCACCTTCTTGATCAGGGCTGCGCTGTCGACGAGCGACCGCGAGGCCGTCTCCAGGGACGACGAGAAGAACAGCCAGACCGTCAGCCCGACGAGGATGTAGAGGGCGTAATGCGGGACCTGCGCCACCTTCCAGAGCACCGAGAAGACGAGCACGTAGATCGCCATCAGCACCAGCGGGTTGACCAGCGACCACGCGACGCCGAGGAGCGAGCCCTTGTACCGGGTCTGGAGATCGCGCCGGAACAGGTTCGAGAACAGCTCGCGGTAGCGGTAGAGGTCGGCGTAGATCGACACGGTCGTCACCGATTGAACAGGAAGCTCCGGTGCTCCACCGGGCTCTCCGGCGCTCCGTCGGCGGAAAAGCGGGCATCGAGGAGGAACTCGCGGGTCAGCGGCAGGCCCGCGGCCTCGAGCAGCTCGCGCCGGTTGATCACCCACCCCAGGTACTCCGTGTCGTAGCCGTGGACGTACGGGCGCTGGATGACGACGAACGATTCGGCCCGGAGCGCGACCGGCACGCGGGCGACGTAGAGGTGCCGTTCCGCCGCCGCGGCCAGGCGGCCGAGGAGCGACTTCCAGTCCGGCTCGTACTGGAGCGACGAGCTCGCGACGACGAGGTCGTAGCGGCGGTCGAGGGACGAGTCGGCGTCGTGGAAGGTGACCTCGGGCGAGGCTTCCCGGCCCGCCGCCGCGGTCGCCGGCGTCTCCTTGACGTGGTACTCGAGCTCGAGCCCCGGGACCGCCGAGTGGGCGAGCGCGTGATAGTGGCCGAGTCCGCCGCCCCAGTCCAGCACCGAGAGCCGATCGCGCTTCCGCGCCGCGAGCGCGACGACGTAGGCGAACGTGACGAGCATGTTGTGCGCGCCGGCGTCGCCGGTCGTGACCTGCGCCGTCTCGTGGTGGACGCCGAGTGGATTCGGCGCCTCGATCGCCGCCAGGTAGTCGAGCCACTTCTCGCGGTAGCCGCGCGCGACCGAGTCGACCGCCCAACCCTTCGCCTCGCGCGCCCAGCCGTCCCGGACGTACTCCCATTCCGCGGGCGGCTCGGGCGGAGGGTCTTCGCGACGACGGAGCCTCATCGGGCGTTCACCGCCGCAATCACGTGCTCGAGCTCCTGGTCGGTCAGCTCGGGGTAGAGCGGGAGGCTGACGACCCGCTCGCATAGGCGCTCGGAGACCGTGAGCGGCACCGAGCCCGCAAGGTGCGTCCAGGCCGGCTGGCGGTGGATCGGCACCGGGTAGTGGACGAGCGTCTCCACGCCGCGGTTGCGGAGCTTTGCGCGGAATGCGTCGCGATCCTCTGCGAGCACGACGAAGAGGTGCCACGCGTGCAGGCGTCCCTCACCCTCGGCGGGCAGCGTCACGCCGCGCAGCTCCGAGAGGTATCGCGCCGCCAGCTCCCGCCTCCGCGCGTTGCCCTCGTCGAGCCGCGCCAGGCGCCGCGTCAGGATCTCCGCCTGGATCTCGTCCAGCCGGCTGTTCACGCCCACGATGACGCCGACACCGCGCGCCTCGGCACGCTCGCCGTGCGAGCGCAGCATCCGCAGGCGCACGGCGACCTCCGCGTCGTTCGTGACGACGGCGCCGCCGTCGCCGAGCGCGCCCAGGTTCTTCGTCGGGTAGAAGCTGTATGCCGCGCCGTCGGCGAAGCCGCCCGGCCGCTGACCGCGGTACTCCGCCCCGTGCGCCTGCGCGGCATCCTCGACGATGGGGACGCCGAACTCGACCAGCGCGTTGAGATCTGCACACTGCCCGTAGAGGTGAACCGGCATCAACGCGCGCGTGCGGGGCGTGATCGCGGCCTCCACCGACTCCCCGTCGAGCGTCCAGGTCTCCTCGTCGACGTCGGCGAGCACCGGCGTCGCGCCGGCGGCGACGATCCCCGTGATCGTCGCGACGCAGGTGTTCGCGGCCGTGATCACCTCGTCGCCCCGGCCGATATCGACTGCGCGCAGCGCAAGCGCAATCGCATCGGTCCCGGAGTTCAGCCCAACCGCGTGCTTGACGCCGCAATACGCCGCGAACTCCGCCTCGAAGCGCTCGAGCGCGGGCCCGCCGACAAAGCGACCGCCGGCGAGGACGGTCGCGAAGGCATCCTCGAGCTCCTCGCGCGACGCGGCGGCCTGCCGACCGAGATCGAGGAAGGGGACGCCTGTCACCAGTACGCCGCCGCCCGCTCGCGGTAGTAGTCAAGCGACCGCGCGAGCCCCTCGCGAAGAGGAACGGCCGGCTCCCAGCCGAGCCGCTCACGGATCTTCGAGTCGTCGGCAAAGTAGTCGCCGATGTCGATCGACCTGCGCTCCTCCGGGAACGGCACGAGCCGGTACGAGCCGGCGCCCGCGACCTCGACCAGCAGCTCGGCGAGCTCGCTCAGGCTGACGGGTGGGCCGCCGCCGAGGTTGAAGATCTCGCCGTCTGCCTCCGCCTTCTCGCCCGCGAGCAGGAACGCCTCGACCGCGTCGTCGACGTAGGTGAAGTCGCGCCGCTGGGTACCGTCGCCGAAGATCAGCAGCTCCCCGCCCTCGACGGCCAGCCGCAGCCACGTGCCGAGGAAGGTCTGGCGGTCGTCCTTCACGCGCATGCGCGGCCCGTAGGTGTTGGTCAGCCGCAGGATGCTCGAGCGCAACCCGTAGACCTGGCCGTAGACGAGGTGGTAGCCCTCGCCCGCCGCCTTGTTCACGCCGTTGGGGTCGACGGGCGCGACCGGGTGCTCCTCGTCGACGGGCAGGTAGCGCGGCCGGCCGTAGAGCTGGCGCGTGCTTGCGAAGACGACCTTCACCTCGGGGTTCTCGCGGCGGCAGGTCTCGAGGATCGAGAGCTGGCTGCGGCAGTTGATGTCCAGGTCGGTGAACGGGTCGTGCAGCGAGTCGACGTGGCTCGTCTGCCCCGCGAGGTTGAAGAGCACCTCCTGGCCGCGGATCAGCGAGCGGAAGCTGTGCTCGTCGCGGACGTCGGAGATGTTCACGCGCACCGTGTCCTCGATCCCGGCGATGTTGGCGAGGTTGCCACCGTACTCGGCGACCAGCGAGTCGACGAGCACGACGTCGGCGCCGAGCTCCACGAGCCGGCGGGCGAGGTTGGAGCCGATGAAGCCAAGCCCTCCCGTGACGAGCACGCGCCGCCCGCGGTAGGCCTCAGCGACGTCTCCCGGGATCATGCAGCGCGCAACGCTACCGGAGGCGGCGCCACACGATCCTCTTCGCGCTCAGCGGCTTACCCGACACGGACTGTGCCTCGATCCCGGCCCGGCGGGCGGCGCTCACCACCGAGAGCAGGGGCCGGCGCCGGCCCTCCCGCACGAGCTCGTCGGGCACGACCAGCCGGTCTGCGCCGGCCAGCGCCTCGACGAGATCACCCGAGGTGGGCGCGATCCTGCCGGCGAAGCTCCGGGCGAGCTCATCTGGCCGCTCCGTGATCACGAGCGGCTCCTCCTCGGGCTCGAGCGCGGCGAGCACGGCCAGCAGGCCGTCGAGCGAGCCGGGATCGAGCACCGCAACCAGGCGCTGCGGCAGCACCTCGACCTCGACCTGCAGCGGCCGCTCGAACCAGCGCACGTGCTCGTGGACGAGGTCGATCTCGAGCGTGTACCGGCCCGGCTCGCGGGGAGCGGCGACCGCAAGCGGGACGATCTGCGACCCGCCCGGAGGCAGGTCGGCGGGCAGCGGCGTGCGCGGCCCGTCCTCGAAGGAGGCCTCGCGCAGCCAGCGCGTGCCCAGTGCGACCTCCGGCCCGCCGGCGCCGCCCCAAGGCCAGAGCTCGTCGCCGTGGTTCTCGACCAGCAGGTCGACCTTCTCGACCGCTCCGGCGCGAAGCGGCGGCAGCTCCTCGAGCAGCTCGAGCCGCCCCTCGTAGGCCGAGGCGGTGAAGGAGCGGCCGGCCCAGCGGCGGTCGATCTCCTCCCGGTCGGCGCCGCGCACGTCCGTCGGAGCGCCCGGCGCGGGCGCCTCCGCGGCCAGCACCGCCGCAATCAGCTCGAGGTCTTCCGCCGGCACCTCGCGCGTCGGCGGGTCGGCCCGCTCCGGCAGGTAGTAGGCCTCGTTCAGCGGGCGGCCCGCTACCCGCTTGCCCGGATGGAGGCGCTCGTAGCGGAGCGCCTTCGCCTCGCGGGCTTCGGTCGAGTTGAGCAAGGTGTCGGCGTGGTAGAGCGGGGCGGCGAGGTAGCGGGACGGCCCCAGCGCGGCCAGCGGGACATGCGTCTCGTCGGGGAAGGAGATCATCCGTGGGTCGTTGAGTACGAGCCGCGGCTGGTAGTCGGGGCGCCAGGGCCGGGCATCCAGGTAACGGTCGGCGGTGGGGTAGAGCCAGCGGCGCGGCAGCCAGTAGTGCGTGACGTCCCGCGCGCGGATCAGCTCGGGGAGCGAGTCGAGGAGCACGCGGCCAGGGATCTCGTCGTCGTCCACGGTCAGCACCCACTCACCGCGGCACTCGGCGTGGATCCAGGCAAGTGGCCGGTCGACCGGCTCGGCGTACGGGTACCGGATCAACCGATGGGCCACGCCGCCGAGCGCGGCCTCCCCCTCCGGCCCGGCGCGGTCGTCGACGGCGACGACGATCTCGTCGGCGACGAGCCGGAAGAGCGCGAGCATCGTGGCCACCCGGTCGCCCGGCCCGCGCGTCATCACGTTCACGGAGAGGGTGCTCATCGAAGCTTCCTCGCGAAGAGGCTCACGCCGGAGTAGCCGTAACAGGTCTGCGCGAACCAGGTGGCGGCGGAGCGGCCGACGACGGGCAGCCGCCGCAGCCTGCCGCCGATTCTCCGCGTTTCCAGGTCGCGGTCGCCCTCCGCGTGCTCGACGCGGCGGACGAGCAGCCCGGCGCGCGCGAAGGCCCAGAGGTAGGCGTAGAGGGTGTGCACGTGCTCGTTGATCCCGAAGCCCTTCTCCTCCTCCTGGTCCTCGACCTCCCCGCTTGCCCGGATCGCGCGGGTGCCCTCGTTCAGCGCGGCGACGATGCCGCCGCGGCGCGCGACGCGGGCGAGCTCCGAGACCATCCGACCGAGATCGAGGGCGTGGTGCAGCGCCGCCACGCAGTAGACGAGGTCGAACGCGCCGTCGGCGAACGGGAGGTGCTCGCCGTCGGCCTGCACGCGCGCGAACGGCCCCACGCGCTGCTCGTAGAACGCCCCGCGGCCGATGCCGATGTTCGGGTCGGCGAGGATGTCCGTCGCCACGTATTCGACGCCTCGGGGCACCAGGTGCTGGGCGGCCCAGGCCTTGGCGGCGCCGACCTCCAGCACGCGCGTCCCCGGCCGCACGTAGCGGTCGAGGAGGAGCGAGAACGAGTGCTCGTTCGCGCGCCACGTCTTGTCCTCCCAGCCGAGATCGCGGGTCAGGTACGGGAGGAGCGCGTCGACCTCGTCGTCGGGCTCGTACCAGCCCTGCGCTTTCGCCATCGCCGGCCAGCCCGCCACCTCCGCCCGCTTGGCCTCGATCCCCGGCAGCCGATCGTCCAGCATCCGCGGGATACCCTCCTCGACCGGGTACGAACCGCCGCAGGCCGGGCAGCGGAGGCCGCCGTCGTCCTCCTCGAGCCTGCTCCGGCAGACCGGGCAGCGCATGCCGTCGAGCGCGGGTATCACTCTGTGAGTATCCCTACACAGCCGCCTAACACCGCTGGGTTACGCTTTCTGACCGTGCCGCTCACTGTGGTCCCATGAGCGCGGCCGCAGCAGCAGTCGCCTTCCCCGTCAGCGCCCTCGCGATCTGGGCGCTCCTGCGCTCACCCCTGGCGCACCGGCTGATCGCCCACCCGACAGGCGAGCGCTGGAGCGAGCAGGCGACGCCGACATTCGGCGGGGTCGGCATCTTCCTCGGGCTCGCTGCGGGCATCGCCGCGGCGATCGCCTCCGGCGGCGTGCACGCCCACGAAGAGCTGCTCGGGATCCTCGGCGCTGCCACGCTGCTCTTCGCTGCCGGCTTCGTCGACGATCTCCGCTCGCTGCCGGTCGTCGTCAAGCTCGCGGCGCAGTTCGGCGCGGCCGCGATCGTGCTCTCGACAGGGCTGTCGGTGGAGATCGTCGGCAACGACGTGCTCGCCGCCGCGATCGGTGTCGTCTGGCTCGTCGGGATGACGAACGCGTTCAACCTGCTCGACAACATGGATGGGCTCGCCGGAACGCTCGGCGTGATCGGCGCCACGTTCTTCGCGATCGACGCCGTCACCGTCCACGAGGAGCGGCTGCTGCTCGTGCTCTCACTGAGCCTCGGGCTCGCCTGCCTCGCCTTCCTGCCCTTCAACTTCCGGCCGGGGAAGAAGGCGGCCGTGTTCATGGGCGACTCCGGTGCCCAGGTGCTCGGCTTCACCCTCGGCGCGCTCGGGCTGGCGACGAGCTGGAAGGTCGCGGAGACGACGGTCGCTACGCTCGTGCTGCCGATCCTGGTGCTCGGCGTGCCGATCCTCGACACCGCACTCGTGGCGACGATGCGGCTCGTCGAAGGCCGGCCGATCCACCAGGGCGGCAAGGACCACACTTCACACCGGCTCGTCCGCGGCGGGCTCTCGGAGCAGCGGACAGTGATCCTGCTGGCCGCGATCGCCGCCGGGCTCGGCGCGACGAGTCTCGGCTACAGCGTGCTCGGCGACTTCCGGATCACGCTCGTCGGCGTCCTGATCACATTCGCCCTGCTGGTCCAGTTCGCCAGCTTCCTCGTCGACCTCGAGCGCGGCGAGGTCGCCGAGGACGCCACGGGCCGGCGTCCGCTGCGCAGCGTCCTGCTCCAGCGCCAGCGGCTGCTCGAGGCACTGGTCGACTTCGCGCTGGTGACCGCGTCGTTCTACGCGGCATTCCGGCTCGGTGTGCAGGGCAACGGCACGCCCTACGAGCGGCACGTGTTCACGGTCGCGCTGCCGCTGATCCTGGTCGCGCGCTACGTGACCTTCATTCCGCTCGGCCTCTACCAGGGGATCTGGCGCTTTGCCGGCGCTCGCGACGCCGCCGCAGTCGTCTTCGGAGTCGTCGTGTCGGAGGCCGTTGCGTTCGGAGTCGTCGTCTGGGTGACGGTGCTCGGCGACTTCCCGGCGCGGATCTTCGTGATCGACGCGCTCATCTGCACGCTGCTGATCGGAGCCTCGCGGTTCGGCGAGCGCGCGCTCTTTCGCGTGCTCTCCACGCTCAAGGACCGCAGCGGCCGCCGCCGAACGCTGATCGTCGGCGCGGGTCGCTCGGGCCGCAGCCTGGCCCGCGAGCTGCGCGAGTCGCCGGGCGAGCAGGTCGTGGGCTTCGTCGACGACGACCCGCGTCTCTACCGCCGCCGCCTGCTTGGAGTGCCGGTGCGAGGCGGCTCCGCCGACATCAGCCGCATCCTCGCCGGAACGCGGCCCGACGCCGTGCTCGTGACCATCCCGCAGGCTCCGTCCGACCGCCTCGACGCCGTCGTCCAGGCGTGCGCGGCCGCCGACGTCCCCTGCCGCTTCGTCCGGCGCGAGACCGATCTCGACCCGCTCGTCGTCCTGGGCACAGCGCGGCAGTAGTGGAGGCCGCAGCACCTGCGGGTCGTTTCGACCGCTTCTATCGCGCGATCCCGCTCGCAAGCGCGTTCCTTTGGCTGATCCTGCTGTACGGCTGGCAGACCCGGGGGCACGTGACGCCGTGGCTCTTCACCGACGAGCTGAAGCTGACGCAGATCTCCCGCTCGATCGCCGACACGGGGCACGCGGCGCAACGCGGACACGCATCGAGCTTCCAGACGCTGTACGCGTTCGTGCTCGCGCCCTTCTGGAAGATCGGCGACGTCAGCACCGCCTATGCGGCGATCAAGTACGCAGGCGTCGTGATCATGACCTCGGCGATCTTCCCCGCGTACTTCCTGGCGCGGATGGTCGTCTCGCGGCCGTGGGCGCTCTTCGCGGCCGTCGGCGCCGTCGCTACCCCGGCTCTTGCCTACGCACCGTTCCTCGTCGAGGAGCCCGCCGCCTATCCCTGGGCGACGCTCTGCCTGTTCCTGATCGCGAAGGCGCTCGTCACCCGGCGGCCGGCGTGGGTGATCGGCGCGGGGGCGGCGGCGATCGTCGCGCCCTTCGTGCGCGGCCAGCTCGCGGTCTTGTTGGCGATCTACGGGCTCGCCGCGATCTTCCTCGTCTGGACGGGCGAGCCGGCGAAGCGCTGGCGGCGGACCTGGTCGGCGTGGGACTGGACGGGCGCGATCGTGCTGATCATCGGCGGGATCATCTTCTTCAGCGCCGTCGTCGGCGCGCAGTCGCAGACCTGGTTCATCGCCACGGGCTTCTACCGGCACCGGACGATCGTGTACGGCCTCTGGGCCGCCGGCGCGTTCGCGATCGGCGTCGGGCTGCTGCCGGTCGTCGCGCTCGCATCGCTCGTCCGCCCGCGCGGCGAGGTATGGACGCGCGAGCTGAAGGCGTTCGTGGCGCTGACCGCCGCGAGCGTGATCGCTTTCGGCCTGTACACGGCGACGAAGGCGGCCTACCTCTCGACGGTCTTCTCGACGACCGTCGTCGAGCGCAACCTGATCTACCTCGCGCCCCTGCTGTTCGTCGCCACCGCGCTCGCGCTCGAGCGGCCGCGCTTGCGCTGGTGGGCCGTGGCCGGAACTGGCGGCTTCGTGCTCTACGTGATCCTGACGACGCCGTACCAACTCGATCTGTGGCCGTACTCGGACGCACTCGGGTTCTCGATCGTCCAGATGGCGAACCGCGACCTGGCCTTCGACGACCGCGACGTGACGTGGCTGCTCGTCGTCGTCCTGATCGTCTCGATCGGCCTGCTGCTCGGGCCCCGATTCGTCGCGCGCCGGCGGCTCGGACTCGCCTTCGGCGCCGTCGCCGCCGTGCTCGTCCTGTCGTGGAACCTCTCGGGCGAGATCTCGGCCAGCAACGGCACGAACAACTTCTCCCAGACGCTGCTCGGCAACTTCCCGAGCCCGCCGAACTGGCTCGACAAGGCGACCGGGCAGCAGCCGACGATCTACCTCGGCCAGAGGATCACCGACCCGCAAGGGATCTGGCTGATGGAGTTCTGGAACCGCTCCCTCGATTACGTCTGGAGCCTCGACGGTACCGCGCCCGGGCCGGGTACGCACCCACCCGGCTTCGTCACGCCCGACGCGGGGCCTGACGGACGCCTGACCGGGCGCTCGATCCCGACCGGCGCGCCGCGCGGCGTGACCTACATCGTCGCCGACGCCAGCATCGAGGTTGCCGGAACCTTCATCGTCAACCCGACGATTCGCCACGTGATCACCGAGGACCAGTTCGGGTTCCCGGTCCACAAGCTCGTCGTCCAACCCGCGCCCTGGCGTTTGCTGCGGATCGACCAGCCGCTGCGCCTGCGAAGCACGCCCGTCGGCGTCGAGCCGGACGGCTGGATCACCCCGCCGCCGGGGGCGCCGCAGACCGCGCCTGCCTTCAGCGCCTACAACCAGTTCTCGACCCCCGGGAATCGCTCCGGATTCATCCGCGTCGTGGTCTCGAGGGCCGCCTGGAACGGCCGGGACAAGCCGGGGAACGTGACCATCACCGCGGGGCGGCTGATCCGCGGCAAGGACAAGCAGCCCGCGCTCGGGCACGTGACCACGGTCCTCCACTGGGTCGTGCACAGCAACAAGACTCGCGTGTTCTACGTACCGGCCTCGCCGCCCACGCGGGTCGAGATTCGGATCTCACCGACGTTCTCCCCGCACGACTACGGCGCCTCCGACCGGCGCCGCCTCGGCGCGCAGGTCTCCTACTCGTTCAGCGCGAAGCGACCGGCGCCAAACGCCAAGTAACAGACTGTTACAAGGGCTTCGAGGCGGCCACGAGGTACGTGAACCGGTAGCGGAGCGCGAGCCGCGCGACCGGGCCGGCGCGCTCCGCCGCGATGAACGCAGCGACGAGCGGGCGCGGGAGCGCGACCGTCTGCGGGACGAAGAACGGCCGCGTGGCGACGTGCGGGAGGCCCGCCGTGCGCAGGTCGGCGACCACCTCGTCGAGGCGGTACTGGCGCGGGTTGAGGTCGAAGACGAGCTTCTTCTCGGTGTAGCCGGCGACGTGCCGGAAGAACGCGAGCCGGTCGCGCGCGTAGTAGATCGCGCGGAAGACCGTCGTCGCGGCCACCGGCCGGTCGGGCTCGAACTCGTTCAGGTCGGCGTGCACGATCCCGCGCCCTTTGCTGCGCGCCTCCTCGACCATCCTCGGGTCGGCGTCGACGCCGACATACTCGACCCCGGGCAGGAAGTCGGCGAGCCCGCCATCGCCGCAGGCGAGATCGCAGACGCGGTCGCCGTTCTTGAGGGGCGGCCCGAGGGAAAGGATCAGCTCGGCCCGGTGGCGGAGGTACGGGACCGGGTCGGCGTACTCGCGCTCGCTCCACGTTCTCGGCGTCACAGCGCCTCCATGAACCGCCGCACGTCTGCGCAGGTGCGCAGCCGTCCGACGTCGACCTGCGCGTCGAGCCCGGCCAGGAGTTGGAGCACGCTGGGCGGGTCGTGGCGCGGGTAGCGCCAGATCCAGCGCAGGAATGCGAGGTCGAGGCTTTCGGAGCAGCCGGCGGGCAGGTCGGGGCGCGAGCGCCAGTGGCCGCGCACCAGCCGTCTGAGCACCCGCCACAGGCACGTTCGGCGCGGGAGGTCGAGGAAGACGACCATGTCGGCCCGCTCGAAGCGACGCTCGCCGCCCTCGCCGCCGAGGAAGTTCCCGTCGAGAATCCACCTCTCCCCGGCCACGGCCGCAACCATGTCGCGCGCGGACTCCTCCGGCGGGGCGGGCTTCCAGCCTGGGCGCCAGAACACGTGGTCCAGGTGTACGACGGGGAGCCCGGTGCGACGGGAGATCGCAACCGCGAGCTCGCTCTTGCCCGCGCCTCCACGACCGAGGATCACGACCCGCTCCATCTCATCTGGCGAGCAGCCGCTCGGGGTGCTTCCGCGCGAACCGGAGCACCGAGCGCCAGTGCCAGAGCGTCCGCCGGGTGAAGAGCTTGCGGTCGCTGATCGCATCCCACCGGTGGCGGACGAGCGCCTCCGGCACGTACCACCGCTCCCAGCCGGCCTTCGCCGCGCGGTAGCAGAGGTCGATCTCCTCGCCGTACATGCGGAAGCCGGGGTCGTAGCCGCCGAGCTCGTCCAGCATCGCGCGGCGCAGGAGCAGCGACCCGCCGAGCATCCAGTCCGCCTCGACGGGTCCGGTGGGTCGCTCGTCGAGGTTGTAGTGGGCGCGCTGGCGCTCGAGCGGAGGGAAGAGGAGGCGGAGCGGCGTGCGCCGGACGAGCGTGCCGCCCACGGTCGGGAAGCGCCGCCGCGAAGGTTGCCACGAGCCGTCGGGGTCGACGAGCTGCGGCCCGGCGATCCCGCAACGGGGATGCGCGTCCATGAAAGCGGCGAGCGCGGCGACCGAGCCAGGCTGCGGGACGGCGTCGGGGTTGTTGACCAGGACGAGCTCGCCGCTCGTCTCGGCGATGCCGCGGTTGAGGTTGGCCGCGTAGCCGAGCGGCCGGGCGTTCTCGACGAGCCGCGCGCCGTGGGCGTCCGCGGCGGCGCTGCCCGGGACGTTCGCGATCACGACGATCTCGTCGACCTGCGGCGCGAGCGTCGGGAGCGACTGGGCAAGCTCCGCAGCGTGTCCGTGAGAAACGACGATCGCAGAGACCTTCACGCCAGCGCCTCGCGGTAGACCTCGAGCGTCAGGCGCGCGGTCTCGTCCCACGAGAACCGGCTCGCGCGCGCGAAGCCGGCGGCGACGAGGCGCTCGCGCTCCGCGATCGAGCGGCGGATCGCATCGGCGAGCCCGCCCGGCTCGGCGTAGAGCGCCGCCTCGCCGGCAACCTCCTGCAGAGCCGGGTCGGGGTGGGCGACCACCGGGGTTCCGCACGCCATCGCCTCCAGTACCGGCAGGCCGAAGCCCTCGTAGCGGGACGGAAGGACTAGGCAGGCGGCACCGCGGTAAAGGCTGGCGAGGACATCCTTTTCGACGTAGCCGTACATATGCGCGCCACGCCGATGCATCTCACGTGCAAGCGCCGGCTCGCGCTCAGGCCCGGCAACGAAGAGCGGGAGGCCGACCTGCTTCGCCGCCTCCACCGCCGCGAGCGGGTTCTTGCGCGCCTGGATCGCGCCGACGTAAAGGACGTAGCCGCCGGGCGGTCCGCCCAAGGCGCCGTCCGGTCCGAACGCCGGGTCCACCCCGTGCGGCGTGACGGCGATCTTCTCCGCCGGCACTCCATACAACTCGACGAGGTCGCGCTTCGTCCGCTCGGAGACCGCGATCACTCGGCGCGCACGGCGCACCGCGCGCGGGACGACCCGTTTGAAGATCGCGCGGTGTCGTAGGCTCATCGCGCTCGCCTCGCGCTCGAAGGAGAGATCGTGGACGGTGACGACCATCGGACCGTCCCACCCGAGCGGCAGCGCGTGCTGGAAGTGCGCGAGCGCCGGCCGCAGCCGCCGCAGCACGCGAGGGACCGTCCACGCCATACGCAGCTCCTGGAATCGAGCCCACAGTGCGCCCGCCTCGACGCCCGCAGGAACGAGCTCCGGGTGTCGGGTGAGCGCGGCGAAGCGGAATTCGTCGCCGGCAAGTGCTGGCAGTCGGCGCAGCAGGTTCAGGACATACGTCTCGTCGCCGGTGCGCTGCCGGCCGAGGACGTCGGCGTCGACGACGACCAGCGGGGTCATGGGGCCGCCTCCTCGTAGACCTGCCACGTCTCCGCCGCAACCCGCTCCCAGGTGAAGCCGCGGGCGCGCTCGAGACCTCGCGCAACGAGCTCCTCGCGGCGCGACGCCGCCTGCTCGAGGCCGGTCGCGATCGACGCGGGGTCGAGCGGGTCGACCAGCACTGCCGCGCCGCCCGCAACCTCCTCGGTCGCACCGCCCACGCTCGTGACCACAGGCGTGCCGCAGGCCATGGCCTCGAGCACCGGGATCCCGAACCCCTCGTACAGCGACGGGTAGACCAGGCAGCGCGCGCCGCGGTAGAGCTCGGCGAGCCGCTCGTCGGACACGCGCCCGAGCCAGCCGTCGACTTGCACGCCGCCCCAACCCCGAGCTCCCACAACTCTCAACTCGACAGCCAGCCGCTGGGCAGCTTGCTGCGCAGCGGCAAGGTTCTTGCGTGGCTCGAGCGTGCCGACTGCAAGCACGTAGTCGCCGTCCGCCTTCGGCCCGTCCGGCCGGAACGGCTCGGCGACGGCGTTCGGGATCACCCGGATCTTGTCCTCGGGCACCCGCAGCAGCTCGACGAGCTCTCGGCGGGTGAACTCGGAGACGGCAATCAGGCGCCTCGCCGCCCGCGCCACCCTGGGAACGGCAAGGCGGCTGTAGCGCCGCGTCCATTGGTTGAACGTCCCTGGGTGGCGCAGGACGGCGAGATCGTGGACCGTTACTACCACGGGAACGTCGTCGCGGAAAGGGCCTCGGAACGTGGGGCAGTGCAGCACCGAAATCTCGCGCTTCCTCGCTTCGCGAGGAAGCGCTAGCGGGTACCAGTACGCGTCACGTAGCGCCGTCACCAGTCGGTTGCTGCCGCCGAAGCCGAGCCGCTCGTATTCGTTGTGGGCGAGGAGCCCGCGCAAGTACCTGGCGGTGCCCGCCTGGGTCTGGGCGAGCGGTGAGACGTCGATGCCGACGCGCATCACGGGAGTCTCGCCGAGAACGCGCCCAGCATCGTCCGGCCGGTCTCGGTCCAGCGGAACCGCGCCGCATGCGCGAGCCCGCGCGGGACGAGCTCGTCGCGGCGGCGGAGCGCCTCCTCCAGCCCGGCGGTCATCGCCTCCGCGCTGTCCGGGTCGGCGCGAACGGCAGCGCGGCCGGCGGCCTCGTCCAGCGAGGGATGCGCAGAGGCCACGACCGGGACGCCGCTCGCCATCGCCTCGACGATCGGGATCCCGAAGCCCTCGAAGCGCGAGGGGTAGGCGAAGACGGCTGCACCGCGGTAGAGGCGCGCGAGCTCGCGGTCGTCCACGTAGCCGAGCCGGATCACGTCCGGCCGGTCGAGCGCCGGCTGCGGCCCCCAGCCGGCCGCGCCGACGACGGCGAGCGCGTGGCCCTCGGGCAACCGCGCGGCGAGCAGCGTCTCCAGGTTCTTCCGCGGCTCGAGCGTGGCCACGGTGAGGACGTACGGCCGTCCCAGCTCGGCTCGCTCGCCCTCGGATGAATGGAGAGCGCCGACGCCGGGATGCGCGACAACGACCTTCTCCTCGGCGACGCCGAGCAGCTCGACCACCTCCCGCTTCGTGAACTCCGCGTTGACGAAGATCACGTCGCAGGTGCTGGCGGCGTTGCGGTACTTCGCGCCGTGCATCCGCTTCGTCCGGCCCTGCACCCACTCGGGGAAGCGCAGCGGGACAAGGTCGTGCACCATCGTCGAGCGGATGCCGCCGCGCTGCGGCGGATACATCCAGTCGGTGAAGTGGAGCACGTCGAGCGGGCCGAGGAAGCGCTCGACCGGCGGCCGGCCGAGCCGGCTCCAGCCCTGCCGCCAGAAGTGTGCGAAGGGGAGGAAGCGGAGGCGCGGCTCGACGGGGATCCCGGCGAGCGCCTCCGGGATCCGCTTCAAGCCCTGCGGGCTCGTCGGCGCGAAGGCGACCACCTCGTGCTCGTCGCCCGCTGCCTCGACGAGTCCTGCGAGCGAGCCGCGGATGTAGTTGCCGACCCCCGTCCGCGGGTGGGACAGAGGCGACACGTCAAAGGCAATCCTCATGCTAAGGGTGGTAGCTGAACCGCGTGAAATGAATGCCGAGCTCGCGGGGATCCGTGTTCACGCCATTGGTCACGACCACGGGCACGGCCGTCGGTGAGACCGTGAACGTCACCGTGCACGTCCGATGGTCACGCACCAGCGGGGCGGCCAGGAGCCGCGTTGCCGTCGGCGGAACCCGCACGCGACCGACCTCGCGCCCGTTCACCGACGCGACGACGGTCTGCGGCTTGGTGAACAGCCCCGGGTCGCTCTGGAGCTGGACCGTGATCGAGCCTCCCCTGCAGTCGAGCCGCGTGTACTCGACGGTCGGGCCCGACCAGGTGTCCTGCGGGTACAGGCCCGTCACGTAGGAGGTCTGGCGCAGCGGCCCGGACAGCCGGTAGAGGAACATCCCCTTGCGGGCATCCCTGGCGACGACGGTGCCGTCGAGCTCGACCGAGCTGTCGGCGAGCACGTAGCGCGAGCGCACCGGGCTGCCGTTCGCGCTCATGATCCCCGTCCGCTTGTCGACGGTCAGCGGCGTCTCGGGCAGGTCGCCGCTCAGCGTGGAGCCGAGGTCGTACACCTTGCCGACCGAGCGGTTGAAGATCTCGTTCTCCCAGATCGCGTAGCGGTCGGTATTCCCCGACCAGATCGCCGCCACCTGCGCGTCGCTCCCGACGGCGCGGTCGATCCAGTCGCGGTGCGGGTTGGTGATGCCGGCAAACAGGGCGCCGAGCGAGGCGGCGCGGTGCTTGCCCTCGATCGGCTTCTGCGAGACGGCGAAGTAGACGAGGACGAGCAGCGGCAGGACGAGCGCATAACGCCCCGGCACGGCGACGAAGAGGGCAGCGGCCGCGATGCACGAGAGCGTGACGACGAGCGCGACCTGGTCGAGCGGGAAGAGCGCCGAGTGCAGCGACCAGATCGGGAGCAGGCCGATCGTGTCGGAGACGGCGTTGAGGTTGATCAGATGCTCGTAGGGGATGACCCCGGGGAGCGCGCCTGCGGCAAGCGCGGCAATTCCGGCGACCGGACCCGGGCGCGGCGCACCCCGATCCACCCAGACGAGCAGCGCAATCAGGAACAGGGGCGCGACGTAGAACGTGTTGCGCTCCTCGACGCGGAGCTGGTGTACCGACGCGAAGGCGGAGACCTCGAGCACGAGCCAGAGCGCGGTGGGAACCGCGGCTGCGATGAAGGCCTGGACGCGGCGGTCCTGTCCCCGCGCGATTACGGTCAACAGGATCAGCGCTGCGAAGGGGACGACTCCCAGTGAGAGATCGAGCTCCCCGACTGCGTACCAGAACCAGCGAAAGACCTCCCAGAAGCGGTAGTGCGTCTGGCCCGCGACCTCGTAGGCACCGAGGACGCCGAGCGGCGACCGCCCACGCGCACCCTGGATTGCCAGGATCAGGATCGCGCCGGCGGCGACGAGGGCGTACATCAGCCTGTACTCGCGCAGCGAGCGCCAGCCACGACGCTGCGTCCAGTTGAAGACGAGCGGTGCGGTGAGGATCGCCGGCCCGAAGGCGAGTGCCTGCGCGCGGGTGAGGTAGGCGAGCCCGACGAGCGCGAGCACCGCAGCGGTCAGCGCCGGGGTCGGCCGCTCGAGCCAGGCGACGAGCGCCAGCACCACGAGAATGAAGATCGGGTAGAAGGCGTTCTCGGTCATCAGCGTGCCCGTGTAGACCATCGACGGGACCGCGACCGTGAGCGCCGCCGCCCCCAGCGCCAGGGGCATGGAGAGCATGCGCCGTGCGAGGAAGTAGGCGGGGATGGCGGCGAGCGACATCACGAAGGCGTTGATCGCCTTGGCCGCCGCGTAGGCGTCCGGAACCGCGTTGAAGATCGCCCAGCCGGGGGCGATCAGCAGCGGGTAGACGATGCCGTAGGCGGCGGTCGCGTGCTCACGAACGAGGAAGTGCCCGCTTCCGGCGAAACTCTTCGCGAGCTCCGAGTAGATCAGCTCGTCGACCATGATCCACGGGGCGACCGCCCGGCGGGCGAGCACATACCGGATGCCCGTCGAGACGACGACGAGCGCCGCGACCCAGACCCAGGCGGGAACCGACCGGACGAGCTCGATCGCGGTCGCGCGCGTCCTCGACTCGCCGACCGTCCTAGTGGTCGCCAAGCCCGACCTCCCGCAACCGCGCGGCCAGCACCGCGGCATCGTCGCGCCTGATCCCAACCTCCGCCGCGGCCCGGGCGACCTCGCGCAACACCTGTTCCTCGACGGCTCGCCCGCCCGCGAACTCCTCGATCGCCGCCGCGTACGCCTCCGCCACCCGGTCGAGCCGGTGCTCGCGCTCGGCGAGCGCGAGCGCCGCTGCCCCCATCGCCGTTCGCGTCCGCTCGTCGGTGAGCGCCTCGAGCGCGGCGGTCAGCGTTTCCTCCTCCCGCTCGTCGACCGGCACCTTCAGCGCGGCCTCGTCGGGAAGCTCCGAGAACCAGCCGACGTCGCTGACGACGAGCGGCTTGCCGAGCCCGAGAGCGCGGATTGCGGCTCCAGAGGTCTCTCCCATGGTCGGCCAGCGCAGGCTGACGATCGCGTCACAGGCAGCCATCAGCGACCACAGCCGCTGCTCGTCCACGTAGTCCTCCCGTATCACGCCCTCGGGAAGATTCAGCGAGCGCAACCGCGCAGACGCCGCCCCGACCAGCAGAAGCCGTGCTCCGGGATGCCGCCCCCGAGCCTGCTCGAAGGCGCGGAGGAGCTGCGGGATGCGCTTGCCGTCGGTCAGGTTGCCGAAGCAGCCGAAGAGGGGTGCACCGTCGACCGAGGCCGGCTCGACGCGGGGGCTCGGCCACGCCGGGTGGGGGATGCGCCGGATCGGGCCTTCGAAGCCGATCGCCCGCGCGCGCTGCTCGACGTAGCGGGAGTGGACGATCAGGCCGGTCGCGAGCTGCAGCACCTCGCCCGCCATCGGAAAGTCCTCGGGTCGCGTCTCCCAGAGCGGCGGGATCTTGTTGTCGAGCACTGCGTACCCGAGCAGCCGGCCGACGAGCCCGGCCTCGCGCTCCATTGCCGAGAGGTAGCCGGCCATGTCGCCGCGTCCGAAGGTCAGCCCGACGACGAGGTGGTGGAGGACGAAGTCGTGGAGGACGACCACGCCGGGCCGCCGGCGCAGCGCCTCGACGATCCAGGCGTGCGCCTCGGCGTCGTTGCCGACGTGGTAGAGGGCGACGTCCGCTTGCGGCCCGCGGCGGAACCGGCCGGGCCGGGCGACGACGACGTCCAGCCGCTCGGACAGAGCGGGCAGGAGCAATGCGGAGTAGTCGGCGATCCCCGAGCGGGACGGCGGCATCGGGCTGTAGTAGGCGACTCTCATGCAGCTCGGGCCGGCTCGATCGATTCGGCCAAAGCGGCAGCATAGGCATCCGCGACCCGGCCGAGGTCGTGCTCGGTCTGGGCGAGGCGGAGCGCTGCAGCGCCCATCTCGGGGCTCGCGGCGGCCCGCTCGAGCGCGGCCTCGAGCGCCTCGATCTCGCCCTCGCCGACCGGCACCTTGATCGCCACGTCGTCCGGCAGCTCGCGAAACCAGCCGACGTCGCTGACGACGAGCGGCTTGCCGACCGAGAGCGCCCGCACCGCGACCGCGGAGGTCTCGCCCATCGTCGGGGCACGCAGGCTGACGCACGCGTGGCAGGCCGACATCAGCGCCCACAGGCGCTCCTCCGGCACGTACTCCTCCCGGATGACCCCCTCGGGCAGCTTCAGCTCGCCGAGGCGCGGGGAGACGGCGCCGACGAGCAGCAGCCGGGCGGCGGGGATCCGCTGCCGGAGCCGCTCAAAGGCGAGCGCGAGCTGGGGCACCCGCTTGCTCTCGTTGATGTGGCCGAAGCAGCCGATCAGCGGGCTGCCCTCGACCGCGGCGGGCTCGACGTCCGGAACCGGCCAGGCCGGCATCGGGATCAGCCAGATGGGCCCTTGATACCCAGCCTCGCGCGCGCGCTGCTCGACGTAGCGGGAGTGGACGACGAGGCCTGCGGCGAGGTCGAGCACCTCCGCCGCGAGCGGGAAGTCCTGCGGCCGTGTCTCCCAGAGCGGGTCAATCCGCGCGTCGGCGACCGCGTAGCCGAGCAGCCGCCCGACGAGCCCGGCGTCTCGCTCGAGCGCGGCAAGGTAGCCGTCGACGTCCCCTCGGGCGAGGGTGAGGCCGGAGATCAAGTGATGCAGCACGAACTCATGCAGGACGACGACCCCCGGGCGCCGGCGCAGGGCGTCGACGATCCAGCCGTGCGCATGCGGGTCGTTGCCGACGTGGTAGAGGCAGACGTCCGCCACCGGTTCTCGACGAAGACGCTCGCGGCGGAAGCGGCCGGGAGGTCGGGCGACGACCACGTCGGTGCGCTCGGACAGCGCCGGCAGGAGCAGCGCCGAGTAGTCGGCGATCCCCGAGCGCGACGGCGGCAGCGGTGAGTAGTAGGCGACCTTCACGCCAGCAGCCGGTCGATCGTGGCATCCCAGGAGACGCGCTGCGCCAGGTCGCGGCCGGCGCGGCCCCAGGCGCGCGCGTCGTCCACGTGCCCGCGGAGCCACTCGCAGGCGGCGGCGAGCGCCTCGGCCCGGGGCTCGCACACGAGGCCGGTCGCGCGGTCGGCGACCACTTCCAGGGGCCCGCCGGCGTCGGTGGTGGTGACGACGGGCTTCTCGGCGAGGAACGCCTCGTACGGCACCATCCCGAAGTCCTCGTCCACCGGCGCGTAGTAGACGGCGAGGCAGCGCGCGTACAGGTCAGCGAGCTCCTCCTCCGAGACTCGCCCCGCGAACCGGACCGAGCCGTCGGCGAGCGACTCGAGCCGCTCGCGGTCCGGGCCGTCGCCTGCGATCACCACCGGGAAGCCGCCCTCCCGCGCCGCCTCGATCAGCAGGTCGATCCGCTTCGAGCGGTCGAGCCTGCCGACGGAGAGGACGAAGTCGCCGTACTCGTCGCACCGGTACGGGAGCTCCTGCGGCGGGTGCGGCATCACCTCGGCGGCGATCCCGGTCGAGCGTTCGAGCCGGTCGGCGACGTTCCGGGACGTGGCGAAGACCTTGCGGGCCTCTCCCAGCGCGACCTTGTCGAGCTCCTGCACCTGGCGCCGGAGAGCCCGCTCCTCGGGGGACTCGCCGAACTGGCCGAGCTCGGTCCGGTCGAGCTCGTATGCCTGCCGGAACTGGTGCACGAGCCAGACCACCTTGTTCGAGTGCCGGATCACGTAGGAAGGGAACTTGGTCGCGATCACGAGGTCGATGCGCCGGCCCTCGGCCTCGTCGAGGTCGAGCAGGCGCCAGAGAAACGCCTGCGTCAACACCTGCTCGCCGGGATACCACTTGAACGGCACCGTGACGAGGTCCGCCTCGTGACCGCGCCGCTTCAGCCCGCCGACGAGGTCGTCGGTGAAGATCTCGACGCCGCCGCGCGCGAACACCACCTGCGGCCGGCAGACCGCGATTCTCACGCCATTTCCCTCCCGCTCGTCGGGAAATGGCTAGAAGGCATCCTCATCTCGTTCATGGTCGGTCTAGCCATCTTGCGGAGCAAGATGGCGTTCTCAAGTCCGGGCAATGATCGCGTAGTCGAGCGGCGCGAACAGGATCTCGCGGATCCGCTCGTCCACGTCGTCCGCGTGCCGAGGCGCATTCAGGAAGCGGGTCTCGACCTCGCGGAAGCCCGCCTGCCGGGCGAGCAGCGCGAGCGTCTCCGGAACGAGCGGCTGCACATGCGTCAGGTCGGCGAAGTAGGAGCGGAGCGCCAGCGGCGAGAGCGGGTTGATCGTCTCGGCGACGAGCACCCCGCCGGCGCGCAGCTTCCGCGCGGCGAGCTCGAGCAGCCGGAAGAGCGCCGCGGGCGGCAGGTGCTCGACGACCTGGGCGGCGAAGATCCCGCCCAGTGAGCCGTCGGGCAGCCCGTCGAGGTAGGCCACCGCATCACCCTGCTCGACCTCGAGTCCCTCGCCGCGCGCGAAAGCGACCATGTCGGAGTCGGCATCGACGCCTTTTGCCTCGATGCCCGCGTCCCGCAGGAGGCCGAGCAGCTCGCCGCGCCCGCAGCCGACGTCGAGCACGGGCGCGGCACCCAGGAAGTCGTCGACGTAGACGCGCTGGCGGTCGCGCACGTCCGTCATCGAGCCGCGCATCCTCGTCTCGAACGCGAAGTAGTCGGGGACTGCGGCCGCGGCCGGCTGCGCGGCGACCGTGGTTGGAGCCGCCCCGGGTTCGCGCCGCTCGGCGCGCGCCAGCCGCTCCTCGAGCTCTGCGAGGGAGCGGGCGGCCGAATCGCCGGCCGCCTGGGCCCGGTCGAGCTCCTCGAGCATGCCGTCCACCAGCTTCAGGACGGCGTCGTTGAAGACGCGCTGCTCTCCCGCCAGCGGCTCGACGTACCAGCGCAGGAACGGGCGCAGCACGCGCTTGACGGGCGCGGCGGCGAGACCGCGCACACCGGGTCGCCGGTGCAGCGGCCGCTCCGCGGTCACCGCCCAGACCCGCTCGGCCCGGTGACGCGCCGCGAGCAGCCGGCCACGACCTCCCTCGGTGCCGTTCGCGCCGCCGGCGAGCTCCTCGCGGAGACGGTCGACGAGCGCGGTCACGTCAACCTCGCCGGCGGTGGAAATCGTTGCTCCGGCAGGGGTTTTCGGCTCGGGCCCGGGCACCCGCCCATTCTATCGAGGGGCCATTACGGCTCTGTAAGCTCGCCCGGTGGTCGGAATCTCGATGCTGACGCTCGTTCCGGGCCTCGTCGGCGGCTCCGAGACCTACGCCCGCGAGCTGGCCCGCGCGCTCTCGCGGGTCGGCGAGCTCGAGTACAGGGTGTTCGTTCCGGCGATCGCTGCCGACGCCGGCGACGGCCTCCCGACCACGGTCGTCGCCGAGTACAGGGCGAGCCGAACGACCCCCGGACGGGTCGCGGCGATGGCCCGGGCGGCACTCGCGCCGGGCAGGCTTCGGCGGGCTCTGAAGCTCTCGGAGCTCGAAGCGATCCATTTCCCCCTCAGCGTGATGCTGCCGTCGGTGGACGCGCCCCCGGCCGCAACGACCGTTCTGGACGTCCAGCACGAGGTCTTTCCCGAGTTCTTCTCGCGGGCAGAGCTTGCGTACCGGCGCCGGGTCTACGGCTGGACGGTG
>Ga0137369_10000531_pt1 | contig 34635 bp, 29 predicted proteins | sample SagtaG_12_FD_104918 | JGI IMG/M metagenome (GOLD analysis project Ga0137369, IMG submission 104918) | Vadose zone soil microbial communities from Sagehorn Ranch, Mendocino, California, USA - Sage1_L_113_16 metaG | ecosystem: Environmental > Terrestrial > Soil > Vadose zone | place: USA... | reverse complement strand
TCCAACAGGCGTTCACGCTCGACCGGACGATCATCAAGCTGAACAATGGGTACACCTGTCCCGCGGGCTGGGACAGGTGTACCCATTGTTCAGGTTGATGATCGTCCGGTCGAGCGTGAACGCCTGTTGGATCTCCCGCCAGAACGATTCGTCGGCCGCCACGTCCGCCGGTGACCGGTCGGCCGCCGCGGCGGTCGCCGACACGACCCGATCGAGCCAGTCGGTTTGGAAGCCGACGATCCCAAGCGCGCCGGCCGGCATCACCTGTCGCAGGAATTCACGTCGTGCCGTCATAGAGCCCCCAATGTACGGTCCAGAGTTCATGGTCCATGGTTCAGGGTCTAGCCCCAGCCTCTAGCCCCAGCCTCCAGCCCCAGCCTCCAGCCCCAGCCTCCAGCCTCCAGCCTCTAGCCGCCAGCCTCCAGCCTCGGTATTATGACGTGTTCAACGAGGCTGAGATATGTCCAAACCCGAGCAATTCGGTGTCAGCCGGCGCGATTTTCTGAAAACCGCGGGCGTCGGCAGCCTGGCGACGGCCGTCACGACCGCCGGAGAGGGCGAAGCTGCTGCGCAGGCAGGGCCGAGAGCCGTCGGCCCCGGCGACGTGCCGGTGACGCTGATGGTCAACGGCAAACGTATCGACTTGAAGATCGAGCCGCGCGTCACGCTGCTCGACGCCGTCCGCGACCGCGCCGACCTGACCGGCAACAAGCGCGTGTGCGATCGCGGCACGTGCGGCGCCTGCACGATGATCGTCGACGGCCGCGCGGTCTACTCCTGTTCGACGCTGGCCATCGAGGTTCAGGGGAAACAAGTGCGAACCGTCGATGGGCTGTCGACCGGCAACACGCTGCATCCGGTGCAACAGGCGTTCTGCGACGTCGACGCGCTGATGTGCGGTTTCTGCACGCCGGGTTTCGTCGTCGCGACCGTCGCGCTGCTCGAAAAGCATCCGAACCCGACGCCCGAACAGGCGCGCCGGGGCCTCGACGGCAACATCTGTCGTTGCGGCACCTTCGTGCGGATCATGGAAGCAACCGTCGCCGCGGCGGCGAAGGGGGTGCGTCGTGGCTGAACAAGGTCGAGGAGGCGCGCAGCAACCGGCACTGACACCGGCGGAGCAGGCGAAGTACGCGTGGCCGAAAAATCCCACGCTGCTCGGCACGGCGGTGACGCGGCTCGACGGCCCGGACAAGGTCACCGGCCGCGCGCGCTACACGTACGACATCAACCGGCCCGGGATGATCTATGGAAAGATCGTCCGCTCGCCACACCCGCATGCGCGCGTGGTGTCGGTCGATCTGTCGGCGGCCGAGAAGGCGCCGGGCGTGAAAGCGGTGCTCGCGTACAAAGAGCCGGGCACACAGGTCATGTACCAAGGCGATCCGGTTGCCGCGATCGCGGCGGACACCGAAGAACGCGCGCGCGACGCGGCGCGGCTCGTGAAAGTCGAGTACGAGGCGCTCCCGCACCTCTCGAGCGTCGAGCAGGCCATGGCCGCCGAGGCACCCGCCGTCTTTCCGAACGGCAACACACGGCAGGCCGCGACCGAAGAGACCGGCGATATCGCCGCCGGCTTCCAGAAGGCGGCGCACGTCGTCGAAGCGACCTATTCCACGCATGTGATCACGCACGTCTGCCTCGAGACGCACGGGACGGTGTGCGAGTGGGACGGCGACAAGCTGACGGCGTGGATTTCCACGCAGGCGTGCATCCAGAGCGCCCAGGGCTTCGCGCAGGGACTCGGCATTCCGCAGGCGAACGTCCACACGATCACGCAGTACATGGGCGGCGGCTTCGGCAGCAAATTCGCGCCCGACTCGCAGGGCATCATCTGCGCGAAGCTCGCGAAGCTTGCGAAGGCGCCGGTGAAGCTGATGCTCGATCGCAAGGAAGAGCATCTGGATACGGGAAACCGGCCGTCCGCGACCGCGCACATCCGCGCGGGCGTGTCGAGCGACGGCCTGCTCACGGCGTTCGACGGCCAGAGCTGGGGCACCGGCGGCGCCGGCGCGCCCTCGGGATTCCCGCTGCCGTACATCTACAACTTCCCGGCCCGGAAGCGGACGCACAAGGACGTCTACATCAACGCAGGCCAGCAGCGCGCGATGCGCGCGCCGGGCCATCCACAAGGCTGCTTCCTCACCGAAATCCTGATGGACGAGCTCGCGGATCGCGTGAAGATGGACCCCGTCGCGTTCCGCATCAAGAACCTGCCGCCCGCCGGACCCAACGCGATGTGGGCCCAGTACTTCGAGCAGGGCGCGAAACGATTCGGGTGGGACAAGCGCCACGCGACCGGCGATCCGACACCGGGGCCGATCAAGACCGGCATGGGCGTGTCGGCGCATCGCTGGGGCGGCGCGGGCCGCGGCACGCAGGCGCACGTCGACATCACGTCCGACGGCGGAGTCGTCGTGAAGTGCGGCACGCAGGACATCGGCACCGGCACGCGGACGATCGTCGCGATCGTCGCGGCCGAAACGCTCGGCCTTCCGGTCAGCGCGATCAAACCGGAGATCGGCGACTCCACGCTGCCGTTCAGCGGCGGATCGGGCGGCAGCACGACCGCGGCCTCGGCGATGCCCGCGATTCGCGTGACGTCGGTCAAGGCGCTCGACGCGCTGTTCGTCAAAGTGGCGCCGACGCTCGGCGTCGCGCCCGACGCGCTCGTCGCCGTCAACGGTCGCATCCAGGTGAAGGACACCCCGTCGAAGGGGCTCGCCTGGAAGGACGCGTGCAAGTTGATCGGCACCGAGCCGATCTCCGTCGACGGCGCGTGGGTGGACGGCCTTTCCGGATCCGGCACGAGCGGCGTCCAGTTCGCGGAGGCGTCCGTCGACATCGAAACGGGCATTGTCAAAGTGAAGCGCATCCTCGCCATTCAGGACTGCGGCCTCATCGTCGACAAGTTGACGGCGGAAAGCCAGGCGTACGGCGGCGTGATCGCGGCGATCAACTTCGCGCTCTTCGAGGATCGGCTGCTGGACCGCAGCACCGGCCAGATGGTGAACCCGAACATGGAGTTCTACATGCTGGCCGGCATGTCGGACGTCCCGAAGATCGACATCGTGCTGAACAACATGCCGGAGCGCGGCGTGATTGGCATCGGCGAGCCGCCGACCGTCTCGACGGCCTCGGCGATCGCGAACGCGGTGCGCAACGCCACGGGCGCGACAATTCGGAGCCTGCCGCTGCATCCGCACAGAATTCTGGCGGCGCTCGATCAGGAACGAGCAGGAGGGACGCTGTGAAGGCCTTCGCCTACGTCAACCCGGCGAACGAAAAGGATGCGGTCATCGCGCTGAAAGTGGAGGGCGGCGCCGCGGCGCCGCTCGGCGGCGGGCAGGATCTGCTCGCGCGGATGAAGGACTACATCGACGCGCCGGATCGCCTCGTCAACGTGAAGGGCCTCGACGCCACCGTCACGGCGACGCCGAACGGCGGCCTCCGCATCGGCTCCGCGATGAAAATCGTCGACCTCTCGGAACACGCGCAAGTGGCGAAGCTCTATCCGGCAATCGCGCACGCGGCCGGGGAAGTCGGCACGCCGCAGATCCGCAATCAGGGCACCGTCGGCGGCAACATCAACCAGCGTCCGCGCTGCTGGTATTTCCGCAACGAAGAGTTCAATTGCTTCAAGAAGGGCGGCTCGCGCTGCTTCGCGACCACCGGCGAGAACCAGTACCACGCGATCTTCGGCAACGAGGGTCCCAGCCACATCGTGCACCCATCGAGCCTTGCCGTGCCGTTCGTCGCCTACGGCGCGACGTTTCGCATCCTCGGACCGAACGGCGAGCGTGAAGTGGCGGCCGCCGACTACTTCACGCTGCCGACGAACAGGAATGTCCGGAAGGAGAATGTGCTGGCAGACGAGGAAATCCTGACGCACGTGATCCTGCCGGCGCCTGGGAACGTGAAAACGGGTCACTACGAAGTGCGCTACAAGCAGTCGCACGACTGGCCGCTCGCGTTCACCACGGTCGTGCTCACGATGAGCGGCAACACGATTTCATCGGCCCGTGTCGTGCTCGGCGCCGTCGCGCCGGTGCCGTGGCGATCGAAGCCGGCCGAGGCCGCGCTGGCGGGCAAACCGCTCAACGCCCAGACCGCCGCCGCGGCCGCTGAAGCCGCGGTGAGCGAAGCGAAGCCGATGAGCGGAAACGCCTACAAGGTCCAGATTGCGAGGACCGCGGTGAAGCGGGCCATCATGCAGGCGGCAGGATTGACGACGGTGTAGGAGCGTTCACTGGTTCAAGGTTCAAGGTTCTACGGTTCTAGAGTTCTAGAGTGCCAGAGTTCGAACCTTAGAACCTTGAACCTTTGAACCTTGAACCTTGAGGTTTTATGGATCATCTGACATCGCCCAAGCTGACGCCCGGCGTGCACTGCCTGAACCTGCGGCACAAAGGGATGTACGTCACGTCGGGCCCCGATCCCGACGAGTTCACGTTCTACGACAAGTACGATGCGACGGCGTACTGGTGCGTCGAGACGCAGCGCGGATTCGGGCCCGACGGGTTGCCGGTACGGCCGGATTGCTGCAGCGGCGGGCGCGATTGCTGTAAGCATTAAGGGCCGACACACGGGTCGGCCCCTACGAAGTTTCGCCGTGGGTTCCACAAACCGATCAAGGGATGGACCGATGTGTCCGCCCCAACCTACCGTTCCGCTCCCGCCATCCTGAACAACACTGTCCCGAGCGCCGCGTAATCCAGATCGCCACCGCCTGACGCGACCAGCGCGTTGATCAGTTGCGCGACGACGGCCGTCGCCGGCATGGCGACGCCGTTCGCCGCCGCCGCCTCGTTCGCCAGACGCAGATCCTTCTGATACAGCTTCGTGCGGAACCCCGGCTTATAGTTGCCGGTGAGCATCCGCTCGCCGTGCACTTCGAGCACGCGGCTCGCGGCGAAGCCGCCGAGCAGCGCCTGGCGAACCTTCGCGCCGTCGACGCCGGCTTTCTTCGCGAGCGCGAGCGCCTCGCTGACGCCGGCAAGCGCGCCGCCGATCGCGATCTGGTTGCACACCTTGCAGACTTGACCCGCGCCCGACGCGCCGATGTGGACGACGCGTTCGGCGTTGCCCATGGCTTCGAAGATCGGCTTCACGCGCGCGAATGCCGCCTCGTCGCCGCCGACCATAATCGACAACGATGCGTTGATGGCGCCGATCTCGCCGCCGCTCACCGGCGCGTCGAGCATCGATGCGCCCTTGGCCGCGACTTGCGCGGCCAGCCGCTGCGTCGCGGCGGGTGAGATGCTGCTCATGTCCACGACGACCGAGCCCGGCTGGAGCGCGGACAGCACGCCATTCGGGCCGGTCAGGACGTGCTCGACGTCAGGCGTGTCCGGCAGCATCGTGATCACGATCGTTGCGGCGCCGGCGACCTCGGCCACCGATGTCGCCGCGGTCGCGCCGGCAGCGGCCACTTCGTCGACCGCCGGACGGCTCCGATTGTGGACGACCAGCCGGTGGCCAGCTTTGATGAGGTTTTTCGCCATGGGTTTGCCCATGACGCCAAGCCCAATGAATCCAATCACTTCCGCGGCCATATGCGCTCCGATTCAGACGAGTCGATCATGCTCGGTGAAAGAAAGCTCTTCGTGTTCGCATTTAGTGTAGCGGCCTTTCGCGCCTTGATCACTCTCGTATGCTTGTGATCGTTTCGTGCCTCGCGGTTCTATAATTGACCCAGAGGTTTCAGATGAAACGACTCATCCTCGTCCTGTCACTGGCCGCCCTGGCGGCAGCGCCGCTTCTCGCCGGCGCCAAGGGCTCTCTTACCGGCGAATACGTGGAAGCCCGGACCGCCGAAGTCTTCACCGGCGGCTGCATCATGAACAGCGAAGCGGAGACCGTCGGCAAGCAGGCCGTGCTCGCCTGGAAAGTCGATCGCGGCAGCTTCAACGGCATTCAACTCGACGGCCTGTCGATCGTCGCCGCTGTTGCCGGCGACCGCAATCTCGGCATGCAGGAGATGGGCGGCGAGAAGCCGACTGTCCGCTCGGCGATGTACGTCGATGCGCGCGCGAATAGCGCCCAGCAGCTCGCGCTCGTTGCCATGGCGAATGAGCTGTCGAACGGCCTCGTCGGCACGATCGTGCAGGTGACGCCGACGCCAATCCAGTTCGCCGATCACGGCACCGAGATTCAGGTGTCGGCCGGCCATGTGTCGCTCGACGTCAACAAACACCTCACGCACGATCCGAGCTGCGGCGCCATGCAGTGGTTCCACCCGCTCGCGCAGGTCGACGGAGCGGCCATGGGCGTCGCCGCGCAGCACATGTTCGTCGGGCCTTCGCTCGGCACCAAATGGAGCGACCCGAACAAGCGCTCGGCGTTCTTTGGTACCTTCTCATACTGACGCAGACGCAGTGGCCTGGTAGGTCAGGTAGGTAACGCTCTACCTGACCCACCAGACCATCCCGCTCGCATCTTCCCGCCTCCCGACCACGCGAACTTTTCTTCTTCATGTCTTCGCGTTTTCGTGGTTGCATTTGTTCTTGTGGAATTGACAGGGAAAGTCGCCCTGATTACGGGCGGCAAACGGATCGGCCTCGTCGTCGCCGACGCGCTGGCCTTGCGCGGCGCCGATGTGGGCGTGAGCTACGCGCGATCGCGCGTGGAAGCGGAAGAGACAGCCGTCCGCGTTCGCGCCGCCGGCCGCCGCGCCGCTGTGTTTCAGGCCGATCTCTCAGATCCTGAAGCCCCCAACGCCCTCGTGCAGGCGGCAGTGGAGACGTTCGGCCGACTCGACATCCTGATCAACATGGCGTCGGTCTACGTGCAGAAGCCGTTCGACGAGCTGCTTGCCGCGGACTGGAACGCCGTTCTGGACGTCGATCTTCGCGCCGCCTTTCTGTGCGCGCGCGCGGCCGCGCCCCACATGCGCGCGCGCGGCGGCGGACGCATCATCAACTTCAGCGACTGGGTCGCCAGGAGTGGACGCCCTCGATATCGCGGCTATCTGCCGTATTACGTCGCCAAGGCCGGCGTCGTCGCGCTGACCGAATCGCTCGCGCTGGAGCTCGCCGCCGACAACATCCTCGTCAACGCGATCGCTCCCGGCCCGATTGTGGCGCCGCCCGGCACCTCCGACGAAGAGTTGCGCGCCGTCGAAGAGGCGACACCGCTCGGACGCTGGGGCGGCGAGGCGGAGATCGCCAAGGTGGTGCTCACGCTCCTCGACAGCGATTTCATCACGGGAGAAACCGTGCGCGTTGACGGCGGACGTCACCTCAAGTGACGCGTCAGGTACGAAGTTTTGAAGTGCGAAGTCCGAAGTCGCCCTCTAGCTTCGTTCCTCTAACTTCGTACTTCGTACTTTGGTCCAGAGTCACGTATACGCGTCCGTTGCGTTCCTCCACCGCGTAGGTAGTAATCGAATCGACAGCGGGCCCTTCCTTCACGCGTCCCGTCATCACATCGAACTGCGATCCGTGCCAGGGACACTGCACGATGCCGCACGTCAGCGCGCCGTCCGACAGCGGCCCGCCTTTGTGCGTGCAGCGGTCCTCGAACGCCGCGTATCCGCGTTCCGTTCTCGCAAGCACGACACGGCGGTCTCCAATGCGGAGCAGCTTCATTTGATCGATCGCGAGCTCGTCCGCCGCCGCCACGTCGACAATCGGGGACGTGTCCGCGATGTGGGCGACTTTCCACGTGCCCGCGTTCGCATATCGATGATCGACGGCGATCTGGTTCCGATAAACCAGCGTTCCGCCAAGCCAGCCGGCCATCGACATCAAGCCTGTGGCGGCGACTTCCGCGGCGATGCGCCACGGCGCCGGCGGATCGTCGACGTGCCGCCGTCCGGCGCGCGCGAGCGCGAACAATCCGAGCGCGGACAGATTGGCGAACATGTGGTCCGTGGCGCGTCGCTTTGCGGAGCTGTTCGGCGGGACGGCAAAGACGTAGTCGATCACTCCTGGGACGGCGGCGACCAGCGCCGACCCGAGACCGAGTGCGCTCATGTGCGATGCCGTGCGGAACCAGCGCCGCCGATTCGTCACGCGTGCCCACGTGTCGATGCACGCGCTGCCGACCAGGTAGGCGAAGGGAAAGACGATGAGCATCGGATGGATGGGGTGACCCTCGATGTGGGCCGAGCTGCGCATGGCCTCGTACGTAGCAACGTGTCGGCCATGTAGGTCGGGATTACGTACCTGGCCCCCCTGACACGCTTGACACAGCAACGCCGAAGAGCTGCTTCATCGAATCGAGCGCGCCGGACAGCTCCTTGCGCTCCCGCGCGAAGCAGAACCGCACGTACCCTTCGCCACTGGCGCCGAAATCGACACCGGGCACGCAGCCGATGCGGCCGCGCTTGATGAGATGCTCCGCCATTCGCCACGAGCGTGAGTCGCTCATGGCGCTGTTGTGTCGAAGGGTCGCCGGGTTGCGCTGATCGTCGGTCCACGCTGGATCGATTCGGAGGAACGCATAGAACGCGCCCGCCGGCGGCTCGCCCGCAAAAACTCCGCCCGCCGCCTCGCGGATGCCCTGGTAGAACACATCGCGACGCGCGCGCAGCTCCGTGCGAAACGCCTCGATGCAGTCCTGCGGCCCCTCGAGCGCGCCGATGCCGCCGAACTGCACGACGGACGCGATGTTGCTCGCGGTGTAGAACAGAATCTTCTTCGCGCGGTCGCGGATCGTGGCGTCCCTGATCGCGACATAGCCGAGCCTCAGACCGGTCATCGCGTACGATTTGCTGAACGTGTACATCGGAATCGTTCGCTCGTACATGCCAGTCAGCGACGCGATGCTGACGTGTTCGCCGTCAAACACGACATCCTCGTACGCCTCGTCCGAGATGACCCAGAGATCGTGCTCGCGTGCGATAGCGGCGAGCCGCTCCAGATCGGGACGCGTCAGCACGCCGCCGGTCGGATTGTTGGGCGAGTTCAGGTACAGCCCCCGCGTCTTCGGCGTGATCTTCGACTCGAGCTCGTCGAAGTCGTAGCGCCAGCCGTTGGCTTCCCGCAGCGGACACACCACCGGCACGCCTTTGGCCGCCAGAATGTTGCCGGCCGCGGCGGGCCACTGAGGGTCGGGCACGATCACTTCGTCGCCCGCCTCGAGCAGCGCACGGAACGCGATGTACAGGCCATGGATTCCGCCGTTGGTGACGAGCACATCGTCGGGGTCGTCGATCGGGATACGGTTCTTGTCGCGCAGCTTCCGCGCGATCAGCTCTCGCAGCCGCGGCACGCCGGTCGTCTGCAGGTAGTGGGACTTGTTCTCGACGATCGCGCGCGTCATCGCCGACTTGACGCTGTCGGGCGCATCGAAGCTGACATCGCCCTGGTCGAGGCGAAACGGATCGGCGACGGAGTACATCATGTCGCGGATGCGGATGATTCCTGAAAGCGGGACGGTGTCGAGGTACGCGGCCATTCAGAAAGAGTACCCGAAGGCAGGACCGGGCAGGAAGGGTTACCGTTCAACCCTTGGGTTTCCAGTTCAGGAGGACCGTGACGGGCAAGGTATTCGTTTCTCCGGACACGACCGTGGCGCCGAGAAATCGCTGCCCGTCCGGCGCGACCAGATAGTGGGTTCCCGGCCGACCTTCATTGCCGGTACGCAAAATAATCCGCGATGTCCTTTGCGACGAGCCCGATCGCATTTTCCAGCGCTTCACCCGATCCGAAATGATTCGCGGTGAAGACGCTCAGGATGATCGTGCGTCCCTGCGCCTCGAGCACACCAACATCGTCTCCAACGTAGGGCAGGAAGTCGCCGGTCTTGTGTGGGATCTGATAACCGGTGACATACCGGGGTATGCGTGTGCGGTACACCTGACCGCGCAGGATGCGCAGCATCAGATCGGATGATGGTTTGTCGACGAGCGTGCCGCGCTCCATCATCTCCAGCAGCCGGCCCATTTCGCGCGGCGTCGACAGGCCGAACGGGAACGTGCCGTCCCGATAGAACTGTTCGGTCGATGCCGCCGCCCGCAGCGATGGAAACCATTTCGAGGGAACGCTCATCGCGCGGATGGTCTTGAGTCCCAGCGCGTCCATGCGCGCGTTGACGGCCTCGGGTCCGCCGACCATCCGGTACAGCACCTCGGTCGCCGTGTTGTCGGAGACGATGACCATCATCGTGATCAGATCCTTGACCGTCATCACGGCACCGGGGTCGAGCCGTTGAATCGTGCCTGTCCCTGGCTGCGAGTCTTCGCGGACGAAGGTGTACTTGTCGGTGAGCGCGAACTTGCCTGCTTTGATCTGCTCGAACACTTCCGCCATGAGCGGGATTTTGATCGTGCTCATGGTCTCCATCTGCCGGTCGGCGTCGAGTGCGATCTCTTCACCGGATTCGAGCGACTTCACGTAGATGCCCCACGTCGCGTTCACACTGCGGGTCGTCCGTTCGATGGACGCGCGCAGCCGTTGGAGCGGCGGCTGCGGTGTCTGCGCCTGCAGCGGGCCGGCCTTGAGGTCGGCTCCTTCAAAACACAGCGTCACGGCCGCGATGATGGTGGCGATCGTTCTCATGCCGTCACTCCGACTTTTTCGAGCACCGCCGTAAGGACCTGCTGTGCGCGGCCGACCGGTAGATTGCTGAGATAGAAGTGCCTGACGCCGACATCGATCAGCGAGCGAATCGTCCGCGCGCACACGTCTTCGGGGCTGGCGCCCGCCGCGAACTCACGAGTCAGCGCTTCAGCGGGCACGGGAAGGAAACTCCTGAGCGCCTCGAGGGTGCGCGCGTTGGCGCTCCGGTAGAAAAACACGCCGAACAGTCCGGGCGCCGCGATGCCACGCCCCTCGGCTGCCTCCACGAACTGCGCGACCTTGCCCGCGTCGTGATGGCTGACGATCTGCGTCAGGTAGAACTCAGCGCTGAAGTCGGCGGCGGCGAGGTAGTCGACCTGCTGCTTCGGATCCGCGTGCGGATTCGCCCAGCCGCCCAGCATCATCGTCGAATTTCGCGCGCGCAGCAGTTGACGAAGCTGCCACGCGTGCTCGACACAGCGTGGCGCGCCCACCGATTTGTCGCCGCCCAGCACGACGAGCGCGGGAAAACCGCTCTGACGCGCCCGCTCGGCGTACGACACGCAGTATTCCATCGAATGCTTGGCGGTCAGGAACGGCACGATGCGCTCTCGCGGCACGTCGTGGCCGAGATTGGTGACGAGATGACGGAGATTATCCTCCTCCGACGATCCCACCGCGCTGTCGGTAAGGAAGACGAACGTCCCCTGCCGCGTCAGCCGCCGCACGGCGTGGTACGTGTCAATCCATGCGTCCATTCCCTCGGTAGTTGCGAGCTCGGCGCGCGGCGGCCGGAGTTCCGCGGCAAATACAGACCCGCCCGACCGAAGTGCGGTCAATAAATCCATGTCAGATCAAAACCGCGTTCCCAATGCAACCGAAGGCGCGAAGACACGAAGAAGCCATTCAGGTGATTGTTCTACTATACGTCCGCGATGACTACGACCGAGCTGCGCCGCCTGCTCGCCACGTTTCCGACGTTGCCATTCGTCCCCGCGCCATCGCTCGTCGAAACGATGCCGCGATTGTCGGCGGCGCTCGGCGGCGGTCCGCGTCTGCTCATCAAGCGCGACGATGCGATTCCGTTCGGGTTCGGCGGCAACAAGGTGCGCAAGCTGGCGTTGGTGGCGGCGCGGGCACAAGCCGACGGCGCCGACACGCTGATCACGGCCGGCGGCGTGCAGTCGAATCACGCCCGCGCGACGGCAGCGGCGGCGGCCAGGCTTGGAATGCATGCGGTGCTCGTGGCTAATGGCACCGCGCCGTCGCGGCCGACGGCTAATGCGCTGCTCGACGCGCTGCTTGGCGCGGAGGTTGTCTATGTGGCGGCACGCGACGCGCGTGCGCCGAAGATGGTGGAGATTGCGGATCGGCTGCGAACTGAGGGGCACCGTCCGTTCGTCATTCCTATCGGCGCGTCGACACCACTCGGCGCGCTCGGCTTTGTGCTCGCCGTCGCCGAACTCGTCGAGCAGATGCAGGCGCCGGACGTCATCGTGCACTCGACGTCATCGGGTGGCACGCAGGCGGGTCTGGTGGCGGGCTGCCGCCTGCTCGGCCTGTCGACGCGCGTCATCGGGATCAGCGCCGACGAGACGTCGGCCGCGCTCGAGGCGGACGTGGATGGCATCGTGCACGGCATCGTCGGCTTGCTGGGCGTCGATCCGACGCTACTGGCGCGCGGAACCGCGATTGAGGTCGACGACCGGTTCGTGGGCGGCGGCTACGGAATTCCGACGGAGGCCTCGCGCGAAGCGATGGAGCTGGCCGCGCGCACCGACGCAATCTTCCTCGATCCGACCTACACCGCGAAAGCCATGGCGGGACTCATCGCGTACGTGCGTCAGAAAAGATTTGCCCCCGAGGAGACCGTTCTCTTCTGGCACACGGGCGGACAAGTGGCGCTGTTTGCGTAATCGTGTCTTCGTGTCTTCGCGGTTGCGTTTAGGTTGATCGGTTTTTCAGGACTTCGTCTATCAAAAAAAGATCTGTCAGCAACGCCCGCAGGTGGATCGACGCGTTCAAGTTGTCCACCACCTGCGAGCCGATGGCCGGCTGCGCGAGCACGAGGCGCACCGCCGCCTGCGCATCGCGCGCGTCGCGATCGATCACGCGGATGAACGCATGGTACGGCGCGGACGGTTCGGCGCCGAGACGGTTGACCGACTCTGTCAGGAAATCGCCGAGATCGTTCAGCGCGGCGTCGCAGCGGCGGAGGTACTCGCGCGCCTGACGGCCGGTGTCGCTGCCATGATCTGAGGGGAGGCCTTGCGAGGCGTACGCGAGAAAGAACTCGTACGCCTCCTCGATGGTGTCGCAGCGCGCGCGAAATCCAGCCGTGACGTCCGCGCGCTCCGGGGGATCCCCGGACGCGCTCACGCCTGGCCCGCCGGCTTTGTTGACGTCGGCCCGCCGCTGACCTTCCAGCGTGCCGGTTCGTGATGCTCCAGATACTGCCGGCGCGTGATCCAGCCGAAGATCATCGCCTTGGTGATCCACCACTTCTCGGGCCGCACGGCGAAGTACACATGCGCGATCACGAGTCCCACGAGCCCCACACCCGCGAGCCCGTGGCCGACGTAGGTGAGGCCCCACGTCGAATCGCTGAACACATACGGGTTGCGCGTGAACAACGGCGTCCGCACGCGCACCATCATGACCATGCCGGTGGCGACCACGGCGAGGCCGGCGACGACGATAGCGGTGTGATACAGCCGGTTGCCGAGCGGGTACTTCCCGGGCTTCGGACCGGGAACGTCATGGCCGAACTCGCGCATGATCTCGGCCCGGAGCTCGGGGATGTCTTTCGGACCCACCCAGATGGACCAGAAATCGAGGAAGAACGACGCGTGCACGATGTGGAACAGGATCGACGCGGTGAGCACGAGCCCCGCGATCCAGTGCCACTGCACCCAGGGGAACCGCACGCCGGCGACCGGCAGGAAGGCCGTGAAGAGCAGCACGAACATCGACGCGGCCATCACCCAATGGAAGAGACGCGCGGTGAGATTATGTTTTTCGATTTTTGCCGGCAGATCCTTGCGCGCGGCCTCCAGGGCGTCGGTTTCCGCTGCCGAGCGCTTGCGGTGCGCCGAGAACAGCATGTAGCTCGCGTGCGCCACAAAGAACAGCACGCCCGCGAACAGCGAGGCCCAGAACAGATTCCATGAAACGTGTGTGAGAACCCACTCGCCCCACGGACTCCGTCCCCACTTTAGGAGGTCCATGTCCCGCCCTCCGACCCGCGAATGGCGCGCTTCACCAGGTTTCTCATGAGCGGCACCTTGTACCCGTTGTGCCGCAGCGTCTGCGCGCCCTCCACGGCCATCTGGCCGGCCATGACGGCCGTTTCCTCATTGCGCGGTTTCCCGGCGATGGCCGCCTCCACGTTCTTCAGCCGCTTCGGCGTGGCCGCGACGGCGTTGACCACCAGGCGCGCTTCGCCAATGTTGCCGCCATTCGGCTTGATCGCCGCCGCCACATTGACGAGCGGGAAGTCCCACACCTGACGGTCGCGCACCTTCTCGAAATAGAACTGCGCGCCCGCCCAGGTTGCCGGAATGCGAATCGCGGTCAGCAGCTCGTTCGGCGCCAGGACGTTCATCCGCGTGATGTCGATTCCGGGGCCAAGCCAGTAGTCTTCCGCGTTGACCACGCGTTCGCCCTTCGAGCCGCGAATGACCATCTGCGCGTCGAGGGCCACGAGGGCCGGCGCCGTGTCGGACGGGTTCACCGCCACGCAGCGGTCGGCGTCGAAGATTGCGTGCTCGCGGTTGATCGCGGTGGGCGTATCGGCGTAGCAGATGTTGCCGCCGGCGCGGTAGCAGTTCCAGCCGCCGCGGTAGTACCAGCAGCGCGTGTCCTGCGACACGTTGCCGCCGATCGTGCCCTGGTTGCGGATCTGCGGCGAGGCGACGAGCTCGGCCGCCTCCATCAGGATCGAGTACTTCTCGCGGACCACCGGATGGCGGACGATTTCGGTGAGCGGCGTCATCGCGCCGATTTCGAGGCCGCCATTGATCTCTCGTACGCCGTGCAGCTCTTTGATCTGACCGAGGTCGACGACGGCCTTCGGCCGCTTCAGCCGATCCTTCAGCCAGTCCATGCTGTCGAGGCCGCCTGCCAGCACCAAGGCGTCCGTGCCGAATCGGTCGAGCAGCTTCAGCGCATCGTCCACGCTCGCCGGCTGGTAGAGCTCGAATGCCGGAATGATGTCGCGAATCACGGCCATCGCATACTCCTTGTCAGGGATTAGGGCTTAGGGGTTGGGGATCAGAAATCCCGCCGCCCCGGTGCCCTGCTGATCCCTAATCCCTAATCCCAAACCCCTAATCCCTGGCTAGACATGCGCCGTTAGCGCCTCGTGCGTTCGCTTGCCACCGTTTTCGAGCGCGTCGAGGACGATGTCGGGCGAGACCGGCGACTTCCGGAAGATCTCATCGCCGATCGCATCGGCGATCGCGTTCATGATCGCGCCGTACGCGGCGCCAACCGGGGGCTCGCCGACACCGCGGATGCCCGTCGGCGTTTCCGGATCCGGAATATCCACCGCGTCGCCGCTGAAATTGAGCGGCGCGTCGAGCATCGTCGGCGGCTTGTTGTAGTGGAACCGCGTCGCGAGCGCCAGGCCGTAGTGCTGGTCGTACGCCCAGCGTTGCAGTTTCGCGTGGCCCAGGCCGAGCATCGACCCGCCGAACAGCTGACCCTGGAGGCCGCGCGGGTTGAGGATCGTGCCGACGTCGCCCATCGCCGTGTAATCGAGGACCGTCACCACGCCGGTTTCCGTATCGACTTCCACTTCCGCGAAGCCGACGACGTAGGACTGGGATTGGCCGTCGCGGGGATACGCGTCCTTCGCAACCGCCACCAGGCCCTGGCCTGCGAGCGCCTTCGCCGACGTTTTCGTGAAGTTGTTGATGTCTGCTGGTACTTCGTGGCCGTCGTACTTCCCGCCCAGCTCGATGGCTTTCTGCGCGGCCTGCGCGAACGTCATGCTGCCGCCGGGTCCGGACACCTTCCCGTTGGCGACCTTGTACGCCTCCGGATTGCCGCCGCGCGTCGTCGCGGCGATCTCCTGCAGCTTCGTGATCCCGTCCTTCGCCGCGGCGTGCGCCGCGCGCGTCATCGCGTGTGCCGTCTGGCTGCCGGCGGAGACACAGGTCCACGGCAGATTCTTCGTGGTGTTGCCGAAGACGACGTCGCACTGGTCCCACGGCACGTCGAGCATTTCGGCCGCGACCCGGTGCACGTCGAAGGCCGAATGCGTGCCGAGGTTGCCGATGCCCGACTGGAACTGGATGCGGCCGTCCGGCTTGATGATGAACAGGCCGTCGAAGCCGATCGATCCGCCCGAGTACGGGCTGACGGCGACGCCGATACCGCGCGCCTTGTTCCCCTTCTTGTGCGTGGTGGCGAGCGCGGCTTTCTTCTCTTCCCATTTGAACACGTCGCGGCCCTTGTCGAGCGCTTCCTTGACGAACGCGCTCGTGACGTAGGCCTGTTTTCCGGTCGGCAGCGCAGGACCGAACGGCGCCTTGCCTGCCGGCGCGTTGATCTTGCGGACCTCGACCTGATCGAGCCCGAGCTTCTTCGCGGCCTTGGTGATGATCGGCTCCATGATGCCGATGCCCTGCATGCCACCGGGCGCGCGTTGCGAGACTTTCGGTGGCGTGTTGGTCACCACGGTCAGCCCGCGCCATCGCATCGTCTCGGGTTGATACGCGAGCGACACCGTCGTGCCGGCCGATCGCACATCGCCCTGGGGATCATAGGGGCCGTTGTCCATGACCGCGTACATGTCGATCGCGGTGATGCGGCCGTCTTTTCTGAAGCCCATTTTCACGCGGGCGAGGATGCCGGGCCGCGCCCGGCCGATGAAGTGCTCCTCTTCGCGCGTGATGCGCATCATCACGGGCGCGTTGGCTTTCTTCGACAGCAATGCCGGGATCGCCATGAAGATCGAGCCCGGAATCTTGCTGCCGAAGCCGCCACCGGTGTACTCGCTGATGATGTGCACCTTCGATTGAGCCTCGGCCGGCGTGACGGACGGTCCGAAGACCCAGCGCGCGACGGAGGCCACGGTCTGCACGGTGCTCTGCGTGGAGCCGTGCAGGTACAGCCTGCCGTTCTGCCAGTACGCCATCGCGGTCCGGGTTTCGAGCGGTTGATGGCCGGTCGATTGCGTCATGAACGTTTCGTCGAGGACGAGGTCCGATTTCTTCAGCGCTTCGTCGACGTTGCCGACCATCCACTCGTCGGTGAATTTCCCGAGCGGCATCTGCCCTTCGGGGGCGTTCTTGAAATCGTCGTCCGTCCACTTGAAGACGGCCAGCTGGGGAGCCGCGGGTGCAGCCGCCGCGCCGCGGCCGCCGCCGCGCGCGCCGCGTCCTTCCGGTCCGCCGCCGCGCCGTCCATCGGGTGCCTGACCGGCGGCGGCTCCCGCGCCGGCCGGTGGCGGAGTCGCCGGAGCCGCGTTGGCTCCTCGGGCGTCGTTCGCCGTACCGCGTGCGCCGGGAGCCGCGGCGGGCGGCGGCGCGGGCCGCACCCAGACGTTGCCCTGCGCGCGCGCGTTCGCGCCGCCCGGTCGCAGACTTTCGATGGGATCGACCACGAAGGGCAGCGGCTCGAATTCGATATCGATCTTTTCGATGGCTTCAGCGGCGGTGAATTCGTCGACAGCGGCGATGGCGAGAATCGGTTCGCCCTGATAGAGCGGCTCGTTGGTGAGGCCGCGCTCCGCTTGCGGCGTCGCCTGCACGCCTTCGCCGAGCGTCGCGCCGGCGGCGGCGCCGGGCATGTCGTCGACGGTGAGGATCGCCTTCACTCCGGGCATTGCGAGCGCCGTGCTCGTGTCGAGCCGTTTCACCCGCGCGTGAGGCATCGGGCTGCACAGCAGCTTGGCGAACAGCATCCCGTCGACGCGGTAATCCTCCGCGTACTTCGCTTTGCCGGTGACCTTCGCAACGAGGTCCGGCGTCGTGTAGTTCTGGCCGATCAGTTTGTTGTCAGCCATATCACGCATTCCTCATGTGCTCTGCGCCGCGCATCAGCGCGGTGAGAATTTTGTCGTAGTCCTGACAGCGGCACAGATTGCCGGAGACGCCATGCGCCAGTTCCTGGCGCGACGGGTTCGGGTTGGTCTTCAGGTAACCGGTGGCGGCCATCACGAAGCCGGGCATGCAGAACGCGCACTGGAAGCCCTGTTCGTCGACAACGCCCTGCTGGACGGCGCTCAGTTTGCCGGTGGCCGGATCGGCGAGGCCCTCGATGGTGACGACCTTCCTTCCGCGCGCTCTATGGGCGAGGAACGAGCACGAATAGTGCGGCACATCGTCGATGAGGACCGTGCAGGCGCCACACTCGGCGCGATCGCATCCGATCTTCGTACCTGTGAGGCCCAGCTTGTAGCGGAGCGTCATGGCAAGTGTGTCCTGCGGCATCACGTCGACGCGACGATCCTGACCGTTCACGTTGAGTGTGATCAGGCGCTCGACCGCGCCCGCAGCCGACGGCTGGCCGTGCAGCGTCGTGGAGCGGAATAGGTACGCCGACGAAGACGCGACGGCGCCTGCGGCGACGACCCCTTTGATGAAGTTCCGCCGCGAAACCGAGCTCGGCACGTCTTCCGACATCTTGTTGTCTTCCATCGCTGGATCACCTCGTCGGCCCGGAGGTCCGACCGGAAGGAGAGGGATTGAGTCCGACAAACGATAATCCCATACGGCTCCGTGGTTCAATGGGTTTTGAGGGGAGATCTGCAGAGGCTTGAGGCTGGAGGCTCGAGGTTGGGGCTGTCCCAGGACCTGACGGCCCGAACCCCGACCACGGCTCCAGCCTCTAGCCTCCAGCCTCCAACCCCCGGAGAATCGCCTTTGTCACAACTATCGCTGACCTTCCTTTGGGGGCGGCCGGGACCGTCACCGGCTCCAAGCATCTGCTGGCGATCGGCGACCGCCGCGTGCTCGTCGATTGCGGCCTGTTTCAGGGGCTGAAGGAGCTGCGCCTTCCCAACTGGGCACCTCTACCGGTCGATCCGAGCTCGACACGGACCTCCAACGTCCCGGTCCGAATCTGCCCGCGGGCTACCGTCAAGCGGCCGCCTCCGCGACGGCGCGAATGGTGACGGTCAGCTCGCCGCAGCAGTCGGCGGATCTGATCGCCTCGCATCAATCGGGGATCGTCGTCTCTTCGAGCGGAATGGCTACGGGCGGCCGCGTGCTGAGACACCTTGCGGCCACGGTGTCGAACCCGAAGAACACCGTGTTGTTCGTCGGCTATCAGGCCGTCGGCACGCGCGGCCGCGATTTGACCGACGGCGCGAAGGAGATTCGTCTGCTGGGCCGTGTCGTTCCGGTGCACGCGCGCGTTGAACGGATCGACTCGATGTCGGCGCACGCAGACGCCGCGTAGATCATGCGCTGGCTCTCGGGCTTCGCGCGACCGCCGCGGATGACGTACCTCGTGCACGGCGAACCGAAAGCGCTCGACGCGCTTGCCGCGCGTATCGCCGCGGATCGTCAATGGTTTGTGCATGTCGCCGGGTACTTGGAGACCGTTTCACTCGACGTGGCATAGGCCATCGAAAAGGGGCCGGATCACTTTTCGTCTCATCGCCGCGAAAAAGGGTACGGCCCCTTTTCGGATCCCTATAGGCTATTGAGAGAATGGGACGCACGACCCCAATGCGCGCGACGAGGGCGGCGCCGTCAGATCGCCAGTATCTGGTCGAACAGGTGGACGAGGCTGCCGTCGTCCAGCTCTATGCGGAGGGTTTCGCCGACCTCCTGCTGCGCGAGAAGACGCTGGTGTGGCATCTCACGCAGGCGGCGATCGCGGGCCGCGATATCTTTTACGACCAGCGCTACGCGCACAACCTCGAGATGCGGGACATCCTCGAGTCCATTCTCGTCCACGCCGAGGGCGTCGACAATGAGACGCTGGAACAGATTCGACGGTACACCAAGCTGTTCTGGATCAACACCGGGCCGTACAACAACTTGACGTCGCGCAAGTTCGTGCCGGCCTGTTCGCCGGATGCGTTTGCCGCGGCCGTCCGTGCGGCGGCGCAGTGCGGTGCCACGTTTCCGCTGCGCGCCGGCGAAACGCTCGATCGGCTCATCGAGCGCCTCACGCCACTCTTCTTCGATCGCAGCCGCGATCCAACCGTGACCAGCAAGACACCGCCCTCGGGCGAGGACATTCTCACGGCGAGCGCGAACAATCTCTACGTCGGCGTCACGATGCAGGACCTCGACGCCTTTCAGGAGGCGCATCCCCTGAACTCCCGGCTGGCCAAACGGGACGACACGATCGTCGAGGAGGTGTATCGCATTGGTGGACGCTACCACTCGCATATCGCCGCCATCGTCCGGCATCTCGAAGCGGCGATACCGTATGCGACTGCGCCGATGGCCACCGCGCTGCGCGCGCTCGTGCGCTTCTATACGACGGGAGAGGACGCGGACCGCGAGGCGTACGATATCGCGTGGGTGCGCGACACGGCGTCGCCCGTCGATACGATCAACGGCTTCGTCGAAGTGTACATGGACGCGCGCGGCATCAAAGGCGCCTGGGAGGCGCTCGTCTTCTACGTCAATCGCGAGAAGACGTTCCAGATCCGGACGATCGCCGACCACGCCCAGTGGTTCGAAGACCGCATGCCTTGGGATCCGAAATACCGGAAGGACGACGCGCAGGGCGTCAGCGCGACGGCAATCGACGTGGTGATCGAGACCGGCGAATCGGGACCGATTACACCGGTGGGCATCAACCTGCCGAACGATCAGCGAATCCGCGAGCGCTACGGCAGCAAGTCGGTATCGCTGACGAACGTGAACGAGGCGTCCGACAAGTCGACGCTGCCGGAGTTCCACACGGAATTCTCGTGGACGCGCGACGAGGCGGAACGCGCGAGACAATGGAGCGCGTTCGCGAGCGAGCTGACCACGAACCTGCACGAAGTGATCGGCCACGGTTCCGGCAGGGTCGACGAGCGGCTGAAGGGCAGTCCGCAAGCGGCGCTCAAGGAACAGTACTCGGCGCTCGAGGAGTCGCGCGCAGATCTCGTGGCGTTGTATTTCCTGCCGGATCGCCAGATCGCGGAGCTTGGACTCGTGCCCGTCGAGGACCACGACGCCATCGTCCGTGCCGAGTACGAGGGGTACACGCGAACCGCGCTCGTGCAGCTCCGCCGGGTGCGCGAGGGCACGCAGATCGAGGAAGACCACATGCGGAATCGTCAGATGGTGGTCCGGTGGCTCATGGCGCACACGGACGCCGTCGACGTCCGCGTCCGGGACGGAAAAACGTATTACGTCATGACTGACGTGGGGGCGTTTCGGGAAGGTGTCGGCCGCCTGCTCGCCGAGGTGCAGCGCATCAAAGGTGAAGGCGATTACGCCGCCGCCCGCGCCCTCGTCGAAACCTACGGCGTCCATTTCGATCCTGCGGTTCGCGACGAGGTGGTCGCGCGCGTGGATCGGCTGCATCTTCCGTCGTACACCGCGTTCGTCATGCCGCGTCTCGAGGCAGAGCGGAGCGAATCGGGAGACATCGTGGATGTCACAATCTCCTACCCGCTCGATCTCGAAGCGCAAATGCTCGAGTACTCGGCGGCGACGCGCCACCTGCGATCGTGAACATGGCAAAACCCCTCGCCACCACAGAGGACACTGAGGGCACGGAGGACAAAACCGGTTTGAACCTCAGTGTTCCCCGTGCCCTCCGTGGTGAAGAGGTTGAACGAACGTTATTCTGCGTGCTCTGGCTTCTAGTCGTCATTCTCGCCGCGCCCGCGTCCGCGCAAACAACGCGGCTCGCTGTGCTGCAAGCCGAAGATCGCCGCGCCGACACGGCTGCCGATCTCGCCACGATTCGGGCCGGTGCCCGCAGCGCCGACGCGCAAACGGCGCGCATTGCCGTGCGGGCGCTCGGCCGGCTCGAACGGCCGGCGCTCATCCCGGACATCCTCCCGGCGTTGCGCAACAGCGCGCCGGACATTCGCGCCGAAGCCGCGACGGCCCTTGGTCAGGCCGCGCAGGGCTGGAAGCGCGACACGCCGTCGGCCGCGGCGCCGGTCGAGCCGGTCGTCACCGCGCTCGTATCACGGCTGAAAGTGGAAGCGGACCCGGACGTCCGCAGCGCGATCTGCGAGACGATCGGGCGCCTCCCGTATTCGACCGCGGCCCACGTCGACAGCGCGGAACGCGCGCTCCTCGACATGGCGTCGCGCGCACAATCGGTCGCCGATCGGCTTGGCGTCGTGAAAGGCTTCGAAGCGCTGACGCGCACCCAGCGGAGGCTGCGGCCGCCGGGCAATGACGCGATCGCGTTGCTCCGCCGGTTGGCCATGCCGGCCGCCGGCGAGCCGTCGACCGGCGCGCGTATCCGGCGGCTGTCGCTCGAAGCGCTGATCGCCGCCGGCGCCATCGACGATGAGCTGGTTGGCGCGGCGTCGCGCGATGCCGACGCGCAGGTGCGGCGCCTGGCGATGCGCGCCGCCACCGCCGGCTCCCGCACCGACGCGACGGATCGCGCGATCGCGACGGCGCTTGCCGATGATTCGCCGATCGTTCGCATCGACGCGCTTCGGGCGTTTCGGGCGCGCCGCGGCCCCGAAGCGTGCGCGGCGTCGGTCGCCGCCGCCGGCGACCGCGACGTCCACGTTGCGCTCGTGGCCATCGATCAACTGAGCGATTGCGGTGCGTCGCCGGACGCAATCGATCTGCTCGATCGCGCCGTGAGCGATCTGTCGAAGGCGGATACGACACGTGCGTGGCATCGAGCCGCCCACGCCGTCGTGGCGCTCGCCGTCGCGTCGCCTGAGCGCGGGCGCGCGGCGCTGGCGACGTCCGTCGCCTCACAGGTCTGGCAGGTGCGGATGTACTCGGCGCGGGCCGCCACGACGCTCGGCGATGGCGGCACTCTCGACACGCTCGCGCGAGACGAGGACGACAACGTCAGGGAGGCGGCGGTCGACGGATTGAAGAAGGTGGCCGGACACTCGGCCGACGCGGTGTTCGTCGCGCAGCTGACGCGACCGGGCTATCAGGTGCTGCGCGCGGCAGCGAGCGCGCTCGACGGCACGCCAGATCCCGAAACGGTCGTCCCGGCGCTCAGGACGGCATGGCAGCGTCTCGTCGCCGAAGGGCGCGACAATTCACACGACGCGCGCGACGCGATTGCGAAGGCCCTGACGAGCGCGGGCGCCGACCCGCGTGCGGGCGCTGGCGGCGGACGGACGCGTGGAGATCTCCGAGGCCAGACTGGAAGTCAGGCTCTGAACGGCCGGACCGGCGGCAACTCCTCCCGCAGCGACATGACCGCCGAGGAGTTACGGCGTTTGGCGTCCCCCAGGGCGCGGATTTCGATCCGCGACGTCGGGACATTCGACGTCGCGTTGTTCACGGTTCAGGCGCCGGCATCCGTGCTGCGGTTCGTGCATCTCGCCGAATCGGGCTACTACAACGGCCTCACATTTCATCGCATCGTTCCCAACTTCGTCATCCAGGGCGGCAGCCCGGGCGCCAACGAGTACATCGGCGACGCCGCGTTCATGCGCGACGAAGTCGGATTGTGGCCGCATGTGCGCGGCGCGGTCGGCATCTCGACGCGGAGCCGCGACACCGGCGACGCGCAGATCTTCATCGATCTCATCGACAACCCGCGACTCGACCACGAGTACACCGTGTTCGCGCAGGTGCTCAACGGGATCGAGATCGTCGATCGGATTCTCGAGGGCGACGTGATTGAGAGAATAGAGATAGTCCCTGGTTCTTAGTTCTTGGTCCTTGGTCGTACGTGCGCCGGCAGTTTGTGGGACGTGGAGGCAGGACCAAGGACCACGGACCAAGGACGGACCACGGACCAAGGACGGACCGAGGACCAAGGACGGACCGAGGACGAAGAACCAAGGACCAAGGACAACCGTGTTCTCCACCCGCATCCCGTCGCACCTGTCGTCCAACCGTTTGGCGCAAACCCTCGAACGGTTCCGCGCCGAAGGTCGCGCGTTTGTCGATCTCACGTTGTCGAATCCAACGCGGGCCGGCTTCGAGTATTCAGGGGATTCGCTTCAGCCGCTCGCGGACCCGCGAGCGCTCCGGTACGATCCGCAACCGCTGGGCGCAATGGAGGCGCGGTGCGCCGTCGCCGCCGACTACGCGCGGCAGGGCGTGACCGTCGCGCCGGAACGCATCGTGCTCACCGCCAGCAGCAGCGATGCGTACTCGCTGTTGTTCAAGCTGCTCGCCGATGCCGGCGATGACGTGCTCGTGCCGCGTCCCAGCTATCCGCTCTTCGATCACCTGACGCGACTCGACCTCGTGGCGGCGCGGCCGTACGATCTCGACTATCACGGCGCGTGGTCGATCGATGTGGCGAGCATCGAGCGCGGCATCACCCCGCGCACCCGCGCGGTCCTCGTCGTAAGCCCGAACAATCCGACGGGATCCTTGTTGACGGCCGACGAGCTCGACCACATTGCCCCGCTGTGTGCGTCTCGCCAGCTGGCCATCATCGCCGACGAAGTCTTTGCGGATTACGAGCTGGAGCCCGGGGCGTGTGCGCGCGCCGCGCGGCCGGCCGGTCGCGACGATGTGCTGTCGTTTTCGTTGGGAGGGCTGTCGAAATCGGTCGGCCTCCCGCAGGTGAAGCTCGGATGGATTGCTGTTGCGGGCCCGCCGCCCGTCGTTGCCGCAGCGCTCGACCGGCTCGAGCTCGCGTGCGACACCTACCTGGCCGTATCGACCCCGGTGCAGGCGGCCGCGGCGCAGCTCCTGGAGAATGGCGCGTCGGTTCGGCGGCAAATCGGCGACCGCGTGGCGGCGAATTACCGCTGGCTGATGTCCGCCGCGGCGGCAGTCCCGACCTGCCGCGTCCTGCGCGCTGACGCCGGTTGGTACGCCGTGATCCAGGTGCCGTCGCTTGGATCCGAAGAGGACCTGGTCATCGAATTGCTGACGACTGATGGCGTGTTGACGCATCCTGGATACTTTTTCGACTTTCCACGCGAGTCGTTTCTGATCGTCAGCCTGTTGCCGGAGTCCGCGGCATTCGAGGACGGCGTGGGCCGCCTTGTGCGGCACTTCACTTGCAGCGCAGGCCGCTCATGAGTGCTCGCCGCGCGGGCCTGCTCATGCCTCTCTTTTCCTGTCCGTCCACCGCAAGTTGGGGCATTGGCGACATCAACGACATCGCGTTCATGACGGCATGGCTTGCCGGCGCGGGGCAGCGCGTCCTCCAGTTGCTGCCGCTCAACGAAATGGCCCCGGGGCAGCAATCGCCGTACTCGGCGATCAGCGCGATGGCGATCGACCCGGTCTTCCTTCACGTACCGGCGGTTCCCGACTTCGCCGCGCTCGGCGGAGAAGCGGCGCTGACGGCCTGCGATCGTGACGAGCTCGCGGCGGTGCGACATGCGCCGCGGCTGGACTATCCGCGCGTGCGGCGTCTGAAGAACACCGCGCTCCGCGCCGCGTTCGCGCGGTTTGCCGACGCGGAGGCGTGCCGTGACACCGATCGTGCGCGCGCGCTGCGCACGTTCGTCAGCGAACAGGCGTGGTGGATCGAGGACTACGGCTTGTTCCGTGCGATTCACGCGCGCGAACAGGAACAACCCTGGACCGCCTGGCCCGCCGAGCTGCAGCGCCGCGAGCCGGCCGCGATCGACCGCGCGCGGCGCGAGCTCGCGCGCGAGGTGCTCTTTTATCAGTACCTGCAGTGGATGGCTGCGTTGCAGTGGCAGCAGGCACGCGAACGGACGCGTCTTCAGTCGCGGCGCGTGGAGCTCTTCGGCGATTTGCCGTTCATGGTGGATGGCGACAGCGCCGACGTGTGGGCGCGGCAGCACCAGTTCCGGATCGACGTGTCGATCGGCGCACCGCCCGATGCGTTCAGCGCCACAGGTCAGGACTGGGGGATGCCGCTGTACCGGTGGGACGTCATGATCGCCGAGGACTTCCACTGGCTTCGCGAGCGTGCGCGGCGCAGCGCCGACCTCTTCGACGGCTATCGCGTCGATCATCTCGTCGGCTTCTACCGCACGTACGGCCGTCCGAAGGATGGCAGCGCGCCGTTTTTCACACCGGAGACCGAATCCGAGCAGACGGCGCTCGGCGAGCGACTGCTCGACGTCTTCCGCGGCGCCGGCGCCGAGATTGTGGCCGAGGATCTCGGCACCGTGCCGGATTTCGTCCGCGCGTCGCTCGCAAGCCTCGCCGTTCCCGGGTTCCGCGTCCTGCGGTGGGAACGTCATTGGCACGAGGACGGGCAGCCGTTCCGCGATCCGTCGGAGTACCCCTCGAGCTCGGTGGCCACGTCAGGGACGCACGACACCGAACCGATGCGAATCTGGTGGGAGCATGCGCCGGAAGACGAACGGCGGAAGGTCGCCACGCTGCCGATGATTCAGCGTCTCGCGAACGGCGCCGACATCGTGCACGCCGATTACCCGTCGGTGGTCCGCGATGTGCTGCTCGAAGCGCTCTTCGCATCCGGATCGGATCTGCTGCTGCTGCCGGTGCAGGATGCCTTCGGGTGGCGCGATCGGATCAACGAGCCGGCGACGATTGCCGATCACAACTGGACGTTCCGGCTGCCGTGGCCCGTCGATCGGCTGCACGAAATCCCGGAGGCGCGCGAGAGGCAGGAACGGCTGCGCGAGTGGGCGGAGCAATATGGACGAGAGCGGGAAGAGACGGAGTAGTCGTCACTGGCAGTCGTCCGCCTTCAGTTTCAGTCGTCAGCGATTCGCGACTGTGAGTGACTGGTGACCGAGCGACTGACGCGGACGACCGAGACCGATGACTGACGACCGAGACTGACGACAGATGACTGACGACTACTCCTGCGAGGTTCCCCGCCCCCTGCCCGCCGGCTGCGGCTTCGGCAGCGGCTTGCGCGGCAGCTTTTCGTCGCGGTTCGCGGTGTGGTACGCGAATGCGGCGACAATCACGGCATTGCGCATCATGTCGGTCGCCTGGATGCGCTCGTAGACGTCCATGTTCGAGTGGTGCGTGCGCGCGTTGTACTCAATCTCGTCCTGAATGAACTGGAAACCGGGGAGCCCGACCGCGTCGTACGACTGGTGGTCCGTGCCGCCCGTGTTCCTGATCGTCACCGTCGTCATCCCCATGTTGCGGAACGGCTCCATCCATGCGTGGAAGATCGGCGCCACCGCTTCGTTGGCCTGCAGATAGACGCCGCGGATCAGGCCGGTCCCGTTATCGACATTGAAATAGCCCGCGAACTTTGCGTGTTCGGGCTTCACCTGCATCGTCTGCGGATCGGCGTAGTGCGCTTTGACGTACTCCCGCGATCCGAGCAGTCCCTGCTCCTCGCCAGTCCACAGGCCGATGCGCACCGTGCGGCGCAGCTTCAATCCGGTGGTCTTCAGAATGCGCATCGCTTCCATCATGACCGCGGATCCCGCTGCGTTGTCGGTCGCGCCGGTGCCCGTGTGCCACGAATCGAAATGCGCCCCGAGCATAACGACCTCGTCGGCCTTGTCGGTTCCCGGGAGTTCCGCAACGATGTTGAAGGAGTTGAGGTCGGAGTCGAGGAACCTGCTGTCGATGTCCATCCGCAGCGTGACCGGGACCTTTTTCTCGAGTGTCCGCCAGATGCGGCCGTAGTGCTCGACGGCGAGCGTCACTTGCGCCGCCACGGGCGGCTGCGAGGCGTCGCGCGGGCCTCCGCCCTGCACGAACACCGTACCGCCGTCGCCGCGACTGATGTCGAGCACCGCCGCGACCCCTTCGTCGAGCCAGAACTTCGTCCGTCTCGCGTTGAAGGCGGGATCGTTCTGCGGGAAACCGCCGCGGCCGCGCCCGCGGCCGCCCTCGGGCTGCTTCGCCTCCTCCGCGAGCTCGGCGTCGGTGTAGCGGTGGCTGGGGGCCTCGAAGTGCGCTGGCACCTCGCGCATGGGCACGCTCAGCACGAACTTGCCGCGGAGCTTGCCGCGGAATGTGTCGAAGTCCTTGTCGGTGGTGACGACCGCGATGATCGCGTCGCCGGTGACCGGTCCGTTCGTGCCTGGCGTCCAGGCCTTCGGGTACGCGAGCAGCGGGTAGGCGCGCGGCGTGACGGCGTTGGCGGTGAAGCGCTGATTCTGCCAGCCGCGGCCGAACGCCCAGCTCTCCGTGTGCACGTTGGCAAGGCCCCACTCCTTCATCGTCTTCTGGGCCCAGTCGGCGGCTTCCTTCGTGTCTGGTGATCCGGTGAGGCGCGGGCCGTACACGTCGGTGAGGTAGCTTTCAATCTCCATCACTTTCGATCGCTGCAGCCCCTCCTCTTTGATGCGGTAGACCGCGTCGAGATCGAGTGTTTCCGTTGAGGGCCATTGCGCAGCGAGCGGCAAGCCGACGAGCAGCGAAATGATGGCGGTGGGTGCGAGTCTGCGGCGCATCTTCATGGACACACGATCCTCCAAGCTGCGGACTCTACCAGAAACAGACTGATTACCGTCCGCGCCGGGTCGCGGATTCGACAAGGCGAGCTGGTTGGTCGTGTCGGCGCGACGGGCCTGGCAACGGGGCCGCATCTCGATTACCGCCTCAAGAAGAACGGGCCGTTCGTCAATCCGATCACGGCGCACCGATCGATGCCGCCGAACGATCCGGTTCCGACGGATCAGATGGTGACGTTCGAAGCCGCGCGCGACCGGGCGTTCGCTGGATTCGCCGTCCCGGCCGTCACGCGCGTCGCAAATCCAAACGCCATCGTGCAATAAAGCATTTGGCGGCCGCCGAACGGTGACGCCAGTTCACACCTGAGCAGCACGAACCGTCGAAAATCGACCTGTTCTCCGGCCCGAAGGCGCGCCCGGCTGGCCCGCGTTTGGCAAAGAGCGTCGGAATGACCGAAGCGATTTCAATTGCCGAGTTGATCCGCCGCGGCGTTGTACTGGCTGCCGATGAGGCTGTCGCCATCGCCCAGCAACTGATCCACAATCCGGCTGCCTCACCGCCTGAGCCGCCATTCGGGCCGCCCTCGGCCGACAACGTCTACGTCCGATCCGATGGATCAATCTTCTGCCGCGCGTGCGAAATGGTGCCCGCCGTGTCGGAGATCGCCATTTTGCTCAACGCGTTGCTTCCGCCGCAAACCGCGCAGGTCCCCGGCGCATTGCGCTATACGATCGCGCGAGCGCTGCTCGACGTTGATGGCCCGCCCTTCGATTCGATCGAACAATTCTCATCCGCGCTCGCGAGTTTCGAGCGCACCGATCGGCGCGCCGCGCTCAGGGGTGTCCTCAGCCGCGCGGGCGCCCGATCGGCCAGCATTGCGCCGCCGACCGTCGTGTCGATCGAACGGCGACGGCCCGTCCTGACGACGACGGATCTGCGGCGTCATCTGCGTGATGCCGACCGGCGCGCGTACCTGCAGCAGGTCGCCCTGCAGCGGGTCACGCTGCAGCTCGTGGCCGCGACGCACCGGTCAACGCCTCCCGTCCGGCGCGTGCGCGCTGTTGCATTCGCCGTTGTGTTCATCGTCATGTTGATTCCCGCTGGCGATGTGCGCCGTGATAGATCCGGCGTCACACGCACGCCGGCGACGCCCGTCGTGACCGGCACCACAGAGTCGCTCGCGACGGCAGTCGTTCGTCCGCCCGTTTCGGAGCCGCAGCGGCAAGTGGAGCCCGGCCCGGCGGCACGCCCGACGCGCGCCACTCCGGCGGGTGCAAAGGCGGGCATGTCGAAAGCCACGCGCGCGGCTCGTTCGTCATCGCCGGCACCGCGAGTCCGGCGCGCCTCGTCTGCCAGACGAGAGCGCGATCGCCCGCTGCAGTGGCTCAAGAACGTCCTCGCGTTCCGCTCCGAGCCGATCTGACGCGCCGCCTTTTCGAGGTCTTTTCGGCGCGCACTCTGTAGCGCGCCCACCCTCGTTTCTCCGGGTGTGTTCATTCGAACACCGTGCCTGGTCAAGCTGTCCCGGAATGCTGGACGCGCGACCGGCTATAATTTGAGCCCCATGTCGACGCTCTATCCGTTCCGTGCGTTGCGTCCGACGCCGGCCGACGCAGCCCGGATTGCCGCGGTCCCGTACGACGTCGTGAACACCGACGAGGCCCGCGCGCTGGCGAACGGGAATCCGCTGAGTTTCTTGCGCGTGTCCCGCGCCGAGATCGATCTGCCCGCCGGCACCGATCCCTATGCTGATGTCGTATACGAGCGGGCCGCGCAGAACTTCTCGGCGCTGCGCACCTCGTCGCTCGTCGTCGAGGACGCACCGAGCGTGTACTTCTACCGGCTCCGCATGGGCGGCCACGAGCAGACCGGCCTGGCCGCGTGCTATTCGCTCGACGAGTACGAACGCGACGTCATCAAGAAACACGAGCGCACGCGGCGCGACAAGGAAGACGACCGGACCAGGCACATGCTGGCACTGGGCGCGCAGACCGGCCCGGTATTCCTGACCTACCGTGCCGACGCCGACGTCACTCGCATCGCCGAGCGGTTGACTGCCGCGCCGGCGATCATCGACTTCGACGCGCCGGACGCCGTGCATCACACGATCTGGCGCGTGGGCGGCGCGGATCGCGACGCCCTCGTGTCGGCATTCGCCCGCGTTCCAGCCTTGTACATCGCCGACGGTCATCACCGCGCGGCAAGCGCCGCCCGTGCCCATCGGCAGCTTGCACAGCGCGGGCTGTCCGGCACGGCACTCGACGATCGCGCCGATCATGCGACGTTTCTCGCGGTCGCGTTCCCGCACGACCAGGTGCAGATTCTTCCCTACAACCGAATCGTGAAGGATCTGGGCGGGCTTGCCCCCTCCGAGTTCCTGGAGGCCCTTCGCCAGCGGTTCGAGGTCGCGGCGGGTCCTTCCACACCGGCGCGCCGCGGCGACATCGCCATGTATTTTCAGGGCGGCTGGCACACGCTCCGCTCGCGCGTGCGCCCGGATGAATCCGATGCCATCGGATCGCTCGACGCGTCCGTGCTGCAGGATCATCTGCTTGCACCGGTGCTGAAGATTGCCGACGTGCGTACCGACAAGCGGATCGATTTCGTCGGCGGCGCCCGCGGAACGCCAGAGCTCGAGCGGCTGGTCGATTCGGGAAAAGCGGCTGTCGCGTTCTCGCTGTACCCGGTGAGCGTGGCGGATCTGATGGCCGTGTCCGACGCCGGCGCGACCATGCCGCCGAAGTCGACGTGGTTCGAGCCCAAGCTGCGGGATGGGCTCCTGATTCACGTCATCTAGTCGGAGATGATGTGGGTGGGAACGAACGAGGGGACGAGAGAACGACGAGAGAACACAGAGTTGTTTTGCCACAGAGCCACCGAGCCACAGAGTGTTTCAACCGGGCACGGAGGTTCATGCAGCACGCTCGACGAACGAGGCGCGCTCAGAATTCGGCGGGCCGACCTGCGGAGCAGGCTGGTCGGCGTGGCCCAGCGTCGGACGAATGCACGAACCCCAAAACCGGGAATGGTTCGCGCATTCGTTCGACGCTGGGCGACGCCGCGCCGCTTCGCGGCGCCCCGCCGAATCTCCTCCGGCGCGCCCCTCTGTGTCTTTGTGACTCTGTGGCAAAACTCTTTGTGACCTCGCGTGCCTCCTTGTCTGGTAACAACGACACATGAAAGTTCTCGTCGCCGACAAATTCGAACAGAGCGGCCTCGACGGTCTCAAGGCCGCCGGCTGCGAGGTCGTCTATCAGCCCGACCTGAAAGACGATCCGTTGGCCCAGGCGATTCGAGCGACCGCTGCCGACGTGCTCGTCGTCCGCGGGACCGCTGTGACGGCGCCGATGCTCGAGGCGGGCGCGCTCTCGCTGGTCGTCCGCGCCGGTGCCGGCTACAACACGATCGACGTCGCAACCGCATCGAAGCGCGGCATCTACGTATCGAACTGCCCCGGCAAGAACGCGATTGCCGTCGCGGAGCTTGCGTTCGCGCTGCTCCTCTCCGTCGACCGCCGCGTGCCCGACAACGTCGCGGAGCTGCGTGCCGGCAGATGGAACAAGAAGGAGTTCTCCAGGGCGCGCGGCGTGTACGGCCGCACGATCGGACTGCTCGGCTACGGCAACATCGGACAGGAAATGGCGAAGCGTGCCTACGCGTTCGGCATGCCGATCGTCGTCTGGAGCCGCCGGTTTGCGACCGGGAAGGAGCGCGTCGACGATCAACCCATCCCGATGCGCGCGGCGCAATCGCCGGAAGAGGTCGCGTCGCAATGCGACGTCCTCAGCGTCCATCTTGCGCTGAACGCCGACACGAAGGGCCGCGTCAACCGGTCGGTGTTCGAGCGGCTCAGGCCGGGCTCGTATTTCATCAACACGGCGCGCGGAGAAGTCGTCGACCAGGCGGCGCTCGAAGAGGCCATCCGCGAGCGCGATCTCCGCGTGGGCCTCGACGTGTTTGCCGCCGAGCCGACCAGCGCGACGGGAGATTTCACGGACGCGATTGCCTCGCTGAAAAACGTGTACGGCACCCATCACATCGGCGCGTCGACGGATCAGGCGCAGGAAGCGATCGCGGCCGAAACCGTGCGCATCATCGCCAGCTACAAAGACACCGGCAAGGTGCCGAACGTCGTCAACCTGGCAAAGAAAACTCCCGCGTCGCACATGCTCGTCGTCCGCCATCGCGATCGGCCCGGCGTGCTCGCGCACGTGTTCGACCATCTGCGGAGCGGGAACATCAACGTGCAGGAAACAGAGAACGTGATTTTCGAGGGTGCGCAGGCCGCCGTGGCGCGGATCAACCTTGACGGCGCGCCCTCGGATGGGCTGCTGAGGGACATCCAGGATGGGAACGCCGACATTCTCGACCTGCACCTCGTCACCATTTGAAAACGTTGGCCACGAAGTCGAGAAAGCACTTCGTGTCTTCGTCGTTGCATTTTTAGGGAGCGGACATGGCCACGGTTCAGCGTATCTATAACTTCGCCGCCGGCCCCGCGGTGCTGCCGGTACCGGTACTCGAGGAGATCCAGCGCGACCTCATCGCGCTGCCTGGCGTCGGCATGTCGGTCCTCGAGATCAGCCATCGATCGAAGACCTTCGAGTCGATCCTCGGACGCGCTGAAGCCGATATCCGCGCGCTGGCGGGCATTCCGCACAACTACAAGGTGTTGTTTCTGCAGGGCGGCGCCAGCCTGCAGTTTTCGATGGTGCCGATGAACCTGCTGACTCCTGGATCCACGGCGGACTACATCGATTCGGGATCGTGGGGCGACAAGGCGATCAAGGAAGCGAAGAAGGTTGGCCCGGTCAACGTGGCCGCCACGACCAAGGCCGAGAATTACTCTCGCGTGCCGCGTCAGGACGAATTGAAGCTCACGCCCGGCGCCGCCTACGTGCACATGACCTCCAACAACACGATTGAGGGAACGGAATACAAGGCACTGCCAGACGTCGGTGATGCGCCTCTGGTCAGCGATACGTCGTCCGACATGTTCAGCCGTCCAATCGACGTCGGCCGCCATGCGCTCATCTACTCCGGTGCGCAGAAGAACATGGGACCCGCCGGCGTGACCGTCGTCATCATTCGCGACGACCTTCTTCAGCGCTCGCAGAAGACGCTGCCCACCATGCTGAACTATGCGGTTCATGCCGAGAATGCGTCGCTGTACAACACGCCGCCCGCGTTCGCCGTGTATGCGCTTGGCCTCGTGATGAAGTGGCTCGTGGGGCAGGGCGGACTCTCGGCCATGGCATCGAAGAACGAACGAAAGGCGGCCAGGCTGTACTCCGAAATCGACCGAACGGGCTTCTATCGCGGAACAGCGCACCGGGACTGCCGATCGCTCATGAACGTCACCTTCCGACTGCCGTCGGAAGAGCTCGACGCCACGTTCGTCAAGGACGCAACGGCGGCAGGGCTCGACGGCCTGAAAGGGCATCGATCGGTCGGCGGCATGCGCGCGTCGATCTACAATGCGTTCCCGGAGGACGGCGTCGACGCGCTCGTGGAGTTCATGAAGGAGTTCGAACGGACTCGCGGTTGAGCTGACCGTCCACCGGAGCGCAGCGTTCCAATACGTTTTTCGGGGCCGAGCCGCCGTTTCGTGCTACTATCAGTGGCTCGTCAAGTCACCCCGCAAGGTCCCCAGGGTCAGCAGTTACGGTTCTTCTCCGGAGGTAGTTCGTGCTTTTTTCATTGATGATGATGCTCGTCGTTTCCGCGCTGCTCATTCAAACGGCGGTATTCAGCACGACGATTTATCTGCATCGCACCGCGACGCACAAGGCGCTGATGCTGCACCCCGGAGTCGAGTGGTTGTTCAAGCTCGCGCTGTGGCTGACAACCGGCCAGCAGACCAGGGAATGGGTGGCCGTCCACCGCAAGCATCACGCGTTCACCGACGAGGAAGGCGACCCGCACAGCCCGAAAATTGAAGGGTTCTGGAAGGTACAGTTCGGCAACGTTTTCTACTACGTCCGCGAAATCAAGAACACCGACGTCGTCGAGCGCTATGCGCGCGACATCAAGGACGGCTGGTGGGACACGCATGTGTTCAACCGGGGCATGCTCGGCCTGGTCGTGGGCACGGCCGCGCTCTGTGCCGTGGTCGGTCCCTTCATCGGTGTGTGGTGGGCGCTGGCGGCTGCCGGCATTCACGCGGTGATGTACGTCTTCGTCCTGTCCTCCTCAATCAACGGACTCTGCCATCACGTCGGCTACAAGAATTTCCCGAATACGGCCACCAACATTCGCCTGCTGGCGCTCCTGACGGGTGGGGAAGGCCTTCACAACAACCACCACGGGTATCCGCGCAGCCCGAAATTCAGCTGGCGCGCCACCGAGATCGACCCGGCGTGGCCACTCATCAAGCTCCTCATCGCGCTGAAGCTCGCCAAACCGTACAAGACGATCGAAGAAATCGCGGCTTAAAGCGGCTTTCAGCCATCAGCCATTTCACTCTGAGAGTTCTACAGCGTTTTTCAGAAGCACGTAGCGCGAGCCTTTCCGCCTCCGCTGAAGCTATGGCGGACCCGAGATAGCCTTGGCGACGGCGGGCAGGCGAGCGGACGCGACGCTCGGCTAAAGCGCTTTTCAGATCAATGCAGTGCACCGCACCTCGAGCGGCAGGCCGTGCCGGTCTCCACGCCTCCGGTTCGCGCGCCGGGACGTTGGCCTCCGCTCCAATCCTTGCGCTGCCGCGTCGACTACGGGGTTGTCTC
>Ga0137369_10000528_pt1 | contig 34716 bp, 37 predicted proteins | sample SagtaG_12_FD_104918 | JGI IMG/M metagenome (GOLD analysis project Ga0137369, IMG submission 104918) | Vadose zone soil microbial communities from Sagehorn Ranch, Mendocino, California, USA - Sage1_L_113_16 metaG | ecosystem: Environmental > Terrestrial > Soil > Vadose zone | place: USA... | reverse complement strand
CGTCCACCGTCAGGTCCACCCGGTGGAGGTTCGCGACGGCGAGCTACTCCTCGTCCCGGAGAGCGCCGTCGCGGCAGATCGCATCGTGGCAATGCCTCGCCTCCAGGGTCAGAGAATCGAGGGCATTCCGCAGACGGCCGACAGCTTCATCCCCGTCGACACGCATGCCCGGGTAACCGGGTTGTCAGACGTCTACGCCGCGGGCGATATCACGAGCTTCCCTGTCAAGCAGGGCGGGATCGCAGCCCAGCAGGCCGAGGCGGCAGCCGAGGCGATCGCCGCAGAAGCCGGCGCGGACCTCACCCCGCGCCCCTTCCGGCCGGTCCTGCGCGGGCTCCTGCTCACCGGGATGGAGCCGCGCTACCTGCGCCGGGAGCTCACCAAGGGCGAGGAGACCTCATTGGCGAGCTCCGATCCCCTCTGGTGGCCGCCGGCGAAGATCGTCGGCCACTACCTCGCTCCATTTCTCGGCTCGCTCGTCGGTGTCGAGGTCACCCGCGACATGCCGCCCGGACCCGGCGCCGTGCGGGTGCATGTCGAGCTCGATCCCGTGTCAGGGCGCTGAACGCGACGAACTGAGAGCTGATGATCGAGCGAGCTGGACGGCACCGGGGCGGCGGGCGACTCCCGACGCCTCCGCCGCCAGCGCTACCGCCTCGGCGACGGCCGGCGCCACCTCGCGGTTAAACACGCTCGGGATCACGTAGTCGGCCTCGAGCTCGGACGGCGCAACGATCGATGCGATGGCCTGCGCGGCAGCGAGCTTCATCTTCTCGGTGACGTCGCTTGCGCGCACATCGAGCGCGCCGCGGAAGATGCCCGGGAACGCCAGCACGTTGTTGATCTGGTTCGGATAGTCCGAGCGGCCCGTGCCGACGACGGCGACGAAATCTTCGATCTCCTCCGGAAGGACTTCCGGAGTCGGGTTTGCCATCGCGAAGACGATCGCCCCCTCCGCCATCGAGCCGATGCCCTCCGCCGAGACCGCGCCCGGCTGCGAAAGGCCGATGAACACGTCCGCGCCCGCGAGCGCGGCGTCGGCGGATCCTCGAAGCCCGCGTGGGTTCGTCAGCTCCGCAAAGCCGGCCTTGACGGCGGACAGTCCCGGGCGCCCGCGATGGACGATTCCCTCGCGGTCGCAACCGACGATGTCCTCGACGCCGGCGACGCGCAGCATCTTCGTGACGGCGACGCCGGCTGCGCCGACCCCGGTGACGACGACACGCACGTTCTCGATGCGCTTGCCGACGACCTCGAGCGCATTGTGGAGCGCGGCGAGCACGACGACCGCGGTCCCGTGCTGGTCGTCGTGGAAGACGGGAATGTCGAGCTCTGCGCGCAGCCGGTCCTCGATCTCGAAGCAGCGCGGCGCGGAGATGTCCTCGAGGTTGATCCCGCCGAAGACCGGCGCGATCGCCTTGACCGTGGCGACGATCTCGTCGGTGTCCTTGGTCGCCAGGCAGATGGGGAAGGCGTCGACGCCCCCGAACTCCTTGAAGAGCATCGCCTTGCCCTCCATCACGGGCAGGGCGCCCTCCGGTCCGATGTCGCCCAGACCGAGCACGGCCGTCCCGTCGCTGACGACGGCGACGGTGTTCTGCTTGATCGTCAGGTTCCAGACCTTCGCAGGGTCAGCCGCGATCGCCGACGAAACCCGGGCAACGCCCGGCGTGTACGCCATCGAGAGGTCGTCACGCGTCTTCAGCGGAGCCTTCAACGCGACCTCGATCTTGCCGCCGAGGTGCATCAGGAAGGTGCGGTCGGAGACGTTCAGCACCTCGATGCCAGGCACGTCGTGCACGGCCGCGGCGATCCCCTCCATCTGCTCCGCGTCGGCGGCGAGCACCGTCACGTCGCGGATCTTCGTACCCTGCTCGACCCGGACGAGGTCGATCGCGCCGAGCAGGCCGCCGGCCTCGCCGATCACCTCGGCCAGGCGGGCGAACGTACCGGGCTGATTCTCGAGCCGGACACGCAGCGTCGCGCTGAAGGACGCGGACGGATGCGCGGCGATCATGTCGCCGCGACGAGCAGCGGCGCCGCCCGGACGTCGAGCTCCAGACGGACCGGGACGTCGAGCGAAGCGGCGACCAGGCAGCCGCGCTCAGCAGCCTCGCCCGCGAGCCTCGCCTCCTCTTCGAAACCGGCATCGGTGACGAGCTCGACGTCGAGCTCGATCTCGGTGAACGCGAACGGCCCGTCCGGCCTTTGTCCTACAGAGCCGCGCGCGGAAACGTCGAGGCTACGCAGCGGGACGCCTCGCCGCTCGGCGACCGCGAGCAACGTGACTGCATAGCAAGACGCGGCCGAAGCCACGAGCAGATCCTCGGGGCTCCAGACGCCCGGAATGCCCTTCTTGAATTCCGGTGGAGTGGCCACCTCGAGGTCGGGCTTGCCGGTGGCTGACGCGCGCGTCAACCGGCCGTCGAGCCAGTGGATGCCGACTGGAAACTCGTATGTCTTCGCAGTGGTAGTCATACCAACCAGTCTCGGGGCTGGTGAGGCCGGGGCCATCGGTGGTTCACCCCGAACCGCGTGCGGCTTTGCCGCAGCGGGCTTCCGGAGGGCCGCGGGTGGGTGCCGTCCGCCGGGCAGGCGATCGTGCACGTGTGACCTTCGACGCGCTCCCGCCGCCCGAGATGGCCCAGAAAGCCGAGAACGTCGGCGTCGCCAAGGCTGCGATGGACACGGCGACGATGTTCGCGCTCGCGGTCCTCGCCGGCGCCTTCATCGCGATCGGCGCCGCCTTCGCGACGAACACGCTCGCCGGGAGCTCGGATCTCCCCTACGGGGTGGCCAGGCTGCTCGGAGGGCTCACGTTCTCGCTCGGGCTGATCCTCGTCATCGTCGCCGGCGCCGAGCTCTTCACCGGCAACAACCTGATCGTGATGGCCTGGGCAAGCAGGAAGGTTTCCACCGTCCGGCTCCTCCGCAACTGGGCAATCGTCTACGCGGGTAACTTCGCCGGCTCGATCGCCACTGCCGCCCTCCTCTACGCCGGCCAGCAGTACGAGTTCGGCAAGGGCGCTGTCGGCGCCACCAGCCTGACGATCGCTGCGGCGAAGACGGGCTACGGGTTCGGCCAGGCGATCGCCCTCGGAATGCTCTGCAACGCGCTCGTTTGTCTGGCGGTCTGGCTCTGCTACAGCGCGCGCACGACTGCGGACAAGATCCTCGCGATCATCCCGCCGATCACCGCCTTCGTCGCGGCCGGCTTCGAGCACAGCGTCGCGAACATGTTCTTCATCCCCTTCGGGATTTTCGTCAAGAGCGACACAGCCTTCGTCGCCTCGCAGAAGACGCCCGACCTCTCGAACGTCACCTGGGGCCATTTCCTCGCCTCCAACCTCGTGCCGGTCACGATCGGCAACATCATCGGCGGGGGCCTGATGGTCGGCGCCGTCTACTGGTTCGTGTACCTCAGGGGCAGGAGGGCAGAGGAGGTCGAGCAGCCCGCAGGCGCCGCGGCGGGCCGCTGAGTTCTTGCCGGCAGCGGTGGAGGGCGCCGGCCCCGGCGCCCTCCGTCCAGGCACGCAGGCTCACGTGAAGATGATCTCGCCGCCGGCCGCCAGCTCGTAGAACTCGCCGACGCTGAGGATCCGGGCGACCTGGGGGACGAAGTCCTCCTCGGTCAGCCCGAACATGTCCACAGAGGCCTTGCAGGCGTAGAGCTCGGCACCGGAGTCGGCGACGAGCTCGATGAACTCCGGGATCGGCGGGATGTCGAGCTTCTCCATCTGTTTCTTCATCATCCAGGTCGCGAAACCGGAGATCCCCGGGAGCGCACCGACCAGGGTCGGCATGTGCATCCCCGGGTTCCCGACCGTAGCGACCTTGATCTTCTCCCAGCGATCCTTGCGGATCGCGTCGAGGCCGAAGAAGGTGAAGAACAGGTTCGCGTCGATTCCCTCCATGCGGGCGCCGTTGGCCATGATCAGCCCGGGGTAAATCCCCTCGAGCGAACCCTTCGAGACCACGATCGAGACCTTCTCGATCGTCTTGCGCTCGACTGGCTCGACCCGCGGCTCTTCCATCAATAGCGACATCACAGACTCCTTTCTAGATGCAGCCGCGCGGCTTCGGAATGCCGCCGATCTTGGCCGCCAGCTTGGCCGGCCCCTTGGGAAAAAGCTGGTAGAGCTCCTTGATCGGAACGCCGGACTCCTTGCCGAGCGAGCGGATCGTCGGCGCCGTGCCGGTGGTCAGGAACCGCTCGCGCATGAACCTGACGACCAGCCAGTGACGCTCGGTCAGCTCCGGGATCCCGCTCAGGTGCGCGATCTCCTCGGCGATCTCCTCGTTCCACTGGTCGGCGTGGGCGAGAAACCCCTCCGCGTCGACCTCGAGGGGGATGTCGGCGATCATCGCTGTGGTCATCGTTGCCTCCTTTACGCCGCCACCGGCTGCCGTTTGCCGGCGGTCGGCATCGTCGGTCCGATCCCGGGCAGTTCCCGCCCCGGCAGGAGCTCGTGCCAGTAGAGCCACTGGAAGAGCAGCTTGCCGAGGTGGTTCAGCCGTGACTCCCGCAGCAGCGGCAGTGGGCCCACCCGCCCGGGAAACCGGCCGGGGAGCGGCTCGGTCTCGTAGTTGAAGTCGATCAGCAGGGCCTTGTGGAAGCCCGTCTCGATGAAGCAGTTCGCATGGCCGTCGTACCCAGCCTCGAGCTCCCGGCCGGCGAGGAACCGCTCGATGTTCTCGGTCAGCACCTCGCCCTCGAAGTGTGTGACCGACCCGGCCTTCGACGTCGGGACGTTGGTCGCATCACCGAGCGCGAACACGTTCGGCTTCGCCGGCGTCTGCAGCGTGCGCTGATCGGTCGGCACGAAGCCGAGTGCGTCGCCGAGGCCGTCCGAGCGCTCGACGTAGGCGGCGCCGCCGTGCAGCGGCACGGTCACGAGCAGGTCGAACGCCAGCTCCCGGCCGTCGTAGGAGACGAGCCGACCGCCCTCGCCGTCGACCTCACCGGCGTTGAACTCGGTGACCAGCTCGACGCCCTTGTCGGCAAGGAGCCCGGCCAGGTGCTCCGACGCGATCGGCTTCGTGAACGCACCGTCGAGCGGCGTCGAGTAGACGAGCTCGACGCGGTCGCGGATACCCCGCTCACGCAGGTACCAGTCCGCGAGGAACGCGAACTCGAGCGGCGCGACGGGGCACTTGATCGGCATGTCCACGAGGTTCACGACCAGGCGGCCGCGCTCGAACCGCTCGAGCGCTTCGTGCAACTTCTGCGCACCCTCGTCGGTGTAGAAGGTGAAGACCCGTTCCTGCCAACCAGGGCCGGTCATGCCTTCGGTCTCTTCCGGCTGCAGCCTCGCTCCGGTCGCGACCACGAGCACGTCGTACGGGAGCACGCTCCCGTTCTCGAGGTGGACGCGGTCGGCGGCGAGGTCCACCGCCTCGACGGCGGTCTCGTGGAACGAGACTCCGTCGTGGAGCTGCCGGTGACGCGGCCTCACGATCTCGGAGACCTCCGCCAGCCCGAAGGGGACGAAGAGCAGCCCCGGCTGGTAGACGTGCCGGTCGTTGCGGTCGACGACGTGGATCTCCGCGCCGTCGCCCAGGCGGCGGTGCAGGCGGTTCGCGGTCAGCGTTCCGCCTGTACCGCCGCCCAGGATGACGATCCGCTTCGGAGGCATCTCAGTGCGGCAGCGGGCGCCGGAGGGACGGGATGTGCAGCGGCCGCCAGTTCTCGACGAGCAGGAAGCTCGACGCGAGCACGATCAGGATCCCCGGGATGATGAAGAACCAGGGAAAGAGCCCCATCCGCGGGAGCGCGTCGACGGATGCGTAGGTGTCGACGTTGGCCTGCATCGTGGTCACGAGCGGCTGGTAGTGGTCGAGGCCGGGCGGCACCTGCTTGAACGTGTTCACGTTCGCGGCCATCAGGCCGAGCAGCCCGCCGAAGTCCTTCTGCATCTGCGGCAGGTTCGCCAGCATCTGCGACATGGCCGGAAACTGGGTGGCCATGAGCTGCTGGACCTGGGTCGGCGACATGTGCATCGCCTGCGCAAGGGCCGGCACGAGCTTCTGCCCGTCCGCCTGGAGCCCCTGGAAGCCGTTCAGGTACGCGTTGAACTTCGCAATGGTCTGCGGCGTCATCGCCAGCGCGATCGGCCTCAGCTTCGTGAAGACGTTGTTGTAGTAGTCGGCCGTCGTCTGGACGTTGGCCGGCTGCATGATCGGGCGAAACTGGTTGACCATGCGCTGACCGTCGTTCGCGCGGCTGAGCATCGACATCGAGAGCGGCGCGACGATCAGGCCGGCTCCGAGTGCAAAGAGGATCAAGAGCATGAGGCGCCGCATTTCGGCTCACCTCCCTTTCTTGTAGACAGGCCAACTCTCGATCGCCCGAAGCACGCCGCCATCAGGGCTTCGTCCGATCCGCTGTACGGGAATTCCCTACTTCACAAGCACGAAGTTGTGACGTACTGTGAACGCATGCCGCTTTCCCACCCACTTCCGGATCAGGTCGTCGAGCTGATCGCCCGCCGCTTCCGGGTGCTCGGCGATCCGACACGGATCCGCCTGCTCGAGCGCCTGCTGGAGGGAGAGGCAGGGGTCGGCGAGCTCGTCGACATCGCCGGCACGACGCAGCAGAACGTGTCGAAGCACCTAAGCATCCTCCTGCTCGCGGGAATCGTCGGCCGCCGCAAGGTCGGGACCGCTGCCTATTACTGGATCGCCGACGAGACGGTCTTCGCGCTCTGCGAGCAGGTCTGCGGAACGATCGAGCATCAGCTCTCCGAGCTCGGCGGCCTGCTCGCGGACAGCCGCCGCTGACGCTCGACCGCTGATGAGGCATCGGTAGTTCTCCGCTCTCGCCGGTGTGGGTGTGTGCTGATGCCACGCCCCACGAGACGGGGGAGGGTGGGTCCAAACGAGGACAGAAGGAGGAGAAACATGGCCGCCATGCGAGCGGTCGGGGAGAGTCACCAGCTCCCCGCCCACGCCTGTGTGCGCGAGGACAGCCGCGAGTACCTGGTCGAGCTCGACGTTTCGGACTTCACGGAGAGCGAGCTCACCGTCGAGGCGTTTGGCCGCCGGCTGACCGTGCACGGCGATCAGCAGGAGACGTCGGCGGACGACGGCAAGCCGTTTCGCCTGCACGAGCGCTTCGAGGAGTCGTTCCGCCTCCCGGACGATGCGGACGCCGACCAGATCAAGGTGTTCTTAAAGCACGGAACGCTCGAGATCCACGCACCGCGGACGAGACTCGAGCCTCGCCTCGTACCGATCGAGCACCCGTCCTTCCTCTTCAACTCCGACGCGACTGCCTGCTGAACGCCGGGGGCTGCACGGAAGGGAGAACTGCGTTGCGCAAGACGATCATCATGGGAGCCGGCGGACGAGACTTCCACAACTTCAACGTCGCCTTCCGGCACGACCCGAGCACCGAGATCGTCGCCTTCACGGCGACGCAGATCCCAGGCATCGCCGGCCGCGTCTACCCGCCTGCACTCGCGGGGCCGCGGTATCCCCGCGGCATCCCGATTCGCCCCGAGGAGGAGCTGGCGCAGCTCATCACAGAGTACGGCGCCGACGAGGTCATCCTCGGCTACTCGGACCTGAAGCACGAGACGGTCATGCACAAGGCATCGATCGTGCTCGCGGCCGGGGCCGACTTCCGGCTGATGGGGCCGGACGCGACGATGCTGCATTCGTCCAAGCCGGTCGTCGCCGTCTGCGCAACCCGGACAGGCTACGGCAAGAGCCAGACCAGCCGCAAGGTCGGACAGGCGCTGCTCGACGCGGAACTCAAGGTGGCGCTCGTGCGTCATCCGATGCCGTACGGCGACCTCGAGGAGATGCGCGTCCAACGCTTCGCGACTCTCGAGGAGATCGACGCCTCGCATCCGACAGTCGAGGAGCGAGAGGAGTACGAGGAGCCGGTGCGGATGGGCATGGTCATACATGCCGGCGTCGACTACGAGCAGATCCTCAGGTCCGCCGAGCAGGAGGCCGACGTCGTCGTCTGGGACGGCGGCAACAACGACTTCCCGTTCTTCGCGCCGGATCTCCTGATCGTGGTCGCCGACCCGCTGCGGCCGGGTCATGAGCTCCTCTACCACCCCGGCGAGACGAACGTGAGGATGGCCGACGTCGTCGTCATCAACAAGGTGGACTCGGCCGAGGCGCACAACGTCGAGCAGGTCGTCGAGAACGTCGAGGCCGTCAACCCAATGGCGACGCTCGTCTTCGCCAAGTCGCCGCCGAAGCTCGACGACGGGCCCGACCTGCGCGGAAAGGTGGTGCTGGTCGTCGACGACGGGCCGACGCTCACCCACGGCGATATGCCATTCGGCGCCGGGCTGGTCGCAGCCAGGAACGCCGGCGCTGCCAAGATCGTCGACCCGCGGCCCTACGCCGTCGGCTCGATCGAGGAAACGTTCCGCAAGTGGCCGCACATCACGAACGTGCTCCCGGCGATGGGCTACTCCGACGGCCAGCTCTGGGAGCTCGCGACGACGATCAACGCGGCCGACTGCGACGTGGTCGTCACCGGAACGCCGATCGACCTCGGTCGGCTGATCCAGTCGCGCCACCCGATTCGGCACGTCCGCTACGAGCTCGAGGAGGTCGGAACGCCGACGATCTCCGAGGTCCTCGAGCCGATCATCGCCCGGGCAAAGGCAGCCCAGCCCCAAACGGTTGCGGCGAAGTGAGGGCGGAGGCCGCCCGCACGGTGTTGAGGCGGTAACCCAAGGACTAGCCGGCACCCGCGTCGCCGCCGCGGCCCCCCGTTTCGGTTCCGTTCGACGCCGTCGAGGAGCTCTCCGTCGGCGAGGTCGGCTTCACCTGGCGGGCGACGGTGCGTATCGCTCCCCTCGTTTCGATGCGCGTCGTCGACTCCTACAGGGCCGGAAGGGGCTCGCTCGACGGGCGGGTCTTCGGCGTGCCGGTGGCACGCCGCCGCGGCCAGAAGACGAGCGCGGGTCAGGCGATGCGGTACCTCGCCGAGCTGGCCTGGGTGCCCCAGGCACTGGATCGGGATCTACAGCGACTACGCGGAGCTGGGCGGCGTCCGCCTCCCCACCCGCGCCGAGGTTCGCTGGGAGCTGGACCGTTCGTCTACTGGCGCGGCACCGTCACCTCGGTCGAGCTCACCTAGCCCGAGGAGGGCTCCGCCGATCGCGACTACATCCGCACCTTCGAGCCGACAAGCACGAGCTCTCGCCCTGGCACCAGCCGGCGGATCCGACTGACGGGGCCTTGATCGTTCTCTCACCGCGAACGAGGAGCGCCTCGGGAGTCACCCTCCGCATCGAGTAGCACCTCCTCGACCTCTGGGAGCGAGCAACGGCCGATAGTCGTCCGGCAGAGCCCGCTCGAGCTCTGCGTAGTCGCCGATGCCCGGGCCGGCGAGGTCGGCTTCCTTTGCGACTGCCATCAGGCCAGGCCGGCCAGGGCGCGAGCGACGTCCAGCGTCGAGACCACGCCGATCGGGCGCCCCGAGTGCCGCTCCACCGCGATCACGTGCGACACTTCGTGCTCGACCATGAGCTGGATCGCCCTCTCGAGCGGTTCGGCGGACCCGACCAGCAAGGCCGGCGTGGCGGCGATCTGCTGAGCGGTGAGTTCGTCGAGGTCTCCGTCCCGCGCCACCCGGACGAGGTCGGCGTCGGTGACGACGCCCCAGTGGTCGCCGCCCGGAAGCTCCTCGTCGTCGTGCGCGTGGACGATGATCGCATGCACGCGGTACGTCGCCATCATCCGCGCGACGGTCCGCAGCGGGGTCTCGGGCGGACAGGAGATCATGCCCGGGTGCATCGCGTGAATGACGCGAAGATCCTGAAGCGGTCGGATCCGATGAGACGGCTCGAAGGTTGTATTCATCTCACACCTCCTGTCGTCAGCGTCGCTCCCAGCGGGCCGAGCGGCATCCGGGAGGAACCTGCCGCGCAGTCAGCGGAAACCACGTAGCGCGAGAGCTCGACGCTGACGTTCGGCGCCCTAGTCCTGGCAGAGGTCGAGAACCTGCGCTGCGGTCAGGGCGAGCAGGTCGGTCGTCCGCAGCCGCAGGGATGTGTCGTGAGTTCCGGCCTCCAGCACCACATGCTCGTGGTCGACCACGCGGCGGTCGACGAGAACGCGATCTGCTCGTCCGCCGAAGGGTGGTACGGCACCGAGCTCGAACTCGGGGTAGTGCTGCGCGAGCTCCTTCTCGCCGAGCAACCCCACCTCCTTCGCCGTCAGGCTGAGGATGGTGCGCACCTTGTGGAGATCGAGCCGCTCCGATGCGAGAAGCACCGCACGCACGTGACCCTCGGGTGTGGCGAGCACGACCGTCTTGGCAACTGCATCGGGTGCGATTCCGAGGGTCCGCGCCTCGTCACCTGCCGTCTCCGTACGCTCGTGAGCCAGCGACTCGAACTCGACGCCAGCGCCCTCGAGCACCTTGGCTACCTGTTCGGCAATCATGCGAATGCCTCAAAAACTTTCCCACCGCGCTCGAGTGGGCGCATCCGTACGATTGCGTATTCGCGATCAGGCCGGCCGCTGACAACCTCCCGCGCCGCGGGCCTAGCCCTTCACAACGCCGATTGGTCGCAACTGGACGACGCGGCGCGCAAGACCCGCACGCTCCACGATCTCGACAACCCGCTCGACGTCCTTGTACGCGAACGGCGCCTCCTCGGCGAGGCCCTTGTTGGACGGGCAACGAACGATGATTCCCTGCGACTCCAGCTGCCGGCGCAGCTCGCCGCCGCCGATCCTCTTCCGCGCGGCCGTCCGGGAAAGGGCCCGACCGGCGCCGTGGCACGTCGTGCCGAACGATCGCTCCAGCGAGCCGTGCTGGCCGGCCAGCACGAAGCTGGACGTCCCCATGCTCCCGGGGATGAACACCGGCTGGCCGACCGAGGCGTACGCGGCGGGGATCTCGGGTGAGCCCGCCGGGAAGGCGCGGGTCGCGCCCTTTCGGTGCACATAGACATCGCGACCTCCGTGCCGCTCGAGCTTCGCGACGTTGTGGGCCACGTCGTAGACCTGCCGCGTGCGCTCCGCGATCTCGGCGCCGAGGACGCGCCGGACCGCCTGGCGCACGGCGTGCGCCATTACCTGACGGTTCGCCCAGGCGAAGTTGGCGGCCGCGGCCATCGCTGCCAGGTAGGCTCGGCCCTCGTTCGAGGAGGCGGGTGCGCAGGCGAGCTGCCGATCGGGGAGCTCGATCCCGTAGTGGAGACGCACGGCGTCCATCAACTTCACGTAGTCGGTGCAGACCTGGTGGCCAAGCCCGCGTGAGCCGGAATGGATCAACACGGTCAGCTGAGCGGCCTCGAGACCGAACGCCTCGGCCGCGGACGCATCCAGGATCCGCTCGACGCGCTGGAGCTCGACGAAGTGGTTTCCCGAGCCGAGCGTGCCGAGCTGGCCGGAGCCCCGCAGCCGCGCCCGCTCGGAGACCGAGGCGGGGTCGGCCCCGGCGAGGCACCCGTTCGACTCGGTGCGCTCGAGATCGTCCTCCGTGGCGAGCCCGCGGGCGACGAGGGCACGCGGGCCCTCACTCAGAACCCGGTCGAGCTCCGAGCCGGACAGTGCGAGCCGGCCGTGCTTCCCTGTCCCGGCCGGGATCGCACGTGAGAGTTCGTGCACGAGCGGCTCCCGCCTGTCGCCGAGCTCTTGCTCGGAGACCGGCAAAGCGAGCAGGCGGACACCGCAATTGATGTCGTAACCGACGCCGCCCGGCGAGATCACGCCGTCGGGATACTCGGTCGCGGCCACGCCTCCGACCGGGAAGCCGTACCCCTGGTGGATGTCCGGCATGGCCAGTACCGCCTCGACGACGCCCGGCAGCGTTGCGACGTTCATCAGCTGCTCGAGCGAGCGATCGCGCGCGATCGCCTCCAGGAGCTCGAGGTCGGCGAAGACCCGGGCGGGCACGCGCATGTCCGGTCTCGTCTCGGCCGGAATCTCCCAGAGCGTGTCGTCGAGGCGGCGCAGCTCAGACGTCGAGGACGAGGCTTGCGTACCAGTGGTCATCGGCTCTCTCCAGCTCCAGGTTGTTCAGCGTGACCGCCTTGACGAGGTGGCGCGGAAGGCCACGGCGGCCCTCGACGGTGGCGCGCAGATGACCATCCGCGAGCTCGAGCCCGGTCACGCGGTGCGGGACGAAGCCCTCCACTTCCGCCAGGAAGACGAGCTCGCTCACCCACTCGACAAGCAGCAGCGCGTGATCGGCGGCAGACACCTCGATCTCGTGACGCGCCGCGCTCCCGTCGTCACCATCGCCGACGAGACTGCCGAACGCCGCCAGCGCCTCTCCGAAGACGCCCTCCTCGGTCGGCGACACGATCTCCAGCTCGACCTCGCCGGTGTGCTCGACAAAGCGGTGCACGGCTCTTGAAGCGTGCCTGAAATCAAGCCGGTCCGGCATCGGGGCGAGCACTGAGCCTCCAGCCCAGCCCGGCTCGCCGTACGGGCGCTCCGCGGTCGGCACGACGCCGCGGATCGCCTCGGCGAGAGCCCGCCATGCGGAGGACATGGACAAGCTCCGCATGTTGTTCCGCCAGTTCTGACGAGGCCGGTCTCAGGCCCTGACGATCACGACGGGGCAGCTCGCGTGATGCGCACACTGCTGGCTGACTGACCCGAGCAGGAGCTCGGCGAAGCCGCCGTGGCCGCGGGAGCCGACGACGAGCAGGTCCGCGCCCTCGGCGGCTTCGACGAGCACACGTGCCGGTCCGCCTTCGACTGCCGCCCGCTCGATGTCCACGCCCTCGCTCTCAACCTCGGCGATCGCAGCATCGAGCATCGCCTCGCCGTCCTGCGCGACCGCCTCGAGGCTGTCCTGGGGGAACGCGAGCCCCGGGGCGCCACCGACATACGGTAGCGACCAGGCGAGCACGGCACGCACCGTGGCACCACGCAACCCCGCCTCCTCGACCGCCCAGCGCAGCGCCGCTTTCGACTCCTTCGAGCCGTCGACGCCGACAACGATTCGGGCCATCCGCAAATAACCTCCGCCCGGCCCCGTAGTTCACCGGAGTGGTGGAGCGCCTGAACGGCGGCGTCTGGATCAAGGACGAGACGGGCACCGTCTCCGGCTCGCACAAGGCACGCCACCTCTTCGGCGTGCTGATCTGGCTCGAGGTTGCCGAGCGAGTCGCCCTCGCCGACCCGGAACGGCGCCGCGACCTGGCGATCGCGAGCTGCGGAAACGCGGCGCTGGCCGCCGCTGTGGTCGCCGCGGCGGGTGGACGGACGCTCCGCGTCTTTGTCCCCGCCGATGCCGATCCGGTCGTGCTCGAGCGCCTCGCACGCCTCGGTGCGCACGTCACCGTATGCCCACGGGAGCCCGGAGTCACCGGCGACCCAACCGTCCGACGCCTGCACGAGGCCCTGGCCGAGGGAGCGCTGCCCTTCACCTGCCAGGGCAACCTGAACGGGCTCGCGATCGAGGGCGGCCAGACGCTCGCCTACGAGCTCGTCGCAGAGGGCCCGCCGGTCGACCGTCTGATCGTGCAGGTCGGAGGCGGAGCGCTCGCGAGCGCCTGCATACACGGGCTCGGCGAAGCGGGCGCGCTGGGCGCGCTGGCGGCGATGCCGCGGGTCGACACCGTCCAGACCGAGGGCGCGTGGCCGCTCAAGCGCGCGTTCGACGCCGTCGTCCGGAACGGGGACCTCCAGTACGCCGTCCACCACCGCTCGGAGTTCATGCAGCCGTGGGACGAGGAGCCGCACAGCATCGCCCACGGCATCCTCGACGACGAGACCTACGACTGGCTGGCGGTCGTCGAAGGAATGCTCGCCACCGGCGGGACGCCGGTGGTCGTCGGCGAGGACACGCTTGCCCGCGCAAACGCCCTCGCCGTCGAGGCGACGGGAATCGACGTCGACCCGACCGGCTCCGCCGGGCTCGCCGGCCTGCTCGATCTGCGCGCCGCCGGCGAGGTCGGAGACGACGAGCGCGTCGCCCTGCTGTTCACCGGAGTGAATCGACAGAAGGAGAGACCACGATGAGAAGCTTTCTGGGCAGGGACATCCTGTCGCTGAACGAGTTCGAGCGCGCCGACTTCGAGCACGCGCACGCGGCTGGCAACCGAGGCGGCGATGCACAGGCTGGGCGGCCACGTGCTCGGGTTCTCGGACGCGAAGATGACCCGGGCCGGCGACTTCTACCAGGAGTCGATCAAGGACACGGTTCACATGCTCGAGTACTACGGCGACGTTATCGCTATGCGCCACTTCGAGCAGGGCGCTCCCGCCGAGGCGGCGAGGTGGGCCTCAGTGCCCGTGATCAACTGCGGGGACGGCTGGGGCGAGCACCCGACGCAGGTGCTGACCGACCTGTACACGACACGGAAGGAGCTCGGACGAATCGACGGGCTCACCTTCCTGCTCGTCGGCGACATGCGCATGCGGACGATGCACTCGATCCTCTATGCGCTCTCGCAGTTCGACGCGAAGGCCTACGTCGTCGGCCCGCCCGAGATGTCCCTCCTGCCGGAGTTCATGCTCGAGCTCGACGAGCGGAACGTCCGCTACGAGGAGGCCGACTCGGTCGACGACGTGATCGCCGACTGCGACGTGATCTACATGGAACCGGTCGTCCAGGCCGACTACTCGAAGTCGCGCGAGGAGCGCGGCAACGGCGGCGGAGTCGCGACCACGCCGAGGACGTACCAGGTCACGCGCGAGCTGCTTCGCCAGAAGGCGAGGACGGGCTCGATCATCCTGCACAGCCTGCCACGGATGGACGAGCTGCCGGCGGACGTCGACGCGACCCGGCACGCCCGCTACTGGCAGGAGGCGTTCAACGGCGTCGTGCTGCGGATGTCGCTGCTCGCACTCGTGCTGGGCGCCGTGGAGTGAGGCCGTGGAGCTGACGCTCTACCGCGCCTGGGTCTTCCTCGGGGCAATCGAGGCCGCTCTCGTCCTTGGCGGGTTCTTCTTCGTCCTTCTCCGCGCGGGCTGGCATCCGGGCGCCGCCGTCTCGAGCAGCGACCCCCTCCACGGGGATTACCTCCGGGCGACCACGATGACCCTCGCCGGAATTGTCGCCTGCCAGATCGGCACCGCGCTCGCCGCCCGCACCGAGCACGCGTCGCTACGGTCGGTCGGATTGTTCACAAACCGCCTGCTGCTTTGGGGCATGGCCTCCGAGATTGCCTTCGCGGCCGCGCTCATCTACCTGCCGCCGTTCCAGGGCGCGTTCGGCACCGCGCCGCTGCGGCCGCTCGACCTCGCGGTTCTGCTCCCCTTCCCGTTCGTCGTCTGGGGCGCAGACGAGCTCCGCCGCTTCCTCCTGCGCCGGTCACGGGAAACCGCGGACAGGGTTCAGTAGAGGCCCTGATGGCGCCCCTCGCCGACCGCGCAATGCTCACTCCACCACGACCGAGGAGGAATTCGGTGAGCGATCACAACGGGCATGGAGAGATCGGCGACCTGATCGAGATCGAAGGAGCACACGTCGGCGAGTCCCGCCGCACGGGTGAGATTCTCGAAGTTCTGGGCACGCCCGGCCACGAGCACTACCGCGTGCGCTGGGAGGACGGCCGCGAGACGCTCTTCTATCCGGGCGGCCATGCGAGCGTCGTCCACCGCGCCCAGCGCTAGGACGAGGAGGAGGCCGTCCTCATCCACGAGCCGTAGAGGGGGGAGCCGAATGGTAGTCGCGGTTGCACAGCCTGCAGCCCGTGGCGGTGGCAGAGAAGCTTCTCTCGGAGCCGATCGTCGAGGCGCGAGTCGCACTCGCGACGACGTACGCGCCCGCGCGTCGCGCATCTATCCTGCAGAAGCAGCTCCGCTACCAGTGACGGACGGGAAAGCAGCCGCCGCAAGCCTCCCGCCGGGCAAGCTGCCCGGCCGCCAGCGCCAGCGGCTGCCGCCTGCCCTTGATCGTCGCTTCGAGGCAATCGTCTTCGACTGGGACGGAACAGCGGTGCCCGACCGGCAGGCGAACGCAGCTCGAGTGCGGGAGCTCGTCGAAGAGCTCTGTGCCCTGGGGCTCGACCTGGGCATCGTCACCGGGACGCATGTCGGAAACGTGGACGGACAGCTGCGGGCCCGCCCGACCGGCCCGGGCCGTCTCTACCTGTGCCTGAACCGCGGCTCAGAGGTCTTCCTCGCCGACGAGGAAGGCGTGCGGCTGGTCGACAGGCGCCAGGCGTCCCCCGAGGAGGACGCCGCGCTCGACGCCGCCGCCGAGGCGACAGTCGAGGCACTTGCCCGCCGCGGGCTTCGTGCCGAAATCGTTTCCCAGCGCCTCAACCGCCGCAAGATCGACCTTATCCCGGATCCCGAGTGGGCCGAGCCACCGAAGGCGCGGATCGGCGAGCTTCTCGCTGCCGTCCAAGAACGCCTCCGCGCGGCGGGCCTCGCGGGGCTCGGGGAAGCAGTCGAGCTCGCGGAGGGCAAAGCCGGCGAGGCGGGTCTCGCCGATCCGCGGGTCACGAGCGACGCCAAGCATCTCGAGATCGGCTTGACGGACAAGTCCGATTCGGCACGTTGGCTGCTCGCCGAGCTCGGACATCGCGGCATTGGGCCGGGCCTCCTCCTCGTCGCAGGCGACGAGTTCGGACCACTCGGCGGATTGCCGGGGAGCGACTCCCTCCTCCTGCTGCCGGAGGCGCCCCGCGTGACCGCCGCTTCGGTCGGCGCCGAGCCGACGGGGACGCCGCGGGAGGTGCTGCACCTCGGCGGCGGTCCGGAGCGCTTCCTTGCGCTGCTCGAAGATCAGCTCGAGCGGCGCCGGCGCGGAGACCTGCCTGAGGTCGATCCCGATCCGGCGTGGACGATCGAGGTCGACGGCCTCGACCCGCAGCTCGAGCGCGTCCACGAAGCGCTGCTCACGATCGCCGACGGCCGGCTGGGCACTCGAGGTGTCCCGCTCTTCGCTCATCCCGCGGCAGAGCGCAACGTGCTTGCCGCAGGCGTCTACGCTGGTGAGGGCCCCGAGACCGAGCTCGTCCGCTGCCCTGACTGGACCGACCTGCCCGGCCGCGTTCCGCGAAGCTCTCTCCGCCGGTGGCTCTACCTCCGGACCGGGCTCCTCTTCCAGAGCGGCACCCTGAACGCAGTCCAACTCACATCACTCGCACGCCCGGGAACAGTTGCGATGCGCGTGCGTGCCCCGGCGACCCGGCTTCCAACGGCGTCGCGTCGCTCGCTCAGCGCTCCCGGGGTGGCAGCGGTCATTGCCGATACGCGCCGTGACGGCTGGCTGGAGCGAATAGGCGCTTACCGAGAGGACGAGCGCAAAGCCCTCGCCGCTTTACGCGAGGCCGAGGGCGAGGGATTCGAGCGGCTGCTCGGAGCGCACCGCCAGGCGTGGGCGCACCGCTGGGAGGAGGCTGACATCGTGATCGAGGGCGACCCCGAGCTCCAGCTCGCGGTTCGCTTCGCGCTCTTCCACCTGATGGCGTCCGTCGCCGACGGCGGCGAGGCTGCCGTCGGCGCCCGCGGGCTCTCGGGTTCGGGCTACCGCGGCCACGTCTTCTGGGACAGCGACGTGTTCGTCCTCCCGTTCCTCGCAGCCACCCACCCGGCAGCCGCGCGGGCGATGCTCGAATACCGCGTTCGCCGACTTCCGCAGGCGCTGGACGGAGCAGCTCGCCTGGGCCGCACCGGCGCACGCTTCCCGTGGGAGGCGGCTGGAGACGGTTACGACGTCACCCCGACGCACGCTCACCTGCCGACCGGGGAGGTCGCACCAATCCGCACCGGGCAGTTGGAGGAGCACATCACCGCCGACGTCGCCTGGGCGGCTGCGTGTTACCTCGATTGGACGGGCGACGCCGCGTTCGCGGCGGCTCCCGGCCGCGAGCTCCTCGTCCAGACGGCCCGCTACTGGGCCTCGCGCGCGCGCCTGAGCTCGGACGGCCGCGCCCACCTGTACGGCGTGATCGGTCCCGACGAGTATCACGAGCCGGTCGACGACAACGCATTCACAAACGTGATGGTCCGCTGGAATCTGCGGAAGGCGGCGGAGCTCGGCGGCAACGAGACCGAGCGGACCGAGTGGCTCCGCCTCGCCGACGCGCTCGTCGACGGCTACGACCGGATGAGCGGCCTCTACGAGCAATTCGCCGGGTTCTTCGAGCTGGAGCCACTCGTGATCGCGGACGTCGCTCCGCGGCGCCCGATCGCCGCCGACATGCTGCTCGGAGCCGAGCGTACGAGGGGTGCCCAGGTGCTGAAGCAGGCGGATGTGCTCATGCTCCATCACCTCGTGCCCGAGGAGGTTGCCTCCGGCTCTCTCCTGCCCAACCTCGACTTCTACGAGCCGCGCACGGCGCACGGCAGCTCACTCTCTCCCGCCGTGCATGCCGCGTTGCTCGCTCGCGCAGGCAGGTTTCGCGAGGCGCTCGCCGCGCTCCGGATCGCCGCCCGCATCGATCTCGACGACCTCACCGGCAGCACGGCCGGTGGTGTCCATCTGGCGACGATGGGCGGGCTCTGGCAAGCGCTCGTCTTCGGCTTCGGCGGCGTGCGTCCCCGCCGCGACGGGCTCGTCGTCGATCCCCGGCTGCCGCCGCAGTGGGGGGCGCTCGAGCTGCGCCTTCGCTACAGGGGAACACCGCTGCGGCTGCGCATCGACCGCAACGGCGTGACGCTCGACGCCGGGCCCGAGCTCACGCTCTGTTACCGCGATCCACACTGGGAGGTGGTGTCCAGATGTCGAAAGTGATCGCCGCTCTCGACAACAGCCTTGCCGCAAAGCCGGTGCTTGCGACCGCGCTTGCGCTCGGACGGCTGCTCGACGCCGACCTGGAGCTGATCCACGTCAGCGTCGACGGTGAGCAAACCGCCCGTAGCGCAGCGAACGTCGCAGGGCTTCCGCTCCAAACGGTTTCCGGGCCCGTCCTCGATCGGCTGCTCGAGTGTGGCCGAGCAAAAGACGTGGTCGCGATGGTCATCGGGGCGCGCGGAATGCCCGGCGGCCGGCGGCGGTTGGGTAGCACGGCCCTGGCCGTCGCCACGTCTCTGCAAAAGCCGATCGTGATCGTTCCCCTGAATGCGCCGGCGGTGGCGGTGCGGCGGATCCTCGTTCCGCTCGAGGGGAACCTCCCTGCCTCGCTCGTGCCCAGCGCGATCGTCGCCCTCGGCCGGAAAGCTGACCTCGAGGTCGTGGTCCTCCACGTCCACGAGGAGACCTCGCTGCCGCCGTTCACCGATCAGCCGCAGCACGAGCGCCAGGAGTGGACGCGCGAGTTCCTGACGCGGTACTGCCCATGGGGAATCGGCCGCGTGCGACTCGAGACGCGCCTGGGCCGCAGCGAGGAGCTCGTCCCGCTCGTTGCCGGAGAGACCGGGGCCGATCTGATCGTGCTCGGCTGGGCGCAGGAACTTGCCGAGGGGCGCGCGCCGGTGGTCCGTGCGGCGCTGTCGCGCGGTCATGCGCCGGTGATGCTCGTTCCCGTTCGTGCACCGACACCGAAGGAGGACTCATGGAGCAGCTTGCAATCGTTGCCCGCCTGAAGAGCGGCACGGAGCCCAAGGCCGCCGAGTTGATCTCAAAGGGACCGCCCTTCGATCCCGCCGGCAGCGGGCTCACCCGCCATGCCGTCTACCTCTCGTCGCGAGAAGTCGTCTTCGTCTTCGAGGGCCACGAGGTCGAGTGGATCGTCGACGGCATGATCGACGAGCCATTTCGCTGGCTCGTTTCCGAGGCCTTGGACGCCTGGCGGCCACTCGTCGAAGGCCAGCCGAGGATCGCTCGCCCGGCATATTCGTGGAAAGCCCACGTCGGGCCAACGGAGGTAGGGTCCGGGACGGCCGAGCGAACGTGACGACAACGGAGACCGGCATGGAGGAGCAGGTCGAGACGCTCGATCCGGACGAGCTCCGGCTGATCGACGCGTACTGGCGTGCGGCCAACTACCTCTCGGTCGGCCAGATTTACCTGCTCGCCAACCCGCTGCTCCGCGAGCCGCTCCGGCCCGAGCATGTCAAGCCGCGCCTGCTCGGCCACTTCGGCACCACGCCGGGACTGAACCTGATCTGGGCCCATATGAATCGGGCGATCCGCGCCCGGGATCTGGATGCGATCTACATCGCCGGGCCCGGGCACGGCGGGCCGGGCGTGGTCGCGAACGCCTACCTCGAAGGCACCTACTCCGAGCTCTACCCGCACGTCGGCGCCGGGGAGGAGGGCCTACGCACGCTGTTCCGCCAGTTCTCGTTCCCGGGCGGGATCCCCAGCCACGCCGCACCGGAGACGCCGGGGTCGATCCACGAGGGCGGTGAGCTCGGCTATGCGCTCGCGCACGCCTACGGCGCCGCCTACGACAACCCCGACCTGCTCGTCTGCTGCTTGGTCGGCGACGGCGAGGCCGAGACCGGGCCGCTGGCGGCGAGCTGGCACTCGAACAAGTTCCTCAACCCGCGCACGGACGGCGCCGTGCTGCCGGTGCTGCACCTGAACGGGTACAAGATCGCGAACCCGACCCTGCTCGCGCGGATTCCGGAGGAGGAGCTCGTCTCGCTGTTCGAGGGCTACGGGTACCGGCCGCTGCTGGTCTCGGGAGACGACCCGGCCCGGGTCCACGAGGCCTTCGCCACGGCGCTCGACGATGCGCTGAACGAGATCGCGCGTGTCCAGGGTGCAGCCCGCGAGGCGGGATCGACGGAACGGCCGCGCTGGCCGATGATCGTCCTGCGGACACCGAAGGGCTGGACGGGCCCGAAGGAGGTCGACGGCGTTCCCGTCGAGGGCACCTGGCGTTCGCACCAGGTGCCGATCGCCGACGTGCGCGACAACCCCGACCACCTGCGCCTGCTCGAGGAGTGGCTGCGCAGCTACCGGCCGGAGGAGCTGTTCGACGAGCGCGGCACCCTCGTCGCCGAGCTCGCTGCCCTCCCCCCTCGCGGTGCACGCCGCATGAGCGCGAACCCGCACGCGAACGGCGGCGTCCGCAGAGACCTCGTCCTGCCCGACTTCCGCGACTACGCGGTAGAGGTCGCAAGGCCGGCCACGTCCTTCAGCGAGGCCACCCGTGTGCTGGGCACCTTCCTGCGCGACACGATCGCGCGCAACCCCGACAACTTCCGCCTGTTCGGGCCCGACGAAACCGCCTCCAACCGCCTGTCGGCCGTGTTCGAGACGACCGGCCGGACCTGGGAGGCCGAGACGGCGCCGACCGACGAAGGCCTCGCCCCGGACGGCCGCGTGATGGAGGTGCTCTCGGAGCACCTCTGCCAGGGCTGGCTCGAGGGCTATCTGCTCACCGGTAGGCACGGCCTCTTCAACTGCTACGAGGCCTTCATCCACATCGTTGACTCGATGTTCAACCAGCACGCCAAGTGGCTGAAGGTGACGCGCGGGATTTCCTGGAGGCCGCCGCTCGCCTCGCTCAACTACCTGCTCAGCTCGCACGTCTGGCGGCAGGATCACAACGGCTTCTCGCACCAGGACCCCGGCTTCATCGACCACGTCGTGAACAAGAAGGCGGAGGTGATCCGCGTCTATCTGCCGCCGGACGCGAACACGCTCCTCTCCGTGGCCGACCACTGCCTGCGCAGCCGCCACTACGTGAACGTGATCGTCGCCGGGAAGCAGCCTGCGCTCGACTACCTCTCGATGGAGGATGCGATCGTGCACTGCACGCGCGGCCTCGGCATCTGGGAGTGGGCCTCCAACGACAGCGCCGGCGAGCCCGACGTGGTCATGGCGTGCTGCGGGGACGTCCCGACGCTCGAGACGCTTGCCGCGGTCTCGATCCTCCGCGAGCGACTGCCGGAGCTGAAGGTGCGCGTCGTGAACGTCGTCGACCTGATGCGGCTGCAGCCCGAGCCCGAGCATCCGCACGGGCTTTCGGACAGCGAGTTCGACTCGCTGTTCACACCCGACCGGCCGATCGTCTTCGCCTACCACGGCTACCCGTGGCTGATCCACCGGCTCACGTACCGGCGTAGGAATCACGTCAACCTCCACGTGCGCGGCTACAAGGAGGAAGGGACGACGACGACGCCGTTCGACATGGTCATGCTCAACGACCTCGACCGCTTCCACCTCGTCATGGACGTGATCGACCGCGTGCCGGGCCTCGCCTCGCGGGCGGCCCATGTCCGGCAGGACATGGAGGACGAGCGGCTCCGCTGCCGGGCCTGGACCCGCGAGCACGGCGAGGACGATCCCGCGATCAGCAGCTGGACCTGGCCGTCTTAGTTATCAACGCGGGCTCGACGAGCCTAAAGCTGCATCTCGTTCGAGAGGACGAGGCGGAGCCGGTCGACTCGTTCGAGGTCGAATGCGACGCGGTCGGACATCGGGTCGTCCACGGAGGCGGCCGCTTTCGCGATCCGGTCGTCCTCGACGAGGAGGTGAAGGACGCGATCCGCGAGCTGTCGTCGCTGGCACCTCTTCACAACGAGCCGGCGCTCGAGGCGATCGAGTCGGCGCAGCGCGCGCTTCCCGATGTTCCCCACGTGGCCGTCTTCGACACGGCCTTCCACGCGACGCTGGCGGCGGAGGCGGCCGTCTACGCGGTGCCCCGGCACTGGACGGAGAACTGGAGCGTGCGCCGCTACGGCTTCCACGGCCTCTCCGTGCAGTGGGCGGCCGAGCGCGTGCCGGTGCCGCGTCTGGTCGTCTGCCACCTCGGCGGGGGCTGCTCGATCACCGCGGTGCGGGACGGCCGCTCCGTCGAGACGACGATGGGCTTCAGTCCACTCGAGGGGGTGCCGATGACGACCCGCTCCGGCTCGATCGATCCGGGGGCGCTCCTCTATCTGCTCCGCGAGCGCGGCCTGTCGGTTGCCGACCTCGATCACGCGCTCGAGCACGAGTCGGGGCTGAAGGGCCTCTCCGGGCGCTCGGGCGACGTCCGCGAGCTCGAGCAGGCGGAAGCCTCCGGCGACGAGCGGGCCCGCCTGGCGCTCGGGGTCTACGTCCACCGGATCGCCGCGGCCGTCGCCGCCTCGGCCGCCGCGCTCGGGGGGCTCGACGCGCTCGTCTTCACCGCCGGTGTGGGCGAGCACTCGGCGGCGATCCGGGAACGCGTCTGCACGCGGCTGGCCTTCCTCGGCCTCGCCCTCGACTCTGCTGCGAATGCGTTTGCCGACGCCGACGCGGATGTTGCCGCTCCGGGCTCCGCAGTGCGGGTGCACATTGTCCGCGCCCGCGAGGAGCTGGTGATCGCGCGGGCCGTGCGTACGCTCCTCGCCGACGGCGATTGACTGACGGTCGCCGGTAAGCGGAGAAACCACACCCGATCCGAGACCCCACCGATGGCGAGGCCGGTGGACGAAGCGATGCTGGCTCCATGACGACCAAGACGCTCACGCCACCCATTGCACCCGCGTCCCGGCTGCCCGGCATCGTGGAGCACTACCTCGAGCGCGCGCTGCCGGCGGGCGGGTCCACTGCGCGCGCGGTTCGCATCGTCCAGAAGGGCGAGATGACACTGAAGCCTGACGGCCGTCCGCTTCCGTTCGACGCCGTCGAGGAGCTCGCCGTCGGAGAGGTCGGCTTCACCTGGCGGGCGAAGGTGCACGTCGCTCCCTTCGTCTCGATCCGAGTCGTCGATGCGTACAGGGCCGGAAAGGGCTCGCTCGATGCGCGGCTCTTCGGCCTGCCCGTCGCACGCGGCCGCGGGCAGGAGACGAACGCAGGTCAGGCGATGCGGTATCTCGCCGAGCTGGCCTGGGTGCCCCAGGCACTGACCGCGAACAGCGCGCTCGAGTGGCATCAGCTCGAGGACGACATCGTCGAGGTGGCCACGTGTGCCGGCTCCTCCGAGGTCGCCGTCGCACTGCGCTTCGACCGGAACGGAGACATCCTCGCCGTCTTCGGCGACCGTCCCCACCGCGAAGGCCGGCGCTTCGTCCCCAGGCACTGGATCGGGATCTACGGCGACTACGCGGAGCTGGGCGGGTCCGCCTCCCCACCCTTGCCGAGGTTCGCTGGGAGCTCCCCGACGGGCCGTTCGTCTACTGGCGCGGCACGGTCACCTCGGTCGAGCCCGCCTAGCCCCGGCTACGCCTTCGGGTCGACAAGCACGAGCTCTCGCCCCGGCACCAGATGGCGGATCCGGCTGACGGAGACCTTGATCGTGCTCGCACCGCGAACGAGGAGCGCGTCGGGGTCACCCTCCGAATCGAGCAGCACCTCCTCGACGTAGCCGAGGTGCCCCGCGGGCCCATCGACGCGGAAACCCGTGCAGTGCCGCAGGAGATACGCCTCGCTCCAGCACTCGCGAACATGCTCGACGACTACGGGCAACCGGTTCACCTCCTCGGCCTTGCAACATTGTCACACCCGGCGCCGAGAATCCATCAGGGCGCACGCGGATCGGCGCTCAGCGAAGGCCACGATGCCGGCCGGGCGTCCGCGGCCCGACGATGACGCGATGCAGGTGTCGTCCATGAAGACGTGAGTGATGGCGCTCGGTCTCTTCGAGGAGCTGAAGCCGCGCAGGACGGAGGCGGAGGTGTTGGTCGAGTCTGTCAGCCGCTGAATCAGGCGTCCGGCGCCGCAGCCGTCCGCGCGCCGTCCAGCAGCGCGACCGCCGTCAGCGCCAGGACGACCGCAACGTCGACCGCGACTCGCGCGCCGTGGGCGCCGCGCATCGTCGGTCGAGGGCTCCGCGCACGGTTACGGTAGCCACGTGCTGGAGCGCTGGACCGTGGCGGTCGTCCGGTACCGCCTCGTCGTCGTCGCCTGCTGGCTCGCCGTCCTCGGCGTCGGCCTCTGGTCGGCGATCGGCCTGCCCGGACTGCTGACCGGATCGTTCGCGGTCCCCGGCACCGACTCCGAGCGCGCCGCGGCGATCCTCGTGCACAGCTTCGGCGAGCGCCCGGAGGGCACCTTCACCGTCGTCTTCCGGGTTCGGCATCCCTCCGATGCCGGGCTGCGCTCGCGCCTCCAGCGCAGGCTCGCCTTCGCCGCACGTGTCATCCCCGCCGGCCAAGCGACTGCGTTGCGCCGCGGCGCCGGCGTCCTCTACGGCGATGTCGAGACCACCCTCAGACTTCAGCAAGCCAAGCGGTACACGGACGGCCTGCGCCACGCCCTACGTTCCCCGACCGGCCCACCGGTCTACGTCAGCGGTCAGCCTGCTGTCCAGCATGACCTGGATCCGATCCTGTCCTCCGACGTGCGGCGGGGCGAGCTGATCGCCCTCCCGATTGCGCTCCTCGTCCTCGTCGCTGTCTTCGGGCTCTCGCTTGCCGTCGCCATCCCGTTTCTCTTTGCTGCCTGCACGATCACCGCGACACTGGCCGTCGTCTACGCCTTCGCCCACGTGACCCCGGTCGTCTCCTACGTCCCGAACCTCGTCGAGCTGATCGGGCTCGGGCTGGCGATCGACTACTCGCTGCTCATCGTCAGCCGGTTTCGGGAAGAACTGGCACGCGGCGGACAGGTGGACGACGCGATCGCCGCAACGATGGCGACGGCCGGCCGGGCGATCGTTTACTCCGGCGTCGCGGTCGCGATCGGGCTCGGGCTGCTGCTGTTCATGCCGATCCCCTTCATCCGCTCGATGGGCCTCGGCGGCTTCCTGATCCCGCTCGCCTCCGTCGCAGCCGCGCTCACGCTCCAGCCGGCGCTCCTGGCCGTCTTCGGCCGGGGCGGTGTCCGGCGCCTGCACGTCCGCGCGTCCGCGAACACGAGGGACGTCGAAGACGGGCTCTGGGCGCGGCTCGCGCGCTCGATCATGCGCCGGCCTGTCGCCTACCTCGTAGCCGGGACGACGCTGCTGCTCGCCGCCGCGGCACCGGTGTTCTTCCTCCAGCTGACCCCCGCCTCGGTCTCGGGACTGCCCGGGTCGCCCGAATCGATGCGCGGCTACGCGCTGCTGAGCGAGCGCGTGGGTGCCGGCGTGATCACGCCGACGCATGTCGTCGTCGACGGCGGCGCGCCGGGGGCGGCGAGAGAACCCGCCGTGACCGCGGCGATCGACCGGCTCGGCGACCGCCTGGAGCACGACCCGGAGGCGTACGTGATCGCGAGCGGCGGCGCCGCGCCCTACGTCGACCCTTCCGGACGCTACGCGCGGCTGATCGTCGCCGGCCGCCACGAGTACGGCGACGACGCGTCGCGACGGTTCGTCCGCCGGCTGCGGGATCACCTGATCCCGGCGGCCCGCTTCCCGCCCGGGACACGCGCAGTGGCCGGCGGAGTACCACCGCAGGGCGTGGACTTCCTGAACCGCTCGTACGCGGCTTTCCCCTGGCTCGTCTTCGCCGTTCTCGCCCTCACCTTCGTCGCGCTGCTCCGCGCCTTCCGCTCACTGCTGCTCCCGCTCAAGGCGGTGCTGCTCAACCTGCTCTCGGTCGCGGCGGTCTACGGTCTGCTGGTCATCGTCTTCCGCTGGGGTGTCGGTGCTGACCTGCTCGGGCTCCAGCGGGCCGATCACATAGAAGGGTGGGTCCCGATCTTCCTGTTCGCCACCCTCTTCGGCCTCTCGATGGACTACGAGGTCTTCATGGTGATGCGGATCCGCGAGTCCTGGGAGCAGACCGGCGACAACGGCCGGGCCGTCGCGCACGGGCTCGAGCGCACCGGACGGATCGTCTCCGCCGCAGCGTTGATCATGATCGCGGCGTTCTCCGGCTTCGTCGCCGGACGGGTGGCCGGCCTCCAGCAGCTTGGGCTGGGCCTGGCGCTGGCCGTCTTCATCGACGCGACACTCGTCCGGGCAGTGCTCGTCCCATCGCTGATGGCGATCCTCGGCCGCTGGAACTGGTGGCTGCCGGCGGGTGTTGCGCGGCTGATGGGTGTCGCCCCGTCACAGCTGCCGGTCAAGTGAGGGAGGGGCGCGCGTGGCGCCCCTCCCAGGAAAGCGGTCTTTACGCGACGACCTTGATCGCCAGCCTGAACGCCGGCAGCTGGTACCCGAGCGCAAGGCCCGGGAAGTCCCGCGCGAAGCTCAGGAACGGGACGGCGGCATGCGGTGGGTAGGCGTACGCCGGCTGATACGGATACAGCAGCGGGTAGATGTCGATCAGGTGGGTTCCGGGGCCACCTGTCGCAACGAGGTCGAGAACGACGTCGCCGTTCGAGTTGAAGCCGCAGCCGTAGCCGATGTAGCCGTTGTCGTACGTGACCGCGACGGTGTTGTCGAGCTGCGTCCAGCCGACACCCTTGAGGTGCACCTGGAACGGACGCCCCGCCTTCACCGTGCGCGGCGCACTGATCACGCTCCGCTTGACGAAGTACGAGATCTGGGCCTTGACCTGGCCGCCTTGCATGACCCGCACGACGTGCCAGCCGCCCAAGCCGTCGGGCACCGTGAAGGTGCTCCTCACCGAACCGTCGGCAGCCGCCGTGCCGCCGCCGAGCGGGATCGACACGAACTGCCAGCAGGACCCGGTGCAGTTGACGCGGTTGCCCACGACGGTCGCCCAGTCAAACGTGACCGGCTGGCCCGGCGTCAGCCCGGTGGCCGTCACCGCGACTTTCGCATTCACGACGCCGCTCGCTGAGTCGAGCCTGACCGCCGCTCCCGCTCCGGACACGCCGAGATTCGCCGACGATAGCGTCGTCCGCGTATCGACCGTCGGCCGGACGGTCACCGGCCAGTCGGTGCGTGCCGGCGGCGGACCGGCGTCCTTCGTGACGACGAAGGTCTTCATGCCGCCGGTCGCCCACGGAATCGGGGACTGCTTGATGTTGAGGTAGTTGAACTGCATCCCGGTGCCGATCAGCACCGTGTGCTCCCCGACCGGGCCGGCTGCGCGGATGTGCACGGTCGCTTCACCGCGGGTCCACTTGCCGGTGACGACGCCGGAGTACCGGCCGTCGTACCAGACGCTGGCCGACCCTCCGTACAGGGTCGAGCCGAGACCGGCGAGCTTGATCGTCATCATCGTTCCGACCGGGCCTTTCAGCGGCGTGATCTTCAACGTGCGCTCGATCAGGAAGCCGCCCTTGGCCTGCTGGACTCCGTCGATCACCGCGTACACGTCGTGGATGCCGCCGAAGTCCCTGGGGACAGTCAGCCCGAGGCTGAAGCCGCCACGGGCGTCGGTCGTCGTCGTGCCGAGGATGACGCCGACACCCTTGGTCTCCTGCTGCCCGATGTAGTCGACGCTGTCAGGCCGGGCGTCCAGGATCCAGTTCACGTTCGAGGTCATCCAGACGATCGAGACGTTCTTACCGGCCGGAAGCTTGCTCCCTGACAGCGTGAACTTCGACCCGGCGGCTGCGATGTCGGGCGTCGCCTTGAGGAGGCCCATGTTCTCCGCCGGCTGGGATGGAGCCGCCAGCGGGCCGGGAAGCGATGGGGCGCCGGGAATGGCCGGCGCCGGCACCGGCTGCGGTGCGGCAGCAGCCGACGACGGGAGCAGCCCGAAGGCGAGTGCAAGCAGTCCCGCCGCGGCGGTGCCGAGGGCCGGTCGAACATTCCGTCCCCGTGTCCTTTTGATCGTTTCCATGGTGTCGAGCCTCCCTCGTGCCTTGGTCGCTTTGCCTCGGTTGCCTACGGGGTGACTGTCAGCTGTGCCCCCTCGATGGGAGGCTGCAGGTAGGTCCCAAACCGCCCGTCCTCCGCCTTGAAGACGATCCGGAAGGGGACGACGCCGAGCGGGTAGTCGGCCGGGATCGCCCACGCCGCGCTCCAGAAGCTGACCCTGTTCGGGGCCGTGCCGTGCGCCCCCCAGTTCAGCTTCAGGTTCGGCTGGCCCGGGATCTTCACGTACGCGTACTTGATCTCCAGCTGGGTGAGCGGCTTGCCGGTCTTGGAATCGAGCGCCCAGCTGCGGAAGACGACGCGCGCCTTGCGCGGGAAGAAGTTCGTCTGGGTGCAGACCCTGGAGAGCCTGACGTCGCCTCTCGACGAGGAGACCGTGTCGGCGTAGACAGGGATGGCGACCTTCGCCCCGGGGTAGGGATCTTGCGCGACAGCGGGAGCAGCAAGGGCGGCGAACGAGCCCATCACCGTTGCCGCTCCGATTGCGAATGTGAGTGTCTTCATCGTGTGCTCCTTCGATTAGGGCTTGGGGATCACGGTCAGTTGGGCGGCCGCGACGGGCGCCTGCGCGAAGCCGCCGTAGCGCTTCGCCTTGGTCTTGACGAGGATCCGGAACGGAACGACGCCGAGCGCGTAGTCCGGCGGAATGCTCCAGGTCCCGGTCCAGAGCGCCGGCGCCTTGGCGCCGCTGCCCTGCTTGCCGAACGTCATCTTCACGTTGGGCTGGCCGGGGATCTTCACGTAGAAGAACGTGACGTCCTTGGCCGTGAGCACTTTCTGCGTCTTCAGGTCGACGGCGTACGCGCGGAAGAGCACTCCAGCCGTCCGGGGGAAGAAGTTCTCCTGCTTCCCGACAACAGCCGGCACGTAGCCGTAGCTGCTTGTCGGCGCTGTGACCGTGTCCGACCAGATGAACACCTGGGTCGCCCCGGGTGGCCAGGAAGGCTCCGGTGCCTGCGCCATGACCGGCGCTACAAGCGCCGCTGTGCCGGCCAGAACAATTGCGGTAACGAGAAGTCTTTTCATGGCTGTTCCTTTCGTTTGCATCTGCTAGACGACGATCAGGGTTCCGACGAACCTGACCGAGAAGACCCCGGTGCCCCGGTTGAAGGTGCCCGCGAACTTGAAGGTGCCCTTCGCCCTGAGGTACTTGCCCGTGCCGCCCTTGATCGTTGCCCGGCCGACGAGGGCGAACGTCTGCCCGCTCTCGTCGCCGCAGGCGCTTCCGGCCGTCGGCGCGATGACGAAGTTGAGCCTCTTGCCGTCGGCCGCGGTGATGAAGCCCGGGCCACCAAAGGTTCCGCACGGGTCGGCGCCGACGCCCGCTCCCTTGCCGGAGAGCTTGCTCTTCCCGACGAGGGTGCCGGTTCCGGTTGCGACCGCGGAGACGATCGTCGCATTCGAGCCGGCGACTCTGACGACGGCCTTTCCGGAGTAGCTCGCCTTGAACGCGATCGTCCTCCCGGCGGTGTTGCCCGCAGCGAGCGAGGTACCGGCGACCAGGGCAGCGACCGCGAATCCAAGTGAGGCCGTTGCTGCGATTCTGAGCTTCGTCACGGGTTTCTCCCTTCCGAACGTTCGTTTCGAGGGAATGTCACAGCGGAGACGGGTTCTGCCATCCGCGGCGGCGCGCAATCGCGCTGCGGGAAAGCCGTGACGTGTCTACTTGACGACGACCGTCAGCGACAGGACGTTGTCCGCGCCGAGCGTCTGGAGCCCGACGGCGGCGGGGCTCTGGACGTTCCTCGCCGTCAGCCGGTAGACGCCTCTCCTGGGAAAGACGATCGTGCGCGTCGATCCCCGCAGCGTTCTCGGGTTGCCGAGGGCGAGCCTGGGACCCGCCGTCTGGGCGAAGTCGAAGTCCATCGGGCAGAGCGGCCTGATCTCGAGCCGCGTCCCCCGCTTGACGGCGATCGTCGTCGAGGACCCGAGCACCTTCGCCGTCATCCAGACGTGACAGCCGTGCACGCTGTGCAGGATCGACAGCCGGACTGTCGGCGACGCTGCCGCCGCCGTGCCAAGCGGCAAAACGAGCAGGGCGAGCCCGAATAGGCCGCCGAGGATGAAGCGTCTGCCGGCGTGGTCGCGCAGCATGCGCGGATCGTCGCTCGGAGCCCGTCCCTGTTCATCCGCGGAAGCGCGGGTCTTCTGCGCGGGTTTCCCGCGGTGTTGCCGCCGGACCCGCAGGCCCTCGACGGCGACCGCCGGTACTAGATCAGCTCGAGCTCGCGGCCGACCTGCTCGAACGCCTCGAGCGCACGCTTGATGTGCTCGGGCTCGATCGTCGCCGACATCTGCACGCGCACGCGCGCCGTCCCCTCGGGAACGACCGGATAGCCGAAGCCCGTCACGAACACGCCCGCGTCGAGCAGCCGCCGGCTGAACTCGATCGCGAAAGCGGTCTCGCCGAGGATGATCGGGACGATCGCGGCCTCACCGTCGAGCGGCTTGAAGCCGAGTCCGCGCAGGCGCTGGCGAAAGAACTGCGTCGACTCCCGCAGCTTCGCCACCAGCTCCGGCTCGCGACGCAGCACGCGAACGGCTTCGAGCGCGCTGCACGCCACCGTGGGCGGCAACGCGTTCGAGAAGAGCTGCGGGCGGGAGCGCTGGGCGAGGATGTCGCAGACCTCCTCGCTCGCGGCGACGAAGCCGCCGGCGGCGCCTCCGAGCGCCTTGCCCAATGTGCTGGTGATCACGTCGATCTCGCCGAGTAGGCCGTAGTGCTCCGCCACCCCACACCCCGTCTCTCCCATCACGCCCGTCCCGTGCGAGTCGTCGACGACCACGGTCGCGCCGTGGGCGCGCGCCAACTCGACGATCTCGGGCAGCTTGGCGAGGTCGCCCTCCATGCTGAAGACGCCGTCCGTGATCACGAGCGCGCGCTGGCCCGGCTCGCACGCCTCGAGCTGCGCGCGCAGGTCGTCCAGGTCCGAATGCTTGTAGACGGCCTTGCGCGCGGGCTTCGCCAGCCGGACGGCGTCGATGATGCTCGCGTGGTTGAGCTCGTCGGACAGGATCACCGTGCTGTCGTCCGTCAGGCTCGGGATCGCCGCCTCGTTCGCATTCCAGCACGAGACGTACGTGAGCGAGGACTCGGTGCCGACGAGGTCGGCCAGCTCCCGCTCGAGCTCGAGGTGCGGCTCGAACGTGCCGCAGATGAAGCGGACGGACGCGGTGCCTGCCCCGTAGCGGCGCAGCCCCTCGATTCCGGCCTCGACCACGTCCGGGTGAGCGGCGAGGCCGAGGTAGTTGTTCGAGGAGAGGACGAGTACCTCGCCGCGGCCCTCCATCTGGACGAACGGGCCCTGGGGCGACAACAGCGTGTTGAACCGCTTGTAGGTGCCGGCCTCGCGCAGGCTCTCGAGCTCGGAACGCAACCGGTCGTCGAGAACGCTCGTCATCTGTGCTGCCAGCGTCCCGCGTCGACCGGGACCTTCTCCCTTGCGCGGGCCTGCTCGGCATCGGCCGCGGGCGCGCGGCCGCCGGGATAGAGCACGATCTTGCACGCCTCGCCCGCGGCCAGCAGCGCGAAGGCCGTCTCGTACTCCTCGAGCGGCAGCTCCTTTGTGATCAGCGGCCGGACGTCGACGACGCCGCTCTCGAGCAGCCAGCGGGTGCGGTACCAGGTCTCGAAGATCCTGCGCCCGTTCAACGCGAGCACGTTCAGGTTCTTGAAGATCAACGCCTCCGCAACGTCGATCTCGACCGGCCGCGAAGGGATCCCGAACAGGATCACGCGGCCGCCGTTGCGCGCGATCAGGAACGAGTCGGCGATCGCGCGGGGCGAACCGGACATCTCGAAGACCACGTCGAACCCGAATCCCTCGTTCTGCTCCAGGAACCAGCCCGCGGTGTCCGGAGTCTCGTCGACGTTGACGACCGCGCCCGCACCCATCCTCTCGGCGAGCCCGAGCCGGAACGGCGTCCGGTCGGCGGCCATCACCACGGCCGCGCCGGAGGCACGGGCGATTCCGATTGTGAACAGTCCGATCGGCCCGCAACCCAGCACCGCAACGGCCCGGCCGGCGAGATCCTGCTCGCTGGTCGCGAAGACGGCGTTCCCGAACGGCTCCTGGATCGTCGCGATCTCGGGCGGAAGCTTCGAGCGGTCGTTCTGCCAGATCACCGACCCGGGCACGGTCACGTAGCGGGCGAAGGCGCCGTCCCGGTCGACGCCGAGGATCCGCGTGCGCTCGCACATGTGCGCGTGGCCCGTCCGGCACTGAAAGCAGACGCCGCAGGTGATGTGGCTCTCGGCGGAGACGTAGTCGCCCGCCGCCACGTTACGCACGAGCTCGCCGCGCTCGACGACCGTGCCCGCGAACTCGTGCCCGAGCGTGAGCGCCGGCACGATGCGGCCCTGCGACCACTCGTCCCAGGCGTAGATGTGCAGATCGGTTCCGCACACGCTCGCCGTCTCGACCTCGACGAGCACCTCGTCGGGGGCCGGAGTCGGAACCGGCACGTCCTCGAGGCGCAGGCCCGGCTCCGCGGCGGTTTTCCTCAGAGCGAGCATCGTGTCGGCCACCGCGCAATCATGCCGATCCCTGACCCGGGTTGCGGATTGTCACGGATGCCGAGGCGCGGCCCGTCGGCGAGCCTGAGGCCATGGCAATCAGCTTTGACGGCTTGCGAAGCGCACTCAACGTGAAGGCACACGCACCGTGCCCAATGTGCGGGAACGACAGCTGGGCCGGCGGTGATCGTCTGACGGAGATCGCCGGCGCCGGTGAGCCCCCGATCGAAGTGCTGCCGTTCGTGTGCATGAACTGCGGGTTCGTCCGCCTGCACGCCGTCCAGCCGCTCGAGACGCTCGACGACTGAGACCAGCTAGCGTGCGCTCGGTGAGACGCCTTCTGGGGAGCCGTGTTGCGCTGTTCGGGGCCGTCGGCATTGCGGCGGTCGGGATCGCGGCCGGCCTGATCGTCGTCAGCGTCGTCGGGTCGAGCGACAAGAAGACCGAGGCGACCACGATCCCGTCCACGACGGCTCCCGCGACGCCGGGTGCAACCACGCCCGGCTCGACCACGCCGGAGCCTGGGTTATCGGTCTCCGGCGCCGCGGAAACGGCAAAGCTCTTCCGAGGAATCCCGCAGAAGGGGCAAACCCTGGGCAACCGGAACGCGCCCGTGACGATGATCGAGTTCGCCGATCTCCAGTGCCCGTTCTGCCGCGACTTCGCCCTCGAGGGGCTGCCGGCGATCGTCCGCGAGTATGTCCGCCCCGGGAAGGTCAAGCTCGTCTTCGCCGGCCTCGCGTTCATCGGGCCCGACTCGGAGACAGCCCTGCGGGCGACGTACGCGGCAGGTCTCCAGGACCGCCTCTGGAACTTCCTCGACCTGCTCTATCGCAACCAGGGCCCCGAGAACTCGGGCTGGGTGACGGACGCGCTGCTCCGCGCGGCGGCCAAGGCGGTCCCCGGCCTCGACGTGGGGGCGCTGCTGGCCGCACGGCAGACGACCGAGGTCGACAACGCGCTGCTCGCGGCGCAGCAGCAGGCGACCTCCGCGAAAGTCAACTCGACGCCGACCTTCTTCGCCGGCCCGACCGGCGGCACGCTCAACCAGATCAATGTCACGTCACTGGCGCCGTCGGCGTTCCGCCCGACGCTCGACGCGCTCCTGAAGTGACCGACCGGACACTGCGTGGCACGATCGCCGTGCTCGCGCTCGCCGGCGCCGCCGTCGCCGCCTACCTCGTCTACGCGCGCTACACCGGCACCCGGCTCGCCTGCACGACCGGCGGCTGCGAGACGGTGCAGCACTCGAAGTACGCGAAGGCCGCCGGGATCCCCGTCGCGGTGCTCGGCCTGGCCGCGTACATCGCAGTCTTCGCGACCACGCTCTCGGCCCGGCTCGAGGCGGCCGCGATCGGTGCTGCGATCGTACTCGCCGGGCTCGCGTTCGGCGTCTATCTGATCGTGATCCAGGTCGCCGTGATCGACGCGATCTGCCAGTGGTGCCTGGCGAGCGACGGCATCCTCGCCCTACTCGCGATCGCCGCCGCCGAGCGGCTGCGGCGGGCTGCGGCAAAGCCGTAGCGCGATTCAGCAGGTGCGCGGATGGTAGAGCTCGGCCGGTGCCTCACACTCGCACCATGGAGAAGTTCTGTGCACTGAGCCAGAGGATCGGCAACGACGAGGAGTGCCCGCGGGCATGGTGCGCGTTCTGGGAGCACGGCGGCGCGGTGATCCAGCCCGGCTGCGCGATCGAGAGCATGGGCCTCGACCTCCGCAACATCGACCTGGCGCACTACCTGCTGGACCTGCGCCGGGCCCTCGACAACGCGCGAAACGAGGACGAGGCCCGGATCGCGCGCGAGCGGCTCGCCGAGCTCGTCCCGCCCGATTTCTCAGGCGCCT